>Ga0209600_1000090_pt1 | contig 65839 bp, 88 predicted proteins | sample COGITO_mtgs_1104_FD_185518 | JGI IMG/M metagenome (GOLD analysis project Ga0209600, IMG submission 185518) | Pelagic marine microbial communities from North Sea - COGITO_mtgs_110421 (SPAdes) (version 2) | ecosystem: Environmental > Aquatic > Marine > Epipelagic ... | reverse complement strand
CGTTCGTGTATAGCATTAGACTGTAATAAATGCATCGCCGAAGTATTTAAGGTTACATATGCTTTGTACTTCCATAGCATCGCCATATCGTACGTTTGTAAAAAACTTTTCGGTTTTTAGTGATGTTATAATACTTTCAGCACTGTTTGGATATCTTTTACCGTGTTTGCTAATAGATTCTTTGTGCTCTGGTTTTAATCTTTGGTATAAAGTCATATTATTATTTTTAAATTCATATATATTATCGGTTATTGATCGTGTTTAGTTTGCATATACATTTTGTTGATCGCTAGCTTTATTATAGCAGCGTGTATAGCATTATACTCGTCGCCCGATGTTGAATGATCGGATAATACCCAATCAGTAGTATCTTTCATTAATTGCAATGTTACTTCAGCTACTTCAAGTACCATATCATTTATCTTTTTCATATAGCTTTTCTTTAAGTTCGTTTACTTTTTCTTGTAAGTACCAATCGTCTTCGTAGTTTACTTGTACGTACATTGATAGTTCTTGTAGTATATCCGCTGTTAGTTTCATTACTTACAATTATTATTATTAAATTCTAGTAAAGCTTTTACTCTATCAGAAGATGAAGTGATTAACTTACGTTTGTAGTGATATTGATCGTTTAGTTTACCATAGCGTAAGATTATTTTCTTATTGATTTGGTATAATTTAGAGTTTGAGTCTTTAGTACTTACTCTTATGTATCCGCTGTTGTAAGATACACCTAATCTACCGTCATCTAGTTTGAAGTAGATAGAGCCTTTTTTTGTTACTTTAATTAATTCCATAGTTACTTATTTAAAAATTCTTTAGTTGCTTCGTACGTTAGTACTTTTAGTTTTTTATAGTGATCGACATTATCTATATAGTCGTCAATTGCTTCACGCATTTGTTTTTCAGTGAACTTAGTAAAGCTAGTTACTTGTACATGCTCGAGTAATGCTTCGTCGCTACATCGGTACATAATTGCTTTTCTCTCTCGATAATCTGATACTTCGATTTGCTTGTAAAAATAACCTCTGTATTTCATATCTTATATAGTTTTTATATTGTTCTCTTTTAACAAGTCGTTTAGATTACTTAACTGTATTCTTTCTCTCATAGCTTGCTGAAAGTTTCTTAAAAACGCTTTATTCTGTTCTCTGATCTTAGCGTACTTTTCTCTTTGTCTTTCGCGATATCCTTCTGGTGGCATACTTTAGTTTCGTATAGCATAAGCAGCGGCGCTACCTAACTTAGTTAATACTTTGTTTACTTTTGCTAATACTATTAGCACTCGGTGTTGAAATTTATTACTCATTATTGTTATTTTAAATTCATATATATTATCGAAAGGGGATCGTATTTAGTTTGTAATTATGCTGGGTGATGGTGGTGATTCCACAATCTAGTGTGAGAGAATGATCTACCTTTACTGCCTGCTCCTTTGCTTTTAGTTCTCACTTTTCGGTATTCTTTCGCTGTCAACCCTGAACAATATTCACCCTGAGTTACTGTTTTGCGATGTTGTACAGCATCCGCTTTTCTCTTTTGTACAACGTATACACACGTTTCTTTCATTGTCATCACTTTCATATTATTCTTTTTAATTGTTGTTTTATTTTTAGTATATCTTCGTCACTTACTTCGAAGTTGTAGTCTACATCTCGCTCGCTTATGGTATTCCACATAGCGTCATGAAAGTTGTCACCTATTATTTCATCTAGGCGGTTAGCGATAGATTTTATTTCTTCGTTAGTTAATACCATAGTCTTCTTTTATTTCTCGTTTAGTATTTTTGTATTGTCTGTTTCCACTACAAGTAGGGCAACTTCCGCGCTTACCTCTGCAACTCTTATCAATCGCTTTAGATCCGGTGTAGGCTTTTCTTTTTGTTCTACTCATTTTTATTAATTGTTATTTATTAACCACATTAACTGTGCATACTCTTCATACTCTTGTTCGCTATTAAATCCGTGATATTCTTTCATAACTTGGTTATTTTTTAGTTGAAATCGTTATTATTTTAGATTCATATATATTATCGAATTAGTTTCGTATTTAGTTTGTAAAGGTGTAAAATTATTTATAGGTACAAATAGTAGTGAAAGTGTTATACTACCTCTAAATGTAAGTAAAAGTAGTATATTTACCTACAAATAGTAGTTATTTTAGTTGTTTTACCTATGAAATGGAGGTTTTGTAGTGAAAAAGACTTGATCGACTGATCGTTACAGGTGAAGTGTATAGCATTTGAACGTTACGTAGGGCGGAGTCTACTCTTCCGGTGTATAGCATTTATACCCAGGCCAAGATCTCGCAACGGAAACTCGAAGCGGAATAAAAAGTGTGACGTTAGCTTGTTATATTAATATAATAGCAGGCTATTGTCACGTTTTTAGGGGTTGATCCTAAGACTACTTTTCAGTAGCCTCAGTTTCAATTGTTTCACGTTCTGACAGATGTCTAACATTTGCTGGCATATCAGTTGACTGTGACCAGTATCCGCGTTTGATCCAACATGGCATGATATTTAGTTTAGGTAACATCGCTTGTAAGACGTCATCATGATTGTAGGTTACTTTGATACTTGGTTTTGTTTTAGTAGCTTTCGAGTTGAAAGTTATGATTTGATTTCTACCTAGCCATGATTTTCTGACTACAAAGTTTGCTCGAGTGATCGGTGGGAAGATTAGAGCTTTTTCTTCAGTTGACATTTTTGCGATTGCAGTTGTAATTAATTCTTGATTTGACATAATTTAATTTATTTAGTTATTATTATTTGATTTGTTATTCACTTATATTATCGATTGTTGATCGTATTTAGTTTGTATTATTTATATATTTGGATCAATTTGTTAATTTCATTTAGATTTGAAAAGTGGTAATGATAAACAACTTCTTTTGTATTAGAGTTGAAGATTGTAAAATCATACATTTTATTTTTTGAGCAATAGTAAATTTGAAAGTAAGTTTTGTTTTGAAAAATTGAATTTGAGATTGTCATTTGTATATTTATTTTAGATTCAGTTATATTATCGGTATAAGACCGTATTTAGACTGTAAATTTTTAAGATGGCTAACAGCCGTCCATGATGAGGTCTCCCGATAGGGCTACTCCGTAGTGTCCCATGCTTTGAGCTGGTCTGCTATCTGTTGCTGCTCAGGCGTAAGATCCTGGCTCAGGCCATTGATCCTGATACATTGCACGTAGCTGGTTCCATCTGGTCTGGTTACTATTTCTGATCTGTACATTGTGTTCTGTTGTTAAGATTGTACAATGCGGTTGCGTACGGTTTTGTATATCCTTCTGCGATCCAGTCCGCGATTGTTCTGTTTGGGGCGTTGTAATTGTCTTCGGTAGTCATATTGTATATCATTTTAGATTCATATATATTATCGGTATCGTATCGTATTCTCTCTGTAAACGTATGCTTCGCGAACCAGACCACAGGCCAAGGCCAGGACCAGGCACGGGAACAAAAACGCACGGCAACGAAACAACCAGCACCAGCGCAATAGCTCGGGCCCGGACAGAAAAAGCCAGAACCAGGCACGAAATCACACGCAAAAGCCGAAACCGTACGGCAAAACCCAAAAAAAGGCAGGGGGCCCGGTAAAATGAAACGCGTTTTCCCACAGGATTAAGGGCATTAAGGTAAGGTGTAACCCCCATGCTCTCTATATATAATATTTTTTTTTAAAAAATAGTGTGACAATAGGTAGTTATATATAATAGTAGTAGGCTATCGTCGCATTATTGAGTATTGTAAGTATTGAGGCTTTTGTGTAAGTATATAAGGTATATAGAAACCACATTATGGCAAAACCAAAAAGGAAAGGCGGACCGAAACAAAAATTAAGTCCAGTAGCAGCGGCAGCAAAGGCAATTAGAGACAAGAAGTATGCCATGACGGACAGAAGAAGGAAGATGAAGGCAGAGAGTCAAAGGAAAAATTGTTCTAAAGGCCATGATTATGACCATAATACCAAAAGATGTGTTACATCGTCTCATAACAGGGGTGGAACGCAGAGTAGAAGTAAAAAAGACGGTACTAAAGCCGAACGTAAACAAAATAGATAGAACATGTCAAATATATCAAGTTTCCCTACGGCTATTCCAGATGGCGATGATCTAATACTGGGCTCACAGATAGATGTGGCAGGTATACCAAGCACAAAAAACTTCACAGTACAGAGTATTGTAGATTTAGTTCCAGGAGGCGGAGGAGGTGGTTCATATTTACCACTTGCAGGCGGTACGATGACTGGCAATACTATCCACAATGATAATGTAAAGTCTGTTTATGGTACAGGAAATGATTTACAAATATATAACAGCGGAAATAATAGCTATATACAAAACATAAGCGGAGCAGTTGGAGATTTATTCATAGATAATCTTGTTGATGATAAAGATATAATACTTAGATCTGACAATGGAGCTGGATCTATTACTAACTATATTGTTTGTGATGGTTCTAATGGATCTGTGTCATTAAATCACTACGGTAATCTCAAATTAGAAACAACAACCTCAGGAGTTGATGCGTACGGAACTCTTAATATTTATGATCCTGTATCATTAACAGACAGAGTCCGAATTTATAACGATGGAGTTACAAGTTATATTGACTCTCCTAACAATCCTTTGCAGATAGGTGTTGACTCCTTTAAAATTAAAGGGACTGACGGATTAACAAATATGATTGCTGCTAATTCAGCAGGAGGTGTGTCACTTTATCACGTTGGAGGGCAAAAATTATACACAAAAACAAACGGAATAGCTGTAACTGGAACTATTCAACAGTTAACAGATCCAAGTGCGGCTCAAGACGCAGCTACTAAAAACTATGTAGATAACGCAGTATCTGGAGTTGATCTTACAAGTTATTTACTAAACACGACAGATACTTTTACAGGAACTTTAACATTAACTGGAAAACTAGTTTTAGGTGATACTTTAAATAATAGTTTTATTGGATTAAGTTCAGGTTTTTCAAATACAACAGGAGGATTAAATGTAGGTTTAGGTTATTTTTCACTGTTTGGAAATACAACAGGAGCTAGTAATATAGCAATAGGAAATTCTTCAGGTAGATTTATTGCAGACGGAGCAACTGAAAATGAAACAGGTGGGAACTCTATTTTCATAGGAAAAAGCACAAGAGCAAACGCAGACGGACAAACAAATCAAATCGTAATAGGGACTGATGCTATCGGAGCAGGGAGTAATACGGTTACACTAGGTAATGATAATATTACAAACACCTACTTAAAAGGTGATGTAACGGTTGCAGGAAATCTAATAGGAGGTCTACCTTACACTTCTTTGGTTCAACTATTAACTCAAACAAGTACTAATGCTCCTGTAGCCACAGAAGTTTACAACAACACAGGACAAACTTACACATGGACAAGAACAGGCGCTGGAACCTTTAGAATAACAGCAACTAATACTCCATTTACTTTTGATAAAACTGTTGTGTTTGTTAATGCAGGGAAAAGCGAAAACACTTTTTTACCTATTTACTGGGAATATGTCAATACAAATACTATTGATTTATTAACTTATGATAATGAATTAGAAAACGCTTCTTTTGAAATAAAAATATACAACTAAAACATGGCAATAATATATTCATACCCATATGATCAGATTATAACTGATACAGACGCATGGGTAGGTACTGATTCCGTCAATAGACAGACAAAGCAATATACAGCAAAGGCGGTAGCGGATTACTTGAATATAAACGGTAAGGTAGCAATTGCAGGACAAATGAATTATCAGTTTGTTCAAGACCCTTCTTTTAAAGGAGGTACTTTTGCTTTTGCAGCCGGAAGCGGTGGTGGCACTCCTTGGTCTAGTATTACTTCTATAGTAATATCGAACATGGATCTATCAGGTCAGATTGTTTCACCTTTCTTAGAATATCTTGTAGATGAACAAGTAATGTTTCAAGATGTAGCCGGTAAAGGTTCATTTGGGCATTATATAATGAGAGGGTACACGCAGATAGGTACAACTAACTTTTACACATTAACATTAGAATACTTAGGTGGAAATGGTTCCATAGCAATGGACAACTATTACACTCTTGTAAACTTCTATCTAGAACTCGGTGCAACAGGTGTTGACAGCGTTAGAAGTCTTGATACTACGTTTATAGATATGACACCTACAACACCTCAAACGGGTAACGTAGAAATTACAGCATCATTGTCAGCTACTGGTACGCCTGATAATACTAAATTCCTAAGAGGAGATAATGTTTGGGCTAGAGCAAACGAAACATACACATTTGTACAAGCAGGAGCTAGTGCAACGTGGACAGTTCAGCACAACCTAGATAAGTTTCCTTCTGTAACTATGGCTTTGTCCACCGGGCAAAAAGGTTATGGGGATGTAGTATATATAGATGAAAACAACTTAACAATAACTTTTGCCTCTGCCGAATCTGGTAAGGCTTATATGAATTAATTATGGCGATACCTTTTTTAAATAACATTGATCTCAATAACAATGAGATACAAAACGTAAGACTTCAAAATGGAAGCAACCCGCCGCTAAATTCCGGTTCGGGTCAAATATATTTTAACACCGGAGATACGATAGCTAAGTATTATTCAAATGCAACAGATACTTGGGTTAGCTTAGTTCAAACTGATTTTGCAAATGGTACTTATGTAAGTCTAACAAATAGTGGAACATCGATAAAAAGAGTTTACACTGTAGATTTATCTGCCACTGGGACTAAAGATGCAACAACATATTTAAGAGGAGACAACACATGGGCTGCTTTAGCTGATATATATAGCTGGAATCTATCTGCTAACGGTGGAACAGCTGAATCAGTAGAAGATAACGAAACGGTTGATTTCATACAAGGAGGTACTACAACAATAACTAGATCAGGTAAGGATATAACAATATCTTCAGCAGATCAATTTGTAGGTACATTAACAGGTATTGGAGCGGGTACTTATATAACTATAGACAATACAACTCCTGCTGTTCCAATAGTAAACGTCGAAGGAACTGAAGCTGCTACTGTAAGTAAGTTAGTAGCTAGAGACTCTAGCGGTTATGGTTATGTGGTAACACCGGCATCCGGTGATAGTTCAACTAAAATAGCAACAACCGCTTACGTGCAAGAAGCTGTAACAGGTTTATTAGAATTCAAAGGTGGTTTCAATGCTAGCACCGGCGCAATTGTTGGTGGTGGTAATCTAACAAGTGGTGCAGCTAGGGTTGCAGTTGAAGTTGGTGATTACTATGTTGTGACCGTTGCAGGTGATTTCTTTGGAAACGCAGCAACACCATTAACTCCAGGTGATTCAGTTATAGTTCAAACAGCCGCAGTAGCCGGCGCTTCTACGGAAGCAGATTTTATAGTAGTGCAATCAGACACGGATCTTGCTACGTTGACAACAGTAGGTATTGGTAATGTAAACGCCGGTACTGGCATAAGCGTTGCCTATGTATCAGGTACAGCAACTGTAACAAATACAGATACAAATTCTTCAAACACATATGCTGTAACAATAACGGACACGGCGACTATAACACATAGTTTAGGGAGTAAAGATGTTATTATACAGCTTTACGATGTAACAACTAATGAAACTGTTTATGCAGATGTTGAAAGAGGTTCTACCTCTGAAGCAACGATTACATTTGCTGCAACACCAACTAATAGTGTTAGAGTTTTGGTACAAAAGATAGGTTAATAATAAAAATTAACACATGAAATTTAAAAGTAATATAGAAATACAAGCTGGCCTAGAAGACAAAGACGGTCAGGTAGGAAGCAGCGGTCAAATACTAGCTTCAACTGGTAGTCAAGTTGATTGGATAGATCCAGCTAGCATAGTCACGTCGGCAACAGACGTGGTTATAGAGTGTAAAAACACTTCAGGCGTTACTATATCAAAAGGCACACCAGTTTACCAAACAGGTAATGTTGGTGCTACGGCTGTTATAGAGATAGCGGTAGCTGATGCTTCTGATGAAGATAAGATGGCTGCTATTGGACTTTTACAGTCTGACCTTGTAAATAATGCTTTTGGATATGTAGTTGTAACAGGAGAGCTTTTAAACATCACCACATCACCTATAGACGGATCGACTCCTACTGTTGGAGATACAATATATGTAAAACCCGGTGGAGGCTTAACTCTTACAAAACCAACTGGTGTTAATTTTATACAAAACGTAGGTTTAGTTGGTAAAGTATCTGGTGGAAACGCTGGGTCTATTACAGTATCCTCTATTATGCGTACAAACGATGTACCCAACCTGCCTGAGGGTAGAATATGGGTAGGTGATGGAAATACTATAGTGTCTGATACAGTTTATGTAGATGAGCCAAATAATAGAGTCGGGATCGGAACGACTAGTCCTAATACAGCTTTAGAAGTAGACGGAACTATTTCAACAACTACATCTGATTATGTACAGGGATCAACAGGTTCTAGGCTACTTCTTGAAACTTCCGGTTCAGGAAATACTCACTCATATATTCAAGCTCAAAACGTTGGTGGAACAAGTAACAATGAAGACTTAGCTCTTCAATTATACGGAGGCAACGTAGGTATAGGAACTAATAGTCCTGGTGTTAAGTTAGATGTAGTAGGGGATGTTTATTTAAGACAAACAACATTTACTAACATAGTTAGACCATATTCCACTCAACAATTAACATTACTAGGAGGAGGGGCTAATACTTTATTTGTAAACGGTAACGTAGGTATTGGAACTACTGGTCCTAGTGAGAAATTAGAGGTAGATGGAAATGTACAAATAGGTAGTACAACAGATGCTAAACTTTATATGGTTTCTACAGGTGGTAATGGAAACAATGAAAGATTTTTTATTGAAGGTTATGCTGACGGAGGAACTTATGGAGGTGGGTTTAAATTATCAACAAGAAATGATGTTAACGTATTTAATACTGCTGTAACTGTTAATAGAAACGGCAACGTCGGGATAAAAGGAACAGGAACAAAACTTGGATGGGAGAGAGCAAGTGACAATTCTCCTAATATTGTTTATTTAACTAAAAATGAGGATTTAGGTGTTAATGGAAACGCTAAACTGCACGGATATGATGGGATAGTATTTAGTACGGCAGGTTCTGAATCCGAACGAATGCGCATAGACTCGAGTGGCAACGTCGGTATCGGAACGGATAGTCCAACAAACTACAAACTTGAAGTTGATGGTACAGTTGAAGGGTCTGCTTTCTCTGTAGATGGAGCATCATCAAGAATATTTGCACCAGCAGGGGCAACATACAACGGGAATGGAACTCAAACAGGTTATTTAATAGCAAAACTTCCAGATAATGGAGCAAGTGGAGTAAATAATATGATGACTGGAGTAATACGAGTTTTTGATTATACATTTCACGAATCATTTGATATACATTTTGCAGGATACTGGTACTCGGGTTACAATTGGACTAATTGTACTGCTTGGATAGGCAGTTCATCTTATGATGATAGAAATTTTACCGTTCGTTTTGGAGCAATGACTGGGGCTGCTGGAGCCGGCACTAGACCCTATATTACAATAGGAGAAGGAAGTTCTACGTGGACCTACTGTAAGTTTAGTGTAATTAACTATGAACCAGGACATTCAAACTACCAGGCCTACAAATGGGATAGTGGTTGGAGTATGGATATAAGCGTAACAAATCCAGGGGTTGTCGCAAGTACTATTTCTAATTGTCAAGTAAACAATTGGGCTAGAAACGGTCAAGATCTTTACTATGGATCTGGATCTGGCAACGTCGGGATCGGGACGACTAGTCCACTTGGTCCTTTAGAAGTTTACAGATCAAATAGTGGTGGGTTAGGTGGATACATTGTTATTAATAACGATGGAACCACAGTAGGAAATGAGACTGCATTAATGTTTGGAGATGGTGGTAGTACAAGTATAAGAGCAGCTATTTCTTCTACTACAGAAAATTCACCTTATTTTGGTGATTTAAAATTTAAAACAGGAGGCTCTGCATACAGTTCATTGAATACCAGAATGATTGTTAAGGGCACTGGCAACGTCGGTATTGGTACGACTAGTCCTCAAGCTAAACTTCACGTATCAGGAGGTTCTTCTATTGAAACAACTTTAATAGTTGGCGCTGAAGGAACTGGTAATGACAAATCAGCAAGAGTGTTTTTAAATGAAGGAGAGGGAGGGGTTACCAATTCAAAAGACTATGGATTTTCAGTAGCTTATGATGGACAAGGTGCTCAATATGGGGGCTTATCTGCAAACCAATTTGGAATACTTAGACATAACAACAGTGCTGCTGGAGCTGCTGTAATGGTTATGAATAGAGCCAATAACAACACAGTGTTTTCAGGAACAGTTACAGGAACCAACTTTATACTATCTTCTGATGAAAAGCTAAAAGAAAATATTGAAAAAGCCTGTGATAATAGAATTAAAGCAGATTGGAAAACTTTTGAATTAAAAACTGAAAAAGGACAAAAGAGATACGGAGTTATAGCTCAAGAGTTAGAAAAGACTAACCCAGAGTTTGTAAGAGAAGACACACAAGGGTTTAAGTCAGTTGCTTATATAGATTTACTAATCGCTAAAATTGCTGAGTTAGAAGCAAGATTAGAAAAAGCAGGAATATAATGCCAGGTGTACCAAATACAACAGATTTTACGCTAGCAGATGTTATAGCAGCGGTGCTACCTTCATCTAATGATTTAGATGAATGTTTTACAGATGCGATTCAAGGAGCTTTTAATTATACTTACAATCCAGGTGGTAATCAAAACACCAACCTTTTAAATTTTAGAGATTACGGTAATGACACAGCTGCTCAAAATCAAGTGTATATTACACCTGATGAATTTAATCCTACAGGGGCCTGCTCGACCAGTAGAACTGTACTTGCTTGGAAAAACAATAATCCAAATTCAGTTCAGAATGGAGATAAATTTTGGGAAGATGATAATGGGTCACCAGGTGATCCCTACCCAGGAGGTGGAGAATTTCAGTTTTTTGGTGCTTTTACAGGGCTAAACTCTGCAAGTTTTAAATTATCTAGTTTAGGTATTGCTTCAAACGTAACGTTTTGTAGTTTACCTTCATTAGTATTATCTGATGTTTATTACAGTGTAAGTGGCGGAACGTCTACCCCTGTTGATTATTATTATAGTAGTACTATTGGAAATGCAAGTAATTTATCGGTTGGAGATATTATTTATACAGATGCTGCATTAACAACTCCTCTAAATTATACGTCACTTTACTATCTTCAAAACGGGAGTTCAGCTACAACAACTCACTGTACTACATCTTTTGTTGCTTTTATGTCAATTTCTGGAGTGTCAGGAGTTATTAAAGAAATTGGTTGTGATAGCCCATAATATAAATAAATAAATAAATAAATAAATATGATTACTTACAAATGGGATATCCCAACAATGAATGCTCACATTCAAGCGGATGGACAAGACAACGTAATTTACACAGTACACTACAGATACACAGGTTCTGAAGAATCTGGAGGAGTTACTTATTCATCAACTAACATTGGAACACAGGGTTATACATATGTAGCAGGTGAACCTTTTACACCTTATGAAAACACTGAAGCTTTTGAAGCTATAGTTATTGGGTGGCTTGAAGGATCTTTAGACGTAACATCAATGCAAGCTAGCATAGCTGCAAATATACAATCTCAAATTACACCAGTAAATGAAGATTTATATTTTACGTGGCAAAATCCAACGCCTCCAGTTCCTCCTGTTGAAGAATAAATAGGTAAAAAAAACCTAAAACGGGTAATAATACTCGTATACCTGAAAAGGTATAATCAAATCAAATTAAATTTAATTAAATATGAATGGAATTGTCAAGAACTTGAACTTTGGTGATGACGCCAGAGATCAAGTATTTAAAGGTATAGAGAAACTAGCAAAAGCCGTTAGCTCTACACTAGGGGCTGGCGGTAAATGCGTAATGCTAGAAGACAGTGCAGGTAACCCTATTATAACAAAAGACGGTGTAACTGTAGCAAATTCAATAATACTTTTAGACCCTGTAGAAAACATGGGATCTACTTTATTAAAAGAAGCTGCTAGAAAAACTGTACAAGAAGCCGGTGACGGAACAACAACAGCTACTGTATTAGCTCACTCTATATTAAAAGAAGCTTATGCTGTTTCTGGAAAGAAAAACTCTAGAGAAATTAAAGACGGTATAAATTCAGCTGTAGAAAAAGTTATAGATTACTTAGATACTATAGCTACCGATGTTAAAGGTAACATGTTAGATCACATAGCTTCTATATCGGTAAATAATGACAATGAACTAGGATCTATTATAGCAGACGCTTTTAGATCTGTAGATAATACAGGTATTGTAATGATGGAAACTGCCGGTGACGGTAAAACTGTTTCTGAATTAATTGAAGGAGTTCCTTATGACAAAGGTTTAACAAATTCTCATTTCATTACAAACCCTCAAACAAAAACAGCGGAATTAGAAAACCCGTTAGTGTTAATAATGGAATCACCAGTTAACACTATAAGAGATATACAAAAAGTGCTGGAGTACGTAATAAAAAACAACAAACCTTTGCTTATAATAGGCGACTTAGAAGAAGGTGTTTTATCAACTCTAGCTACAAATAAGAAGAAAGGGAACTTAAAAGTTAATGTAATTAACGCTCCAACTTACGGTATAAGTAAGAGAGAAGTTCTTGAAGACCTTTCTTTACTAACAGGTGCCACAATATTTAATGAAGATTTAGGAGATGATGCAGATTCTATTGATTTAGATTATTTAGGTTCTTGTCTAAAAAGTGTTACGTCTCACGAGGACACTGTTATAACAGTCTCTGAGGCATCCGAAAAGATAAAGGATGTAATACGTAGTATAAAAGAAAAGCTTACAAATAACACGCTTAAAAGTTGGGAAGTTATAAAGCTTGAAAAAAGATTATCAATGCTAACTGCTAAAATTGCGGTGGTTAAAGTTGGTGCAAACTCTGAAGTAGAGTTAAAAGAAAAAACAGACAGGGTAGAAGATGCTATCTGCGCCACGAAAGCGGCTGTTAAAGAAGGTATTGTTCCAGGTGGAGGTGTTGCATTACTAAATGCAGGTCAAAAGCTAATAGCTAAAAATATAGGAGAAAAAGTTTTGTTAAAAGCAATACAAGCTCCTTACTTTACAATATTAGAAAACGCTGGAATAGAAATGTCTGATATACAAGACGAAGGAATTGGATTAAACGCTTTAACAGGTAAACCTGTAAATATGGTGGATCAAGGAATAATAGATCCGCTTATGGTAACCAAGAGTGCATTAAGAAACGCTGCGTCTGTAGCTACTACGATATTATCAACTGATTGTGTAATTAATAATTTAAGAGCAAATGAAGGCGATAGGTAGAAACTTAATAATAAAGAAAGAAAAAGAAGGTATAACTCCTACAAAGGGAGGATTACTTTTAGCTGAAAAACAAAGAGAAGATATCAGGTACATTAAAGCATCTGTAGTATCTCCAGGGGAAGAAGCTATTAATGCTGGTATGAAAGAAGGTGATTTAATATATTACGACAGACATGCCGGTCATATCATAGAAATAAACGGTGATCCGTATCAAGTTATAAAAATGCAAGATATAGTTGTAGTTTTATGAGAATAGAAGCCAGTGACGTTAAAAAATTAGGATTATTAAAGCACTACAGAATAATACGTAAGTGGGCATGCAGAAATAATGATTTAAACGACGCTGATTTAGAATTGTTAATATACCTTGATTGTTTGGACATGTTTACTAAACAAGATTTTAAAACAGGTTGTTTTTCATATAGTTGGGATAATAGAAGATGGAATAGATTATTGAAAGAAGGTTGGATAGTTGTTTGGAGAAAAAGAAATCATACTACACAGAAATATCATATATATAAAGTATCCTTTAAAGGTAAGCAACTTATAAGTAGGTTGTACAGAATGATGCTCGGTACAGAAGATATACCAACTGGTAGAAGAAATAAAATAATGAAGGGGGATACTTATACTGATAAAGTGCTAAGTGTTTCTATAAAGAATGTAAACAATGATAAAACAAGATGAATCTATATTGGGTCAACCAATATTCCAAAATCCAGGTGTTCCAACGCCCTCTAATGAATTAGGTGCTGCTAAACCAGTTTTTAATCCTAACCAAGCAGGTAATGCTGAGTATATATTTGATACAGTTGATCAAAGACAAGCAACCATGCCTCAAAGGCAAATAACACCTTTTGCTAAGTTAGATCCTATGCATAATGGAGAGCCTGGTGTGCAAAAAGAAGATTTCGAACAATTTTAAATATAAAAACATGAAAGACTATAAAAACAAAGCATCAGTAGGGCAGAACGCTATATGGGATGGACCGTTAGATTTAGACGCATTGCCAAAAGGTAAAGGATCTAGTTCTGGAAAATACGGCATGGAATTATCTAAAGCACATTGTGGATGTAGCTCTATAAAAGGACCTATTACTCAGATTGCTAAAGGTTCTATGTAATGAACATAGGAGACATAAAACTATACGCTTTAAACATAACCGCATTATCCGTTAGTATGACTAACATTGAGAACTATTTAAAAGTACTGCTATTATTAGTCAGTATAGGTTATACTTTGTCCAAATGGGTTGGATTAAAAGATGAAGAAAAAAAAGATAAATAATTATGCAACGTACAAACTCAAACTCACCGTTTCAAATAAAAGAAGCAGCTTACGAAAAGCAGAATAGAAAAATGCGAAAAGAAAATCCAGGTATGGGTAAAAGACTCACAAGTGGCACAAGCCCTCGTAGAGTTTCTTTTGCTTGTAGATTTGCTGGTATGAAAGGAGCTATGAAAGATTCAAAAGGAGAGCCTACTAAAAAAGCAATGGCTTTAAAAAAATGGGGTTTTGGTAGCGTTGGTGCTGCAAGCAGTTTTTGTCAAAAAAATAAATCTAAAAAGTAAATAAATAATTATGAAAAATTACAACAAACAAGAAAAGAAAGACTTGATTAAAGACAATGCAATAGCAGACAAAGCATCCGCTATTAAAAATCTTAACAAAGGATATGGTTCTGAGTTAGGTAAATCACCTCTTAACATGGGAGGTTCATGGATGTCTAAGCACGTTAAGAAATAAGTTAATGTCTTTTAAATTACAAAATCCTCCATACGCTATAGATAACACACCTATTTATAGCGTAGATATGGAAGACGGAGTTTTAGGAAAAGCTAATAATAACGGTACTATTATAGTAAACAAAAATCTTTCACCAGCTATGTTAGAAGGTGTTGTAAACCACGAAAAGATACACATAGATCAAATGAAACGTGGTGATTTAGATTACGATGACAACAATGTGTATTGGAAAGGTAAAAAGTATTCAAGAGCTCAAATGAAAGAAGGAGCTAAAAACTTACCCTGGGAGGCAGAGGCATATAAAAAAGCATAATGAAAAAAATATTAGAATTTTTCAGCACTAAAGTATTTAAACAAGTAGGTGATGTAGTTGATAAACTATTCACTAGCGAAGAGGAAAGATTAAATGCTAGAAATCAAATATTTAAAGTATTACAAGATGCTCAGTTAGAATTGCAGAAAATGCAAACAGAAATTATTGTAGCTGAAGCTAAAGGTAATTGGTTGCAAAGAAGCTGGAGACCAATACTAATGCTTTCATTTGGTTTTATAATTATATATACAAAATTCATATCACAGTTATCAGCACACTTAATAACACCTGTTTTAGAACCAGAATTCTGGAGCTTATTGGAAATAGGTATTGGGGGTTATGTAATCGGTAGAAGTGGTGAAAAAATAGTAGACAAGCTAGGGCCGCTATTTAAAAAGTAAAAAGATAAAAAACAAGTAATAATAGTAATAACAGTAACCAATTAAATTAAATAAAATGGGTAAATTAACAGATGAACAATTGAAGTCAGTAAAAGAAGGTCAAGGAAAAATCAATTCTATATTAGTAGAGATTGGTTTTTTAGAAGCTAGAAAAGCAGAATTTTTAGGAGCGCACTTCGAGGCAGTAAAAGCTTTAGAAGAAGTTAAATCAGAATTAAAAGAAGAGTATGGTGACATAACTGTAAACTTGGCTGATGGTAGTTTTGAAAAAGTAGAAGCAGAAGTAGAAGAAGCAGAAGTACTTGAGATAGTAAAGTAATGAGCTCTGTTGTAAGGAAAATAAGTATAGGCTCCGACTATAAGAACGACGCAATGCACTACTCTGTAGGTCAAAGCGTTTATGGTGGACATACTATAGATTGCATCTTACATGATGAACAATCTAATTCTTACAGTATTTATATAAGAAAAGGAGATGAGGTAATGCCATGGAAAAAGTTTAATCCTAACATGGCAATATCCGTTGAATATGATTTAGAATATTAAATGAGAAGTCTATATGATTTTATCGTCAAGCCGCTTGGTGATAAATATGACAACGAAATAAAGCTAGGAGACGTTACACTAATACTAAACACTAAAATTGAAAACTTTAAAGCAGTTAATAATTTAGCTATAGTAGTTGAAACTCCAAAAGCTTTTAAAACAGATATTAAAAAAGGAGACATAATAATAATACATCATAATGTATTTAGAGTTTTTTATGATATCCGAGGTAATAAGAAAAAAAGTAGATCATACTTTAATGATGATTTATATTTTTGTTCAGCAGATCAAATATATTTGTATAAGAATACCGGGGATTGGAAATCATTTGGCGACAGATGCTTTGTAATGCCTTTGAAAAACAAAGACACTTTAAGGTCACAAAAAGAGCAAGAACTTATTGGTATACTAAAAATCGGTAATAGTTCGTTAAAAGCACTTAATATCAACCCAGGGGACACGATTGGATTTACTCCAGGCAGTGAATGGGATTTTATTATAGATGATCAGAGAGTTTATTGTATGAAATCTAATGATATTGTAATTAAGTATGAACACAAAGGAAACGAAGAAGAATATAATCCAAGCTGGGCATGTAGCAGTTGAAGAATTAATTAAGGTAGCTAAGGAAGCTATTATTGATTCTGATGATGATATATCTGCTGACAGATTAAAAAACGCTGCAGCTACAAAAAAACTAGCTATATTCGATGCCTTTGAAATACTTACTAGAATAGAAGAAGAAGAAGAAAAACTAAATGACAAACCAAAAGAAGCTACGGGAGAAAAAGCTTTTAGGGGTTTTGCAGAAGGGAGATCTAGGTAATGTACGAGCAAACTTTAGTAAAAATATTAAAAGACCATATAAAGCCTACTATATTTAAAAGATTAAATAGGTATAAGAAATGGGAGTATGGCTACAACCAAGAACATGACGTAGTTGTTATTAGTAGAACAGGTCAAATAGGAGAGGTTTACGAAATACAAGGTGTTAAGATAGCTCTTCCTAAAGAAGATGACGTAGTTGCTTTTGATGGAAATAGATGGAAATATTCTGAATATCCAAAAGAACTAAATAGAATTAAATCAGTATTTGATTGGGATGAATACCCAGTTGAGTTTAAAGAAAAATGGTATGACTACATTGATACAGAGTTTAAAAGGCGTGAAGAAGGTTTTTGGTTTTATAACAAAGACAAGCCTTCTTATATTACTGGTACTCACTACATGTACTTGCAGTGGTCCAAGATTGATGTTGGGCAACCAGATTTTAGGGAATCAAACAGATTATTCTTTATATTCTGGGAAGCTTGTAAAGCAGATGTACGATCCTACGGAATGTGTTATCTTAAGAACAGACGATCAGGTTTCTCTTTCATGGCGTCAGGTGAGACAGTTAACCAGGCAACAATATCCACAGATTCACGATTTGGTATTCTTTCAAAGTCCGGGCCAGATGCCAAAAAGATGTTTACTGATAAGGTCGTCCCCATCTCAGTCAACTATCCTTTTTTCTTTAAACCAGTCCAAGACGGAATGGACAGGCCGAAGACGGAACTTGCATACAGGGTACCAGCGTCCAAATTTACCCGTAAAAAACTTGACTCCAATGAAAAGCTACAAGAGATCACGGGTCTCGATACAACGATCGACTGGAAAAACACGGGGGACAACTCGTACGATGGTGAAAAATTAAAACTACTAGTACACGATGAAAGTGGAAAGTGGGAAAGACCAACAAATATATTAAACAACTGGAGGGTAACTAAAACTTGTTTAAGACTAGGTTCGAGAATTATAGGTAAGTGTATGATGGGATCAACATCAAACGCTTTAGATAAAGGTGGTGAGAATTTTAAAAAATTATATTATGATTCCGACGCAACAAAAAGAAACGCCAACGGACAGACTCGTTCAGGACTCTATAGTTTGTTCATACCTATGGAATGGAACTACGAAGGATACATTGATTCTTATGGATTTCCTGTATTTGAAAAACCAAAAAAACAAACCGAAGGCCCCGATGGGTCGCTAATAACTCAAGGCGTAATTGATTATTGGGGTAATGAAGTAGAAGGATTAAAAGGAGATCAAGATGGTTTAAACGAATACTATCGTCAGTTTCCAAGAACGGAACAACATGCTTTTAGAGACGAAGCAAAACAATCTCTGTTTAATTTAACAAAGATATACGAACAAATAGATTATAACGAAGACTTAAGAAATACAGCTATAATAACCACAGGAAGTTTTATGTGGGAAAACGGTATCAAAGATACTAAGGTTGTTTTTGTACCAAATAAAAACGGTAGGTTTAATGTTAGCTGGGTTCCTCATGTAGGACTTCAAAATAGAGTTGTTGTAAAAGGCGGTGTAAAATATCCTGGTAACGATCACTGTGGTGCCTTCGGGTGTGACAGTTATGATATATCTGGAACCGTTGATAAAAGAGGATCTAATGGAGCTTTGCACGGTTTAACAAAGTTTAGTATGGAAGATGTTCCACCTAATAGATTCTTTTTAGAATATATAGCTAGACCACAAACCGCTGAGATATTTTTTGAAGACGTATTAATGGCTTGTGTATTTTACGGAATGCCAATACTTGCTGAAAATAACAAACCTAGGTTACTGTATCATTTTAAAAGAAGAGGCTATAGAGGTTTTTCAATGAACAGACCTGATAAAAGATTAAACAAATTATCTGTAACTGAAAGAGAAATAGGTGGAATACCTAATTCAAGTGAGGATATAAAACAAGCGCACGCTGCAGCTATAGAATCTTATATAGAAACTTGTGTTGGGCAAACAGAAGCTGGTTATGGAGATATGTATTTCCAAAGAACATTAGAAGATTGGGGTAAATTTAATATAAACAATAGGACAAAGCATGATGCTTCTATAAGTTCAGGACTTGCTATAATGGCTTGTAATAAAAATTTATATTCACCAGTTAGTCCAGTGCAAAAGAAAGTTTACGATTTAGGAATTAAAAGATATGACAATAGAGGTTCTTCGTCTAAAATATTAAGATAAATGAAAATACAAACAAATACCGATAGTTCTTTCCCTAACCAAGTTGTTAGCGACGAAGTAAAAGCTAGTTACGATTATGGCTTACAAGTCTCTAGAGCTATTGAACAAGAGTGGTTCAATCAAGGAAGAGGTAATGGTAATAGATATTTAAACAATTGGAATAGTTTTCACACACTACGGTTATACGCCAGAGGCGAGCAGTCAGTACAAAAATACAAAGATGAATTATCTATAAATGGTGACTTGTCTTATCTTAATTTAGATTGGAAGCCTATACCAGTAATATCAAAGTTTGTAGATATCGTTGTAAACGGTATGTCTAACAAGACTTACGAAATAAGTGCTTTTGCGCAAGATCCGTTTTCTGTAAAGAGCAGAACTGAATACGCTGCAGCAGTGGAAGAAGATATGAACAACAAAATTATGTTGCAAAATATCAAACAAGCTATGAATATAGACATGGCGCGTACTGGAAACTTAGAAGATTTACCTGAAAACAAAGAAGAGTTAGATGTTCATTTACAAATGACAACTAAGCAAAGCGTTGAAATAGCAGAAGAAGAAGTTATAAATAATGTATTGGCTTTTAATAAGTATGATCAAACAAAAAAGCGTTTAGCTCAAGATTTAACAGTTATAGGCATTGGGGCTGTTAAAACATCTTTCAATAAATCAGAAGGAATAGTAACTGATTACGTTGATCCAGCTAATATGATTTATTCATATACAGAGGATCCAAACTTTGAGGATATATATTACGTAGGAGAGGTTAAGTCTATATCACTGGCGGAACTTAAAAAACAATTCCCATCATTATCAGCATCAGAGTTAGAAAAAATACAGGATATGCCTGGTAATTCTCAGTATGTAACTAACTGGGGTAATTATGATGAAAATACAATACAAGTATTATACTTTGAGTACAAAACGTATTCAGACCAAGTATTTAAAATAAAGAAAACAGAACAAGGCTTAGAAAAAACATTAGAAAAGTCAGATACATTTAACCCACCTGAAAACGATAACTTTGAAAGAGTATCAAGAACAATAGAAGTTCTATATTCAGGAGCTAAGGTTTTAGGTACAAATACAATGTTAAAGTGGGAGATGGCTGAAAATATGACCAGACCTACAGCGGATACTACAAAAGTAATGATGAATTACTGTATATCAGCGCCTAGAATGTACAAAGGACGCATAGAATCTATAGTTAGTAAAATTACTAGCTTTGCTGATATGATCCAAATAACACATCTTAAACTACAACAAGTAATGTCTAGAATAGTACCAGATGGTGTATTTTTAGATATGGATGGTTTAGCTGAAGTTGATTTAGGTAACGGTACTACGTACAATCCAGCAGAAGCATTGAATATGTATTTCCAAACAGGTTCTGTTGTAGGTAGATCATTAACGCAAGACGGAGAATTAAATAGAGGTAAAATACCAGTACAAGAATTATCATCTTCAAGCGGTCAAGCAAAAATACAAAGTTTAATAGGTACGTATCAATATTATCTACAAATGATAAGAGACGTAACCGGGTTAAACGAAGCAAGAGACGGCAGCGCTCCAAGCAAAGATGCATTAGTAGGTTTACAAAAAATGGCAGCTAACGCTTCTAACATTGCAACCAAACATGTATTGGACTCTTTATTATATTTAACCGTTAGAACTTGTGAAAATATTAGTTTAAAAGTTGCTGATGTTATTGAAAATCCTTTAACTGAAAACGCTTTAACCAATGCCATAAGTACATTTAATACAAAAACTCTAGAAGAGTTAATGAATTTACAGTTGCATGACTTTGGTATTTATTTAGAATTAGAACCAGAAGAAGAAGAAAAAGCTTTATTAGAACAAAATATACAGGTTGCTTTACAAACACAAGCTATTCAATTATCTGATGCTATTGATATTAGACAAATTAAAAATATAAAATTAGCTAATCAATTCTTAAAGCTTAGACAAACTCAAAAGATTAAGAGAGAGCAAGAGCAACAACAAAAAAATATACAAGCTCAAGCTCAAGCAAATGCAGAGTCTGCTGAGAAAGCCGCTATGTATGAAGTTCAAAAACAACAAGCATTAACCGCTGAAAAAGTTAGCATTGAACAAGCTAAGTCTCAGTTTGAAATAGAAAGAATGCAAACAGAAGCTCAAATAAAAAGAGAGTTGATGGCTGAAGAATTTCAATACAACATACAATTAGCTCAAGCTCAAATGGGTGCAGATCAAGCAAAAGAGCAAGAAATAGAAGATAGAAAAGATAAAAGAATTAAAATGCAAGGTACCCAACAATCTGAATTAATAAATCAAAGACAGACAGATGGTTTACCTAAGGACTTTGAATCATCAGGAAATGATGTATTAGGTGGGTTTGGATTAGAACAGTTCGGGCCTAGGTAAGATTACAAACAATTATTTAATTATATTATATTATGTCAGAAGTAAAACAAGAAGGGGATTTTAAAATTAAATCCAAGAAAAAAAGCCCTAAAAAATTAGGCAACCAATCTAATGAGCCCATAAAGGTTAATATAGATGAGGTTAAAGAAAATATAACTGAAGATACTGCTAAGGTAATAATACCTGAAGTAAAAGAAGAATCAGAAGCTCAAGAAGAAGTTGTTATAGTTGGTGAAACTAAAACAGAAGAACAAGCTCAAGATGGTTTGATTGAGGTTATTGAAGAAAGTGAAGATGATGCTGAACCAATTATCGAACAGCAAGCTCAACCGGTAGTTGATCAAAGAGTATTACCGGAAAACATTGAAAAGCTTGTTAGCTTTATGGAAGATACTGGCGGTACAGTAGAAGATTATGTTAGATTAAACGCTGACTATTCTAACATCGATGACAAAGCATTGTTAAAAGAATATTATAAAAAAACAAAACCATATTTAGAATCTGATGACGTAAGTCTTCTTTTAGAAGATTATGATTACGACGAAGATCTAGATGAGGAAAGAGATATACGCAAAAAGAAAATTGCGTTTAAAGAAGAAGTTGCAAAAGCAAAAGGCTTTTTAGAGAACACTAAGAGTAAATATTACGACGAGATCAAGTTGAGACCCGGCGCTACTCAAGAACAACAAAAAGCAACAGAGTTTTTCAACCGATACCAAGAGGATCAAAAAGTAGCTGAGCAACAGCACACAGATTTTAAATCAAAAACAAACGATTATTTTACAAAGGAGTTCAAAGGTTTTGACTTCAATGTAGGTGAAAAGAAGTTTAGATATGGTTTACAAGATCCGTCGAAAGTTGCAGAAAACCAATCCAGTATTAATAACTTCGTAGGAAAGTTTCTTGACGATAGCGGTAATATAAAGGATACTAAAGGTTATCACAAAGCTATTTATTTAGCTTCTAATGCTGACAAGATTATTAATCATTTTTATGAACAAGGTAAAACAGATGCTACTAAAGAAATAATTAGTAAATCTAAAAATCCAAGCACAGAACCTAGGCAAACTGGGACAGGTGAGTTTGTAAATGGAATAAAAGTTAAGTCGATTAGTGGCTACGATAACTCTAAACTTAGAATTAAAACAAAAAAATTTAACTAAAAAAAATTAAAAATTATGGCAAATGTAAGTCCAGCGTTCGGGAGTTTAATCCCAACGCAAAAAAAGCAAGCCTTAGAGGGCAATTATTTAAACTTTACTGATGGGACGAATGATTTCGCACAACAGTACTTACCAGAAATCTATGAAGCTGAAGTAGAGCGTTATGGAAATAGAACCTTAAGTGGTTTCTTAAGAATGGTAGGAGCTGAAATGCCAATGACTTCTGATCAAGTAGTATGGTCTGAGCAAAATAGATTACACATCTCTTATGAGAATGTAATAGCAACTAATGCAGGTGCTGTAGGAGCAAAAGTTTCTACTTTAACTATACCTGTTGGTGGTGCTGGTGCAACTCTTATTCAAAATGTTGTATCTCCTGGTTCTACTATTGTAGTGATGAATCCAGCAACTGGAGCAGAATTAAACTGTTACGTTGTTGCTTCTGGAGCTACTACTGGAAGTGCTTTAGGTGCTGGTGTATTAACTGTTGCTCCTTATTCTCAAGAAGCATTAGATGGAACTGGAGCTGGAGCTGCTGAAATAGATTTAGTGACTGGTGGACCAGCACTTAAGATCTTTGTATATGGATCTGAATACGGAAAAGGAACTGGAGATGCTAACAGAGTTTCTGTAACGCCTTCTTTTACTCAGTATTCTAATTCTCCTATTATCATCAAAGACAAGTATGCAATCAACGGATCTGACACTGCTCAGATTGGATGGGTTGAAGTAGCTACTGAGTCTGGTCAAGGAGGTTTCTTATGGTACTTAAAAGCTGAATCTGAAACAAGATTACGTTTTGAAGACTACTTAGAAATGTCTATGGTAGAAGGTGAATTAAAATCTGGAAGTTCAACTACAACTGCTAAAGGTACTGAAGGTCTTTTTGCTGCTGTTAAAAGCCGTGGAAATGTATTAGTAGACTTTACTGCAGCAACTGGTTTAGCTCAGTTTGATTCAATTCTTAAAAACTTGGATACTCAAGGAGCTATCGAAGAAAACATGTTATTCTTAAATAGAGAAACTTCTTTAGATTTTGATGATATGTTAGCTACTGTTGGTCAACAAGGTGGAACTGGTATATACCAAGGAGGTAGTTCTTATGGTGTATTTGAAAATTCTGAAGAAATGGCATTGAACTTAGGCTTCTCTGGTTTTAGAAGAGGTTCTTATGACTTCTACAAAACTGACTGGAAATACTTAAACGACGCTTCTACTCGTGGTGGTGTTGCTGATGCTGGTATCGAAGGAGTATTAGTACCTGCTGGAACTTCTACAGTTTACGATCAAATATTAGGAACTAACATCAGAAGACCTTTCTTACATGTAAGATATAGAGCTTCTCAAGCTGATGATAGAAGAATGAAAAACTGGATCACTGGATCTGTAGGTGGCGCTGCTACTTCTGATTTAGATGCTATGGAAGTTCACTTCTTATCTGAAAGATGTTTAGTAACTCAAGCGGCTAACAACTTTGTGTTATTCACAGACTAGTACCGATTAAATTAATGTAGTAGTTACCCTCGTTGAACTGACGGGGGTGATTATTACTCTTATTCACATTTTTATTATATTATATTATGGCTGCAAAAAAAGCACCAGCAAAGACAGTTGAGGTTGCTCCTCAGCAAGAAGTAGTAGCAAAAGTAGCTACACCAAAAAAACAAGAACCAGTAAAACCAACCTGGGAAATTAAAGATAGAATGTATATCGTTGTAGGTCAAGCACCTTTGACGTTAACTATTTCATCTAAACATACATCAAGGCACCCACTTCTTTGGTTTGATAAGGAAAAAGGTATCCAAAGAGAAATCAGATACGCAACCAATCAAAACTCACCTTTAATAGATGAGCAAAAAGGAGAAGCAACACTAGGACATATAATGTTCAAAGACGGAGCGCTTTATGTTAAAAAAGAAAAACAAAACTTACAAAAACTATTATCTTTATATCATCCACTATTAGGCAATAAATACTACGAACACAATCCAGTAGCTATTGCAGAAAATGAATTAGAAGATTTAGAGATTGAAGTAGATGCAATGATTGCTGCAAGAACAATGGAAGTAGATCAAGCCGAAGCAATACTTCGTGTTGAGATAGGTTCTAAAGTTTCAAGCATGACATCTAAAGAATTAAAAAGAGATCTTATGTTGTTTGCTAAAAGAAATCCACATTTATTTATGGAATTAGCAAATGATGATAATGTACACTTAAGGAACATAGCTATAAAAGCTTCTGAAATGGGTATCATTAAATTATCACAAGATCAAAGAACATTTACTTGGGGATCAAACGGTAGAAAATTAATGACTGTACCTTTTGATGAAAACCCTTACTCTGCAATGGCAGCTTACTTTAAAACCGATGAAGGTGTAGAAGTTTTTAGGTCAGTAGAGAAAAACTTAGAATAACATGTAATATTAATATTAGCTGGTCACTTATCGTGGCTGGCTGGTATTATAATAAAAAAATAAATAATGGCTATAAATGTAGATTTAGTTTATAAAACTGTCTTATTAATACTTAACCAACAACAAAGAGGTTATATAACTCCAGACGAGTTTAATAAAGTAGGTAATCAAGTTCAGCAAGGTATATTTGAAAAATATATGAGCGACTTGAATCAACAATTACGTATACCTGAAAATGATAATGAGTATGCTAATAGAGTTAAAAACCTAGAAGAAAAACTAGATATATTTAAAAGAATAGCCGCGCCTACTTTTTCAACAGATCACTTCACAACTGCTTCACTATCAAACTTTTATAGACTAGGTACCGTTATATACAACGATACTATTGAAGCCCAAATGGTAGAAAGAAACGAATGGTATAAAATTAAAAAAGCACCATTAGTTGCACCAACAAAAAAACAACCTGTATTTTTATACGAAGAAAATAAAATATACTTATACCCTACAACTATAACTACAGATGTTCAAGTATCTTATTTGAAACAACCAGCTATGATAAACTGGGCATATACAATTGGAGGATTAGGACAATACATATACGACGCTAGTTCTTCAGTAAACTTTGAATTACACCCTTCGGAACAAGTAGATGTGGTAACTGGTATATTATTATACTCTGGAGTTATTATTCAAGACCCTACTATAATACAAGTAGCATCTCAAAAAATACAACAAGAAGACATAAACGAAAAATCTTAATAATACATGGGCTTAATTACAGAAAATAATCAGCAATATTACGCAGGAGTTCAAAAATATCTATCTGCAGCTGGTGCTGGCCAAGCCTTCACTACTACATTTGATACTGAATTAGTATTTGGTAGTTATGATCCTCTTCAGCAAAACTATGCTTTAAACAACTTTAAGCTTTACACCGCAAATGCCGGTGTTTTGACATATACAGAGTATACGTCAGCTTACACTGTTAGCGGAAATACAATTACTTTTACCGGTAACTTAGCGGCAAACACAAGTGTTGTTGTTCAATTAAAAATACTAAGCGGTGGTGAATATGGAAACAGAGATGCTTACGGTAATACTGTTGAAGAAAACTATGGTAGCTACGGTTACATATCTTTAGAAGATATAATAAATAACTTTCAAGTAGCTTATGTTGGAACTGGTAAACTAATACCGAGTTGCAACAGAACTGATATTATATTTCACGCTAAACGTGGACTACAGGAGTTTAGCTACGATACACTTAAAAGTATTAAATCCCAAGAACTAAATATACCCCCTGAACTAAGTGTTGTGATACCACAAGACTATGTAAACTACACGGCAGTATCTTGGATAGATCAACTAGGTGTCAAAAGACCTATATATCCTGCGAACAATCTAACTACAAACCCGTTTGAAAACCCTATACAAGATTCTAAAGGTGTACCAACTCAAGATAATTTTGGCAACAACGTTGAAGGAACATCGATAACAGAAGAACGTTGGAGAACAGCTAATGATTCTTTAATAAATCAAGATGTAACAGACGCGCTTTATAACCAAGGTTATGATAGCTGGGGATGGAACGAACAAATATTAGGTCAAAATTACGGATTAGATCCTCAATATGCTCAAGTAAATGGATGGTTTACTATAAATCACAGAGAAGGTAAAATGTCTTTCTCAAGTAATTTAGCGGGATCATTAATAGTTTTAGAGTATATTTCTGATGGTTTAGCTTCCGATATGGATACTAAAGTTCCTAAGATGGCAGAAGAGGCTCTGTATGCTCATATAAGCCACGCTGTGATAGCTTCTAGGATTAACCAACCTGAATATGTAGTTAGAAGATTAAAGCAAGAAAGAAGTGCTAAATTAAGAAATGCTAAAATAAGATTATCTAATATTAAACTTGATGAAATTGTTCAAGTAATGAGAGGTAAATCTAAATGGATAAAATCATAAATTAAATGGCTGAGATTAAAAATACCTTTCTTAAAGGGAAAATGAATCAAGATCTTGACTCTCGTATATTACCAAATGGTGAATATAGAGAAGCTAGAAACTTATCTATAAGTAGATCAGAAAGTTCTACAGTAGGTGAGTTTGAAAATGTTTTAGGTAATACAGCTATATCTAGCTTAAGTGATTTAACACCTCCTGCTATTGCAGGTACTGAAATAATTGGACAATTAATTGATGAAAATAGTAATTACGCGTATTTTTTTGCAACAGATCATGATTCTGCTGCTGAAGTTAGAGCCACTGCGGCTAATAATTGCTATATAATTAGAGTAAATTTATCAGTATCTGAAAAAACAAAGCCTAAAGTATTAGTTACAGGATTCTTTTTAAACTTTAATAAAAGCTTTAGAATAACTGGTGTAAACCTAGTTGAAAATTTATTGTTTTGGACTGACAATCTTAATCAACCTAGAAAAATTAACGTTGATTTAGCAAATCCATCAGACCCTCCGGTAGAAATTCCAACCCACTACACAAATGAAGATCAAATATCTGTAGCTAAATATGCTCCTTATGAGCCAATATTAGTAATGGATAGGGTTCAAACTTCCATATTTAATGATGTTTCAGCATCCGCTACTATAGTTGTAGATAACACTAATGGTGAATACGCTAAAATAAAGGTAGGTGATATAATTACTGATAGAAACAAGATAACCGGACAGCAAATAACAGAATTAGTTACAGTTATAGGAAAGCCTACAGCAATTGCTCCTGTTTTAGCAAATACTTTAACGCTATCAAAAGCTATTACTGTAACAAACGGTACTGCAATTGATTTTAGCAGACCTAGTATGACTAATAAAAGGGATTTTGAAATGGCTAACCATTCGTCTGGAGCCGTTATAATTGATCCTATACCAGCAGTAGGTGCAACTAATCCGATAACCGCTACATACACTGTAGGTCAGGGTTTAGGTGATAATGACACTAGTAATTTTATATACGGAGGAGACAACGGTATACCTAGAATAGGAGACTTAGTTAGCGGTGATGGTATTAGCCCAGACACAAGGGTAGCAAGTGTTAGCGTAGTTAATCAATATTCAAACCCCCCAAATTCATCAGCCCCTGAAAGATTTCGTACTTGGCAAGATATAACTTTTACTCTAAACAAGACAACTACATTAGCAAGTGCCGGTGTTATATCTATAAGTGATAATCCAAATTATGACGCTGCTTGGCAAGGTGATGAGAAACTACTAGAAGATAAGTTTATAAGATTTAGCTATAGATTTAAGTTTGAAGATAACGAGTATTCATTAATGGCCCCATTTAGCCAAGTAATGTTTATACCTAAGCAATATAGTCAGTTTGGCGGAGGTGCTTTTTCAGACGAGCAAGATATGGACAATACTTATAAATCAACTATTGTTAATTGGTTTGAAAATAATATAAATAATATATTATTAAAAATACCAATACCTAGTACAAGTGTTGCTAATACGATTTCTGAATTAAAAATAACTGATGTTGATATACTTTATAAGGAGTCTGACGCGTTGGCTGTTAAAGTTTTAGAAACTGTTAATTTATTAACTCCCACACCTATTGAATCCTCAATAGACTTTTACGATGCTGTTAACGGAAATAATACAAAGCATTTCATAGATTATGACTACAGCTCAACAAAACCATATAAAACATTACCTAACAACCAAATAACTAGAGTGTCTGATAAAGTGCCTATTAGAGCATTAGCTCAAGAAATAATAGGTAACCGTGTTGTTTATGGTAATTATTTAGATAGACACACTGGTCCTAATTCAATAGCTTTTAGCGCTTTTGCGTCTAACAAGTCTACAAATTTTGACAACTATACTCAATTTCCGAAACATCAATTAAAACAAGATAGAACTTACCAAGTTGGTTTTGTGCTGTCAGATAAATACGGAAGACAATCAGACGTTATATTATCATCTTATGATGGTGTGGCTAATACACCTGGATCTACTGTTTTTAACCCTTATAATGATTTAACAACACAGCAACAATCTCCAATACTTGATTGGCTTGGTAATGCTTTAAACGTAACTTTATACGAACAAATAAATCCAGCTTATAGTCCAAGCACAGGCTCTCCTGGTTTATATTCAGCTACTAATCCTTTAGGTTGGTATTCTTATAAAATAGTTGTAAAACAAACAGAGCAAGAGTATTACAATGTTTATTTGCCTGGATTTGTTAATGGATATCCTATAACTGGTATTCAAAATGCTGAAAGGGATACTAGCTTTTTTACAACATTACTAGGCGATAATATAAATAAAATACCTAGAGATTTATCAGAAGTAGGTCCTAATGACAGAGATTTTACTAGTAGTGAAAACATAATGATAAGGATTAATAATCCTAGGATAAATAATAAAACAATAGCTAGCCCTCCGTATCTTCAAGACAGAGCGTGGAATGCTCAATACTATCCTGGTAATATAGAACAAGAAATAATACAAATAGGTACAGTTAGAGATTTAGAAATACAAGCAATTCCTTTTAAAGCAAACGCCATAGAAGGAGAGTATGGTGAGTCTAGCATATTACAAGCGTATAATTATGATGACACGGCTAATCCAACAACTGTAACAAGCGTTAATGAAACGCCAGAACCTACAGGTGCAATACCATGGGGTACAACAGGACCAGACGCTACTTTTTACAATGGAGACTCAAACCCATTTATTATTAAAGGTAGTCAATCACAAAATAAAAATAATCCAATAGGAGCCTATGTAACAACTCTTTCTGTAAATGAAGACGAGCCCGCTCAATCAGTGTTATCAATGGTGCCGTTTTTATCTATAGCGGAAACAAAACCTGTAGAATCATTGCTAGATATATATTGGGAAACATCGTTATCAGGTAATTTAGCGACGCTTAATTCACTGGTAAGTTCACAAGACAGCGGTTTAATAGGTTCTAATTTTCAAGCAACAACTTTTCCGGAGAGTATAACTAGCAATGATATTATAGGCTTTGGTTTTAACTTTTTAAAAGGAGATGGACAAATTGCTCCAGCTTCCGCGGTTACATTGAACTCTATAACAATAAAAGATGGAGCAGATACTGTTTTATCTTCTACACTTTTTACAATAACGAAAAACGCAAGCCAAACTTCTTTTCAAATAAAACCAACGAATACCGATTTCTTTTATAGTGATAGTATTTTACAATCACCTCTAACAGGTGTTTATAATATAACAGCAAATGTTACCTATGCTTCTAACCCAGCGGATAATATTGTTTTACCAAGCATAGCATTAACAAATGTTGCTCCGGTAATAGACAACTTTCAACAGCCAACAGTTAGCGCAGCCGTAGGAACTATAATAACATTAGCTGGTAAAAACGGTAGTGCTGATGCAACGGTTAATACAACAGAGCTTAATTGGTCAATAGTTTCAATTAGTCCTGTAGAAACTCCTGCTAAAATTCAAATAAATGCAACAACAGGTGAATTATCTAATGATGCTATTTTAACAGATGCTACTTCTTACGATGTAGTTGTTAAGACTACTGATGCTGATGGGAACGGATTAGATAGCTTATCTGCTTCTGTGCAATTTCAAATTGGATCAGCAGCAGGTAATCGCATAAATAAAGCCTTGTGTCAAGGATGGCAAGGATCAGCATTTACAGGTTGCGGTGAAAGTTTAGGTGTTGTTTTTGCAGGGTATAATACACCTACATCAGTTCCTACAAGCTCAGTTACCGTTTTTAATAGCGGTACTAGCGGCACGAGTGTTGCATACCCTGCTAATAATTCATCCAATAGCTATAATGTTCTTGCAAAAAATCCTAGTTCGCCTGGAGATTTTGGCCAACCTACAGTAATACATACTACAGGGGCTTTAGAACAAGGAACGCTGTATATAACACCAACATTGACAAACGTAGGTGGTAGCGGATCAGACGATGACACTGTTACTTTTACAATACAATTTAAAGGCACAACAGGTGGATGGGTTCAAGCTGTTGACTCAAGTAGTAATGAAATTAGAAATATAACATTACAAGTAGGAAATAACGCAACGGTAAGTAGCAAAAAAGTATTTGATACTCCTGGAGAATATAGGGTTTTAACAACTACTATAACAGGAGGTATGTGTAGTTTGGGCGAGTCTGGAACATCATTGAAGGTTAACTTTGGAGACGAAAACTATATTGGCCAATCTTGCTTTCCAGCTCCAGCGTAGGTAATAAATAGAAAAAACAAGTAATTAATATAATATGTCAATAACACTAGAAGTAGGGTACTTTAACTCATTTTATTTGAAGAGAATAGCTGATATACCGGTACCAGTGGGACCAACTAATGTAGTTTCTTTACCTGATACTAGCTTAGTTCCATATCCTTGGGTGGCTCCATCTACTTCTATAGTAGAGGAAGATTGGTATATTGAAGAATCAAGAATACGAGGTGGTTATAACAATACTTCAACTGATCTAGGCGTAAAAGCATACATAGTAGAAGATAACGATGCGCAACAACGAAGATCAAGTTCATTAATATATTCTGGAATATTTAATTCTAGAACAGGTGTAAACCAATCTAATCAATTTAGTATTGCTGAACAAATAACTAGAAGTGTTGATCCTATTAGCGGAAGCATACAAAAGCTTTATGCTGAAGATACTAACTTAATTGTATTTCAAGAAGACAAAGTAAATAGAGCTTTAATAGATAAAGACGCTATATACTCTGCAGAAGGTGGAGCTATTACAACAAGCGCTAATTTAGTTATTGGCCAGATAATACCTTATTCTGGTGAATACGGTATATCCACAAACCCAGAATCATTTGCTGTTTACGGATATCAAAAATACTTTACAGATAGAAACAGAAATGCTGTGCTTAGGTTATCAATGGATGGCATTACTGAAATATCTAGCTACGGTATGGTTGATTTCTTTAGAGATAAGTTAGCAACTGTTAGTTCTACTGGTAAAATAGTAGGTGCTTACGATATATATAATAAAAACTATGTACTATCGTTACAAAATGCAGATAATACTTATAATACATTAAGCTTTGAAGAAGCTACAAATGGTTGGGTAAGTTTTTATGACTATAAACCAAGTTCTGGATTTAGTTCTCAAGGTAAGTTTTTTACAACAAACGGAACATCTATTTGGGAACATTACGTTTTACAAACAAAAGCTGCACCACCAGCACCAGTACTTAGAAATTCATTCTATGATGCTGCTAGCCTACCTTCAACACTGAAGTTTGTTATTAATCCAGATCCAACAAGAGTTAAAACATTTAATACTGTTAATTACGAAGGAACAAACGGTTGGGAGATTACATCATTAGTTTCTGATGCTACTGGATTTGATGCAAGAGGAGCTGGATGGGATGAAACAATAGATACTTCATCGAGAATATGGAGTTATGACGAAGGCCTTTATACAGAAGGCGGTATACCTTATAGAGCTGGTTTTAATAGAAAGCAAAACAGATATGTAGCAGCTATTAAAAATAATTCAACTCAACCTATAGATGGTCAAGTTTTGATTGGACCTGATAGCTCAGGCATAAAAGCATACTACGCTACAGTAACTATGAAAACAGATGCAACAACAGATCTAGGTGGATTAAAAGAGTTGTTTGCAGTAGGCGCAACATATGGAAGATAAAAAAATAATTAAAAAAATATAAATTATGAGTTTAATGGCAGGAGTGGCAATAGGCGGAGCGGTGCTTAACGTTGTTGGTGGTCTTTTTGGAGCAGGAAAAGCTAAAAAAGCTGAAAGAGCAGCTAGAAGAGAAAGACAAGCAGCACAAAGAAAAATAACCTACTTAGAAAACAATAGGCAAGCAATAATAAATCCAGCAGAAGGAGTTACAAACCTAAGCGGATTAGCTCAAGACTTAAGCGGACAGTTAACTAACAATATGGCTAATCTAAGTGTAGCTACACAAGCCGCTGAAATAGAAATAGAACAAGCTGATATATCATTAGCTAATACATTGGATACTATAAGAGCAACTGGGGCTGGAGCTGGTGGAGCAACCGCTTTAGCGCAAGCTGCATTACAAAGTAAAAAAGGTGTATCTGCCAGTATAGAAAATCAAGAAGCTCAAAATGAAAGACTAAGAGCTCAAGGAGAGCAAGATTTACAAGCTAGAAGGATGGCTGAACAACAAAGAGTTCAAGGTGTTCAAATTGCTGAAGGAGGTAGAGTTCAAGGTATGGAAATGCAAGGTAGACAATTTCAATTTCAGACTCAAGAAAATAGAGAGGATGCTCAATTAGACAGAGCATCAGCTCAATTAGCAGGTGCACAAGCAAGACAAGCGCAAGCAAGTTCAGATAGAACAGGGGCAATAACAGGTGCTATTGGAGGTTTAACATCTATTGGTGGTGCATATATGGGAGCACTAGCGGCGGGTAAATAGAAATCATAAAAAATAAAACATGAGTTATAGAAATCCACAACAAGTAGTAGACACACAGTCAGGCCAACATATACAAAATATGCTTAAGCAAATTACTGGTGCAACTACTGGTGCTATAAAAACAATTCAAGCAAATTACAAGCAGCGAGAAAAAGAAAATGTTGAAAGAGTTCAAAAGCTTAATTCTGCACAGGGTAAATTTTTAAATGCTTATAATGCTGCTGATATTAAAAACAGTGCAACTGATTGGCAAACCCCTTTAGAAGGAGCTTTAACTAGACACAATGAATTAATAAAAAAACAACTCGATTCTCCTTTAAAATTTACTACAGATAATGCTAAAGAGTTATCATGGCTTCAAACAATTCCTAATCAAATTTTAGAAGACGCTAAGCAAACGGAAGCAAAAATGCAGTCATACAATGATACGATGGAGATACCTCCAGGAGATTTTGACGGAATAGATAAATTTGTATCACCTAATCTTTATAAAACATTAGATGTTGAAGGGCAAGTAGGTAGTACAGCTGGTAGATCTATTGGAACCATGCGATGGGATAGCAATTTAAGTAGAGGATATACTGAAGTTGTTTCGTATGACGGCGAAGGAAATAAAATAGGTACAGATGCTAACAGAGCTTTTGATCTTCCTGTAGTACCCAACCCTACTAAAAATATGAAAGAAGTTGGTGTTGGAATTAAAGAAACAAAAGTAAATTATTACAAAGAGGGTGTTAAAACTAGAAGAGTTCCAATTAAAGATAGTGAAGGAAACGTAACAGGGAGTTACACCCAAGAATATCAAGAAGTAGACATGGCTCGTTTAATAGAGGATGTTAGAAAAAAATCAGATTCTTATATAATAGGCATAGGAGCACAACCCGCTGTTAGGCTAAGTAACAACAAAATGTTAGAATATATAGATAAAATTCCTACAATGCCTGGTATGCCTGATCTAGGAGATGCTTTTAAAATAATAGACCCAGATAAGGCTACATGGGACAGGGATGCTACTAGCAAAATAATTGATCCTTTTCTTAATAGAACTCAAATAGCTTATGCTAAAATGCTTATAAAAGAAGAAGGTTTGGGGGTAGAAAAACCTTTAAGAAAAGTATATGATAAAACAGGTGACGAAAAAACAACTAAATTAACAGAAGCAAGTAAAAAATTTAAAGGTAGAGTATCTCTAGGAAAAAAAGTCTTAAATGAAATAAAATCTTTAACAGATAGCAAAAAACAAAAAGGAAGTAAAAATTTTAATTTAGATAAGTTAGGTGCTTTTGTAGATGTAATTAATTCTAAACGCAGAGGGTCTGATCCTAAAATTGTAAGAACAGAAGATTTAAAAGCTTTATATTTAAGGCAAGATGGAAATACTGAAGAAAGCTGGGAAGATGTGCGGCCCAAAACAGATTTGGCTTATAGAACTTCTTCTGGAGCAATAATACCAGTTGATATTTCTGATCCTAAAGAACTAAATAATTCAATGTTAGATTTATTAATTCCTGGAATAGAACCTTCTGAAAGGGATAGATTGCTTAAAGCAATAATCGGAGGAAATCAAGATAGACCTAAGTTACCATAATAATTAAATTAAAAAAATGTATATATACGACGGATCAAAGTACACGGAAGAAGAGATTCAAAATGCAGCAGATAAAGCAGGATTATCTCTTGAAGATTATACTAGTAAAAATAATATTACTTTTGAAGAAGAAGTTACAGAAGTAACTGAAGTTAAAACTGAAGAAGTGGATTTTCCAACAAGTACTGTAGAGGATGCGGATGCAGTGCAACAACCAATGACAGCATCACAAGCCGGGTATGTGGAACCAGAAGATACGGTGTTACCTTCGGTAGATACTTCTTTGGATTCACTAGATCCTAAACCTAAAAGTGAAAGGTTAATTGAATTAGAAGACAGGCTTGAAAAAGCTAAAACTTTTAGAACAACAATGAAGGGTCAAATAATTGCTGATCTAAATGATGAAATAGAAATAGAAAAAAACCTAACTACACCAGAAGGTAAAGAAATAGCTGACAATTTTAATTCTTCCGTTGATGCCATTTTTAACACAAACATCCCTTATCAACTGGAGGAAGGTATGATATTTAAAGATCCTATTGAAGGGCAAAGTATAACAGAATTAAATAAAAATCCTGAGTGGAGAAATGCTTTAACAAATAAAATTACAGAATCTTTTTATCGATTAAACCCAAGTCAACTAGCCCCTGCAGAAAGCACTATAAACACTCTTGTAAACGCAAGAATAGATACCGCTTTACAAAAAGAAAAACAGGAAGAGAATACAAAGAGAAGTGCTGTAATACAAGACTTACGCGATGCTAAAAGATATACAGCTACTATAGAATTAGGCGTAAAAGATTATTCAAAAAACCTTTCACCTAAACAAACAACTATAGCAAATATAAATTCTCGTTTAAAAAAACTAAGAGATGTAAGAGATAACGGCACTGCTTCACAGGCTGCTGAGGCTTCGCAAGAGATAGCTACATTGTCTGAAGCATCTAGTGATGCTATAAAAGATTATAATAAAAACTTTCAATACTGGATTGATCCTATTACAGGGAAAAACATGTCTTTATCCCAAAAAGAAAAAGATGTTCTTACAGGGCAATCTAAACCTAGAAATTTAAAAAAAGAAATTGACGCTAAAACTACTCAATACAAAAAATCAACCGCTACTCAGCTTGAGGAAGCTTTTGTATTAAATGTATTAGAAACACAAGATCTTACACAAAGAGAAAATCGTACAGTAAAATTAAAATCATCTTTTTTTCCTTTAATAAATGCTTTATCAAGTAAAGGATATAAACCTAATAAAGATGGTATTTATGAAGTAAAATATCAAGATTTATTACCTCTTAGAAACATAACAGATATAAACAAAGAATTAAGTAAAGCAACTACATTAGGTTCTAAAGAAGAAACACTCGGGCAAGCAGGTTTTTCAAATTTGCTTGATGATCTTTACAAAGACAATATAAGGTTAAATATAAACAGAGAAGCTTTAACTACTACATTTATGCTTAACATAGATCCAGGTAGTATTAAATCAACTATAGGTAATCAAGTTGGTGACAAGATAGGCGAATTTGTAGGAGCGATGAGTACGGCTACAATAGGGGAGGATTTAACTAAAAGTATAGGTACAACTCGAAGAATGGAATTGGATGCGATAGAAGAGCTCCAAACAGATTATGGGATAGACATGTCTAAATCTCAGCGAGAAAATTACAGAAGATCATTACCTACTCAAATAGCAGAGGGTTTAGGTGGGTTTGTTCCGGAAATTATTAAATTTGGTGTATTAAATGCGGTAACAGGAGGTACTTTAGCTACCACTAAGTTTGGACTTAAAATGGCTAAACACCTTAAAAGAACTAAAAATTTTACCCCTACTATTAAACAACAAACAGAAAGTTTTATATATCACGCTCTTTTAGAAGAGGCTAAATTTAAAATTGTAACAGGTGGTGAATCACAAACCGGTGGTGGTGTAGGGTTTTTTGCGGGTGGACAACTAGCAAATAAATTTTTAAGTAAAGTTAAATTTGGTGGACCATACCAAGCTCTTGAACCTGTGTTTCAAAAAATAGTAGCGCCTGGATTAGGTGGTATGACAGGTAGTAATGCAGCTTTATTTACAGAAGAAGCGCTTAAATCTTTATCAAAAGATGTTGATTGGGGAAAGTTTATGAACGAAACCTATGGTAGCATATATTATGACAAAACTACTGGAGCTTTGCTTTCAGAAAAAGAAGTTGAAGAAAGAAAAAAAAGTGGTAATGAAAATACTATGGAAAACCAAAGCAAAGGCTTTGAAAAATTAATAGTAGATTTCTTTACATTTGCAGGCATGGGTGTCACAAAACTAAAATCAGTTGATTTTATGAGTGTTGCTAAAAAAAGAGCTAATTTTACTGATGCTATGCGTTTATTAACTGAAACAAATGCAGAGGGTGACTATTTATTAGAAGGTAAAGAAAGAAAACAAAAAGAAAATTATGCTATTGAATTAGAAAATAGCTTGCTAAGAGCGGACGCTTCGTTTTATAATAAAGATGTTGGGGAATTAACTTCAGAAATAAACAGTGCAAGAACTAAAATCAATGAAGGTAATATTTCAAATAGAGAACAAAGAATTTTAGAAAAAGAAATTATTGTTGCTGAGTCTAAAATTGAAATAGCTAAAGTTGGTATAGAAAAATCATTTGACAATGTAAAAAAATCGGGGGTTTTCCAATCTAAAGGTAAAACTCCTGTACTAAAAATAATAAGAAACGAAAAAGAGCCTAATGCTTTAGATGGCAGTAAGGCTAAGTACTTTCCAGAATCAAATGAATTTCAAGTTGATCTATCAAAATATAAACCAGGTGTTTTTACACAAGAAGTAGGGCATGCTTTAATGGATTTAGCTTTTAAAAATAATGAAGGTGTTGCCCAAAAATTTAAAGAAGGTATTGAAACAACTGTTAATAAAGCTTTAGAAGGAGAGCGCTTCGGTGAACTAGGGGATAAAACTTTTCAAGAAATTATTAATGAAAAGTATAAAGACAAATCACAAAGACCTGAAGAATACGTGATGAATATTGCGGAATTTTTACAAAATCCTAAATACAAAGATTTGCTTTTAAGTAAAGGCTTATTAACAGGGATAAATAGAATAGTTAAAAATACCGCGGGTAAAATAGGCCTAGACTTGTCTTCTAAAAAACCTTTAGAAATTGGAGAAAAAAATATAAATAGAGCAAGTGATCTTTTGGAATTTTTATATGATCTTGGTAATATAGAAAAAGGAGGTAAAAATATTTCTAAACAGTTTGAAAAGTTTTCCAACATAGAAATTGATGGTAAAAAATTAATAGATTTAGAAACTGGTGCTGAAATTAAAACAAAAGCAGAGGCTCTTAAAGATTTTTCTTCTAAAGAATTAGACGTAGATAATAAGGATATATTTAGTAAAGTAAATAAAGCTTATGAAGAAGGTATTAGCGAAAAAAGAATAAACATAGATGCAACTGGCGTCATGGTTGGATTTGCATATAGGCCTAGAGTTTTACAAAAAATAAGAAGGTATATAGATAGAAATAGCATACCTGTTGATAGCGATTTTGCTGAAAATCTTACAGATGCTGTAATAATGGACAGAGGAGGAGTTCCTGGCATTGTAAAACCTTATTTTGAAGGGCAAAAAGTTATAAAATATGTTAAAGATAACAATCCAAGCAAACAAGAAATTCAAAACTTTGCTAAAGAAAACGGAATACGTGAAATAAGACAAAGCGAAGGGCCTTCTAGATTGGATAACCTTGAAGCCATAGCTAAAGGAACAAAAGCAGAGGCTACCTTAACTACAATGCTTGAAAGAGATATAGACAAGCGTATACTTGGTATTATGCAAAAACCTGAATATGCTGAACAAATGCAGTCTATTAAGCTAGGGGGGATGGAAGAAAACCAGCAAGAAGCAATAATGCAAGAGGCTTCTTCTGGTGAAGGTAGCGTTGCTTTTTTAGATTTATCTAAAAATGACAGGGTTTCTAGAAAAGCTGCAGTAGCTGTGGCTAAATTATCGGAAAATATTAACGACAAGGCAACGAGTATAGCTGAAAAAACTTTACTGCTAAAGTTTCCTACATTAGGAGCTAGATCTATAGCTAAAGCTAAACTATCGTCAGGCGAGGAAGCTACTTATGCTTTATTCAGAGACAATGCAGATATCACTATTGGAGATAAAACTGTAAACATTAAAGCAAGAGGATTCAAAGAAGTAAACGATTACTTATCAAAGCAAGGATTATCCGTAGAAGGAAAACCCGTTAAACTTAAAAACTTTAATCAATATCAACAAGAGGCTTTTAAAATAAGTTTATTTAAAGAAATAGAAAAAGAAGCTGGTAAATTAAAAATACCTAAAATACCTGGTCAATCATTTAAAAATGCAATACCCACTCCGGAATATTCTGCATTTATTGACAACACTTTTAAATTATATAAAAATTATATAAGTCAGTCTAGTATAAATAAAAGATTTAATATATTTGCTGAGCCATTAATAGATTCTAAAACAGGAGAGCAAGCCAGAGAAGCTACGGATCAAGGTAACGCTATTTTTAAGAAAAAAAATATAACACCTGCGGAATGGAAAAAATACTTCGGAGGCGATGGTACTGGTAATGAAAGATTAGACGGTAAAAGAAGATCTCTTATAGAAACTATAGCCATGGAAATAGGTAAAGATGCTATAATGGAAAAAATAGAATCTGACACATTTAAAAAGATTGTAGAAGAACGACAAACTGAATTGGGTAATGATGTAGGAGAAAACTTTATATCAAAAGTTTCTATAGAATTAGATAGATTACCTTCAGGTGAAGCAGATAGATCTTTTTCGTCTAAAGACTTATATGAAGAAGTTTTAAAAATGAAAGATCTTGCGGTTAGTAACGAAGCGCAATATAGAACTTTAATAAATCAATATACAAGAGGTGAATTAGATACTGAATTATCAGGAAGATTATCAGAAGCTGCTGTTAGATCATTTATTAATACTACTGAAGCAAAAGAATTAATAGCTGAAAATATTAAAAAAGCAATAGGTCAAGAAGTTTTAAAAACAGAAACTAATTTAAATATATTAAACAATAATAAAATTGGGCACAATACTGAAGCACATAAAGAATTTAGAGAAGAAGCTGCCTCAATATTAGAATTAATACCTAAAAAAATCTTAGAGTTCCAAAAAACTTTATCAGGAGAAAAAGGTTTTATTATAGCTGAAACATTTGGCTACGACGGAGGAATGGGTAAATCTACTAAGCAATTTTTAAAAGATTTTGAAAGCACTTTAGGTAGCAAGGCTGATGCTTCTATATGGAAACCTGTTTTTGATTTAGTAGAAAAAAGTCAACAAAAGTTTTTTGCAGAAATATCCCAGGGTTCAAATAATACAGGTGTTGGAAAAGTTAGAAATATAACTTCAAATGAAAGCTTAACAGATAAAGCAAAAGAAAAAGAAATAGATAAAATATACGAAGAAAATTTTAGATTTTCTAATGAGCTAAATACTGCTTATCACAATGCTATTATAAAAAGCATGAATAAAAGTTTAAACTCTAAATATGAGGGAAAACCTGCGGAAAGAATAAAGGCTATAGAAAAATTATCTTTAATGTTTACTCATAATAGACAATTTGGGTTTAGACTTGCATCACCTTTTACAATTTTTGAATTAACAACAAAAGGTAAATTTTCTAATGAGCATCTAAAAGAATCGGTAAAATATAAAACCGATGCAATCAACTTATTAAAAGAAGGTTTAGTTGATCTTGAACCTGGATTAAAAAAATTGAACACAGGATATGAAAGTGCTCTTGTGGACAATACATCTAGAGTAGAAGCTGACAAAGCTTTAGGCAGTGTGTTTTCACCTCAAATGCAATCATATTTAAAACTTGTAGGGGCAGATGCGTTGGTTATGACTTCAAAACAAATTGTAAAAAAACTAAATAAATTTTATCACGCCCCCTCTAAAAGTTTGCTGGGAAATTATTTAGTTAAAAAATCTATAAAAGAATCAACTCCTCCAAATAAAACAAATTTAAAATTATTAAAAGAAGCAGGGGCAGATATTAAAAACATTAAAACAAATGATCAAGCTTTAGCTGAAATGGATAAAATTGATGTAAGTGCAAAAGCTTTTGCATCAAAAGATTTAAATTCCGGAGATTTAAGTAAAACATTCAATAAAATAATAGAAAATAAAACTGGTGTTAAAGCTGAAGATGTTTTTAGCGAAAGTCGAGGTGTAAAAGCAGGTAAAAATAAAGGTAGACTTGATCTATTCATACCACCATCTGCAGAAGATTTCGTTGGATTGTTATATAAAACATTAGGTAAAGGAAAAGAAGGTAATGCGCAATTAGCTTGGTATAAAAAGAATTTACTTGATCCATTTGCTAGAGGAGATGCCGCTGTTACAAATGAGCGTAATGCTTTAATGAGAGATTTTAAGCAAATTAAAAAAGAAATTACAGAAGCTATTGCTGGTAAAGACTGGAAAGGAACATCGCCATTGACTAAAAAAATGAAAGATAAATTGCCTGGTTTAGAATATACAGGTGAAGATGCTTTAAGAATGTATATATGGTCTAAGCAAGGTAATGAAATACCAAGTATAGACAAAGCTGAGGTTGATGCTGTTATTAAAGAATTTGTTAAAAATCCAGAATTGATTGAGTTTGCGAATAAAATTAGATTAATAAATAAAGGTACACCTTATCCAGAGCCTAGTAATAACTGGGTATCTGGTAATGTTTCTACAGATTTACTGCAAGGCATTAATACTACAAAAAGAGCTCAGCATTTAGAACAATGGCAAGCTAATGTAGATCAAATTTTTTCTAAAGAAAACTTAAATAAACTAGAAGGCGTATACGGTAAAAGCTATCGCAAGGCAATGGAAAACATGTTACATCGAATGAAAACCGGTAGAAACAGAAACATATCTGGTGATTATTTAGGAGGTAGAGTTACTGACTGGGTTAATAATTCAACGGGAGCTATTATGTTTTTAAATCAAAGATCTGCAGTATTGCAATTAATATCTGCAAGTAACTTTGTAAACATGTCTGATAACAACATATTTAAAGCTGGTGCCGCCTTTGCAAATCAACCTCAATATTGGAGTGACTTTAAAATGTTATTTAATTCTGAATATCTAAAAAATAGAAGAGGAGGTCTTGAATTTAATGTAACAGAATCAGAAATAGCTGATATAGCTAAAGCAGGCGGTATTAATGGAGTTATTGCTAAAATATTAAAAGTAGGTTTTACACCAACGCAATTAGCAGATAGTTTTGCTATTGCTTCAGGAGGATCTACATTTTTTAGAAATAGATATAAAACTTATTTAAAAGAAACAAATGCTGAAGGCGAAAAAGTTTATACAGAAAAAGAAGCAAAAGAAAAAGCTTTTTTAGATTTCAAAGAAACCGCAGAAGAATCACAGCAATCAAGTAGACCTGATAAAATTAGCCAACAACAATCGGGAATTTTAGGAAGAACTGTATTATCATTTGCAAATACGCCTAGTCAGTACGCTAGAATAATTAAAAAATCTGCAATGGATCTTAAAGCGGGTAGAGGAGATCAAAAAACAAATATATCTAAAATAGTTTACTATTCATTTTTACAAAATGTATTGTTTAATGGCTTACAAAAAGCTTTATTTATGGATCTTATGGGAGATGACGACGATGATACCACATCTACTGCTGCTAAAAGAAAAGCAGAAGCAAAAACACAAAATAAGTACATAGATGTAGTTAATGGTATGGCTTCATCTTTACTTAGAGGAAGTGGTGTTAGTGGTAATATCGTAAATTCTCTAAAAGATATGGGTCTTGAAATATACAAACAACAAGGTAAAACTGTTCAGGATTATGACAGGGTAGCCGATGCTGCATTAGGATTCTCTCCTCCAATAAGATATAAATATCAACAAATAAAAAGTGCTGGTCGTAAATTTACATATCCAGGAAGTAGACAAGAAGTAATAGACAAAGGTTTTTCTATAGACAATCCAGCTTTAATGGCTGGTGCTCAAGTAACTTCCGCTTTAACTAATATTCCTTTAGATAGGGCTATGCGAAAAATCAATAATATAGTTGATGCAACTACCATGGAGCTTGATGAAATACAAAGGCTAGGTTTATTATTAGGATGGTCTAAATACGATTTAAATATTCCTAAAGATAAAAAGAAATCATCAAAAAAGAAGAAGAAAAACGCTTTTAAAACACCTAAATTTAAAACACCTAAATTTAAATAATGAAGTTTAAATATTTTACTTACGGAGAATTTGATTCTCCAGATTCTTTAGGCAGCGGAAAGCTAGTTAGTAATGAACTAATAAGTATGCTAGATGTTGCTAGAAAAAAGTATGGTAAATCTATGGCTATAAATTCTGGCTATAGAACAATTGAACACAATGCCGAGGTTGGTGGTAAACCCACCTCATCTCATTTAAAAGGATTAGCTGTAGATATAAAGTGCACAAATTCAACTGATAGATTTTTATTAGAAGGTATATTAAGAGAAGTTGGGTTTACAAGGATAGGTATAGGCAAGTCGTTTATACATGTAGATATCGATAAAGACAAAGCTCCAAAAGTATTATGGACTTATTAAAAATAAAAAATAGGAGTAAAGATTATCAGGCGTACCATACCTGCAATTCCTATAAAAAAAGGGGTCTCATATTGAGGCCCCTTTTTAATATTATGTATAGCATATGCTTGTTATCCGTCACACGCTAAATTTAAAATCTGGATAGTGATCCATTTTTAATCGATATTTTACTTGTTGTCTTGTTAAAGCTTCTCCTAAAGCAGCTTCATCTATAGTGTGGTAAAGTTTATCTTTAACATATACTTTCTTAGCGCGCCCATTTAGACGACCCGTAGAGGCTTTTGACCAAGTTTCTTTAAGATAAGTCAACCTAGCATCTGAAACGTCTCTAAACGCATTTATTTTAGCTCTCGCTGCTGGATCTGACATTCTTTTAGTCATGTTGATACGGTGCTTTATCCGCGTTTCTTCTTTACGTGGGTTGTTAGTAAAAGTATCCCCACCACAACCTTCGTTTTTTATGTTATAAGAATTAGGTAATGATGATATATTATATAGTTTTAGGAACCTATCTTCAAAATCATACGCTTCTTGCCTAGTATTAAATCTTTTAAGTATAACAAACTCAAAACTGTCAACGCCGTATCTATCTATAGCTCTGTTTAGTATTGTGCCTGATCCTAAATAAGGCCTACCGTTTTGTTGATGTGTTCCATAGTAAAATTTACCATTAAGTTTATTGTTTGTTCTGTAAAAGTATATATCCATAATATAATTATCACACATATAAATTATTATTTACCCATCAAATTATCTCTCGAAAACAGGTAAAAGTATAAATATACGTGTGATATTAATAGTATATTACTATTTAACTATATGTTATTTAGTAATGGGACCAATATAATACAAAGCTCCTTAGCCATCACATGCTTGGCAATCTTCATTCATAGCGCTTGCAGCTATATCACCTCGTAAAACAGATTCAGTTCTAGTATAATATAAAGTTTTAATACCTTGCTTCCATGCATTAAAATGAACTTTGTTCAACCACTTAGGTGTTGCCTCAGAAGGAAACGCTAAGTTTAAACTAACAGACTGATCTATATACTGTTGTCTTAACCCTGCTTGATTAACTAATTCTAGTTGATTAATTTCCTTAAACGTTTTAAACACTTCCTTAGCAGGTATGTCATGGCCCATAGTAATATTATCAAGCTCACTGATATCTTGGACCGAACCTCCATCAGCCAGTATTTTACTCCATATCTTTTCATTATTTAATTTATGTTTTCTTAATAGTTTAACTAATGTAGGATTCTTTCTAATGAAAGTTCCATTAGCTCCTTGCTCTGCAAATACATTAGCAGCCCATGGTTCTATTCCTGGCGAAACATTACCACTAAGCTTACTATTGCTAACAGTGGGAGCAACAGCGCGAAGGTGAGTATTGCGCATACCAGTACCAACACACCACAGAGGCTCGCCATAAATTTCAGCAAGATCCCTAGAAGCTCTTTCACTTTCAATCTTAATTTGTGAAAATATTTTCCTAGTTTCAAACTGAGATAGTAAACCTTCAAAAGGTATTCCTCTTTCTTGGAGATATGTGTGCCATCCAAGGACCCCCAAGCCCAAAGCACGCCCTTTATTTGCTGATCTAACACTATTTTCGAAACCTCGAAGCCCTTTGGCGCGTTGAATAAATTCCTCCATAACCCCATCAAGAAAGTATATTGAGTCATATATAAGATTAGTATCTTTCCATTCTTCATATTTTGATAAATTTAATGATGATAAACAACATACAAAACTGTGGTTTTCATCGGTGTGTAACGTTATTTCTGAACATATATTAGTCATATGAACTTTTAATCCGTTGTGCTTATATGCTTCTGGATTTGCTTTATTAACATTTCCTTTAAACATAATATACGGTTCTCCAGTTGCTTTTCGCTTTCTAAGCAATTTACTCCATTTACCCCTTGCTTCAGCATCCCCTTGTTCAAGCTTACGCATAAACTTATCGCCAACAATTGCGCACTGATGTAAGTTAAGCGATTGTCTGTTAACATCTCCTTTAGGTTCCCTGATCTCAAGCCACTCCTCAAAGTCCGCGTGTTCGATGTTGATATTAACTGAGGCAGCTCCTCTACGGACACTCCCTTGATTAGTTGCAAGAATTGTTGAGTCATATATTTTGCAGAAAGGTACGACTCCGTCTGATGTTCCATTACCTGTAATTTTAGCGCCCGCAGGTCTTATTTGATTAATACCAATACCAACACCACCACCTTGCTTAGCGAGTAGCATCATCTCTAGATTTTTCTGTCCGATATCCTGAATCGAATCAGCAACATCGATACCAAAGCAACTAATAGGTAAGCCCCTGTCAGTCCCCGTGTTTGAGAGTACCGGACTAGCAAGGCACAGCCAACCATTCCAAATATAATTAAAAAAAGTTTCAGCCATCTCTGGTTTATATAATCTACGAGCAACCGTTTTAGAGACCCTATGGTATGCTTCTCTAGGTGTTTCTCCGTTATATAAGTATCCCCCGGATATTGTCTTCTTGTATACGTTCGTATCACCCCACGCAGGATAGTCCTCGCCTTTAATCCAATCATTGTTCCACATATTATAATTCTAGTTTTTTATCTTCAACTTTTTCTTCACCAGCTTTTTCCTTAAGTTTTTCAATTGCTTCATCATAACCTGGCATATGTTTAATTGCTTCTAAGGTTCCTAAAGCTATTGTAGTTAGCTGATTTAATTCTCCTATTACTTTTTGATTGATCATTCCTAATGTCTCAATCTTGTTCTTCATTTCAAGTAGCGTCTGTTCTTTCATATAATTGTTTATCTATTTCTTGTTGTGTTATATTTATTCTACCAAATGTCCTCATAGTCCTCACCCTCACCAGCTTTGCTATAATCTGTTGGCCTAATTGCGAAAAAATCAGTATGAGTGACGCCCCCGGTAAGATGATAGAACCAATCAAGATTAGCTGCTGCTTTAGTGTCATACGCAAAATACGACCCCAGGTCAACGTAACCAAGTTCCACAAGTTTTTCATTTGTTCTCTTTTTTATAAAATGTTTTAAATCATTAGACGATATGCCTTCAATGTCACCCATCTCAAACATCTTGTCTATATACTTTGTTTCTAAAGAAACCATTGCTTCTGCAGCTTTTATTATATCTTCTCGACATAAGTGTAGTAACTGATCATCTTCTTCGCACATATGACGGAATAATTGACATCCCATTTTACTGTGCAATGATTCATCTCTTACTGACCACTTCATTTGTTGGCCTACCCCCTTAAGGAGATTGCGTAATTGAAAAGAATATAAAACAGCAAAAGCAGAATACAAGCTAACTCCCTCAGCAAAGGCTGAAAATACAGCCAAACTCCTCGCAATACCAGTAAGGTTATTACCGTCATAAGCAACCAGATTATCAAATCTGTCGGACGTGGCCGGCTCGTGTAAAAATGCTTCATAATCTTCTAATCCTAATGTTTCATTTAAATAACTGTAAGCAACTGCATGTATAGTTTCTTGTGAACCAAACATCATTGCCATTTGTTGGATCTCGTGTTTCGGAAACCATCCAACAACTTTCTGAGTCCAATAGTCGGACACGGCGCACTCTGTCTGAGCGAACCCAAGTAAAATGTTTCCAACGAGGTGCTTTTCTTTTTTTGTAAGTCTTTCATTCCAATCTTTTAAATCGCCTTGCATTGAGATTTCAGTGTGTAACCAAAATGCTTGAGCTTGTTTTAACCAACCTTCCGTGTAGTATTCTGGATACTCAAAAGGCTTGTATGCTATTCTTTTATCAAATAATCCCATTATGTTTGTGTAAAGCTTTTAATTGTTTCTAATTCATTCTTCCAGGCTTCTATATGAGCCAATATAACGGGCTTTGTTGTAGACTTAGATACATTTCTCATATCATATAATATGTTGTCAATAAATAAACCTACAGACGCTACCACGTTTTTAAGATCTTCATCCATTAAAACTTAACTCCTAGAATTTCTTTAACAACAATTTTATCTAAATCATCATAAGATATATTAAACTCTTTTGCTGCTTGTAAGTCGATACTCATGTAACCTTCTTTATTTGTTCTATCTAACCACCCTTCGTGTATCATTTCTGATGATATTATCTGATCTTCTACTTTTTCTATTCTAAAAATTGCTACTTTAATTTGATTCTGATTGTTCATTGGTTGTGAAATTATTGTGTTATTAATATGTAATTTTTCGTTTGGAGATGATGTACCTAAGCCCACGCTCCCATTAGTACCGTTGTACATTGGGTGATACTCGATGTTACTGTTTGTGCAGTTGGTATTGCTACTGTTAGTTATAGTGTAATCCATATTTTTTAATTATAAATAGTTAATGCTATGTCTATAAGAGGTAAGTATAAAACGTGTATTCTTGAATCTTCCATTTCATAACTTCTTATGCCTATTAAAAACCCTGGGTAAAACCCTATTTCAATTGACCATGCTGATTTGTTTTCGTCGTCTTTCATGTGCTTGTAATTCCGTATTTTGTTTGTAATTTAACTAAATCTTTATATCTAATCCTACCTTTAACTTCCCAACTCCATTTAACCCATTTATCAATCTGTCGCTCGGCATACTTTTGCTTGGCTATGATCTTTGCTTCTCTAGGATTATTCGTACCGTTTCGTCGCATTCCTTTTGGTTTTGTGGTTTGTAAAGTGTGTGTCCTGGAAACTGATTAGATACTAATAACTTAAACATCTTCCATCTCATTGGAAATGATTCGTTAGCTCTACCTTTAGTTTCTATTATAAAGTCTTCGCCAATAAAATCAGGAGTATATTTTATAGGTAGTATTCTTTTACAACCTCTATTTTTATAATCACCCTTGCTATTAGCTTGCCTCTCATATACTTCATTTTCAAAATGAAATCCGTTTAACAAAACAAAAGTTTCACCTTCGTATTTTGTTTTTATCTTTGCTTTCTGTAAAGCAATATACATATATTTTTCCAGACCTGAAGCAAAGTCAATACCATCATATGATACTTTCTTTGCTCTTACCGGACCGCGCTTGCCGCTCTTTCTTTTAAATGGCTTCCTCATAGTCAACATCTAAGTCACTTAATAAATCTTCTTGAAGATCTGTAGTATAAACTTCTTTAGCTTTTTGTAAATACAATACAGCATCCATAAGTTCTTCTTGTAAATGATTAAGCCATTCAAACATTTTTGATGGATCATCTTGTAATGTTACACCATATTTGGCAAAGCCAACATCAGATCTTGATACAAATTTATCTACAACTCTTTCAACAACTGGGTCTCTAAATTCTATTTGTTTTTTATTCATTATAAAGTTTGTTTTACGAATGTTCCATTAATCATTTTACCTTGACGATCTTTAATAACACTGTAAGCAGACGTTATACAGTCTTCAATGTTATGACCTCTTAGTTTTGCTAAGTTAGTCAAAACAACGACCATATCACCAATAGCATCAATAACTTCTGTCTCATCATTTTTTAATAAAGCTTGAGCTAGCTCACCTGCTTCTTCCATTAACTTTATATATTGAGTTCTAGAATCACCAGACTTGTATATACCTTTTGCTTTAGCCCAAGCTCTTATGTCATCATACACGGTGTTAGAAGGAACTTCTACTTTGCTTTCTAAAAACTCTGAAGCGTAAGCTTTATTATAAATATAACATCTATTTACATTGAACATAGATACTTTAGCGTTTTTACATATCCAATTAATAGTTTGATCGTCTAAGCCAAATGTACCGTGATCAGTCACCCATTTAAGGCCTATGTTATCCATTAAATTGCCTTTTAATTTATTAACTGGCATTGGAAATGTTGTTGTTTGCTCTGTTGAATTTAATTTCATTTTATTATTTTTATTGATTAAATTTTTATAAGATTGTCTGTCAACTTTATATCTATAAGACTTTTGAAGTTCTATTTCACGGCCTGATATATAATCTATATCTGTTGACTGTTCAAGAACTTCGTACTCACCCTCCTTATATCCTTGCATAAGGGTAACTCTATTCTTAAGATTACGTGTAACACCAATTTTTTTACCCGGAATGTGGTATATATAATACATATTTATTTTTATTTGCCAACGCTTAACTCTGCTTTGATTGCAGACAAAGGATTGTAGTTAATTAATTTAATTTTATTTGATTCAGGTATATATAAATCATTGCTGATACTTAAAAATATACCGCTATCTAATTCTAACTGAGGAAGCTTTGGATTGTGTCTTCTTCTAAACTCCCTAGCTTGATCTAAATGATTGTTGTATAAATGGCAATCACCTAGTTGACCAATTAATTGACCAGCTTTTAACTCAGCGCCTTTAGCTAACATTTCTAATAGCAAACCATACATTGCAATATCGTAAGGTAAACCTAAGAAAACATCGGCAGATCGTTGTTGCCACATCAAATCCATAACACCATTATTTATATAAACTTGAAAAGCGTAATGACAAGGAGGCAATGCCATTTCATCTAGCTCGTGTGGAGCCCATGCGCTAACCACAAGGCGTCTTGAATGCGCGTTAGTATTAATGCTATACACAAGATTTTTAAGCTGATCTATGCCGTTAAAATCACGCCACTGTTTTCCATACACAGGACCTAATGTTTCATCTGTTCTACCTGAGCGTTCATAATCTGGTCGCCAATACTTAACACCATTATCTTCAAGATATTTTAAATCTGTTCTACCTTGTAATATCCAAAGTAATTCGGTTCTTGCAGCATTAAAACTTATTTTTTTTGCTGTAAGGATAGGGAAGCCAAGTGACATATCGTGCCTGATTGTTCTTCCAAAGACAGACTTTGTCCCAGTCCCTGTTCTATCCGACTTATCCATTCCTGTGTCGAGTATTTCTGATAATAATCCTTTGTATTCATTCTTTATATTTATCATAATAATATTTAGAGTATTCAAATATTTTTTGCCATATCTCATTTTTACCAAAAGACTCTGGACTTGTTGTAGTCTTACCGTTTTGTGTTATATCAATATGCCAAGCGCTGTTGTTTTTAGCGTTAGCTGCAATAGCTATATTGTTTCTTACACACCATCTATAAGGGATCCATGACTCTTCTTTATAAGGAGCATCACCCATATTAACATTTTTCTTTTTATTGCCGCTACCCATTTATTCCCAAGGCATTGCGTCGCCTGTTATATTTAAAGGTTCATAAGGAATAAAACAACCTGACTTTGGTTCCCATTTAAAATGTGCTTCAGCTTGATTGGTACCTAAGTTCTGAAACTTAACTTTTAATACTTTGGCTTTTACAGTGTTATCATCATAGTTTCTATGAACCAATATTCCGTGATAAGAAGCATCGTACCATTCACCACCACCCTTAATAGAATACATGGTAGGTTCTTCAATTTGCCCGTCTTTATTCTTATACATTTTAGTTGGATGAGCTACAATAAATACTAGTACATCGTACTTCTTAGCAAATATTTCTATTTTCTGTAAGTATTCCATAGTATATCTATTGACATCATCAGATCCGCCAACGTCTCTAACTTTATTAAATGGATCAATAACTAAACACTTAATACCTTTACGCTTAACAAGCTCTGCTCCTTTGCGTAATACGGAATCTAATGTATATTTTTCCATGTCAATATGAAAGTAGTTACCATTACAGTGATCTGCTATTTTGTTCCAACGATCTCCTCCAATATCTGCTTTAGTAGGCATGTCTTGCCAAGTCTTACGCATTAATTTATGAGCATGTAAATAAGTCGGTTGATTTTCAGGTGAAGCAAATGCCGTTTTCCACCCGTAATTCGCATTATAGCCGACCACCATTTGATCAACAAAATCGCTTTTACCAGATGAAGGGATACCAGTGACCGTAATAAATTGACCAGTGTAAGTTGAAAATATATCATCAAAATTTTGAAGGCCAACCTGAAATCCAGGTTTAAAACCATTACGTACAAAATCAGTAACCTCATCTTCAATATCCCTAAACGTTGTAACGTTCTCAAGTGGGACAGGCTTTGCTTTCGTAATTCTAGTTGTAAGTTTTTCTTTTCCATACTTTAATAAATATTCATTAGCGTCTTTACAATCTTCAAATGTAGTTATATAACAAACTTCAGAACCTAATCTACGAATAAGTTCTGTTTGTAATGCTTGTCCAGCCTCATCAGAGTCAACAGCTAATATAATTTTATCTTTGTCTTCAAAGTAATCAATACAAGCATCTAAGTAATCTAAGTTGTTTGTATTAAGAGTTGCTCCGTTAGGAACTGATATAGCGTTTGTTATACCAGCTTCGTGTAGTGCAAGCACATCCATTTCACCTTCTACAATAACACAATATTCAAAACCTACAATGCTATCTATATTATAAAAGACTTTCTCAGCCCCTTTAAATAATTTAAAGTTCTTTCTTCCATCTCGGTATTTAACATTAGTTAACTCACCGCCCATAAAATAATTGAACTTTATTACATTCTCAGACTTCTGCGTTTGCGGCATCCATTCTGGACCTTCAGTAACTTTTAAATCATTAAGTGTATCAACAGATATTCCTCTAGTCTTAAACCATTCTTGGACCTTAGATCCTGGTTCTTTTATAACTATTTTATCTGGTTTTACATATATTTTTTCAGCGTTACCTTTACGTTTGTATGTGTGTAGTTGAAAAGAATTGTGACAATTGTGGCAGGTACCTATTCCTCTTGTCCAATCATAAGAAGCGCATTGTGCTTTTTGATTCTTAGATTTTCTATCAGAAGAGCACAGGGGACATATCCCCTGTTTCTTACCTTCTTCGAGTTTGTGTTGATTGAACTCGTCTATAACGAAACCATTTATTTCCGTTGTCTCTATTTGCATAGGTTATTTAATTTAATTTAATTTAATTATTCTCCATCTAAACATTCTGGACATATATCGCAGAAGTCATAATCTTCTTCAGTTATGATCTTTTCACACATTTCACAGGTATGTGTTATAACACCTGTTTTTCCATTTGCGTATATCGCCATTAAAACGGTAGATCATCTGGCTGTGCTGTAAAAGAATTAGCTGGAACTTGCTGCCCTTGACTGTCTTCTCTTGGAGCTGCATTAACATTTTCTCCGTTTGTCCAAACAACTTTTACATTTCCTAAATAAACTTTAGGTGCTTTAGCATCACGCTCTTCTTTTGATTGATCAACAATAACTGGTCCTTGATTACCGAACTGGTCTACTTCATCGTTAATAGTAATTGTAATAGGTAGGTAGCTACCTTTTTTACCCTTGTAGATCTTGTCTTTAGGGATTTCATTTAAATTGATGTTTGCTTTAATAATACTTGCCATAATTTCCTTTTTTTATAAAGTCTTGTTAATAAAATAATCTTTTGGATCGAAATCCGGGTTATCGTAAAACAATTTATATTGTTCTACGGCTTGTTGTACTTTGTCCTTACCGCTTTCATAGAAAGCATCTGAACAATCAAAGATACCAATTTGGCCTGTCTTTTTATCTATTGCAATAAAAATTAGATCATAACCGAATATCTTACGATAAATGTATGCTTGACTGTCGTAGTTATAACGGAAAGCTGAGCTTCTGAATTTTGTTATATCACTTGTTGTTTTTAAATCAACAATTAATCTTTCGTCGTGATTAACAATATCTGCTTTACCTTTCCACCATAATCCTTCAATCTCTTTAATTCCAGGCTGTTCATACTCAACATTGATACCTTCTATTAATCCTTTACAGACATTGTTAGCCTTCATTGTATCGATTAACATTTCTAGGTTATCCACTTCATGTTGTAGTAAACACATTTCCCCTCCTGAAATCTCCTTGTACGCTTTTGTATTTCTTGTTGATGACTCTACGATCTTATACTTTTTGAGTTTATTTGGCTCAAGTATTGCTGTGTGAAAGTAGCCACCGACTAAAAAATTAATGTTTGGCTTATGAGGCGTGCCAAGCGCTAAAGGGTTTGTTAATAATGTCATAATGTCAGAATTGCTTCTAAATTGACGACCAAAAGCTCCATAATATTGCTCATCGTCTACAAGTTTATCTAGCACTTCTTTTTTATTCCACTCTCCCATTTTATAGTGTTGTTAATTTAGTTTCTATCTCCTTGGATAGATCGTATTTAGCTTTTATAGCCTCAAGCTTACCTCCTTTTTTAATAAACTCTACAGCTTTTGGAAATGCTGGGTCTTTTTCTGAAGTTAATGTGCTTTTTGCTGTTGGTGCTTTACCATGTGAATTTATTGCGTCGCTATCGGCTGTATCATCAATTAAAAATAAATTACCGAGCGAATATTTTTTACCATAAGAACTAGCTGAGCCAAACTTCTGAGGCATTTGCATACCCTTTTGAGCTAGGTCGACACCGACAACTGCTGTAGCATGTATAGCATCTTTACCGTCTGTAATAGTAGCGGTTGATTCTAATATTGGAAATGGTTCCGCTGTTAACATTTGTTCTTGAATTGTTACCGTTACTCCTAACTGTAATAAGAAAGGTTTGGTTGCCTCTAAGATATCTTCGGCTGATCTGAATTTGTATTTACCGAATGAATTAAATCTACTTTTCTTTGATTTAAATTTTGTCTGGATGGTAGCCAGTTTACTATTTAATGTTTGTTCTTCCATACTTATATAATTACATATTTAGTTATTCTTTTACATTACTTTAAGCACTTAACCTAAAGGTAGTCAAGCACTTGTGTATGATCTACGTTGTCTATAAGAGTTTGTACTGCTTGCTTTTTTAGCTCTGAAACCGTGACATAATCTCTTGCTCCTTTTATGTTTAATTTATCTGCAATTTCTTTTGCTGAGTGCTTAGGACAATCTAATCCGTAAGATAATCTTAACACTTCATATTCTTTTATATTTAAATATTTTTTCATTAAACTTGAAAGATAAATATTTAATAAATGTATATTATAATCTTCTGACTTATCTTCAATACTATTAGCCCAAGTTTCTCCATCAATATCATCATCACTTGAAGCTATAGAATCAATACTTAAAAATATTGAATTAAAAAACAGGGCAACAGCTTTTTTATCTTCAGGATTATTACGTATTTCATTTAACTTATGCTCTGGTATTCGCATATCTCCTCTGTTCATATCTATACGTCTTCTAATAGCCCCTTTAACTCTTTTGCTTATAAACGATTTTAAAGTTTTTTCTATATCCTGAGAATCTTTTAAAACAGTCCAGTCTAACCTGTCTACAGACTTAACCAATCCTTCGTTACCTATTTGTATTAGATCGTTAATACTTAATATTCCAGAAGCTTGATCGCTTGTAGAAAACTTTCTAGCTAGATTCTCAACTAGTGGCATAAACTTTATTATAAGTTCATCTCTAGTGTACTCGCTGAAGGCTTTATCTTCTGGCATGGATTTCTTAACATCATTCTTATACCTAACGTAGTTTTGTATGTTATACTTTTTCATCTGTTTATATTATCAATTCCTATTCGTGTTTAGTCTGTAAATTTATTAATTTAATTTTTAACTACCAACATTAAAACGATTTGCTAACAACGTGTATAACATCATTATTTTTAAAAGTTAGTGGTTTACTATATTCTCTTTCGTCTGTAAAATTTATTCCTGCCATTTTTATTAATTTAAGTGTTATTTAATCGCAACTAATCTTATCTGCGGTACGTTCTAAAACATATTTAAAAAAAGGGCGCTCACTGTTGTGGCTCGAACGCCCGTGTATAGTTTACGAAACTCCTTTAGCAAAATCTACCGCCATAATTTTAGCATCCTCAATAGTTTTTGCAGTCCATTCTCCTTTACCCCATTTTTCTGGAAATTGTGAGAAGTTTGTGTATTCCGTACCTCTTAAACTTTTGTTTGGCACTTTATTGTTGTACGTGTACGCTACCCAAACACCTTTTACTTCCTTTTCGCCCATATAGTCAAGACCTTCTCCAAACTCAAATTTATTATCTCCAATACTATATTCATTATCTCCCCAAAAGTCTAAACAACTTTGTGCAAAATTTTCTTTATTATCGGCTTCATATCCGCAATCTCCTTTTTTACACTCACTCCCAATTCCAAAACCAAATATTGCTCTATGCGACCAACCATACCATTTTTGCTCTAATGGGTTCAGTCCAATACAACAAGTTTTAGGCTCTCCATATCCATCTTGTATTTGTTCAGTTACACCTCTTTTTAATAAGAAGTTTAACTCGTTTTCCATTCCAACTCTTGTTAAGTAAGAACCATCTACTTTAGAGTAATAAATTTTACCATCATCATTAGGTATTTTACTATCTCCTGTTGTAGAAATTGAATCAATAAATCTTTGTAATTTTTTTGTTACTTTTTTCATTTGTATTTATTTAAAATTAATAGCGGTGTTCGTTGCTGAACTTTAGTCTTCGTCTAAGTCAAGGTAATATCCAAACCCTTAACGCACTGGTACGATACCGCTACATACTCTTATGCTTTCTCGTTGGTAACAATTAGCTTGCTTTAGGTTTACAGCCACATCTACCCATTGTACATCTACTTGTAAATTCATAAGGGCAATCCAATTCATTATCATCGGTTAAAGTTAATTGCTTTTTAAGTGCTTCCCAAATAAGTTCAGGACTATTAAATTCTGCTTTAAATTCATCTTCAAAAGTATATTCTATCTTACTAAATTTTTTAATAAATTCTGCTTTTTTCATTTGTTTATATCTATTTAATTCTGTTATTAATCACGCAACTACGGTTACACGTAGCCGTTATATACAAGGCTCAACTTCAGTCCATCCAGCAATATAAATTCTATTACCATCTTTATCTATTCCATTGCAGTACATCCCATCAAGTCTGTATATTGTAATTTCGTCACCTTTATTTATGGGTATTGATGAAGGTGGTGTTTTAACTTCATTATTCGTTACTATTACTTTTGTTCCGTATTTTACGTTATGCGCTTCCATAATATTCTCTTTTTTAAACCGCCTAGTATATAACAAAGTATATAATTTAAAGTCATTTTGTTATTTGCTGATTTAGTAATTGTTTTTCTTTTTTAAGTTCATTGCCCATATTTCTGTGAACAGTTCTTGATGAACAATTTAATGACTTAGCTAATCCAGCGATTGTTATTTTAATTCCAGCGTCATTCAATAGTATCATAGCATCGTATATTTCTGATTCAGATATACTTTTTCTACCAACCATCTTACCTACTATAGACAATTTTTGTTTCATGTCTAAACCCGAAAAGTCTTTAAATATAATTTTACGCAGTTTATTTGGTGGTGGTTTTTCTAAATCCATCAACGAAACATCGTATACCATTTTCTCGCGTAATCTTTCGGATATTACAAATGTAACAAAACCATTTGTATTATCGCATATATATTTAGAAATTAAATTAAAGTTGTCTTGATCCATTTTAGGATTTAGATACCATAATACATACAAATGCCATTTAAGGCTCTTATATGTGTTAATTTTAGCCTTAGAACTAAACAATGCATAACATTCATGCGTTCCATCTTCATAGAAATTACCCCATTCAAATACCTCTGTAGGTTTATCCGTAACAGGGTTACGTTTATATGTTATTCGATGTTTATGTAGATAATCCATGTTTCGTTCAAACTGTGACATTAGCCTCTTACTATTATATTATACTAGCTAGTGTCGCACTGCTAATATAAGATTAATTTTAATCTTCTGTTATACTTCTTAAGAAGCTTTGCTTCAATAATTTTTGGTGTATCACCCTTTAATGCCCTATGAAAAATGCTATCGTGTAACTCTGTTATTCTTTCACGAAGCAATATAACGTGTTTTGCTTTTCTTTTATTCTTTTTTAATTTGCGTAGTAATTTCTGCATAATTAATTTATATAGTGAGGTCGTACGATCTTGTCTTCATTCTTATTTTTTACAGTGTGCTTTTCATTTTCGTAATAATTCCAATAAGCTGTAACGCTATCTCCTTCAACTTTGTACTCATCAGGCATACACTGGGGTGGCTGCTCAAAAGCTTTATCCGGTATACCGCTAGGCAACGTGTATAGCACATCTCTGCACTTAGAGATTGTTAGATGATGTTTACCGTAACGTTTAGTATACTCGGCACCTAGTGCTAACATATGTTCATATGCCCACATATATGCTTTAGCTGATGATCTAACCCATATAGTTGATGGATGGTTTAAATGAGTTTTTTTATAAGGAACGTTGTGTCCATTGTTATATGCATAATGAGCAGTGCATAATAGTTGTGCGGTTTCAAGTATCATTTTTACAACATGCTTATTATACTGGTACTCAGCTGCTTTCTTAGGATCGTGTGATAAATAAAATATATTCATTATTTTAGTTTTGTTTTTAAATCAATTATCTTAGCATTAATTTTGCTAGCAAGCAAGTAATCTTCATCAGCTATAGCTTTAGTTCTTTGCTTTTCTAATTCTAGTATTGTAGTTTCTAATAGTTGTTTTTCATCTGGTGTTTCTGTTCGACCTAATGTATGGTTTACATTAAATTCATTAAGATTTATTTCAAATTCATTATTCCATTCGTCTTGCTTAGCTTCAATATGATCTATAACTATTTTAGCTGTTGCTTCTGCAATTCTAGTAATATCTTTTTCCGTCATTAATCTAATCTATTATAAGTGAATTTTTTAAATATATATTTGTTAAGGAATTTACCCTTAGAATCAGAATCAAACAATCCACGCCATATAAATTTTGGTACATTGTGATACTTATATATACTATCGTTATTAAAGTATACAATAATTTCTTTTTTCTTTGTGTTGTATTCTGCACTATATATAGCAGAAGAGTCAACCATAATTGTTTCAATTTTGTTCATAAGTTATTTGTTTATTATATTATCGAATTTAATTCGTGTTTAGTCTGTAATATGTTCTATCGCTAATAATATTACAATACATATAAGGAATAAGACTATCCAAATTAATATGTTTACCATACAGATCCTTCTATGATTTGGCATTTATCTTCGTTCTTCCAAGCCCAGCTTTTCTTTAATAGATTAAGTCTTTCAATAACATCTTTAAACCTATCATTTGGAATATCAAAGAATAAATCTAATACTGGATCTATCTTAATCTTTTCTTCTAAGAACTTAACTGTTGTCTTTAAGACTTGTTTTTCATTACTTAGTTTACGTATTTCTTCTTGTAACCTGTATATATTATCAGCTTCAAATGGGCAATTGCCAACATCGGTTAAAGTTAATTTTGCTTCAAGCCATTTTACATAAACATTGCTAAAACTTCCATCGTTTACATTGGTAGCGTAAACATCCATATTTTTTTCTTCTCTAAATTCTTGCTTAATATCCATTGTTTTTTTTATTTAATTTATTGTTTAACTATTCATTTAACTTGTTTATCGTTTCAATTACAGCTTCTTGCATCTGCAATCTTATGTATTCTTCAGTAAGTGCATCTAATTCAACTCTTGCTTTAATCCACTCTATTCGCTTGTTTAAATCTATATCTATTTCCATTTCGTTTTATTTATTCGTTAAAAATCTAACCATATAACCATACGTTGGCCACAATAAAAATTATTATTCTATAGTATCTAAAACATCGTTACATTTTGCTACTATATAAGCAGGTATTGTAACTAAAACTTTTAGCACCATTAAAAGCCAAGTAATTGGCATTGCTATTATTTGTACTATAAATCTGTGTTTATTTAATCCCATAATTTTTAAAGTTAAGAACAACGTGTATAAACAAAAGCTATTATCCGCTTATATGTTGTTCAGTTAATATTTATTTTTGTTGTTTAATATTCAATTTTTAATGCTTATTTATACGCTTCAATTCATACACAATTCAGTTACCCTTAATACTACCAAGAGAAGTTTCCAGAGTCTAAGTAAACCTGTGAATGTCTTCTATGTGGGTTTAATCCATTCTTATTTTGCGGTAAAATATCTTGATGTGTAGCTCTTATGAATCCACGCCATTGAAAGTCTTTACTCATAGTTCCTCTATGCTCATCTTTTTGAGTGAATTTAGTCCAAGTCTTAGGCTTAACTAAAGTGTTTACACCGTCTTTTCTGAACTCTGTAAACGGAGCGTTAGAAATCCATAAATACATATGTTTATCAAGTTTTACAGCATCAAAATCCTGCTTATTATTTAATCTTGGTACATTGTCAAAGTGCCAGTTAGGTATGCAAGGGAATTGATTTGGCATAAGCATATGAACTTTTACGTCCCAAGTAAAATTGTTTACATTTTCAGGAAATGATTCTTTGATACACTCTAAGTCAGGCATTAATTCTACAAGCTGTTTAAAAGATGCTTGATGTACTCCACAATGTTGATTTGTCCAATCTATATTTTTCATTTGTTCTCATTGTTTTAATTAATTTTAGTTCTAAATAACCCTTACTAAGGGTAACAATGTGTAAAATTCATATTTGCCGAAAAAGGCAAAAACGAAATCTTACACGAGTCGTTGTATGCAATTATTTTGCTATTATTTGCTTACAGTCACGGCATATATGTTTATCAACTACATCGTATGGGTCGGTTGGTTTAGGTATTTCACAATCGCAAAACAACTGTTCAGCTTCGCTCATACAACACTGGCTATAATTCATAGCTTCATCACGTTTTTTAATAAAGTCAAGTAAATCAACTATTACTTCTTCACGTTTTTTTAGGCTTAACCTATGTTTTCTTAATATTTGGTAAATTTCTGTTTCTAAATTCATTGTTTATTTATTTAAGTTAGTGTTATTTTCACGCTACAAATCATAGCCTTTAACGTTGTAGTGCATTTATTTTAGGTCATTTATAACAGGTATCTCTAAATCAACTTCATACACACTATAAAACTTTGGTGCATAATCGTCAGTTTGGTCTTTATAAAACCGTAAAAAGTTTTCTATTGCACTTTCTGGTGTAGTAAAAAATTGTTGGCTATTTTCCCAACCCATACTATTTGTGTAATAAGCTACTGCAAACCTTTTTACTCTTGTTGGTATTGTAATTCTGTTAGCTTTTGTTGGCTGTAATTCTTTCATCCTTAAACGCACTACAACAAAGTATAAAAACAAAAGCTAGTTGTAGTGTCTTATTAATCGCTTTTGTTTGTTTAATTATATGCTACCCTCATCAATGCGTGGAGCATACTTACACGCTTCAATTTTTATACAATTACGTTAGCAACAATAAAAATTATTTACTTTCTATTGTGCTTTTAACATTCTGCATTTCATCAGCATTATGTACTTCAAGTATTGTTTGAAGCATTTCTTCATAACTCAACGTAAATTGGAAGTATGGCTTTTCGCCTTTATCAAGCTTACTTACAATGTCATTAATCTTTTCCTCAAAGTCTTTTTTAGCTTTTTCAGTCCATACTTCTAAAATTTCCTCTTTAGTCATATCATAGTAGGTCACGTTATCAACCACACTACTAAATAAACAATACTTTCCGTTTGGCTGTTTTATTATCTGTTGTCCCATAATTTCAAAGTTGCTAACAAGGGCTATAATTAATACCCTTATTAAAGTTTATATTTAATTCAAAGTTTTGTGTTTCAAGGCTACATAATCATAGCCAAACCGTTAGCCACAATTAATTCCTTTATGCTTTTTTAAAAAATAATCTACTACTTCTTCGTGCCCTTTTCTTGTAACATCTTTTACTACACATTCAGAAAAAGCAATTAACAGTTCACGTTGTTGGCTAACATCGGTTAAAGTTAATTTTGCTTCAAGCCATTTTACATAAACATTGCTAAAACTTCCATCGTTTACATTGGTAGCGTAAACATCCATATTTTTTTCTTCTCTAAATTCTTGCTTAATATCCATTTATTTTAGTGAAATATTAATCCTACCTTGTTGGTGGTATTAAACCATCTAGTTGCATATAAGTCCACAGATGAAGCATCAGTATACCCAGCATGAACAAGATCGCTATGACTAGAAAATATTTTGGTGTGTCGGTGTTGTCTTTCATTTATTAAATGTTTTTGTTTTCCTGAATCAGAAAAGATTATGTCGTAATTATCTGGCAATGAAGCTTTTAGCATCATATCGATCATGTTGGTGTAACTGTAAAACCGTACGTTAGGGTTGTGTATAGCAACCTCGATCCACTTTTTTAGATATGCGCGAGAGTAATAATCGCCGCTATCATGGACTCTGACATAATCAGGTTTCTTCTTACGTATTTCAGCGTTCATAGCTTCAACAAAATCGTCAGTCTTGCTCAATTCATAACGCTTTTCAAACGCAGGTTTTACGTTACTCCATATGTAGGCTCCTTTCTTAGCATAACAGAATTTTATACAACTGTCGGCCATGGGGCATGTCAGCTTCCCGCTAGCAGATTTGTAGGCAGGAATACCGAAGTTAAAGACCCGGAGCCCGAGTTCTTTCGATGTTTTTTTAAGTTTAGAGTTTTGTGTAAGTAGGTTCATAATTTTTGTTTATTATATTATCAATTAGCGATCGTATTTAGTTTGTATTAATTAATTACCAACATTAAAACGTTGGTCAACAGTTAATAAAGAACATTAAAACGTTCTTTATCTTAGTGTTAGCAATAATTATATTTGCTTCCATTTCCATTCAGAAGAATCTTCTTGTTTATTTTGGCACATAAATATTTTATAAGATTCTCGCCAACTCGTTAGGTAGTTGCCGCCTTTAGGGTCTTGTGCTATTAGTTCAGTATTTTTGGGTGGTTCTTGGTCTTTAACGCAAATAAAACTATTGCTAACAACGGGTATAGTTAATGCCTTTTTAGTTGCTTCTATAATGTCTTCAAAATATTCTAAGTGAAAATCTTTAGGCTCATTGCTCCACTCCATATTTTCTAATTCTTTCCAAACTTTTTTTCCTTGTTCTGTCATTTTTATAAAATTTATTTGTTAATTCACGGCACTAACCATACCCAATTCCGTTATATTTAATGCTAGACTTCTAGTATTTCATCAATAACTTTCATCTTAATAGTCTGCATAAGTTTTCTTTTGGCTTCATATTCTTTATACAAAACATCTGCTTGTATATCGAATTTGTGTTCTCTGCACCAAGCACTTTTTGTAAACACTTCTTCATTCTGTTTTTCTTCCTGCTTTAAAACAGCTTTTAATTTTTCTATTTGGTTCATCTTAATAAAATTTATAGTTAATAACCCGCCCTAAAATATAACAATGTATAAAATTAACCCTTTGGGTCGCTACGCTTAATCTTATACTTTTAGTTGTAAGTAAGTTTGCTATAAATCCTCTCCACAATCAGAGCATACGCTATAAGTAAAACCATCGCCTTGTCTTAAAGTTTCGTTTTTATGCTCGCAAACCTCCGTACAACTATGCGTATAATTAATAGCTGCTTGTTGCTTGTTTAAAATAATTTTTGCATCAGTCGTGTGCTTTATGTAGTGCTTATTATTTTCTGGTGTATCTAAGGCTAGTCTTATTGTATTTATTTCGTCTATTGTCATTGTTTTATTTATTAAGTTCTGTTATTTTCACGCTACTAATCATACACAAATCGTTGTGTGTAATATGGTGCTGTTGGTCGCCTACCTCCAACATCGTGTTTGTTCGCAAGTTCTCTCTCGTTTATAAGGTCTGTGAATTGCACCACACTACAAGCCTTTCGGCGCACAACAAAGGTTAAATGTAATACCTATCCAAGTATAACATCATATCCAGTGTCAAAGTTTAAATCTCTCATCGTATGTAATTTAAAGTTATAGTAGATTTTATCGGTACTACACTTAACCATATACGTTAGCAAACATAAAATTATTCATCTTCTATGTCTTCAATATCATCACTACCACAATCAGGGCAGTAGTTAAAGTCTCTATCATCTAAAGAGTCTGTTTTGCTTACTAACATCGTTGAATCTCCTGTCCAACCGCAATTATTACATTGTATTTCTTCGTCCATAATTTTACGATTTGCTAACAAAAGCTAAAATGAATAGCCTCTGTTAAAGTTTATATTTCAATTTAAGTTTCGTTTGTCGGCTACTACATTTTAGCCAAACCGTTGTAAGTAAGTTTGCTATAAATCCTCTCCACAATCAGAGCATACGCTATAAGTAAAACCATCGCCTTGTCTTAAAGTTTCGTTTTTATGCTCGCAAACCTCCGTACAACTATGCGTATAATTAATAGCTTCATACAGCTTATTTGTCAGCTCTATAAATTTAGCAAGTCCTACTTTGCCATCTTCACTTATAGAATCATTTAAGTTGTCTAATACTTTGTTTGTAAATTCAAGTTTGTTCATTTTTATTTAATTTATTGTTAATCTCACGCTACTAATCATACACTTTCAAGTTGTAGTGAATACTACTTTTCGTCCTCTAAATAAAGCCGTACAAAAGGCTCCATCTTAAATTCCTTTACAAATTCATATTGCTTATCGGTTGGTATCGCATCCAATACGGATCTTATTTGTGGTGTATCGTTTATTAAGAATCCACCAGTCATGAACTGCTTTTCATTCTTTTCAATAGCACTAAGGCCGTTTGTCTTGCTAATTCTATTTGCTAATAAAGTAACTTCTTCATAGCCTTTTGTACTCGGTGTAATATGTAATATTTTCATTCTATTTAATTTTAGTTTTTAATTTTCCGTACTTACTACAACAATGTATAACACACATTAAAACGATGTGTTATACTCACCGTTGTAAGTAATATTACAACTCGTCATCTGTATAATCATCTCGGTCTTGCAATATTTGTAGTAATCTTTCAGGAGTAAGTACATACCCGTCAAGCATTTCATCAGTTCCAAACTTTCCGCAATCTGCCCAAAAGTCTATAACTATTTTATTGTTTTCTTGTTTAATATCACAAGTCAATGTTTGTTCTTCTTTAGGTTTATATAGTAAACTCATAATTTTTATTTTTATTTAATCAAGTAATATCATATATGCATCAATGTTATTTTTACGAAACCAATTTAAAGCTTTATGAAAGTTATTAACTTGCTTAGGTGTAACAGTTTTAGGTGCTACTTCAAATACATATTGAGATCCTATTATAAAGTCGTATATTGATAGCTCGAGACCGTTTAGTGTATAGCATTCGCCGCTAAAAGGATTTATAACTTCTTCACCTTGTTCATATATAGTTCCTTTAAACCATTTAGGTGTTGTATTGATTTTAGTTTTCATTAGTTTTCGATAATGTTAAATAGATCTTCTACATAATCACACACAGCTTCTTCAATACCATCAGTGTCGTTAAACTCTATACTTTCTATTTCAATTCTATTGTCATAACCTACATTAAAATCATACTCATACATAGATCCGTCACCGAAGTCTATTCCGTTAATAGCATGATGCACTGCAGCACGTATTTGTTCTACTACTTCTTTAGTAATTATAGGTTTACTAACGTCTTCTAATTTTTTAGTAGCTTCCATAAGATCATCTTTAGTTGTTTGAGCTGTTGACTCTAGAGAGTTTAATGTTAATTCTAACTCATCTACTTTTGCTTGTAATGCTTGTTTATCCATTATATTTAGTTTTTATTTGATTTTTCTATTAATTCCGCAATGTATTTCCATACTTTTAACTCAGCTTGATTGCTTTCAAGTATCATAATCATTTCTTCTTCGGTTATACCACCGTACGATCCAGACTTTAGTTCTAATTTGTTGCTACCGATTTCAAAAAATAACATTTCCATTTTAGCAAACGCTTTATCGCTAGCGCGTTCGTGTAT
>Ga0209600_1000087_pt1 | contig 66338 bp, 90 predicted proteins | sample COGITO_mtgs_1104_FD_185518 | JGI IMG/M metagenome (GOLD analysis project Ga0209600, IMG submission 185518) | Pelagic marine microbial communities from North Sea - COGITO_mtgs_110421 (SPAdes) (version 2) | ecosystem: Environmental > Aquatic > Marine > Epipelagic ... | reverse complement strand
TATCTCCTAAAATTTGAGTAACACCTGCTTCTCTTGTTGTATTAGCACAAGCAGTTTCATTGTATAATGTAGTAACCTCTGTAGAATTTAAGGCTTTGTTGAATATACGAACTTGGTCTATTGAGCCGTCAAAGAAGCCAAAAGTTCCGGCTGAATATTGATAAGCCCCTATATGCGGTCTCATAGGGTAAGAAGCGTTTGTAATAAAACCAGAAGTAGTATGAGTAGAATCTAACTGACCATTAATATATATTTTTGCTTCAGATTGAGTATTAGTAACAACAACATTAGTCCAAGTATTTAAAGATACTGACCCTGTTGAATTATAATGTTGTGATGCACCGCCATTATAATTACTTACTCTAATTATATTTCCAGTCATTTTTCTTATAAACCAACCTAATTCTGCATTTCCATTAACATAACCCCAATTACCTACAATGGTTTGACTATTTTGGTCGCTTACAGAATTTATCCAAGCACTTGCTGTATAAGAAGTTAAAAAATTTAAAGAATTGTCTTGCAATTTAATCCTACTACTACTACCATTAAACACCCCTGCTAAATCAAACTCTCCTACTCCATAAGAAACATCAGTAGGTGTTCCACTATAATTACCGCTTAAATCATTAGCATTACCATCTAATTGGTATGTAGCAATACAAGAGCTGTCTCCTAATATATCTAAGGTATCTACTGTACCTCCACAAATACATAGTTCTTCTGTATATAAAGCCTCTACTTCTAAAGGGGTTAATGCGGTGTTGAATATACGAACTTGGTCTAATGAGCCATTTAAAGGAGAATTGTTAGACTCTCTATTTCCTATATATGCTGAACTTGAATTTGTCATATTCATAGAGCCGCTTACTGTTTGGCTTTCTATGTGCTGACCATCTAAATATAAGCTGAAACTGCCTGAATAATCTCCTACCGCTACTATATGCCTCCATCCTGTTCCTTCTAAGTTTTCGCTATTTGAACTCATAGAAACATTATTGCCGCTGCCATCTTCAAAACCAAATTGTATTCTTGGTGTAGATGTTCTTGTGTAAAGTCTTACATATTCTCCATTAGCTACCCAAAAACCTTTTCCAAATATTTGTCCGCCCATTGAATTAGTATTAATCCAAGCAGAAATAGTAAAATTATTTGATAAAGTAGTATTTAAAACATTACCTAAATTAATTACAGACGTACTCCCATTAAAAACACCTGCTTGACCAAATACACCTGTGCCATAAGTAACATTTGTAGCAGTACCATTATAGTTCCCACTAACATCGTTAGCGTTACCGTTTAATTGATACAAAGCTACACCATTGCCTGCAAATGGATCATAAGCATCTACTATGTCTACACATCCCGCGGCGGTATTATTTGATTTAATTAGTCTACTACTTATCATTTATTGTGAGATTGAGATCCAGTATTCAGAAGCACCAGTAACCACTATTTGTATTAAGTTAGATACACTACCGTCATATGTTCCAGCAACTAAAGTAGTACCAGCTGGGAATGTTGGTACAAATGCACCTGTTACAATTAAGTCTTTAACCATACCAATACCAGTGTTACTAAATATAAACGTGGTATCCGCAGTCATAGTTTTTGTAAATACCTGTGAAGCAGAAAAGTCTAAAGTTTCAGCGGCTACAACTGAGCTAGTTGTAAACTCATCACCCATTATTCCGTATATTATCTTTGTCAGTGCCATTTATTAAGGTTTTACTGGTCTAGTACCGTTTGGAAAATCTGATTGAGCTGGGTAATCCCTTAGCTCTTGTCTGTATGTCATATAAGCAGCATGCTGCGGATGGTCAGTTAATGGAACAATGAAATCACTTGATTGTAATTCCGAATCTCTCCAAAACTTTTCTTCAGCAGTTTTTTCTTCTAAAGTTTTTACTGTAGCAGCAAATACACCGTTAGAGTAGCTAAATCCTATGCTAACTTCTTGGCCTGTTACATTAACCGTTTCTTCTTGCAAAGTTGCAGCAAACTCATCAGAGGCTACTATTACATTATCTACTTTACCTTCTTTTATTATAGCTATTAAGTTTTCCATTTTTATTCGTACCATTTAATTAAACAATATCCTGAACCAGCAGCATTTCCATTTTGTGAACCTTGTCCTGAATTAGCTTTTCCTCTTGTTACACCTCCAAAACCTACACTTGCTGAACCTCCTGCTCCATAACCAAAAACTCCACTTCCACCTGATCCAGCACCATAACCCCCGCTGACGTATTGAGCAGCAAAACCAGCACCCATTCTATCTACTTGTGAGCTGCCAGAACTTCCTTTTCCTCCAAGTGACGTTATATCTGTTCCCCCTGCTGATGAACCAGTAAATACACTACTACCTCCTGTTCCACCACTTGCAGCTGCTGCACCAATCGTTACAATACAATCAGATGTAGATGTTAAGTACATATTCTGTATAATAACTTCTCCCCCACTACCTCCGTAATTATTACTTGACGAACGTCCACCTCCAGCAACTAAAAACACCTCTATATAACCTCCTGCATCTATTAATGCTTGAGATGGCGTAAAAGTTCCTGAAGAATTAAACTCTTCAAACTTAGGGGTTAAACCTCCACCACCAGATGGAAAAAAATCTGTTAAATTACTCATATCTTTTTATTATTTTATAATCCTACTATTACCCAACCTTTTGTTGCTCCTGAATATATTAACTCAAATGAAGCTGAAGGTGTATCTAAAGTTAAATCAGACGCCGCACCCATTATTAAACTACCATTTCTACCTAATATACAAGTAGCAACCTCAGATAAGTTACTTATTTTAATTGAATCACCATTTGCAGGCGAGGCTGGTAATGTTAATGTTAAATCAGCAGTTAATACGTATAAGTTGTTCTTGCTTGCTGTAGTACTAGCCGATATTGTATTAACGCCATAATTTACTTGTTCGTTTTGAACCAGTGATACGTTAGATATTATAATCACCTCTATTTCATCACTATTAGCCGGAGCTTCAGAAAAAGATAAGGTTGTACCAACAATTGTAAATGTATCTTTGTTTTGGTATGTACCACTTACATATACATCCACAAAGTTAATGCTGGAAGGTGCAACTGTTAACGTATAATCAGTTTGACTACCAGTTCCAGTAAAATCATTCCTTGTAATTGTATTAGCGCCAGGTGTTACATTTGAAACAACCACTGACATAACCTCAACAGATCCATTATTTGGCGGTGCTGTAGTAAAAGTAAGTGTAGTACCAGTTATTGAGTACGTTTCTTTTTCTTGGTAAACACCAGCGATATAAACACTTGTGAATAATGTAGAGAAAGGCTGAACAGATAAAGTAAAAGCAACTGTAGTACCATCACCTACAAAATCATCTTTAGCAATTGAGCTTGAAGAAGATGCTGCAATAGTTACATTGTTACTTCCGTCATCTGTTAAACTAATACCTGAACCAGCAACAAGCTTAACTGTGTCAGTTGTACCAGTTGAAGGTATTAAGTTTAAATTGACATCGTCTCCAGATTGTGCACTAGAATAGTCATAGGTTGTTCCAGCAACTGTCACCCATTGGTTATCACCACGAAGGAACGTGGTTGCATCAGGTGTGCCCGTAGCACTTAAAGACGATGTTATAGTAATATCTCCAGTAGTTGTGTCTGCGGTTGTAGATATAAAAGTACTACTACCACCGGTAACTGAATTAGCTATATTTGTATTTTTCCAATAACTATTAGTTGAATCCCAAGTTATAGATTGATTGTTTTGTACATTAGTTATAAGTACATCATGCAATTCACTTAGTTCAGGGCCATTTTGTATTTTAACAAATATAGATCCATTGTTTTGTTGTATCCTAACAGCATATCCTAAAAACACCGCGTGAGCAGGTGTAGCCGGTATTGTATTTTGAATACCACCAGGTACTGTTGGAGAAAGCCACAATGTATCGCCGTTATCCCAAAGACTTGTATCAATACCCTCAATTAAACCTTCTAAAGTAACTGGGCCAATTGAGTTATTTGGTATAGCTAATGATGTTATACCAAATGTTTTAGATGAATGTTCATCATTATCAGCTAAAGCTAACACAACATTAACGTGGTCACTAGCGCCAGAACCGCCAACTATATATACTGCTGAACCAGCTGGTATTTCACTACCAGTTTGATTCCTTACATCATAAACTAAATTACTAACCGATTGTGCTTGAGCAACATTAACTGTAACATCATTACCAACCGCTGTAGCTGTAACACCAGCACCTGTGAAATTAAATGAAGCAACACTTGGTGTAACTTGTACCCCTTCTTCAGATACAGGTATTGGATTTCCAGAAGCACTTACAATAGGATTTTTAGGATCTGTATTATCTACAGTTACATTTGCACCAGCTACTACAGATTCAACTATATTAGAAGGTATAATATCACCTACTTTTAAGTTAACAAATCCATCAACAACAGTAAAGTTGTCTGTATCAAAACCAGCTAAACCTCTAATAGCCGTAGCTGTAGTACCTGCCGTAGCTAAATCAATATTACTTTGAACCGTAGTCCAATCAGTTAAAGCCCCTGTTCCAGCAGCTAAATCTGTTTCGGCAATAAGTACATCACCAACTTTGACCGTTTCACCATAAAACGTTCCGTCCACTGTAACCGTATATGTCCAACCTTGAGTAACAGCTATTTGAGTACCTCTGCTATCAAGAACTGGGGTATTTGTAGAAGCATCGTAGCTTCCTTGGTATATTAATCCGCCAACAACAGCATTGTCTACATATGTTTTAACAGCTAGTTGAGAAGGTACGACCGTATCTGAAGAAGAACCACCACCTAAAGCTACATCCTCTGAAACAAACTGTATATTCGCTGTAGAAGTTTCAGTGTAAGGTATTAAGCCAGGTGCATTAACAGTTACATCACCTAAGCCAGTTACTGGACTTAATGTTATGTTATCACCAGCTATTAAAGATGTAACGCCTCCTTGAGACGTAGAATTTATTGTTACAATACCAGTTCCACCTACTGGAGATATTGATATATCATTACCAGCTACTATTTGTGTTACCCCAGAATCTGAAGATATATTAAACGTAGGATATGTACCTGTAACAGTTGTATCACCACTTCCTGTTATAACAACAGTTTGATCAGGTGCTGTGTTTGTAATAGTTGAATTTCCAGTTGCACTACTTATAGATATACCAGTACCTGCAATATTAGATAACACTCCGGTGTTACTAACTATAGGATCCGCAGGGTTACTGTTATCAACAGCAATACCAGTACCAGCATTTACAGAAGTAACAGTACCACCACCAGCAGGCACAGCCCACACATTATCACCTCTTAAAAAGTTTGATGACGTTGGAGAACCTCCAGCAGATAATTGGGCCGTTATAGTTACAGCGCCATTCGTAGAGGAATTAGGTGTTAAATTTATAAATTGACTATCCTGAGTTGTAATTGTAGTTACAGGGGTAGACCATCTATTGTCACCTCTTAAGTAGTTTGAACTACTAGGTGTACCTATTGCAGATAAACTAGAAGATATGGTTACATTACCAGTAGATGATAAAACAGGCGTTGAACTAACAAAAGTTGAATTTGAACCTACAATTGATAATACACCAGTGTTACCTATTGTTATTCCATTTGTGCCATTATCAGATATTGATATGCCAGCACCTCTTAAAAGGTTTACAGCGCTTATTGCTCCTAGATTACTAGTTAATACAATATTTGCATTTAACCCAGCTGCTTGACTAGATAAAGTATAGCCTCCTAATAAATTGGCTATATCACCTATATTAAAGGTTCTTGTTGGATTACCATCTACAGGCGTACCAGAGGCACCGTCATATGTAACAGTACCTATTAGTAAGTCTGAAGCCTTAGGCGTAGCCGTTGGATAACTATATATTATTGCCATTTTTTATTTTTAGTTAGTTTTTTTAATTTTTGTATTATACACAATTCCCCACTTCTAATACTTCTCCTCCTCCAACTACTCTGATATAATTATTACTTGACATTAAGTAATATCCTGCCGCTAAGAATGTTGAACATCCAGCTTCACTGTACACTGTGTCTCCAGCTATTGGATAACTTCCAGCTCCATTGTGGTAATAAGTGTTTAATCCAATTGCTTCACATACTCCTGCAAAATTACTGTTTGGACCCGCAGCAAATGATGTGCAAGTTGCTGAAGATTCTACAACACCTGAAACAGATTGCGTTATTGTAGTGTTAGAGTTAGGTATTGTTCCGTTTATAGTACCAGTTCCGTTGTTACTTACATTATCCACCCAAGTTGGCCCTGACGTAAATTCATAACCAGGATCTGTAGTTATAGTGTGAACAAACTGATATGAATCACCAGGATTACCTGTTATTGTAGCTCCGGGTGTTAAACTAGTTGTTGTAAATTGATTGTTAGTTACATTATTGCTAAATGCTAAAGTAACAGTTACTTCATTTGGAATTGCTGTTACGTTACCAGTTACTGTTTGTGTTATATTAGTAGTTCCAGAAACGAAAGTACCTGTTATTACAGCAGAAGGGTTCCATGTTGGTCCAGATGTAAATTGATAACCTGTATTAGCAACTATTGAGTTTGTAAACGTGTAAGGGTCACCAACATTACCTTGTAACGTTGTAAACCCGCCAAGAGCAGTTGTTGTGTTTGCTGCACCAGTTACGTTATTAGAAAAAGTTAAATTAACATACCCTTGTTCAGGGCCACATTGACATGTTGACAAAGCATCTAAATCAATTGTTCCAACCTCGGTAGGATCAACGTCATAATATTTGTAACAGTTACTAAAGTAGTTAAACGTATCTCCAGCGCCTAAATTAGGTTGAGTACTGTAACCATATTGTAGTTGTGATGAATTAGCACAGTTTTCAATTATATAGTAGTATAATGTTGGAGGACATCCAGTTCCTTGACTAGAAGATACACTAATACTAGTGCCTTGCGAAGTTGAAGTTCCAGTTACAATATATGTATCTGACGCATTTGCTAAGTTATATATTTGATCATTAGTATTTAATGATATTTGAGTTGTAGTTTGACTTGATGTAAATCCACCAGATTGAGTGCTACACTTAAATAAAGTATAATAAGAATCTGCAACAGCAGCTATATTTCCAGTTATATTAGTAGTAACCGTTGTATCTGCAGATATTGTACCAGAATTAGGATTAGGCGATACATTAGGGCCGGTTGTCCATTCATATCCACTAGGTATAGAAACACCTGTTGAGAAAGAATAATCAAACGGCGGTAAACCTTCTTGGAAAGCACCAGTGTTGTCACCTGTTATACTATAAACCTGCTCACCTGTTATACTTGGGTTAACTTGCAGTGTAGCTCTTACTGTTTCAGGTGCTTCTTGAATAGTACCTGTTATTGTAGTTGTTACTACTTGTAAACCTGATTGATTAGTTGTACCAGAAGCGTTGTTTATAGTCAAACTAGTAAATTCATATCCAGGCAACGGCGAAACATCTGTATCGAATGCATAAGTAAATGGTATAGGTCCTGTTTGTTGAGCACCGTCTAAATCACCACTAGTAACATATCCACCACCAGTAATATTAACAACCAGGTCTAATTCAACAACAGCGTTAGTGCTTGTTTGTATTACATTACCATTAGCATACATAACAGCTGTTTTACTGCTTGTAGCACTTCCAGATATATCACCAGTGTAAGTTAAGTTTTCTATTGCATAACCAGAGTTTGCTGTAGCAACCGGGTTAAATGTATAAGTAACAGGGGAGTCTCCAGAGAAAGAACCAGGTGTAACTGATAAACTAACTTGTGAAGATTCACCTGTGAAATTATTTATTAATGATGGCGTTACTGTTACTGGAGGTATTGCAATCGCCTCTATAGTACCAGTTATATTAGTAACAACTGATTGACTACCGTTTATTGTTCCAGTAGCATTTGTAATTGTAGGTCCTGATGTAAACTCATAACCACTATTAGCTGATATAGTTGTATTAAATGCGTATGTTAATGGAGAAGGACCAGATTGTGTTGCACCTGCTAAATCACCACCTAATGTATATTCAACGCCGTTTGTACCTAAACTAGGTGATAGCGTCAATGCAAGTGTAGCTGTTATAGGTGGCTCTACTATTTGCTCAACAGTACCTTCTAATATTGTATATACTGTTTCATCAGCAGTACCGAATACCCCTGAAGCGTTTGTTACTGTAGGCCCTGATGAGAAGTAATAACCAGAATTTGGTGTTATCGTAGTATTAAAAGCATAAGATGCGCCCTCAATACCCGATCTTGTTGCACCAGCTTGATCACCACCAATTGTATACTCAGTACCTACAATGTTGTTTGTAAACGCTAAAGTATTAGTGTATGATGTCGCAGCACCTACTATAAGGTATAAAGTGTTTGCATTTGGTGTTAGCGCAGAATATTCAGCTGATGTCAAACTTACTACGTTTTCAACAACTGCTGTTGTAGTAAATGTATCAGTGTCGTTTCTAACGTCACCAACATCACCTGCATCAATATAATCTTTTACAAGAGATAAAGAATTAGGTGTTATTGCCCCTAAAGTTGTAGTCTTTACATTTTCAGAGGAATTTTGATTAAAAGCTATGAAGTCATCACTTATAGCTGTAGTTTGATTTTCACTAACTTTAATATAATTGTTTAAACCAGTTAAATCAACTGCTAGTACTGGATTTACTGTTGCAGATCCACTAACTATATATAACCCACCGTCTGCAGTAACACTTGTCACTGATCCAGATGGTAGTCCTGTAACCCCAATTGTAATACGATTAGAACCATTGTCTGTTAAAGCAATGTTTGCGCCAGCAGCTAGTGTAACCAACGTCTGCGTAGTATCACTACCAGTAAGCCTTATATTCGCAGCTGTACCGTTTTGCGCACTTGTAATCGTGTATGTTGTATTTAAAGAAGAAGGTATTGTAGCCCAAGTATTATCACCACGAAGATATGTAGTGGCACTAGGCACGCCTGTGGCAGATAACGATGCTGATATGATACCGGAAGTAGTGATTGGTCCACCTGATAAAGTAACAAAGGTACTACTATTAGTACCAACACTTGTTACAGTACCACCACCAGGCACACCTGTTTCAACCAAATCAACGATGCTCTGTATAGAGAATGATTTAGTAGGCTTCCCAGGCGCACTTACATCTGTACCTAGTAGTAAATCTGAAAACTGTGGATTAGCTTCCTGTTCGTAGCTGTATATTATTGCCATTTTATATTATTTCTTTACGCGTTTCTTGAATTTTCTGCTTTTGTACCATCAGTACCACCTTGTTGAGTACCTCCTCTGTTGTAACCAAGCGGTACAAATTTTCCTGTATTATGATCATAATCTAATCCATCAAGGTTTCTACCAGCATTTTCCGCTGCTCTTCTCTTTCTTTGGCTATCTGCACGTAATTCTCGCCTAAACGGTGAATTTGCCGCTGCTAAATCGCGTCTTCTTTTTGCTTTTAGCGCTTCTGGTGATAATTTTTGCTTCGCCATACTTATTATGAGTTTTCTACTGCTAGTAATCTTACAATATAACCAGCAAGGTCTTGCCCTTTATTTGATGTAACCGTAAAATCAAATTGCGTGTCACTTGAGGAATTAGTATTTACCTCACATGACCACTTTACACCTGTAGGGATCTGATTACCTTTCTTTGTCTGGTTATTATGGCTACAATCCAATTCAAAATCCCATGTTAAACCAGCATCCTCCTCTGGATGATCAGTAGACACAATAGTATAATGACAATGCACCTGTTTACCCACCGTTTTTTCACTAGCATGGTGAGTCCATTGCCCATTTTCATCTAATTGTATTTGTATGTCGTCGTTTTCGTTACCTACTATGTTCATGAGAATAAATTTTAAATTATATTACCTGCTCTGTACCTAAATACACAGCTGTAACTGTCTCGCTTCCTAGATACATCACTGTAACTGCCTCGTTTCCTAAGTTTGCTGCCATTTTTTTGTGTCTTTTTTGTATACTTTATATATTCACACGAAAGCATCGTATTTTACAGTGTGACAATAGCCTATTACCCCTTAATATAACAGCCTAATGTCATAGTTTTTTATTTTATAAAAAAAATTGTAACAAATATAGGGGTATGGTAAAAATTATGTTAGAAATTTAGGAGTAGGGTGTTACCCCTTCTTTTCTACAACAACAACTAAAAACCTTTTGCGTTTCAAAATGACCGGGGTCCCCGTGTTTTATAAGATTTGCGTTTTATGTTTTGCCTTTTACGTTGAAATACCCCCAGCTTTTAGCTTTTTTCCTGGAGATATACTAATTGACAAGACACCTCACGTCTATTACTGAGCGTTTTGATTCCAGTATGTGCGTTACAAAATAAATACGCTTGCGAGTAGATAATATATATGTAAGCAGCGAGCAATATAGCCCACCTCACAGCGCGAGCCGAAGCATTTGCTTACAAAAAAAATACGCTTGTATATAGATAATATATATATAATAAATAATTAATAATTAATATAAATTTAAATCAAACAATTATGTCAAATTCAAATCAAAAAACAATGGAAAGCAAAAGATTCTTAATCAGAAAATCTCTAATTGGTACAAACACAATCATTAAAGTCACATTCAAATCAGGTAAGCAATATGAATACAATCATGATGCAGCATATGAAATAATGAAGGACAAGCTTGATACAATGCCATGCTTTATCAAGTACAAATCATACACATCAAGTACTTCAATACCAACAGTGCTAAGGGACAAATCAGTCTCTTAGTACTTAACACCTCACGACTATTATTGAGCAAATGAAGTGCAATTACAAAAAAAATACTGAACTCTTCAGATAATATATATAAATTAAATAATAACTCTTATGGAAATCAAATTACTAATTAGTGAAGATCATGACATTGACATTATCACTATCAACAACAAAGAATACACACTAGATGACTATGATGAATTACCATGGTTACAAGAAATGTGGGATGAAATGAACTCTAATATAAACCTAATACCTTAATCATATGATACCATTTAAGATCACCAACAACCCAAAATCAAACTATTACTCTATAACCTATAGTAATGCTTTAGGTAGAGAAACCAAAGCAATGTTCTCTAAACCTTATTATACATGTGAAGAATCTCCTGCAATGAAAGAGCATTATGATGGAGTAATCGAATGGTTGAGGTCTTTTAAATAGGACCTCACAGCGCGAACAGGAGCGTTTGATTACAAAAGTTTTACGCTGCTGTTAAGATAATATATAAGGCCTGACTTTGAAATAGCGTCGGAAGAGTAGACTCCGTCACACACTATAGTTAACGCCGCCAGGCGTGTATAGCACTTCGCTGCGCTCAACAAAAATAATACGTTCGCTACTAGATAATATATATGTAACTAAAAAATAATAATTAATAACTTAAATTAAATCACTATGCAAACTCAAACTTTAAACTCAAAACGCTTTTTAATCAGAAAATCACTTATTGGCTCTAACACTATAATAAAAGTCAAATTCAAAAGTGGAAAAGAAGTAACTTACAATCACGACGAAGCGTATAAAATTATGCAAGCGAAACTCGAAGTAATGCCTTGCTTTATTAAATATAAAAGCTATACTTCTTCAACAAGTGTTCCAGTAGTGTTAAGAGAACTTATCTCTTAATGCTATACACTTGCGCTCAACAAAAATAATACGTACACTATAAGATAATATATTTATAAAATAATTAAACATGGAAAAACTAGTACTATCAAGCAAACTATTCTCTTACGAGCAATTATTAGAGTGGGATAAGAATGATCTCGCTGAATTTATACTAAACTTCACTATGACTATGCACGCAGAAGATAGTGAAATAGAAGTAAACGAAGAAGATATATTCGCACTAATAAAATACAGTGATCTGTAGTGCTATACACTTTTCTAGGGGGTGACAATAGCCTGTTACCCTACTATTTAACTAGCTAATGTCACACTTTTCTGCGGGGAGAATTATATTCTTGTATGGAGAGACAGAGTATAATATCCCTCTACTCTTTTCAACTAATAAATAATAAACCACCTTCGTTACAATAATAATACGTTGTAGTGTTGATAATATAAATATACATTAATTAATAACTTAAAATATATAACTATGTCTTTAACTATTAAAACTACCAAAATTTCTAAATTACCTCTAATACGCTCAAATCGTAAGCGTTATATAGGCTTCACCGTATCTAGTTTGCCTAAAAATTTCGCCGAAGTAGCAAAAGATTCTGCAGTGCGCGAGTGGTTTAACTACAATGGCTTAACCTTTATATCCGCTAGTTTATTATCACTAACATATATTAAATAACTATGTCCACTAAAAATCTCACCGAAACTGAGCAATTAATCAGTGATATACGCTATATATTATATAAAGCAGAAGATAATAATGCAAGCATGTTAGAAACTATAAATACTATAGAGCAAACACTAAACGCATACACTTTATCTAATAAAATAAAAAAGCTATGAGGCAATATCCTATGAGTAACGAGCAAATAATAGAATCTATAGGTAAAGTAGCTATAGCGTATGAGAATACACCATATGCTACGCCATACGAAGCATCATTAGCTATGGAAGCAATAGTTAATATACTTGAAGAAGAATTTTATAACGGATCACTAAATAATAACTATAAATAATATAACTATGACTAATCAAGAAATCGCACACAAGATCTATAATAGGTGGCAAGACAAAAGCGACTTAAAGAATTGGAAACACGACGAAGAGTTTAACTCACTACCTTTAACTAATCAAATTAAAGTACACGATATAATTAATAACTTTATTAGACAAGATTACTTCTAACACTTAAAATAATATAACTATGACACACGCTCAATTTGTAACTAAATTCTGCGAGATTTTAGGAGAAGATTTTTTCTTAAGCGATATGATATGGCAAGAAGAATTATTCGAGAAACAAGAAAACTTATGTAAGCTAATATGCGATGGTGCTAATAAAGACTTGCCATTAGCAAAGTTAATAGCTAGTAAATTTCCACTAACATTTAATATATCTTAACTATGGGAGCAACATCCTTTCACCAATCAGTACCAAAAAAGAATTACGAAAGCGCAAAGCAAGCGTTTAGAGAACTAGTAGAAGATGCACTATATGAGCATGGCCACGATCCTTACTCAGGCACTATAGCTACATGCAGTTTATTAGGCGAAATAAAAGAGCCCGAAAGCGACGACCACTATGATGCAGCGTTAGACGAACTACGTAAACGAGAGTGTGTATACTTTGAAACACAAGATAAATATCACTTTATAGGTTGGGCGTCATGTTAGCTAAAAAAATAAACATAGAAATCTGGTTCACTGGATCAGAGTATAATGATTTAATAGATACTACTATAAAAGTAGGTGATGAATACCACTCACACTACCATTTAAATAACTTAGAAGAATTAACAGAAATAATAAAAGAAATACAAGATGAAGAATAAAATAACTAACGCTATGCTATACACGTGGCTATGCGTACTATATACAGCTGCGCTCAGCGGAATACTTGGCTGCGCATATTTACTAACAGAGTTTATATTAGCAAATTTACAATAATAATACGTAGCACCTCAGATAATATATATATAATAATTAAAATAATATAACTATGTCTAAAGAAATTTATTTAAACAACGAAGAGCACACAGTATTAACCAAGTATCTAATAAAACATGTTACTATGTTTCCAAATGATACTAATCCTGTTATTAAAGATATAATAGCAAAACTAAAATATAGGTTTTACTTTGATCCAGACACTGTTAAAGATCACGTAGGCGTACCATTAGCTGATAAATGGAATTTTGTCCACGATAATTGCGAGTGGGATGACATGGAAGATTTCCACAATCTATTATGGGATTTCTTATTACAAATAGAAGATAAAGAATTACGTGGATATTTAAAAGATTAATTATGGAAAGTAACTGTTGTGGCGCATCGCCATGGTTTGAAACGGATATTTGCTCCGACTGCAAAGAACACGCTGAATTTTATAACGAAAACGAAGATGAACTTATTTTTTAACTCAGAACAACTAGACTCATTAATAGATGGCTTGCATTTATTAGTAGATCATAAGCGAGATACTAACGAAAAGTTAGATATGTATAAAGCTTCAGATCTATTACAAGTGCTATACACACGCAAAAACAAGATAAAATAATTATGGAAATCACTAAAGTAACTAAAAAAGGTAATATATACGTAACACTATCAAACGGTAAATGGGCAGGTATCTACCCTAAAACCAAGTACGTACGCTTTAAAACCAATCAAGATAACCCATACCACCAAGGTCCATTGATCTATCAGGTAAAAAGAAAGTTCAAAGATATTAAAGAACAAATTGAATACTTATTAGCTTACGAAGAAAAGTATTGCAAAAATAATACGTAGCACTTACGATAATATATATGTATAACAAATAAAAATTATAACCATGAACAAGCAAATGTATCAAGAATTATCTAGCGATCTTTATGAGCTAACATGCGACTTTGTCAGCGAGCAATTATTAGAAATGCTTTACGATAAAGATTTAATCAAAGAAACAGATAATGCAGCTATGGATTTATTTAATAAAACATTAAAGCAATACTATAACACATATTTAACTAAAACTTGGTAACATGAAAAAACTAACTAAACACGAAGCTGACTGGAAATCAGCAACACATGGCACTCATAAAATAGGTTCATTACACGGCTATTACTACAATGATTTAATACTTGCGTTTGGTAGCCCAACTTATTCACCAGATGATTCAGGCGATGGCAAAGTTCAATTCGAATGGGTGTTTAAATTTAAAGACAACATATATACATTATATGATTGGAAAACATACAGCGAAAACTATACTAAAAACGATCTAACGACGTGGAGTATTGGCGGTAAAACAGAGCCAGCGGAATTTATATTTGCTATAACAGATAAATTACAAGAAGTATTATGCAGTTGTTAACACAAAACGGTAAATTAAAAAAGACTAGTAAGCTAATGGGCTTTAAAGTTGTCAACTTTGGCTTACCAGCTTACAAAAGTATAACAGGTAGAGTCATTTGCCCTATGGCAGATGGTTGTATTAAGTTCTGTTATGCACGTAAAGGCGCGTATATATGGGGTAATGTAAAGCCAGCGTTCGAAAAACGTTACGAGCTTAGCAAGACAGATAGCTTTGTAAGTGCTATACACGCCGAGATACAGAGCAAAAAGCCTAAGTTTGTGCGAGTACACGATAGCGGCGACTATTATTCACGTGAGTATTTAGCTAAGTGGTTTCAAATTGCAAAGCAAAATCCACATGTAAATTTCTATAGTTATACCAACATGATCGATATGGTTAAAAAAGCTGATGTACCTAGCAATTATGACTTTATATTCAGTAACTCAGGCAAACAAGTAGATCTTATAGACAAGTCAATAGATCGTCATACAGAGATATTTAAAACTGCAGATGAATTAGTTGCTGCTGGTTATGCTAATGCGTCAGAGAATGATCTATATGCAACCAGATGGTTTAACAAAACTAACAAAGTCGGACTAATATATCATTAATATGAGGCCTATAGAAAAAATAATAATGGCATGGATAATATTCAATGTAATATTGCTTGTGCTTGTAGTATTTAAATCAATTTTTAACTTAATATTTTAAATTATGTCACATTACAAAAACTTAGTACTTGAAAAGTCAGGATCAACACTTGACACTGAACACGGTGGTGTTGGATATGATGTATCTTTTGAATCAATAATGACAGCAGATGGTCATGATATATATGTTGCTTTAGACCAAGCTGACTGGAAAAGTGTTATACCTGATAGAGATATATACACTCAAGCTCATTACTTGCAGCCAGAAATTGAATCTGCTATAAACTTAGGGTCTTTCATCTATGTTGATGAATATATATTAGACGAATGTGATCTTGGAGAGGATAGCGATCGTTGGGAATACTTATGGAATGAATGGTATGTAAATAATAAAATGTCACACAAATTTTAATTATGAATAGACACGTATGGGAAGGCTGGACAGTACAAGATTTTATTAATGAAGTAGAGGTAGATTTTCAAAACTGGCCACGCATTGATGATCCTGAAAAATTAAAAGACGAGATTAAAAGTTCACAACCTTACTACAAAAAGCATATACCTGAAGTATATAAACATTTTAAACTATTAAATGAAAAGAAATTATGAAAACAAAAGAAAAAATGGGTTTACCAAAATGGTTCGAAGGTAAAGTATACGCTAGCGGCGATACGGTTAAAAATCCTTTTACAGGAGCAGAAGCAGAGTTAAATAACAATGAGTTATCTATGTATGATTTTATAATGGGTGCTCAATGGTTAATAGAACGAGGTCAATCCAATAGAATGATAGACTCAGAGTTTAGAAAAGGCCTTGATTGGTTTAGGCATTCAAACGCAGAAGCTTACATGGTATTACTAGATTAAATATAAACATATGACACCAAGAATTACACCATCAAATAAAAAAATACTAAACTACTTTTACTATAAAATATTAGACGAAGCTGGTGAGTATTCATACAAAGTAAATACACGCAAACGTGAATACAAAATGTTGCGTTGGGTTTACTATAAACTATCAATGGATTACTCTACAGCTGGTTGTTCTGCAATAGCTAAAAGTATGGGTCAAGATCATGCAACTGTTTTACATAGTATTAAAAACTTTGAAAATGAATTGCCATACGAAAGAGATATAGAAGAGTTGTACAGGAAAGTAGAGAATATATATATATCTGAGGTTCAAGAGGTTAAAACTATTAACGAGATAAACGATAGGATATTAGAATTAAAAAACACTATAGCTGTACTCGAGCAAAAGAAAGCAGACATAAGTGAAAAACACATATCTAAAAACACTGAAGAAAATAAAAGATATGAATTACAAAAACAATACGCGGCAAGCTAGATAATAATTATATAACAATTAAAACAATTAACAATGGAAAGAATTTTAAAAGAAAAGATCGATGTGTATTCAAGTATGGTAGACTCAGTTACATACACACCAATGAAAAAAACATTATTAGTTAAATTCAACTCAGGATCTAAATATGTATATTCAGATGTTGATTCAGGAACGTTTGAAGGTTTAAGATCAGCAGTATCAAAAGGTGCATACTTAAATAGGAATGTAATTAGATTATTTTCCTACAAAAAAATTAAATAATGATAGAAACTGATTTTGATACCAAACAACGCGCGTTAGATAAAGCTAATGCTAAAGTTATTATGTCCGATATAGATATTAATAATACTGTTGATGACATAAAACAAAAGCGTTGGGCTGGTGTAACTAAAGAACAGTTACAAATGGTATTACAACATCAGGAACACGACGCAAAAGTTTGGAAATATATATACGCATTAATTAAAAAAGATCTTAAACAAAATGACTGAACAAGAAATGAACCAATTAGCTGACATTATAGTAGACAAAATATATGCTCGTCAAGAAGAGTTTGATAAACAGTTTATTGACAACATGCAAGAAACGTTAGGTGATGACGCGGAAGTTAGTGGTCAATATATTATATCTGAACAAGAGTTGTTAGAAATAGAACTTAAAAGACTTAACGAGCTATTGTTACGCTATGAGCAAAACGAAGACTATAGTAAAGCAGCTATATTAAACAACAAGATAAACAAAGTTGTTAAAAAGCTTAATGATCTTAAAAAGTAATTATGCTATACACAATGCGTATAATTGACGGCAGCGATACCCACGATTACTTAATTAATGGTGTTGTTGCTGATCACGTGCAAGATGCGGCAGTTGAAAGAATATTAAAAGACTATAACAAAAATGTTATAATAGAATTTTTATGAAAACACCAATGCAAGAAATGATTGAGTTTATGAAAGAAAAACTCAAAGAAGATACTTTGCACTATAATACACACCCTTCTAACGGTGGCTTGATAGCTATTAGAATGTCTCAATTTTATTTAGAAATAGCAGAATCAATGCTTGAGAAAGAAAAAGAAGTTATGTGTGAGTTTCAATCAATAGGTCAAAACAGAGATTTTTGGGTAAACTATTACGATAACGAACAGTGTTTTGACCAAACCTTTAACACCAAAGAGATATGAAAAAACAACCTTACAGAATAACAATAGAACAGTACGAATATAAGTATTCAGTAGAAGTAGACCATTCAGATATAGACTTTACAGAGTATGTAGACCTGTTAAGGCAAATATCTTTAGCAGCATCTTGGAATACAAAACAAGTAAAGGAATTTTTTGATGAGTAAAAAAAACAATATGAAAGAACAAGATTTAATAGATTTAGGGTTTAAAAAATCATATGTAACTGATTTATACCCAGAACATAAAGACTCAGATCTAAAACCTTATTACTATTACACATATAATATTACAAATGAATTATGTTTAATATCTAGTGATAACGGAGAAGCTAAAAAAAATGGCTGGGGTGTAGAAATGTTTGATTACGATAATATTGAATTTACCAGTAAAGAAGACATTGAAAAACTTATTAGTTTAATTGAAAAGAATAAATCATGAAAACATTAATAGTAAGTATAGTAGCATGCGTAACAGCAACTGTTTACAATGCGGTGCCAGGTCAAACAGATGATACACCAAACATAACAGCAACGGGTTTTGTTATTGATTTAGATAACCCTAAAAAGCATAGAATAGTAGCTGTATCAAGAGATCTTGAAAAAATAGGTTTTACTATGGGTAAAACAATTTGCGTAGAGAATGCTGGACGTATGAATGGCATTTGGTATATTCGTGATCGCATGAATAAACGTTGGACTAAAAAAATTGATTTTTTGGTTAACAAAAAAGTAAAATATGGAAAATGGAATAATGTTTCCATTAGATTAATAAACAGTCACAGTGTGACAATAGGTAGTTAATATAAAGGGGTAATAGGCTAATGTCATACGAACGTCGTCTCGATTATTTACATCGAAACAGAATACTTTACAGAAGGTTGCCAGTTAAAGACAAGCCAACTTCAACATATGATTGGGGTTGGTTTTATGAAGACGGTACCAGAGAGTGTTATGATCTTTTTAGAAGTAAAGCTAAGATCAACACCTACAAATCTTTAAAGTGGCATTTATTAGTTCTATGGTATCTTAACCCAAAACTTGATCCTGATAATTTTTTAAATTTATCTAAATTTATATGCAATATTAAAAATGGATTTGTTACATTTACAATAAATGATGACTTGTTAAATAAAATCATATACGAAATAAGTATGTGTGACCTAGAACAAGATCCATCTAATAAGACCCGTAAAGTTATATTTAATTATAATTGTAAACTAGAATTGTCAGACAAACTAAGTATCGTAGGACAACTCGTAGGTAGAAGCAAAAGAATTACCGAGTCTGACATCTACGATGTTATGCTATACATAAACGACTGCGGGAATAAAATAACAGTAGCTAATTTAGCTGAACAATTAAATTGTACACCAAGAACCATATACCGTAATATGACCAATGAACTCAAAAAAGAGAAGGAACTATTAAACAACGGATATGAAAAAGTACAACATTCAGAACTACGTACGATATAAAGAAGATGTAAAGTCTTCAATTGAACGTGTCGGCGAAAAACCATTTAACGAGTACACTAGAGACGAGCTTATAATTAAGTTTTTACCTTTAGTAGAAAACATAGCAAGGAAGTTTTCAACAGCTCAACAAGCTTCCGGTGTTATGGATATTACAGATTTAATACAGGACGGTAGTTTGGGACTGATCAAAGCTGTTGACAAAATAATATGGGAAACAATAGAAAACTCAGAAGACGAGGAAAAAACATTAAAGTCTTTCCTGTCTAAAAGAATAAAAGGAGCCATTAGAAGAGCCATAGACATAAACAGGGGAGATATTAGAATACCAGAGCATAAACTAAATGAAATTAGGAAAGACAATGGTAAAGACAAAAAAATGGTTGCAATGTTTTTTAATTCCATATTCCTTAGTATTGACGAGCAAATAAATGATGATGACGACGATAATACAATGCACCAAATACCTGATCAGTCTGAACCATATAACATTGGTTTATTAAATTTATATCTAACAAGTCTATTAAAAAAGTTTCTTAATAATAGAGAGTTTGAAGTACTAAGATTAAGTTATGGATTAAATTGTGATAAACACTCTGCAAATCAAATAGCAGAGATATTAGGCATCGAAGGTCCTAGCGCTTATGTTAGAATATCTGAGATAAAAAAGCAAGCTGTAGAGAAGTTAATTGATAATGTAGAACCATCGCAAGTGATTGACTATCTGTAGATTAAGGCAAAAATATGTAATTATAATAATAACTAAATTCCTTTAAAAATGAAAGAGACATTAACCATTTATCAAAAATTAAGCAAAATCCAAAAAGAGTTTAAAGCTAAAAAAAGTAGGTACAATTCTTTTGGTAAGTACAACTTTAGATCAGCTGAAGATATACTTGAAGCATTAAAACCATTTAACGAAAAGTACAATGTATTATTTACTGTTGATGAGCAACTTGTAAATATAGATGGTATGCCTATTATAGAATCAACTGCTACTATTATGGATTCACAAGGTGGTATGTCTATAGCTGCTAAGTCTATAGTTGGTGTTGATTTAGCTCAAAAAGGTATGCAAGTACCACAGCAGTTCGGTAGTGCTTCCAGTTATGCAAAGAAATATTCTCTTGGTAATTTACTTTTAATAGATGACACGCAAGATAGTGATGCAACTAATGATCACAGTGGTAGAACTTACGCCGCCAAGGTTGCTATTACTAAAGACCAATTAACTAAAGCTAAAGAATACGTTAAATCAGGTGGAAACATAGATGCTATTAAATCTAAGTATACACTTACAGCTTCACAAGTAAAAGAACTAAGTACATTATAATGAAAAAAAAAGAGGTATTAAAAAAACTTGAAAACGACGAAGACTATTACGGTGAATTTGGTAAAAAATACCTAAGCAACTCAGATATATCTACGCTACTTACGAATCCTTTATTACTTGGCGAAAGACAACCTATGATAAGTGCTTTTCTTATTGGTGGTTATTTTCACACAGCTATATTAGAGCCAGAAAAACTAGGTAAGTATAAAATTATAGATGTTAATAGTAGGAATAACAAAGAGTATAGAGAGCTTGAAGATCCAGAGGTATATTTACTTCAAAAAGAAGTTGATCAAATAGAATTAATGACTGGTAAAATGCTCAATAATGATATATGTAAAGATCTTATTAGAAGCGTTGGCAACGAATATGAAGTACCAGGTATTAAAGAGATACATGGTGAGATGTGGAAAGGTAAAGCTGATATTATAAACCACAATCAGAAACTAGTTGTTGACCTTAAGACTAGTGCAGACATATCTAAGTTTAGATACTCAGCTAAGAAATACAACTACGATAGTCAAGCTTATATATATAGCCAACTATTTGGTTATGAAATGATATTTATAGTGATAGATAAAAACACATTGCAATTAGGTATATTTGATTGCTCAGACGCGTTTTTAAGATCAGGAGAAGATAAAGTTTTAAAAGCAATCGATGCTTATAGGCTTTTTTTTAAATCAAAGGATTTCGATCCAGAACAATATTTTTTAAATCAAACACTTTAACAATTAAATTATGGCAACAAAAATTTCAGTGTCAATCGACGCAGACAAAGCAAGAGAATTATTATCGAACAGATCTTACAAAGACAAGTCAGGTAATGAAATAGCAATTAAGGAAATTAAATTTGATCTTATTGAGATGAAACCAGAATCTCAAAAAGTAGTTTATGATCATGAGAAATTTCAACTAGTAAAAACTCATTTTGCTATTAAACAACAAACACAAGAAGAAAGACAAAATAAAGCGGAGTCTTTATTTGTAGGTGAAGGAGTTACTCAAGTTTGGAAAAACGAAGCTGGATCAGCTACAAGTTTTCAAGCGGCGCCAACAGCAGCACAAGTAGCAGATGATTTACCTTTTTAATATAAAATAAATGCAAGTTAACAGTACGGAGATCAATGGATTTTTGATCGACCAGTTTAATCAATATGACTTAGAAGTGGGTAAAACACAAGGGACTTGTCCTTTATGTTCTCACGATAGGAAACCTGAGAATAAGAACTCTAAATGTGCATCTTATGATTGGGAACGGGGTCTTGGTACTTGCCATAACTGCAACAATTCATTTCAACTACACACTTATCAAAGAAAAGGTGATGTAGATAAGGTATACATAAAGCCAGAGCCATTTGTTGTAAATGTACCTGGAACTAAAGTTGAAGAGTGGTTTAAAGGTAGAGGTATCTCTGCCTCCACTCTATCAGCTTTAAAAGTTACTGAAGGATCTGAATGGATGCCACAAACCGGTAAGGCCGAGAATGTTATAAAGTTTAATTATTTTGTTGGTGAAGATCTTATTAATATCAAGTATCGAGACGGAAGAAAGAACTTTAAATTATTTAAGGGGGCTGAGAAAGTCTTCTATAACATAAATGCAATAATAGGTTATGAATACTGTATCATAACAGAAGGAGAAATGGACGTGCTTGCGCTTCATGAAGCTGGTATGCCAAACGTTGTTTCAGTACCTAATGGTGCTACACTTACATCTAATAATTTAGATTACTTAGACAATTGCATTGATTACTTTGTAGATAAAACTAAAATAATATTAGCTACAGATTCAGATGAAGCTGGTCAAGCTTTACAACAAGAATTAATAAGACGTCTTGGTGCTGAGGTTTGTTACATGGCTAGTTTTGAAGACTGCAAAGATGCAAATGAATATTTATTAAAGTATGGAAAAGAAAAACTATCGCAGCGTATTACCGCAGCAAAGCCCGTACCTCTTGAACACGTCACCACTTTTAAGGACATTGAAGGGGAGATTACTGATTTCGTTACAAATGGCTTTAAGCCCGGATTTCAGGTTGGCTTATCTAACTTTGATGAAATCTTTTCAACTTACACTGGTCAATTTATTACTGTCACTGGTATACCTTCTTCCGGTAAAAGTGATTTCGTCGATCAAATGGTTGTCGGATATAACGCTAAGTATGGATGGAAAACGGCATACGCTAGTCCTGAGAATGCGCCAACTTATCTTCACGCACATAAGCTTATGCGAAAGGTATGGCAAGGCATGCCCACTAAAGAAGACATTGGTTCTAGCAAATGGAACCAAATAGCTAATCATGTAAATGATAATTTCTTTTTTATAGACATGGAGCGTTATACTTTAGAGTCTGTACTTAGAAAAGGCGCTGAGCTTGTAAAACGAAAAGGTATTAAATGCCTTGTTATTGATCCATTTAATAAAGTACGTGACACAGATTCTAAAACAGAAGACGTTAATAGGTATACTATGGAGTATTTAACTAAGATAGAAGTATTTGCTAAAAAGTATGATGTATTAGTTATTATTGTAGCGCATCCAACTAAAATGTACAAAGATAAAGACGGTAAAATTGAAGAGCCTACTATGTACAATATTAAAGGTGGTGGCGAATGGTACGATGCTTCATATCATGGGTTGTTAGTTCATAGAGACTACGTTAATAAAACCGTGAAATGTAAAGTACTTAAAGTTAAGTTTCAGAACCTAGGCCAAAACGGTGAAGAAGCTCATTTTAAATGGGAACATAAATCAGGTTGTTTTATTCCAATAAATCCTGTTAAGTTAGAAGAAAATTCATTACCTTGGGAGTTATAAAAAAAGACCCAATGGGTCAATACATTTATAGTGATGAAGAATTTGAAGCTTATAGCTGGTGCATTAAAAACAGTATACGTATATCACCTATAGCTAAAGACGAAACCAACTGGTTTATAGAAATTACAATTAACAACAAAACAAACAGATCCCCTGAAACCTACAAAAAAGTAGTTATATGGGAGAAATTATTTGAGTATTATCTTTATTATTATGGAAAATATAAAAACAAATTTTAAAAACGCATCAGAAGCATTTGATTACTTTAATCAAAAAATAAGGACAGATGGTGTTGAATTTGCTGGTACTAAAGCTTTATTTAATGTAGGTTTTACTTTGGAATATCCTAAAAATATTTCAATAGCAAATGAAGAAAGAAACTTTAACGAAGAGTATGCTGAAGCTGAATGGCAATGGTATTTATCTGGAGATCCAAGTTTGTCAAAGCTAAAAGAGATATACGGTAAAGTACCACCTATATGGGAAAAAATGCAAGACTCAGAAGGTAAAGTAAGATCAAATTACGGTTGGCAGTGGACGAGAAACGGTCAACTCGATTATGCTATACACACTTTGCGCGGTAATAATCAAACGCGTCAATCAGCAATTTCAATTTACGATGGCAAAGAAAACGACACGTATCAAACAGACACGCCTTGTACTTATGCTGTTCAGTTTACGATATTAAACGAAAGACTCAATATGTCTGTCTACATGCGTTCTAATGATCTCTGGTACGGCTTTTGCAACGATCAATATTGTTTCTCAAAACTACAGCAATTGGTTGCTAGAGAGCTTAATTTGCCAGTTGGTACATATTATCACCACGCACACAATTTACACCTTTATAACAATAAATTATGATCTATTATTTATACCATATCCCGGGTAAAAAAATAGGGGTTACACGTGATCTTGATAGAAGAGTTACGGTTGCCCAAGGGTATAAACCAGGTGAGTACGAAGTTCTTGATTCAAGTGAAGATATAAGCTATATATCATCTAAGGAGATAGAACTTCAAAAGTCTTATGGCTATAAAGTTGATAGACAAACGTATAGAGATCTAATGAATAAAAAATCAAATAAAATGAAATTAAACGTAACAGAACAAACAACAACTTTTCCAGTGCCACTAATTGATTTAAAGAAATTTCTTAAAAAAGAACTAGGTATTGGTTTTAAATGGGAAACTTCCTTTGGTGATTTTGAATTAAAATCAAAAAAAGAATTAAATTGGTTAGCTCATAACTCAGTAACATCTATGTATGATAAAGACAGATGTTTTATATACAATAAAGCTTTTCATGAAGCTTTTATAGCTGAACCAAGTTTACACGAAGGTCTTGTAAATGGTATTGAAGAAAATATATATGATCTTATTAGACTATGGGCAGCTGAAAAAGGTATATACACTAAAGGTGACAGCAAAACACAATACATAAAACTTCTTGAAGAAACTGGTGAACTTGCTAAAGCTTTGCTTAACAATGATAAACCAGAGATTATAGATGCTATTGGTGATATTGTTGTTGTGTTAACAAACTTAGCTAAGCTTGAAGATCTTAAAATAGAAGATTGCGTACAATCAGCTTACAATGTTATTAAGAGTAGAAAAGGTAAAATGATTAATGGAACTTTTGTAAAACAAACATTGTAATGAAAAAGAAGGAAGTTACATTTAGAGATCCAGTTGTAGAAAGAGTAGTAGACAAGTTTGTATCAAGATCAGATTTGGGTTTTACTAAATACGGTAGAACGTTAGATAGCGAAAGAAAAGGTGGTCACAAAGATCTTTTTGGTTATTTAAACGATGTACAAGAAGAGTTGATGGATGCAATACTTTATTTGCAAGCGGCAAAAGAAGAGGTTCAAGACTTAAAAGAAGAAGCTTTAATAGCTAGAATGGATGTTATTGCTCAAAATGGCAACACAGGAGAACATTATGATTAAGAAAAAAAGATCAAAAAAAAGAGGTCCAGTTGTTTCTAAGAAAATATCTTATGATGGACATAATTTTGCTTCAGGATTAGAACGTTATATGTATATGGCCTTGAAAAAAGCTAAGATAAGATCTAAGTATGAAGGAGAAACCTTTGTTCTGTTAAATGGTTTTCATTTTGAAAACGAAGTATACGAAAGACAAGCAAATGGTAAAGGTGATTACGTTAATAGAGGTAGCAAAAGAATACTACCAATAAAGTATACGCCTGATTTTATTGGAGATGATTTTATAATAGAAACAAAAGGTAGAGCAAATGAATCTTTTCCAATGAGATGGAAGTTATTTAAAAGATTAGTTTCAGAACAATTTCCTAATATTACTTTATACAAACCACAAAATCAAAATGAATGCGATCGAACAGTACAATTGATCCTGGAAAAGCGAAGAAAGTAGCTAGACAGAAGTATGCTCAGCGTCAGATTGATAAGTGGATTAAATGGAGTTGGGAAATAAGAGGTAAAATTAAATACAAAGAGCTTGTTGAAATGCAAAATAAGTATAACATAAAAGTAGAATAAATGAAAGACTGGGAATTAAGTATTGGATTATATCCAGGCATATTGATTGGTATTAGATCATATCAATCAGAACAAGCAACTGATCACGTATTGTACCTACCTATTGTAGAACTATGCTTTACTATATACCATGACGTATAAGCAGAATGAAGCTATTGATTTTTTTTTAGATGATTTAATATTTGAAATGAAATCAGTTACAAGCGGGTCACACAAAAAACAAGACATGATTTCTTATTGTGAATCATGGATAAATACATTGCAAACTATTAAATCTTTAAATAACTAATAAATATGTCATTATTTACTCCTAGAATACCATACAAACCATTTGAATACCCAGTTTACTACACGGAAGGTTGGTTAAAACAAGCTCAAGCTTTTTGGTTACACACTGAAATATCTATGTCAGGTGATGTAAAAGATTGGAATGAAAAACTAACTAAAGAAGAAAAAAACCTAGTTGGCAATATATTATTAGGTTTTGCACAAACAGAATGTGCTGTATCTGATTACTGGACGCAAAAAGTAGTTGGATGGTTTCCTAAACACGAAATACAACAGATGGCTATGATGTTTGGCTCTCAAGAGACTATTCATGCTGTCGCTTATTCATATCTAAATGAAACACTTGGACTGGAAGATTTTGAGGCTTTTTTACAAGATGAAGCAACGATGCAAAGATTTGAAAATTTGGTTTCTTATGAAGGTAATGATCGCCTTGGTATTGCTAAGTCTCTTGCTATATTCTCTGCTTTTGCTGAGGGTGTTTCTCTTTATTCTGCTTTTGCTGTACTATATAGTTTTCAATTAAGAAACCTATTAAAAGGTGTTGGGCAACAAATGAAATGGTCTGTAAGAGACGAGTCGTTGCACAGTAAAATGGGTTGTCAATTATTTAGACACATGTGCGAAGAAGATCCCAAACTTTTAAATGATTGTAAAGAAGAAGTATTAGATGCAGCAGAAGCAATACTTAAAGCAGAAGAAAACTATATTGACAAAATGTTTGAGCTTGGAGACATCGAAAACCTTAAAGCTTACGACCTCAAGCAATTCATTAGAAAAAGACTCAATGAAAAAATTATTGAACTCGGTTACAGGGACAGTGGGGAATACTTTGAATTTGACAAAAAAGCAGCAAGTAATCTTGACTGGTTCTATCATCTTACCGGGGGGCTCACTCATACTGATTTTTTTGCTATTCGCCCGACTGATTACTCTAAAGCAGGTGAAGGAGAAGACTTTGAAGATATTTGGTAAATTAAATAAAATAAAATGAAAGGACAAAAACAAAGTAGACAAGATCTACTAGAAAAAAAGGTTGTTGCATTAATCAACGTAGTTCAACAATTATTAAATGAAAACACATATCTTAAAGATTTATCTGTAGGTACGTTAGAAGCTGTTAAATTGATGCCTGGTTATGACGAGGCTATTGAACAACTTAAAGAAAAAGTAACTGAAGAAAAAACTAAATTAGATCTTGGAGATGTGGAATAATGATTGGGTAAAAGGTAAGGATTATCCTTCATGGGGTAATACTGAAGTTTATAAAAAAACTATTATTGGTGGGTATTTATTACCTAATGAAACGCCAAGAGATGCTTATACGAGGGTATCAACAACTGTTGCTAAAAGATTATATAAGCCTGAGCTTGCTGAAAAGTTTTTCGAATATATATGGAATGGTTGGTTAAACCTAGCTTCACCTGTTTTATCTAATACTGGCACAGATAGAGGTTTACCTATATCTTGCTTTGGTATCGATGTTGGTGATAGTATTCAAGAAATTGGAGGTAAGAATTTAGAGATGATGTTGTTGGCTAAACACGGAGGTGGTGTAGGTATCGGTATTAATATGATACGACCAGCTGGTGCTAAAATTACAGGTAATGGTACGTCAGATGGCGTTGTGCCTTTCTGTAAGATATACGATTCTACTATTCTTGCTACTAACCAAGGATCAGTAAGAAGAGGAGCCGCTAGTGTAAATATCAACATTGACCACGGTGACTTTGAAGAATGGTTAGAAATAAGGGAACCTAAAGGAGACGTTAATAGACAATCATTAAACCTACATCAATGTGCTGTGGTTGGTGATAAGTTTATGAGAAAACTAGAAGAGGGAGATGCTGAAGCTAGAAGAAAATGGAGTAAACTTTTACAAAAACGTAAAGCAACTGGTGAACCTTATATTCTTTTTAAAGGCAATACAAATAAAGCTAATCCAGAAGCTTACAAGAAAAATGGTTTAAAAGTACATATGACTAACATATGTAGTGAGATAACATTACATACTGATGAAAATCATAGCTTTGTATGCTGTTTATCTTCATTGAATTTAAGTAAGTATAACGAGTGGAAAGATACTAATTTAATCTACCACGCAATATGGTTTTTAGATGGAGTACTTGAAGAGTTTATACAAAAGGCTAAAGGCCTTAAAGGATTTGAAAACTCAGTTCGTTTTGCAGAAAAAGGACGAGCGCTTGGTCTTGGAGTCCTTGGGTGGCACACTTACCTCCAGCAAAGTGGAATACCTTTTGAAGGATTACAAGCTCAGTTTGAGACTAGAAGAATATTTAGTCAGATTAAAATCGAAAGTGAAAGGGCATCGCGTGATCTTGCCGAGGTATATGGAGAACCTTTATGGTGTCGTGATACTGGACTTAGGAATACTCATCTTAGGGCTATTGCACCTACTGTATCAAATAGTAAACTATCTGGTAATGTTAGTCCAGGTATTGAGCCTTGGGCTGCTAATGTTTTTACAGAGCAATCTGCGAAAGGTACGTTTATTAGAAAAAATAAAGAGCTTATTAAAGTTTTAAAGAAGATCGGTATTGATACAGAAGAAACTTGGGAGAAAATACTTGTTGACGGTGGAAGTGTTCAGGACATAAATATTTTAGACGATTGGGCTTATATTAATAAAAAATTAGTATATTTACCTGACGCGTCAGAACAAGATATGTTACACGGTTATGATACCGTTAAAGATGTGTTTAAAACGTTCAAAGAAATAAACCAGTTAGAATTAGTTAGTCAAGCTGGAATACGTCAACAGTACATAGATCAATCAGTTAGTTTAAACTTAGCTTTTCCAAGTACTGCTACACCAAAGTGGATTAATCAAGTTCATTTTGAAGCATGGAAAAAAGGAGTGAAGACTTTATATTACACAAGAACTGAATCGGTTTTAAGAGGAGATATTGCTGCTGCAGCTATGGATCCAGATTGTGTATCTTGTGACGGATAAAATATACCATTTGCCAGGTATTGTTTAGTTATTTTATTTTTATTAGTTATCAATGAAAAAAGGGGAGGCCATTACAGCTTCCCCTTTTTGGTTACAGGAACTATTGGGTATGTTGCCCATTATTTTTTTGTTCCTTTCTTTTTAATAGGTACACAGTTAGGTACTCTTTTAGAACCTTTCATTTTAAAACCTATTGCTTCAAAGCCTGACCAGCAAGCTTTTACTGCTTTTTTTCTTGCCATTATTTTCTGCCTTTTCTAGTTTTACCTTTTGCAGCATCTGGTAAGTCACCAATTTGATTACCAACTTCCTTGATAGCGGCGCCTACATCGGCTAGCTCCTCTTTAATTCTTCCTAAACGATGCATAGTTTGTTCTTTTACCTTGGTTGCTTTGTCTTCTATAGCGTCTGGAATAAAATCTTTATCCTCATCTTTAATTTTATTTAAGTGCATAAGACCTAAAATAAAGTTAACTATTAGTGAAATTCCTAAAATAATAATTAATGGTTCCATAGTTTATTTGTTTCGTTTTACTGTTTTACGTTTAACTGTTTTTCTTTCTGATGTTTTTCTTTTAGTTGATCCTCTTTTAGTTTTATCATCTTCGTCTTCAATACCTAATTCCCAAGATTGCCAACCAGCTAACAACGCGAATTTTTGCCAAATTTCTGTTTCTTTTGACATAGCGTTTTGTATGTTATCTACTTTAGTTAGCGCTCTATCAAGTGGTATGTTAAAAGCTGCTGATGATAATTTTCCCCCAATCATATAAGCTGGGTTGTCTATACTTAAACCTGCTTCTTTTATTTTATCCCTATCCCAGCTTGCTGATCTTAATGCTGATTCAACTTTAGATAGTTTAGAAGATATAGGTGGTGATATTTTTATTAATTCTTTAGCTGCTTTTTCATACTTAGGTATGTCCTTGTTACTTTCTTCTACTATTTTTAACGCAGCATTTTTAACTACAGATGTAACAGCACCAACAAACCCCATACCTCTTAGTAAACTGTCTGCCATATTGTTTGCTACTCTACCATACTTCTTGTTTTCCTCCTCTGCTTTTTCTTCGTCTTCATCTCCATCAAACATTAAAGCAAACAAAGCATTTTGCATTGCACTAAACAATAAGTTTTGTGCTACTCCATAATAAACTATTTTAGATATATTTGTTTTTCTATCCCCTCGTCCATTCTTAAGATCTAAGGCAGCTTTTTTAATTATTCTAGCATATTGTGCTGGAGTATTTGCAAAAGCCAATATAATACGTCCTAATGGACCAGCTTGTTGTTGTGATATTTTATCTGGTCTACTAGACTGTTGAGATTCTTCAGCGGTTTCTCTAAAATCCCTCATTGCATTTTGCTCTGCAGTTGTCTGATTCAATCCTTGCTTTAAGTAAGTGTTGATCCTGTTTCTATAAAAAGCAGCGCCACCAGAAGCTATTGCAAAACTATCTGCAATTTGAGTAGGTAAGAAACCTAACTTAAGCATTTCACTTATAAAAGCTTTAGCTTTGTTTTTAGATGTAGCAGCTATGTTAGCAATATCAGCTTCGTTAACATTTATTCTAAGACCATTACGTCTATCTACTAAAAACTCAGAGTTCATAAGCGTCATAAAGTCTGAAGCAAACTGTTTTGGGTTAGCTAACGCTTTACCAGCGGCTATAATGTTGTTATCTGTAAAGTTTATAAAGTTAATAGAAGATATTGTTTGTAGTATAGCTGATCTACTGTTAAAGAACATGATACTACCAATTGAATTAGAAATCCAATCAACAAACCTACCAGTTAAAGAGTCCGATGTAAACAATCTGTTTCTACCAGACTTCATTCTTTTAAGTATGTTTTCTAATGCTACTCTATAAGACTTACCATATAATGCTTCTAACTTGTTTAAGTTCTCTTCAGTAAATACAGCGTTAACATTATCTTGCCACTGCTCTAAGTGCATAGCTCTTTTACTACCATTAACCGTATCTAAAAGATCTGTAGTTATAGTACCAGCTGTCCAACCTTCTCTTGGTGCAACATAAGCATCTTTACCTGCTATAGCTATAAGTCTATCGCCAAACTCTTTTAATTCTGGGTTATTTTTTACGTAATCATTTAATGTACTTAAATCTCCTTCGTTTAAACCAGGTATTTTTTCACCTTGCTTGGTCCATATATAAACTCTAACAGCTTGCTCTTGAGTAAAACCTTCACCTGGTAATTTTTTTCTTAAATTTTTAGGTACTATCTTAAGTTCTTTTCTAAGATCTTTGAACTTTTGAGCCATTACAACCCTATCTTTAGTAACAGCAGCCATAGCTCTAGCGTATGGATCAAAAAAGTTTTTCTTGTACCAAGCTAATTGTCTATCACCTATTTCCCCTTTGCCTAAAGTCTTGTATATTAAACCTATAAAGTCTTCGGCTCCAGGTGGTATAAAGAAATCAAACCTACCTTTTTTAGATCCCGCCATTTCAGCGCCAATCTTACTGTATGTTTTCTTAGAATCAACACCAGTAGTTGCTTGTAGTATATCGTTAAATTCTCTATTTAAGTTTTTACTAAACTGACCTTCTTTAGCTCCTTTATTTGTTATATTATATTCCTCTGCTAAGCTTTCTTCTGCGTATATAGAATATATTTTACTAGGATCTATACCACCTTTTAAAGCAGCAACCTTAGGATTAAAATATCTCTGCCACCAATGCTTCCATTTAGTATCAAAAAAACTATTACTACCATTTGCTAGTAGTTTATCGTCAGTTTCTTTTGTTATAGCCATAAGCTTGTAATTATTTTTTACAAACTCAAACTCTTCCGCAAAATCAATATTAGGATCTAAAGAAGCCTTTATTAATCTTCTGTAAGCTTCAACAGAAGGCATTGCATGTTCATAGCTGTCTATTCTACCATTAGCTAATTCATAAGCTACTAATGGAGCTCCTAATCTATGTGGATTTGCTTTTTCTATTTGTGAGTTAGCTAAAAAAGTAACTATTACAGGTGCTAGATCTTTATTCTTAGGATCACTTAGTATTTCATTTATAGTGTTCCACATTTTTTCAAAAACTAATGAATTTTGTTCATTGTATTCTTGAACATATCCTGGTATTTTTATTTTTTCTTTTAAATCTTCAAAAGTACTACCAAATTTTTTTCTAACAGCTGTTCTACTTATAGTAACAAATCTAGTTAATTCTTTAGATTTGCTTAATTTTTTTAATTCACTTTGAAGGTATTTTACAAGCTCTTTTGTGTCTAAATTAGAAAACTGTAATACAGTCGCGTTTAGTATTTTAAAATCATTTGTATTTAGTAATGGTATTAATTTTCTTAAATCAGATATATATTTGTTAATGTCTGCTTTTGATTCAAGTTTATATCCATTTATATCATACTGGTTTAATAGTTTAATGTCTTCTGAAGACATACTAAACATCAAATCGCCTTTTCCAGCACCAATATCTTGTATAACATTTAATGATTCGCCTTGATCAATAAGCTCTTGTCTCAATAAAGAGTTAGAAACAAGTTTCTCATACATAGCTAGTATACCTTTTACAGCTTGACCCTCTGGTGTTCTAGGTCCAATGCCAGGTTTTGGTTCACCATTTACAATACCAATAGCGTTTAAAACATCTTCTCCTTTAATGTTTTTGTTTTTAACAAATGGAGAAAGACCAGGACCTTTTTTAATCCTAGGGTTTTTAGTATATAGTTTTGGATTTTTAAGAATTGAATTAGCAATACCAGTGGCTGTACCGAGCAGTTTTTCACTAGCGGAATCTAACACAGCACCTTGTGGCATTATCTTGGCTATTTGATTAGCATGTTGCTTAATCCAGTTTATAGACACACCCATTTCTTGACTAGACATGTTAGCTGTAGTGTCCATTATTTTTTTAGCTGGTATACCTATTTCTTTAGCCAGTGTATCAACTACTAATCCTTTTACATTTTTAAATGTTAAATCTTTTGGAGTGATTTGAGCTAATTTACCAACTACTTCTTCTGTAGCTGCTTTAACAAAGTCTTTAGATAATATTTCTTCAGCTTTAATAAGACCACTTTGACGTTGCTCTTCAGCCATGGACTCTTCAAATATAGCTTCTGATGTATCATCAGCTTCTAATTCGGCTATAGAACCTACTTCACCAGCGGCTGTGTCTATTGATTTAGTTTGTTGTTTCTTAAGTTTCTTTAATAAATCTCCTTTTTTATAGCTTAATTGACTATTTATATATCCAATTAAACTATTGTTTTTGGTTGGATCGAATTTTAATAAAAGATCAGTTAAACTTCCTTGTCCTGTTTTTACTTGTTCTATGAAATCTTCAAGAGATACACCATATACATCTCTTCCTTCAATTCCTTTTAATATTAAACCATCTAAAAGTTTTCCATTAATTATTTTGTCGTATGCATTTACAAATTCTTCTGAAGATTGAAATTCTTCTTTGCTTTTGTACTTGTAATTGCCAGCTTCATCTTTTTGTCCAACAAGATTATCTACTTTTTTGTTTAAATCCTCTGTAGTTGATTTTTGAATACTACCAGCTAAACCAACAGTTGCAGCTTTACGACCAGTTTTTACTTCACCAGCTTTTATAGCTTCAACAGCTTTACTACTAACTTTACCCGTTTCTTTTATGCTTGTGTTATATTCTTTTAAGAAATTATACACATCTCTACCATTATCAAATGATATATTGTTAAAGCCTTTGCCTTTGAATATTCTAATTATTATATCACCTATTCTTTCAAACAGTGTTTTATCATAATCTATTTTACCTTTAAGTATTCCGTCTGAAAAATAGTTTAAGTATTCTGTATCCCATTTAGATTGATCTACATTATCTCTGAGTTGTTGTTCAACGTAAGTACGTTGCTTAGAGGTCATTACCTTTTTGAATTCATTTACAATTTTTCCTTGACTTTTCTTATCACCAATAACAGCATTTAAAATAGGATGTAATATCTCATGACTACCAACGCTAACAGCGCCAATCTCAATAGCTCTTTGCTTGTCTATTAGTATTTCACCTTCACCTATAAAAACACCATCAGTATTTTTAGATACATCTTTAGCTTCTTTAAGTGTAATACCTAGTTTTTTAGCTAAAGCAATATTGTATTCCAAAGTTGTATTGTAAACATTTGGGTCTTTTTCAAAACCTAAGTCTTTAGATAATTTAGTTGCTACTTCTATATTTTCTTCTAATAATACCTCATGTATTTTGTTTTTTGTATCGATATAAGCTTTGTTGAAACCATTTAAAGCTGAGGTATATTGCTTTCTATCTATTTTTCCATCATCAAACTCTTCGTTTAACTTATCTACTTTACTTAATTGAACTTCAGCTAATTTACCTAGTTCATTTATTTTTTCAATCTGCTCTTCAGTCATGTTTTCTACTTGCAGATTTGTTCTTTTAACTCTTTCTGATATGTTGTTTTTTACTTCATTAATTCTTTCTTGTACACCTTCCTTAACGGTCTCAGATCTAGCTCTATTATACTCTTTGTTTAGATTAGAAAGATTTTTTAAATCATTATCAATAGCATCAACATCAGTTGGAGTTCTAGCGTTGTTATTAGCTAACATTCTAGATCCAGAAACACCTATACCACCAACTAAACCTTGAAGTCCACTTTCAAAACCTTGTTGAGAAAAAACTCCATCAAAAAACGCGCCAGCAGCTTCTGATTCTTTTCCTGTTTCCCCTAACTTCCTGTTAAACTCTTCCGCTCCGTATTGAAACATTTCGGTAATAGCTTCTGTTCCACCAGCTTCTAATAAAGTTGCTGATTTACCCTTACCATAACCTTCTATAGCTTTTTTAAATATAGTTTTAGAGGCAGCTTTACCAACTGGTTTTAGCATTTTACCTAAACCAATATTTTCAGCTAAAGCTTGCGCGTATGCCACACCGACAGGAACCATTATCTCAGCTTCGTCTTCTTTTATTAAATCTTCTAATTTTTTATTTTTTCTTTTGGCTAAAGCTTTGTTGTATTCTAAGTAATTGTCAGCGGCAAAATCCATAAAAAATCCAGCCCCCATAGTTGCTACCCCATATAACGCAGAACCTATTGTGTTAACAAAAGCGCTAGCTATACCAGCACCAGCGTCAACTATTTGTCCTTTTTTTAAACTCTCTATTATTTCAAGTGTAGGTTTTCTTTCTTGCCTATCTTTTTCTAATTCAGGAATTTTCTCTAATATTTCTTGAGTACCTATACCTTCAACGAGCCACTTGCCTTTGTTTCTTTCAACAAAATCATCCATTTTTTCAGCACCAAATAAGCCGTTGTATATGCTAGCTGTTGCTATGTCTAAAGCTGGATCTTCGCCAGTCCAAAATTCATATATGCCTTTTATATCTTTTCCTACATTTATAAAAGCATTTTTTATACTTTCAAAAGCAGATATATCATTTTGACGTGATTCCAAAGAACCATCTTCCGATTGTAAATCCGTATCGGATGCTTTGTTTTCTCCCGCAACCGCATCCTGAGCTGAAGGTGTTTGCTTTCCCGCTTGATCAATTGGAACTGCGTTTGGAAAATCTTGTAGAAAAAGATTTTTCTTATCAATGCTTACTTCAAATTGTTCGCCATTGTCAGGGTTAACAAACATCTCTGTAGTTATTTCCTCTGGCTTTTCTTCTTCCGTCTGTAATACAGCGTTAGGAAAGTCAATTAAGAATTGATCTTTTTTGTCAGCACTAACTTCAAATAGCTCCCCTGTTTCTGGATTTATATAGATTTCATTCATATTACTTGTATGAAGTGTTTATTTTAGGTTGTCTATCTGCTTGTCTTTCTCTAAGTATCATAGAGGTCATATCTCTTATTTCCTCAGCGCTTGCATCTTTACCATATCTTTCTTGCGCTAACAAAGCTACTAGATCTTCTACGTCTTCTCTTCTATTCATTTCAAACTTTCTAGGTATTTCTGTTATGCCATCACCAGAAGGTTTGTCTAAAACAAGATTCAAAGTGTCACCACTCCATTGAGCAGAAGATATTGACATACCGTCTAATTCTTTATTTATAAAAAATCTAGAATTTTTACCTGAGTTTGCTCTAAGTATATCGTCTGTTAAAGTTTTAGCTTTATTGTAAACTTTTGCTTGAGCAGCTCCTTCTTTAGTTGTAGTTGTTTTAATAACAGGAGAATCAGATGTTTTACCAACTTTATATTTAGGTATAGATTGTAAACCTTTTTCTACGTATGCTTTTATAAATTTTTCTTCTGAAGATTTACCATATATACCATTGCCGTCAGCGCCTGGTTCTAATTTATCATCTCCTTTAGAAAGTATGTTTTGCCACACAACTTGAGCTTGTTCTCCTGACTTTAATAATCCCTCAGCTTGAGCAGTTAAAAAAGTAGTTGCTTGAGCTGTCATTTCACTTACTTTAGCTGGAAATATTTCAGTCCTTAATTTACCATCTTTAGAATATTGGTATTTTACATTTTCAGTGTCTACGTATTGAGGTGATAATTGATTGTCTTTTCCTAAAAAACCTAGACCAGTAGGATTTGTTTCAGATTTTTCTGAAAATAAACTATAAATATTTTTAGATATTTCCGGTATAGTTCCAGGATCATAACTAGCAAATATAGCTGCATCCATGTCTACTGATTCTAAACCTGCTTTTGTTATTTCTTCACCAGTATATTTTACTCTCCAATTGCCTTTGTTTTCGTCAAAATAAAATTCTTCCTTACCAGGATTTATACCACTTCTGATAGCCATGCCTAGGTTGTATTCTTTATTCTTACTACCTATTAATGGGACACCACCTTCTTTGCCTACTTTATCTATATTCTCAACAAACTCTGTATTGAACAGCGCGTCGTTTTCTTTAAAGTTTTTTTGAATGTTTATAAAAGATCTTATGCCTTTTTCGTATTTACTAGCTTTAGTTAGCAACTCGTTTTGTTCTTCTTGCGTAGAAGCTCTTTTAGCGGATATACCAAATCTAGTTTTTTCATCTATTAAACCTTTTACAGCATTAAAAGCCTCAGCGTTATTAACACCAACTGTTTGAAGTTGATCATACACTTTATCTAGGTTGTCATTGGTATATTTAAAAGTCCAATCAAGCCATTCTCTTTCTTCTTCTTTAGCTTTTGATTTTCTTTGTGCTTCTTGATCTAGTACACCAGAAACAGTTTTACCAATATTTGAAATTGCATTAGCAAATATTTTAGCTGACTCTGTATCTATTACTGCAATTGGATTTTCGTATGCTCCCATTTTATATTTTTATTACTAACTAAAATTAAGCAGCGCCTATAGCTGAAGCACCTATATTACCCACAGCGCTAATACCAGAACTTATATATCCAGCTTGAGCTTGTTGCGCCGCAACTTGTTGTTGTTGTTGTCCTGTTATTTGAGCCTGCTTTCTATTTAACTGTTGCATTTCTCTATTTTCTTGTTCTCTATACATGAACTCAGCTCCAGAAACACCAGCTTGTTGCATTCTACCTTGTTCACCCATTAAAGCTCCTTGTACTCTTTGAGCTTCAGACATTTTGATATTTTGCAAGTTAGCTTCTCCTTGAGCTCTTAATTGTTCATTATTAGCTTCTTGTTGTTCTATGCTAGCAGCAACACCTTTTTTACTTTGCAAAGCAGCTTGTGCTAAAGCTGTAGCGCCACCTGCTCCAGATCCCGTAGCTCTAATTGTATCTAAAGCGTTTGCTAGTGATATATCAGCTTCTTCCACTTGAATTTGAGCAGCTTGAGTGGCAACACCTAGATTTGCATAAGGATTTGAAGCCATGCCACTAACATCTGTTATCATAGATGATAAATCCTTTACGTTTTCGTATGGATTAATAATTGTTTGTCTTTTCTTTTCTAAAGCTTCCAACTCTCCAGTTAATGACTTGGCGTTTAATCTAGCTCTTCTAGCTTGTTTACCAGAAGAAATAGCACCAGTTACAGCTCCACCAACAGCTAAAGCACCACCTACTATTGCTACTACTCCAAATGACATAGTGTATTATTTAAGTTTTTTAAATTCTTCATATTCTAAATAATCTTTAGCTATTATATTGTTTTCTAATTCTTCTAAATCCTGTGTGTTTGTAGGATTAGCGTGAATGTTAACCCATATAATATCTGTTATAGCGTGAGCAACACGTTTCACTCCGCCAGGAGATTTTATATAACACGGACCTTCATACTCTTGAACTCCGTTATCTGTAGCAACAGCTACTATACCATGTAGCAAAAAAACTATATGATCTTCTTTGTGTATTTTACCTACTATTGTTGTGCCCTCCTCTAATCTTAGTTCTCTTAAATATATGCCTTCAGTAAAAACATGTTTAAGTGGGTGTTTGTGATTATCACCTAAGTAAACACCATCTTGATCTTGCATTGATAACAATGTAGCTTCAAAATCTAATATCTGTTGTCTTTTTTCTTTAACAGATTTCGTTAATTCTTTTGACATATAATTTAATTTAATACGAAGATACTACAAATTTAGATCCAACACTCCATAATTCTTTTGCTCCTCCAACGTCTGTTATTGCATCTGTTGAAAAAGTAACAGTAGCAAAATATCCTTTAATACCAGACATTTCATTACCCCATACTACTTCGCCGTCTCTGGCTGCGCTGTTATTTATTAAATTTGCAAAGTATTTGTTTTCTTTTCTATCAAATCCAAGTCTATATACAACTCCACCATCGTTGTACGTTTGACTATAGCTAGGCACTTGAGCTGTTTTGTCGTCATAACTAACCCAACCATTATTTACATAATCATATCTTTGAGCGTCTGAATTAAAGCTTGTAACTTGCCAACCATTATCACCTTCATAGTTTACTGTTTGGAAGTTTTTAGATACGGAAGAATTTTCGTTAAATATAAAAGTTATATTTGATGGTGCGTAAGAACCATAGAAATAACCCCTATTGTTACCATTGTAATTTGTATAATGTTCATATATAGAACCATTTTTAAAACTATAAAACTTATTCTTAAGACTTCCTATAGCTGTAGGTTTGTAAGTATAAAAACTATTCCAACCATTCACTAGCTCATCAAAAGTTAAAGTCGCATAGTTAGAAGTGTTATCAGTATTTTCTTGCCAAGCAGGTGTTTTCTGCAAAGATAAAGTATAGTTTTTATTATGAATATCATAACCACCTATGATTTTACCTGACTCACCTATACTGCTTAGATTGTCTCTAAAATAATCAGACATTCCATAACCTGAAATTTCCGTTAAACCATCCATAGATAGCCTTAAAACAGCATTACGATCTTTGTCAGCAAAGTATTTTTGATAACCATACACAGCAAAGCTTTCTGGGTTTTTACTTATACCAAAGTTACCAGCGTAAGGAACTATTTGTCCTATTACTAACTGCGTTGATGTTACAGCCGCGTTTCCTTCGGCAGAGTATATAGCGTCTTTATCTATTAAAGCCCTACTGACTTTGTTCTCTTGAAACACTATTAAGTTTGTATCTTCAGCATAAAGCTTTTGAATTGATCCATTTGCTGGATCTGTAGCTTTAGTTATGCTCTCGCCTACTGAAAATTGATTTGTATTATTAACACCAGTTCTTGAATTAAATATACCTGAGTATATTAAAGCATTGGAACGATGCTGTTGCTGAGATTCATCTTCAACTAAATATGCTTTTACGCCTAAATCTACTTGTGTATTGTTATAACCTCCTCTAATTCTTGATTCTTCAATAAACCAATTGTTGTCTCCAGCCGCGGCAGTTCCAGGAAAAGTGTTTTGATACGGATAACCATTTGGCCAAACAACTTCATCGCTTGAATTACGAACCTGTTTTAACCAAAACGAATTAAAGTATGATACTTCTATTGATGCTGCCATAATTTATAATCACTTATTTTTGTAAATATTTAATACTAACCATAGTACACTTCTACCTTGTATTCAGACTGTGCTTGTACATTTGTAAAAGTATATTCTACTGTTGCATCAAATGGTGGTTGTTTTGTTTGAGTGTTAACTGTTACGTTGTCAACTATAAACGAATATTGAGCTACATCTGCTAATGGATTAGAAATATTACTTACTCTAGCAGTCATAGTGTTGTTACTTGGCACTGATCTAGTGTTAATTGTTTGACATCCAGAATTACAAGGGCCAGGCAATGATTGTTGCCTAGTTCCATCAACAGTAATCCATTCAACGTTCCAGTCATCTGAATAAGGAGTTTCTAAATAAAACTCTATAGAAATTTCTTGCGGCACGCCAAAAGAAACATAAAGATCACAATTTAATGAGGTTAATCCTCCAGCATCTTGCAACCCTATAACTAATTGATAGTTACCTGTTTTTTGGGCATCGCCGTTTGGCTGATTAATAACACCAGATATTTCATCTATTGTAAATAACTCTTGATTCTCTATTAATGTTCCGTTGTAACTAACGCTTTGTATACTCCAAGTTAACCCTTGTGTTGAATCAACTAAAGAACCATTGTTTCCTTGCATGGTATAAACTTCCCATGGAGAAGTTAGACCTTCTAGTAATATTTGTGTTGCAGGGCAATTTGTTATAGTAGGTGCTACATTTTGAATTGATCCCGTAAATTGTAATTGTTCTGTTGTGCCTCCAACTGTATCTTGGCAATTAATTGTAAACGTAAAAGATCTATTACCTAAATCATAAGATGAGTTTGATCCGTAATAAAACAAACCATTTGTAGCTATATCAAATTGATACGCAGAGTTGGGTGTTTTAGATATGGTAAATTCATTTGTTCTATTCACTCCATTCCCATCAATAACAGAACTAAAGGTAAAATTAACAGGAGTTACTATTGGTAAGTTATTACTATCCTCTGTGTAAGCACCACTAACTATTTTAGTGCCTAATGCCATTCCTTCGTTTTGATTATAACCACCATTTAAGTTAATAAAGTAAGGCCCAGCAAATCCTTGGCTTATAGCTTGATTTAATTCAGATATTAAACCAGTTGTGCTGGTTTCCCAATATATATCAAGTAATGAAACAACAGGTGAAGTTTCATAAATACCTAAAGTTATATTATATGTAGCACTACCAACAACACCTATGGATTGTTGCGTACTTATTCTACCTATAAGTGGATTAGTTTCACTTTGGTAAAATTCAGGATATACTAAATTTACTCCTTGCGTTTCATTATAGTTAGTATCGTTTACTGTGGATATTGAAACTACAGTATCAGATAATATACCAGGCTTGTATTGTTTGTTTAAAGTAGAATCTAAAGGATCTGGTGTTACTCTACCAAATATTTGCACACTACTTCTATATTGTCTTTGATCAGGACCAACCTCGGATAAATCCCTTGGAATTTTATTTATGTTATCGTTTATTAGTACGATGTTAGCTGTTTGATCAACCTCAGTATTAAAATTAGTAGTACCATTGGGATAACCGTTTAATATACCAGGCAGGAACACATTGTAATAATCCTGCTCTTGTTGCCTAACAACTACTTTGTATGAATACCAACCTAATGGATTAGTTTCGCTGTATAAACCAGGATAACCTTCTATATTTAAATTAGAAGGTATTGGAGAATTAAATAAAACTCTCAATGCATAACCTGGCCAACTTAATATATCTGATAGATTTCCATTAAAATAAGGTAAGTATATAGTTGACCCACCGTATTGTATTCCTTCTTCATTTTCTCCTGTATCTTTTGAAGATAAAACAACAGAAGATTGTCTACCAAATTTATCCGATAAAACAATACCAACTTGATAGTTTCTATTTTGTTTCGTAGTGTGGTTAGGATATTCTACTTGACTGTCTTGTAGCTTTAAAGAATAACCAACGCCATAATCTATAGACTTAGGCGGTGACATTCTATCGTAAAAGTTACCATACATTACCCTGTTTCCTGAAACCTCTTGAGCTAAAGCCCTAACTGGTACCATATCATAAACTCTAGTGCCTTGATCAGCTGGTAGTGTCTTATATGGCTTTGTAGATATATAAGTAAAATTGTAAACCTTTTTGTTTACATTAGACTTCATTTTGTTAACTACAGAGTTTACAGGAATAGACTCAACAACTTTTATATTTGTTGTATCTGATTCTCTGTATATTATTTCTAATTCACTTATGTGTAGATCAGTTTCTGGATTTTCAGTTTGAAAAGGTATGTTTAAACCTATTTGTGTTACATTGTTTTCTACAAACTGCACTATAGTACTTCTGTAGGCTTCTTCTTGATCACCATCTAAAAAATAACCTTGTTGCTTAGGTATAAAGCATGTTTGTGTAAATGGAGCCATTAAAGAATATTCTCCATCATCAAACTTATATCTATAACTAAATCTTACGAATTTATCTTGTAAAAAATTAGGATCACCAGCCCAGCTAGCATTATAATCAGGGTTTGGTGTAGTACCATCAGGCATAAACTCTTGAGCAGGATTTATCATTGTAGATTCTAATGGTAATCCTTGAGCTATATTAACCAGCTTTATTGCTTCTAATGGCGCTGGTTTTGCTACAGAAATAGTGTCTTCACTAGAATAATAAGTTGGACTTAAGCTACTGTTAGGATTAGCTAAGTCAACATTTATTTTTCTTGGTTGATTTCTATTATCAGTAAAGAATAAAAGATCTTCAAGTATATTTACACCAATTATAGGATTGTTTTTAGCAAAGTTTAAAAATCTACCTTGAACGAGTTTAGTGTATATTTTTGTAGAAGTGTTGTATCTTGATATGATACAGTTTGCATTTGATGGTGCAAAATTAGATATACCACTAACTGAAGTATCGGTATAGTCTGTTAAAAATAAGTATATATTATTCGTAGCGTTATCAGTTAAAAAACCTATAACATCTATGTTTGGTATATTTAATACAGTAGAAGATATAACAGAGTTACCCAAAATATTTTCTAAAGCACCAACATCAGAACCTTCCGATCTACTTATAGATATATTTTGAGCATTTCTATATTCTCCAGGAGGAACAAGTCTGTCATCCAGATCTTTGTTCATCTTGGCTCTTATAAAATTATTTTTAATTTCAGCCATTTAATTAATGTTTAATCCACTTAGACTTACCTCGCATTTGCTGTATTACTTCACTAAGCTTTATATTTGATAATCTTATTTTAGTGTTTCTAAGTTCAGCAGATCTTTCTCTTTTAAATCTCTGTACTACGTATTCAGGTTGATTAGCGCGAGTAGAAAGTATGCTATACATAAGATGTTTGTACATAGCTTCCTCAGCCATTTTAGGAACTTTAGTGGCCATGTCATAAGCTAGACCATCTGAAATATATTCTAATATAACTAACGCTCCAACTAAATCGCTTGAAAAAGATATTTTACCTTCTCTCGGGTTTAATGTAAAGTAGCCATTTATATTTGCGTTTTGAGGATCAAGACCATACGCTCTACCAAAGAAGTTTCCATCGTCCCACCAGTAGTTTTCACCATCTAAACCTTCGTTGTAATTTTCAATAGAAGCAATATTGTTTATTTCTCTTTTATTAGCAACACTCCATCTTTCTTCTGTTTGAGAAGATCCTTGTAAGTTTTCTTCGTAGTTGTCCTGAATAGGTATACCGTTATTATCTTGAACAGGTGTAGTATATGGATTACTAGTAAGTTGTGTTGGAAATATTTGATGTTTAACACCTAATTGATCTACCCAAGAAACTTTAACATAGTTAACGTAATCTTGTGGTAAAGGCAAGCTTAAACTTGGTGGTATACTTAATTCTTGAGATTTAATACTTTTTAATGTATCGTAACTAAACTCTTGTAAACCTCTTTTAGCGTGAAATATAACATCAGTTCTTTTAACATCAGATATTAACTTACCTGCGCCAACGTAAGCAACCAAAAAGTTATTTATAATATCATTTAAAGTTACATACTCATATCCACCGTAGTTGTTTTCAACAGCGTCACCATAAGCATCTTCGTCCCCGTAATTACCACCATCGTTACTTTTTAACTGTATGACAATGTAACTACCAGCTGGTAAAGCTACAGCTAAATTTATTGTATTATCTACAACAGTGTAAGCTTGTATGTATTCGTTGAAAGTTCCAGGAAGTCCACTCGTGCTAAAGTATAAGACAAAGTTATTTAAACCATAGTCAGTAGTATTAGGACTATAATTACCAAAAACTAAATCAGTGTTAAATGTAGAAACAAAAGAAGTTTGTCCTGCAGTAGTAGTAAAACTCTGTGATCCAGCGTAGTATTGGCTATTTGTTTCGGTTATTAAGCCGTTATTTGGTTTAGACATAATCTATTAGCTTTTTTTATTTACTTCTTCTGCTTGAGCTTGTTGCGCTGCAACTTGTATTATTTGAGGATCTTTAATAACAATACCCATATACAGTAATACATTTGTTATTACGTTTGTTTGTTCTGTTGCGTCTAATTCAAACTGAGTAGACGTTGCAGGATTATATATGTATGGGCCTGAAGTCCAGGTTCCACCACCTAATTGCTGGTAACCCCAAACAACATTGGCTGGTTTTCTTATATAAGAAACCGTCACATCAGAAGCTGTAGTTATAGTTTTTGGATAAACATATACACGCGGCGGATTTGTAGTAGTTCCGTCTTCGTAAACGTATATAGGGTGGGTTGTTGTTGGCTTCGTAAGTTTAGACATGTTTATATTAAGAAGTTCGTTTCTTTGAACTCTTTGTAATTCCACTTCATCTTTATAAATTACAGTACCAATTCTATGTGTATCACTTGGTGGTAAAAAATAACCACCAACATTGTATGTACAATCTCCAATTGTTTTAAAAATAGAGATATTGTTGTCTATATTTTTTTGTCTGTTAGCATATTCGCTGTCAGCTTGTGGCACGCGTAGTTGTTGATTAAGATCTTCAAAGTACTTTTCAAATATTTCTAATTGAACTTGCGTACCTATCTTATTAAACTCATCAGGTGTTACATAACCCCTTTGTTCTTTATTGAGTATTAACAGAACTGTTTTGTAAACTGTATCTACGTTTATTGCCATTTTATTTTTTATTATAATATAGGGGCGAAATTAATCACCCCATATATTAATATTACGTACTATTTAAATTTTTTCTCTATAGATTTGAAGATTTCCACGCCTTCATCAGTCTTAAAGAATGCTGCCATAGCTGAGTATGGATTTTCATCAAAAGGAACAGTCATTAGTTTAGCGTTGTTTGTACCCCACATAAACGTTCTTTGATCCTGTGATAGTTTTATAATACCAGCTTCAGAAGCTTTAATTGCAAAATTCCTTAATTGTACATTTTCATCATTAGCTAATTCAATAAACAATCCTGGATTTCTTCTTGCAAATAATAATAAATCTCTTCTAATTTCCTTAGAGCTCATTCCTGAAACAGCAGATCCAATTTCAACTCTTAAAATAGCTTCAGCTTGATCAACATCTATTTCTCTTGCAGCTACTAAAGCATCAATTTGAATATCTAAGTCTTCTAATTCGTTATTAGCTGTTAAAATAGCATCAAATTCAGCATACTTAATATTTAAACCTGGGTGATAAAGAGATAATAATTTTTGTAAGTTTTGTTTTTCTTTTGGTACAAATAAAGTACCATTTTTAAACATGATGTGCCCTAATGTTGCTTCACCTTTTTGTTCGTCTACAAAAGGAGAGTTTTGATTAGTTGCAAATCTAATTTCTTTTTGATCACCAGTTTCTTTGTTAAACCATAATAATGGGTATCTTGACGTGTGTCTTGATGGCAAAGTAAACGTTAAAGGACTATGTGCCCCAGTTAAATAATACGTTCTATCTTTTATTTCCCACGCTGGTTTAGCAGGTGCTTTTGGTGTTTCTTTTTTGGGTTGTTCAACAACCATAGTTTCTTCAAATACTTCTTCTGTAGAAGCGGTAGCTTTTTTAGCCATAATATAATAAGATTAAATAGTTTATAAAAGTAAAAATTACCCCCGTCAGTACAACGAGGGTAATAATTACAAGTTGTTGTTATGCAGATGCAGTAAACAATACGAAGTTGTTAGCTGCTTGAACTACAAGACATCTTTCAGAAAGGAAGTGTACTTCCATTGCATCAAGATCAGAAGTGTAAGCTCCACCTACAGAACCAGTGATCCAAGATTTCATTCTTCTGTCGTCAGCCTGAGAAGCTCTATAACGTACGTGTAAGAATGGTCTTCTGATGTTTGTTCCTAAGATTTGATCGTATACTGTAGAAGTTCCAGCAGGTACTAATACACCATCAATACCAGATCCTACTTGTCCAGCTCCGTTAGAAGCACCACGAGTAGAAGCATCGTTTAAGTATTTCCAGTCAGTCTTATAGAAATCGTAAGAACCTCTTCTAAATCCAGTGAAACCTAAGTTTAACGCCATTTCAGCAGAGTTTTCAAACAATCCATAAGCAGTACCTCCGTTAGCTCCAGCAGATAAACCAGCAAGCATATCATCGAAATCTAAAGAAGTTTGTCTGTTTAAGAATAACATGTTTTCTTCAATTGCTCCTTGAGTATCTAAGTTTTTCAAGATGCTATCAAAGTCAGCTAATCCAGAAGCTGCAGTAAAGTTGTTTAATACGTTACCTCTTGATTGTACAGCTGCGAATAAACCTTCAGTACCTTTGATACCTTCAACAGTATCTAAAGTAGAAGCTCCAGAAACTAACTCTCCTTCAACTACAGACATTTCTAAGTAATCCTCAAAACGTAGACGAGTTTCAGATTCAGCTTTTAAATACCATAAATATCCAGATGCACCATCTTCAGTAGCAACTTCAACCCATCCAATTTGAGCAGTATCAGATCCAGAGATAGCATACTTCTCTTTGATAATGATTGGAGAGTTAGAGTACTGAGTGAAAGAAGGTGTTACAGACTTAATATCAGCATCTGTAGTTCCTTTTTTGTATTCAGAACCGTATACGAAGATTTTAAGTGCTCCAGCAGTTGCAGATAAAGCAGCCATATCAGCGGCAGTATAAGGTTTTACTGTAATAGTAGCTAATGTAGCAGAAGTGTTAACACTATCTGTTACAAAAACTTTTAAGTCTTGTCCTGTTGCAGGATCAATAACTACTAATGTTTGGTTTTTAGAGATAACGTTTTGTACAAAGTTAGGACCAGCTGTTGCATTCAAAGCGAATGTTAAAGTTGTATCAGTTGCTTTTGTAACGCTATCGTAAGCGATATGCAATCTGTTTTGCTCAGACCATACGATTTGATCAGAAGACATTGGCATTTCAGCTCCAACCATTCTTAAGAAACCAGATAAAGTTCTATTTCCATAGCGCTCTACTTCAGCCTCATAAATTTCAGGTAAGTACTGTTGTGCGAAATCATTTCCAGATCCGTCTGTAAAGTTTAAATAATTTGACTCAAGAAGTTGTTGCTTCTGAGACGGTTTAATTGACCCATATACGGGTGCGACTACTGCCATAATTAATTTTTTTAATTGTTAAATTTTTTTGTTTTAATTTTTAATTTTGAAGAATCAAAACCACTGATTGCTTTAACTTTTAAACCATTGATGTAAACATCACCAGAAGCTGCTTTTCTTGTTTCAGTACTGGGGTTTTTTGAATTAGTAACTACTTCTTTTACTGCATCGGCCTTGCCTTGCTCATAAAAGTGAGATGCTATCCTGTCAATGTTCTCAGCAGCGTACATAGCCTTATGATACCCTTTCGCGTCTACAACTTCACCTTTATCGTTTAAGAACTTCTTAATTAGGTTGTTGATGTTTGATTGGTTCTCAGCTACTTTTTCAACATTTTGAATACCGTACCTAAATTTCTTTTCTCCTACATTGATGTCAAAACCTTTGAAATCATCAGAAAAAAGCCTTTTAGTCTCGGCTTTAAACTTCTCGTGTTGCTCAGCAGCTATGCTTTGCTCTTCATTATATCGGTTAAAAAAGTCAAGCGCTTTCTTTTGTTCTTGGGTAACACCAGGTCTCAACTTGATTTCCTCGTAATATTTACCCTTAAGCTCTTCAAGATAACTCTTAGCTTTTGCAACTTCTTCTTTAAACGCAAGTTTCTTTTTTCTTACGTCTCTATCTTCATCCAACTCCTCATCATAACTGAAATTATCTTCCATAAGGAATTCTATTTCTTCAGAGTCTAGATGTGGCCTTGTTTTTTTATAGTATTCTTTTAATAACGCTTCGTTATTTACGTTGTCGTAATTAGCATTTAATCTAACATAATCTTCTACCGTTCCACCAGTCTCTTCCATAAAAGAAACTAATTTTTCTATGTTTTCAGGTAATTGTTTACCTGTTTGTTCGCTTTCTTGAACAGCTTGTTCAACTTGTTCCGTTAGATCTTTAACCTCTTCTACCTCTTCTTCAGTTATTTCTTGAATAACTACTGGTTCTTGTTCAACAACCTCTTCGGTAGGCTCTGCGGGTTCTTCGTCTCGTTCAACCACTTCTTGCAATTCCACTTCGGGTTGTTCTGTGCGTAACAAGCTTTCATCTGTGATTTGCTCTTGAACGGCATCTTCTTCTTTTTTAGGTGTTAGATCAACTTTAATAACATCTTCGTTGTTATTTAGTTTTTTCATCGCGGGTTTTTTCTTTTTTAATTTAAAATCACCCTCTTGTTTTACAATTTCTGACATGATATAATAATATATAATTGATTAATAAAATTTATCTAGGAGCAAACTGCTCTAGATTGAATCCTCCAAGAGTGTCGTTCCCTTGTGACTCAAAATCTTTAGGTAACAAATCATTTTGTCTTTGATTTATTAACTCAGATTGTTGTGTAGCTTGTATTTTAGTTCTTTTGTCTTTGCGATCTTCAACTTCAGCAATTTTACCAGCTTCTGCATTAGCTTTTATTTGAGCTAATTGCATTTGATAATTAAACTCTTCAGCCATAAGCTCTCTTTTAATTTGAGCTTCTGTTTGCATTCTTTGTATCTCAAACTGTGATTTAGCTTGTTCAATACTAACTTTCTCTTGAGTAAGAGCTTGTTGTTTTTGAACCTCAGCCATAGCAGCTCTCTCGTTTGCTTCTGAATTAGCTTGTGCTTGCGCCTGTATATTAGCAAGTTGCGCTTGTTCAGCAGCTTCTTGTTTCTTTTTCTGTCTAAATTTAAGTAATTGATTAGCTAGTTTAAGATTAGATATTTCTCTAATATCAATAGCATCTTCTAAACCAATCATACCAGCTTGTAAAGCTATTTGTATATTTTGTTCTAATTGAGACTTTTCTTCTTCTTCAGGTTCTAACTCTAAGAATATTCCGAAATCATGTAAACTTAACTCGTCAACTTCTTCTAATACAGCAGCATTAAACGTGTTTATACTGTTTATTAAAGACATTCTAGTTAAAGGAAAATCAAGTACATCAGCAACTTTCATACTAACGTTCTCGCATGCTCTAATGGTTAAATAAAACAGTGATTGTAATATATGCCTAGTTGCGACATTTGATTGATTAGCAGCCATCTTTTGAAGCCCTAGAAGAGCGTCTTTATCTGGGTTACTACCATCTCTTGCTTCGTTTAATCCAGTTACATCCCTTATCATCTGTAGATAATAGTTGTAAGTGTTTATTAATGAAGCTATTTTTCCTTGACCAGATGAAGAAGATAATTCTTGAACTGGTACTTTACCCCTGTTTAATTCACCATCTTGAGTAAGTGATCTACCAACTACACTACCAGTTTGGAAATACATGTTTAATGCTTCCGCTGCGTTATAATTTGTACCATTACCAAGATCAACTTCAGCTAAACCATCCATATCTAAGAACACACCATCTGGTACTATTCTAGACATTACTTGTTGTAGCTTCAAATGAGTTAATTGAATCATATCAGCAAATCCAGTGATCTTACTAACTATTGACTCAATTCTTCCTTTGTACATTCTAGGCGCTACAATAGAGTAGTTCATCACTACTTTGGTTGTATCAGCATACGGCCTAGTCATATTTTCAGTTAATTTCCATTCAAGCATGGTATTATTACCTAATACTTTAGCTCCAGAGTATAAAACTTCAATAGTTCTAGAAACTCTTTCAAAATTATCGTTAACTGGTGGATCAAAACTATCGTCTTTAACTATAGCTTTTTCTAATCCATTTTCAGTTTGTTTTATTTTAAACACTTGGTTATTGTACGTCTTGTACTCAAAATACAATACTTGAACAGTGTTTTCATCGTAATTACCCCAACCAGTTATATACTGATTGTTGCCAGGCATATTTTGTATATTTTTTAATTCCTCTTCAGATATATATGGAAATTCTTTTTTTAATTCGGCTATAGTTATAGATTTAACTTCACCTACGTAATATATATCTTCAAAGTTTGGATCTTCTGTGTAAGAATAAACTAAATAAGCTGGATCAACATAATCTACTTTTATTCCTTCAGACACATTGAAACTAGTTTTTAAACAAGATATACCTAGTACCGTTAAGTCATACGCTAGTCTTTTTCTTGTTTCATCGTACTTGTTTTGACTTAAAACTGTTTTAATAACCTCTTCTTCTGCAATCTCTACACTTTGTTTGTAGTTTAATTGCATAAATAAATCAAGTTCCTCTTTGTTATCAGGAAGCATGTCAGGTTCAGAAGAAGAATATAAGTTTTGTCCAAACTCAGCATTAATCTGATCTAAGTATGCTTTGTTTTCTATATCTCTCAAAGCATTAAAAGCGTAGTTAGTTCTTTGTTTTAAAGCGAATGGATCAGTAGCCATAGCTTTAACCTGATAACCTTTTTGAGTCATACCATTAACTACTATATCCACAAACTTAGATATAACAGGTACTGGTTTCCAATCTAAATTAAGATAAGACAAGTCACCATTAATAGCTAACTCATCTTTGTATTTTTGTATAGATTGCTCACCTCTAGCGTATAACCTTAACTGATGAAAGTTATTATAGTTTGTTTGATACCTATTAGCATTAGTTCTTCCTTGGTCAAACCACTCTTGTTCAATGGCTCTAGCCACTTGAATACCATACTCTAACGACGCCTTTTCAGCATCACTAACCACTTGGCTTGGAAAAGAACTATTGGTATTTGTGTATATATTCATTTATAGTATAATTTTTGAGGTACTACCATCATTATTGTATCTTTTAATACCTAGATTAACAGGTTGTCTTTCTATTCTATTTACAGGAACATATCTGTGTTTATTGCAAGCCATTAAAGCAAGTCCAGAGCTAATAGACGCATCGTGACTTGTTCTGTTATTTATGTTAAATCTAGCCCAGTCTTCTAGTGTTCTTTGAAAATACATATCTCCATATCCAGTATCTAAAAGACCAATATGTTGTTCTACATAAGTTTCAATTGCCGCAGCATGAGCTTGTTTTATATCTTCGCTAGAGTTAGGTATTCCACCTATTTCTCTTTCAGTAACAGATAGTTTATTCCAAACTTTATCTGGTCTATTCATTGAAAAACCTCTATAACCTCTCCTTTTAAAATGGTATAAAAGTCTAGGTTTGTTATTTTCTGCAAGTATTGGCATACCGTAAAATATACAAGCCATTAAAACATCTTCAAAAAATATCTCAGCAGTTTGTGGTCTAGCTATATATTCTAAGAAAAAATGGTTAGGTGGTACATCTTCCATAGAAAACTTAGTTAAACCGTGTAAAGATCCGTTAGAACCTCTTTGATCAACTGTACCAGATATATCATAACTATCACATCCAAAAGCACCACAGTGCTCGTTTCCAGGATATTTAGTGCCATTCTTTATTATTACTCGGTTTTGCAGATCTTTAGGTGGAACCCAAGTTATTTTAAACCTACCGTCTTTATTAGGGTTAAAAACAACCCTAGTATCAGGCATACCGTTCTCCCAAGCAAAACTTCCCGTAGTTACAACAGATGTGTTTCTTAAATCTTCATTATAATCAATCTGCTGGTATATTTTAGTTAAATTAAATAATGATTCTTTCGCCTCATCCCTAAAAGCGTGTTGCTCTGTTCTTGGGAATTGTCTATACATTTCATTTAATCCGTCTTGATCGTTCTTTAAACCATCGACTTCATTTTGCCAATGTTCTATTACACTATACTCTATTAACGAGCCGTCGGCAGCTTTAACTGGTTTCTCTGGAGTATCGAATACAGGTATTCCATAAGTATCAATGAATCCTTCGTAGTTCCATTCCATAGGTATGAACAGAGAATATAATCCTGAACTAGTCTGTCCATTGCGGTTTCTCTTGGAAACGTCGGAGTCATAATATAATCTTTTAAAATTCTCTCCACCTTTAGCTAAAGCATTAGAAGTGGATCCCATCATACATTTACCTATAATCCTACTACCTAACCTTAATGTTGTTTTTGTTACCCTCCAGTTATTTAATATATTATCTGGTCTCTCCCATTTACCACTTTCATCATGAACTAATAATTTTAGTTTTTCACCGTCATACGAGTTGTCTCCTGTGTTTTTCCAGTCGATCGTGGTGTCAAGCCCTTGTAAATCGTTTTTGGCTGTGGAAACCTTATCGACGGACTTTCTGGTAATTTTGGACGCGGGTACGCGGTAGGCGAGCTCGGTCTTCGGCCTATCCATTCCGTCCTGAATTGGTTTGAAGAAGAAAGGATAGTTGATTGATATAGGTACCACCTTATCTGTAAACATTTTCTTAGCATCTGCTCCTGATTTAGATAAGATCCCGAATCTCGCATCAGAAGATATTGTTGCCATATTAACTGCTGTTCCGCTGGCCATGAAGCTAAAACCGGACCTCCTATTCTTAAGGTAGCACATTCCGAAACATCTGTTATCTGCTTGGCAAGCTTCCCAGAATATAAAGAATAATCTGTTTGCTTCCCTAAAATCTGCTCTCCCAACATCAATCTTGGTCCACTGCAAGTACATGTAGTGATTACCAGTAATGTAAGTAGGAACACCTTTGTTGTAAAACGAAAAACCTTTTTCCCTATATTCAAACTCTTGATCGATATACTCATACCATTTGTTTTTAAAGTGATCAGGGTAAGTGTCCCACTCAAATATTGTTTTAATCTTTGACAATTCTTTTGGAATGTCATGAGCTTCCCAATACTGATCTAGTTTGTTTTCTGATCTTGAATAAGCATTCTCTATAAAAGGTAATGCTATTTTTAATCCTTGTATTTCGTATATTTCTCCAATTTTACCAGTCTTACTTATAACAACTACATCATGTTCTTTGTTATAACCATACTCCCACTTTTTATATCTATTTTGGGTTTTTATAGTTTTAGACTTGATATGATCAGGTAATATCTTATATAACGTTTGTTCGTACATTACTTAGATCTACCTTCAGCGAAACCTCTGAAATTTTTTTGTGGTGAATCAGCAGATTCATCATTTAACAATTGTTCTTCTTGTTCAATACGTGAAAGTATTTCAAAAGCATCAAATATTGCTAATTTCTTTGTAGCAGCAGCATTTTTTAATCTATCAGCTGATATATCATCATCTGAATCAACAATTTTTTCTCTAGCTACTTTTATTAATTCCTCAACTGCTTTTTGCCCAGCTAGGATTATTTTCTTCTTCGTTTCCTTGGTATTCATATTTAATTACAATATCATTAGATTTCATACAGTACAATTTCTTTTCGTCAACTACAAACTCAAACTCTCCGCCTGGGGTATAACCAATAAGGTCTCCAGGATTGATTTCTAGCGCTTGTAAGGAACTATTACCGTATTTAAGTATACCAATAAGCTTTTGCTCTTTTTCAAGAGAGAAGCTGTCTTTATTTTTAATTGGAACAACAAAACATCTATCATTAAAAGTTTTCCATTTTTTAGGTTGTCCATATAAATATATTTGATCTGGCGCAACAAAATATAATCCATCAATAAACATTGACCTACTATCTTTTTGATTGCCTTTCATGTCATAAAACCTTCTAAATACGTTATGGTGTATTAAAACAATATCACCAACGCTTATACCTGTTTCATAAGCTAAAGGTGTTGCTACAACTTCAGCATAATTATTTACAGACTTAAAACTCTCTATTGATGAGTTTGTAATTAAGGTTTTATCTCCAACTTTCTTTTCGTTGTCATAGCGCTTACCAACTGGCTTCACAATGAAGTCGTAAATACTTCTCATTAGTACTCAAGATCGTATTCAACGGATATTGCCATGTTAGAATTAAATTTCTTCCATGGCATTACCTCGCTGTTTTTCTTTATGTGAATGTTATAAGAGCTATCTTCTTCGTCGAATAATATATAGGCTATTTCATGACCACCATAAACGCTTTGTCCTACAGCATAGTGCATTGCGTCGTTCTTGTAGTCAGAACCTATACTTATTTTTCTTATAACGGAAGACATTATTCTTCTTCTTTAACTATTTCAGTGTAAGAACCAGTTTCTATATCAATAGTAATAGCTCCATACTCTTTCTCTAATTCAGCTTTAAAAGCTTCGATCTCTTCGTTTAGACCAGCTTGCTTGTGTAATAAAGCATGCTTTTGAACTTCCACAAACCCGATGTCTTTTAATAGATCAGATAATTGCTTTTGTTGTTCTTGAATTTTCGTTAATTGGTCTTTTGTAATTGAATTTACTTTTTTCATTTGATTTGATTTGATTTAATTAATTTTTATTTATTTTCTTTAATCGCAGAGCCAAAGTAGTAACCAAAAATACTAAGGGCAACACCTTCAACTATACCGATCAAATGTATGAAAATTTCTTTATTAGACTCTGGTACTTGTGTAGTAACTACGGTGTAAACTAAAAAAGCAAAAGCTGAAAGTCCAACTATGCCAGTCAAATTAAACATCCAGTCTGTTCCGTACTTCCTTAGATTTACCTCTCTTTTTCTAGCTGAGTCTCTATCTTCTACTTCTAATCTATAAAGTTCCACCAATCTATCGTGAGCTTCAGCTTTTTGATCATCACTTAAATCAGGGTCTTTGTTTATAAGATTTTTAACTACACCTAAAAGACCTTTATCCGGAAGTGCATCGCCTACAACATCAATTATAGTAGAACCAGCGCCGAGTAAAAATTTACCCAGCCCGGTTTCTTTAAATGGTTTTTTATTTTCCATAAGCTTCTTTTTCCCATGGTAAGTTTTTAGCGCCCTCTTCCATTTGCGCTCTTGAGTATTTTTTACCTTTCCAAAAAACCGCACTATCATTGTAATCTAAATCACCTCTCTTCATTTGATCTAAATGAATTTTCTCGTGATTAATTACATCTTGTTTTTGTTTTTCGTCAGTAATATTTTTATTTATAAGTATGCTACCATTCCTATCGGCTTTACCTAACACTTCGTCACCTAAGTCTACGTTGTATATAGGTGTGTTGTCGATATAGTATGGTGGATTACTTAGTTTGAACGCCATTATAAGGGAACATGTTGTTTAAAGCTTCTTTTCTTTTTTGGCAACCACAAGGAATATTAAGACCCTCTGACACTTTATCAACTACTGTTTTAATACCAGTAGCTGTAGTTATCTTTTCTATAGTGTCACCTAAACCCTTAGATTCCATTATTTAGAGCAGTGTTTACTCATCCAAGATCCACCCATTTTCATAGGAGAACCACTCATTTTAGCTGGTGATCCGTACATAGACATTGGACTATCGTCTTTCATTCCTACTTGAGCGTTTTCTGCGTAGTTATCTCTAGTAGATTTTTTCAATGATTGATTACTTGCTTCTCTAACGTCGTAAGCTGTTTTTTCACTAATGTTTGGCATAATTATTATTTTTTATTTTTTCTTTTAATTCTTTCTGCTATTCTACCAGCTCTTTTTTCTAATCTTTTAGCTTTTGCACCAGCAGCCATTCTACTCTCCATTTTGGTACTTGACGCAGCTGTTTCTTTAGCTTTTAAAGCCTTATTAGAAGCTTTGGCCATTCTCATTTCTTTTCTGCTTTTTGGAGCATCAGAAACTTTATTTGCCATTTTATCTGCTTTCATTTTCTTTCTACTTTTTGGTGCTTCAGTTGATTTAGTAGATTTTGCTGCTGTTTTTTTAGTTAAATCAGAGGATAGTTTAGAGGCAGAAGCTGTTTTTATTTCTGTTCCAACACCACCTTTATTTTCTAACGAAACTTTTTGTTTTTGTAAATTTGTAACACCAAGTTTGCTAGCTGCTTTTTCAAAAGCATTTCCAGTAACCTTCTTTTGTCTAGGAGTTGAAGAAGGAGTTGTTGTTTTTGCTTTTGGTTTTGTTTCAACAGGTGTTGTGTCAGCTATCGTAGGTATAGTAAAACCTCTTGGAATTGTAGGACCTTGAATAGTACCAATTGTGTTTGTTCTAGCAGAACTTGGTGGATCTTGGTATGTAATTCTTTTTGTTACCCCTTCTACTCTTACAGTTCCTGTTGTTTTATCTCCAATAGCTTTCAATGGAGAACCTTTCATTTTAAATGGCATAGTTTTATTTTTTATATATTAATATTAGCATTTCCACTTACGTCTTGCGATGTCATTTGGACAATCACCGTTTTTATCTGGGTTTTTACATTTTTTAATACCAGCTGATCTAGCACAGTAAGATCTTTTTCTCGCACCACCTCCTGGTTGAGGCGCTTGTAGGTTTCCACCAGTTTCCCTATTGTATTCTTCTCTTTCAGCGGCAGACATACCTGCTTCGTAAGGTTTAGTCCTTAAAAAAGGAGATTTACTTTGTATGTATGCCATTATATCAGTTTGTATTTTGATTTGCCATTTAATTTGTAAGCCTTCATAATTCTTCTTCTATTTTCATCAGAAGAAACATAACTAACATGCACCCAATCAGGGTTATTATCGTTTCCAAATTCCCAAATTAATTGATCAAAATCTAAGTTATCTTTTATATAATTAAACATTTCAGCGTTTGTCTTATGACCAAATGTGTCATCTAAGTCAATAGCTCTACCTTCACAATGTTGTGATCTAGAGCTTCCGCCAATAGCTGAGTTTAATTCTTTACACCTATAAAAAGAATTAATCTTAATAGGTCCTCCAACCCATTCTCTAAGCGGTTCAAAAACAAGTTCAGCAATTATCTGCATGTTAACCAAATGATATGGTTCAGGTGTATTGTCTATATCAAGTCTTAAAGCAGTCCTTGAATAAACACCTTCTTTATCAGATATATGCTTACTAATCATTTTATTTTTTCTTATACAAGTGATACCACTTATTAACAGTATACCCTATAGTAACTAATAATAACGTGATCTTCAATACAGGCTCGATGCTCGTCATAGAAACTAATAAAGATATTGTGTTTATTGCATAAAGCTTAATATCAGCCCCTGCCATTTCCCTTAGCATAAGTCTTAGACGTGATAGGACCAGCAGAATAAGGTACATCTGCTTGATTTAATTTCATCCCATTTTTACCACTACTAGATCCTTGACCCATTGGAAAACCACTAGTATCTAATGGCCCATCCCAAAGTGCGTTAGCACCAGTAATGCCTTGCTCTTCTATTTTACTTACAGCTGGTGTATTTTTTTTCATAATATCTTTTATTAGTTTTAGCATTTCTTTTTAAACAAAGGCGTTCTATTACCCATAGACATTTGTCTTTGCTCTACATCACCATAAAGTCCTTGAGCAACATTACGAGTTGTATCGTTAAAAACTGGTTTAGCAACACCTAGCGTATTACTAGGAGCTGGTGGAACCATAGTAGTCTCAACCGGCATACCAGTCGTTGGATCTATCATTTGTTCGTTTAGATTGTTCATATTATCTATCTTTATCTTTATTTACATTATCAATTGCAACTTGTAGAACTTTATCCATGTAAGTTTTACCTTTCATAATATTATTTCTACGATGACTTGTTGGTATATCTTCTTCACCTAACATAATACGATACATCCTACTTATTAGCTGCTTGCACTTAAATGAAACTTTATATATATGATATTTTTGAGTGGTGTGGTTTCTTTCTCTCCAAACCGTAATCCACCCTTCTTTCAATAATCTGTTCCAGCGCGTGTTATCCCAGCTATAAGCATACGTACCGATTTTATAGTCTTGTTTGGTAAAAAAATCCATACAATCAAAGTAGATCAGTAGTTCTAAATCAGCATCAGTTAAGTCGTTGTTTCTACAAGCCCATTGTCTTATTATTCGATAATGTTTTAACAGGTTTAATTCTTTAATATCACCTGCTTCTAGCCTTTTCATAGAACAACAACTACATCCTGAGTTTTTATAACATGATAGACATCTTTGTCGATCTCTATCTTATGCCCAGCGTGACGATCATAATAAATTTGATCACCAACTTTTATTCCTGAAGCTTCATCTCCAACAGAAACTATATCAGCCATTATATACCTAATATCTTCTCTTTGGTTTTCAGCAAGAAGTAAACCACCCTTTGTAGCGGTTGTACCTTCTTTTACTTTTTTTATTATTAAGTTTCTACCTATTGCCTTCATCGTATTTAATTAAATAATTAATAACATCTTCTAAGTTATTATTTTCAACAAAACCTATGAAAATATTGCAATTTTGGCAAACTATACCTCTATTGGCTCCAGTGTCGTGATTGTGATCTTGACTTTTATCTCTATGATTTTTAAAATTTCCACCACAACAATCACATTTATCTGCTTCTAGCCATTTATACATTTCTTCTTCTGTTAAACTATACTTGTATTTTTTATTTCTACAAGAAGCACAGATATTACCTCTAGATCCATCTTCAATTTTTCTATCACAATATCTACAAATTTTTCTGCATGAAAAACAAAACTTAGTATTGTAATGTCCAAAATATTTTTTTTCACATACTTGACAACTTAGTGTTTTTTTATTTTTCATTTGTAACCCTTAAGTTGTTAATTACACAATCCGTAGATAAAATAGTTGTAGCAACTGAAGCAGCATTTCTTAGCGCGCTTTTAGTAACAAGTAATGGATCAATAATACCTTGTTTGATCATATTAACTTTTTTACCAGTTATCACATTTAAACCCATTCCTTTGCCTCTTTTAGATTCTTGATACTCTATACCTGCATTTTCTAAAATGGTCTTAAATGGTGCCTTAATAGCCTCTAACAAGGCTTCTTCACCTATTGTTTTAGCTTTAACTGTTTCCGATGCGTTTAGTAGTGCAATTCCACCGCCAGGTACAATACCTTCTTTAATCGCAGCTTTAGTTGCGCAGATAGCATCTTCTACCCTATCTTTCTTTTCTTTTAATTCTATTTCTGAATTAGCACCTACTTTTACAATAGCTATTTTAGCTGCTAGTCTTGCTAATCTTTTTTCAAGCTTAACAATCTCATAAGGCTCTTTAGTTATAACAAGTTTTTCTTTAATACCTTTTATAGTATTTTGAACCTCTTCTGAAACTTCTCCAACTTGTAATATTGTTTCTTCGTCTGTAGTTACACTTTTTATACAATTACCTAGGTATTGAGGATTAATTAAATCTAAATCATCTCCTAAGTCTTCGTTTATAATAGTAGCACCAGTTAGCATTGCAAGATCATCTAATGTTTCTTTTTTAGCTACACCATATGTTGGTGCATTGATAACATTAATCTTTAAATTACCTTTAACTTTATTCATTGCTAAAGTTGCGAGTACTGGTTGGTCTACGTCTGCTATTACAAGTAAAGACTTATTACCTTTTATAACAAACTCTAGTACGCTTTGAATTTGTCTAATATTATCAATTGGTGATTCAACTAATAATACATAAGGGTTTTCTAATTCAGCAACTCTTTGGCTTTTGCTTGTAACAAAATGTGAGTTCGTTAGCCCTTTGTTATATTGTACTCCATCTACTATTTCTACTGCTGTAGTACCATCTGACGATGTTTCCATCATAACAACCCCTGTTTCATCGACGGATCTAAAAGCATCACCGATTAATTTACCAAGTTCTGCATCGTTGTTTGTTGATATAGTAGCAATTTGATCTATCATATCGCCACTAACACCAACTGATATTGATTCTAAGTATTTAACTACTTTATTTACGGCATTGTCTATACCTATTTTTAAATCTCTTGAACTAATCTTATCGGCTACATTGTAAGCTTCAGTTAGTATAGAGTGCGCTAATACAGTTGCGGTTGTTGTGCCATCACCTGCTTCGCTTACGGTTTTTCTAGCAGCTTCTTTTAAAAGCGTAGCTCCCATGTTTTCTACAGGATCTAATAGTATAATACTATCTGCTACTGTTACGCCGTCTTTTGTTATAATAGGTCTTCCATTTCCGTCTTCTAGCATCACACATTTACCGCTAGCCCCGAGCGTGGAGCTAACGGCTTTTGTGAGTTTTGTGATACCTTCAAATACTTTATCCTTAGCTTCGTTACCGAAACTTAGGTTTTTGACAATTGCGTCTGACATAATTTAATTTAATTTGATTGAAGTAGTATTTATTTAAAGGTCTTAACGACTTTAGGTCCGTTTAAGAATTCTAGCTTTTTGGCATAGTGCTCTATTGTTGAATCAATAGCAGCTTCTGCACCAGCAACTGTTTCTCTTCTGGTTACGTCGTTCCAAGTATCTTTATTTTCTAGATCTTGGTATTCGGTTTGAAAAAAACCGTTTGGTAATTGGGTGATTCTCCAATTAGCTTTAGTAGCAATATGCTTCCATAGCTCCTTGGTTTCATCGGTAATTTGTGGTTCACTACTCCACGAATGAGTGCGGTAAAAAAGTGTCATTGGTTTTGGTTTATAGTTAATAGTTATAAGATTACGTGTTTTTTGGTTTTTTTAAGTGATTGTTGTACACCCCCTTTTATTTAAAATTGATTAGCAAATGCCATATAGATGTAGGTTTGACCAGATGCGTTTATTCCAACTTCACTCCCTCTTGCTTGGAATGAAGTTAAATTAAAATCAAAGTCAGTCCCTGAATACCCAACTACTTCTGCCCCACTTGTATTAGGTATTAAAATATGGTCTCTCGGATTAGCCGTATCTCTTTTATTATCATAAATAACCCAATTTGTTGAAGTTGTTGAGCATTTAATCATTACAAAAGCAGGCTCAAAGCCACACTCAATAATAGACCCACTTGTATTTCCTGTTCCTGTATACGAGCCAAATTTACTGAACCCTGCAACCGAGTGAAAGCAATATGTTATAAAAGGAACATTTGCGGTAAAATACCATTGAGAATTTCCAACGCCTACAACTGAATCTGTTGATGACCATTTATCCGCACCATAAGCGGTAATAGCTGCATCACTACCATTTAACTTTAAAGCAACATCAAATCCATTTGCAATAGCACTTGTATAAGTGTACCATTCTCCTGCTTGACTTGTGAATTTTGTAATTACTAATTCGGGAGCAGAATCTAATCCGTGTCCAAAATTTAAGTAACCACTTCCATTTGATTTTGTAGAAACAATACTAAACCCTGCAGCAGGATTTGCACTAACAACAGAAGGAATACTACCGTTACTGTTTATAGCTGGTAGTTCTGCTCCTTTCCAAGCCCAAGCAACCATAGGGTCAAAAGCACCACTCGGTCCTCCATTAAAATACCCATTAGCTCCTAAAGAAAAACCGTCTGAATCAAAAGATGTTATTCCGCTTGTTGTAGTTAATTCAGCACCAGTAGAGTTTGATTGCAAATATTTAGTGTTACCCCTAACGGAATCTGTTAAAACGTGAGGATACCCACCGTTAACTCTATCTTTAATCCAAACTAAATCTGGTTGAAATCCAACTCCTGTAATAGATTGAGTGCTTGGTCTATTCCCTGTATACAAAACAGTATTAAAACTGTCCTCTAAAGAAGGTTCTATTGTAGTAGGGTCAGCAGCAAATGCCATATAGATGTATGAACCACCGCTTGCGTTTAGACTTCCGTTAGTAGATTGCATTGTAAATCCATTTTCTAAAAAGTCTGCACCATTTGTTACTGGGAATTCAGCTTGAGATGTATTAGGAGATAAAAATAATTCTCTCGGATTAGTCGTGTCTCTTTTGTTATCAAGTGAAAGCCAACCACCAGCAGCATCTGTACGTTTTATCATCACAAAAGCTGGCTCAAATCCTGTTACAACAGTATTACCACTTGCTCCTGTACCAACATACGAACCAAAGTTTGAGAAACCTTCTACTTCTGCAAAGCAGTAAGCAACATAAGTAGCTGAGCCTATATTGTCAAATATACTTTCTACATTTAAAATGTTTGAATTTGGGAGTGCTTGAGACGCTCCATTACTTCCATCAGTATTATTTAAAACCAAATATTCTTGAGCATCAACAGTAGGAAGCAAAGTAGTAGCAAACAAAACCCAATTACCCGTTGAATTTCTACGCTTTGTTATATACAACGAAGGCGTATTGTTTAATCCGTGTCCAACTGTTGCATTTGCAGCGCCATTACCCGTCCAAGTAACAACACTAAACCCTGCTTCTGTATTAGCAGATACTTGACTTGTTATTGTTCCGTCTGTGTTTGTTACTGCTGCACCTCCTGCTTTAAAGTTCCAAGCTACAAAATCTCTTGCGCTTCCGTTTAAAGTTGATACGCTACCGTCAAATGTAAATCCATCGGAATCAAAAGATGTCATACCACCCATTGAAGCGTTTTCAGCATTTGTTAAATCAGAAAATAGTCCTTTTCCAACACCTCTTACAGAATCTTGTAAAACGTGATTATCTGTGTTTGTTCTTACTTTAATCCAAGTAAAATCTGGCTGAAATCCTACACCTGTAATACTTTGTGTGCTTCCATTACCCGTATACAAAACAGTATTAAAATGCTCACTTGGTACAATAGTAGGTGCACAATATTCTTCTGTATATAAAGCCTCTACTTCGTAAGGTCTTAATGCTCTGCTGAATATTCTTACTTGGTCTAAACTACCATCTAAAAAAGCTACAGAACCTCCTCCAACAGTTCCTCTAAATGCTCCTATAGAAGTGCTTTGTTGTGCTTGAAAAGAAAATCCATTTAAAGACCCAAAATTGTCTAAAGAACCGTTAATATAAATACTTGCTGATGTTTGTGTTGCTACCATAGCTATATAATACCAAGTATTAAGAGATAAAGTACTGCTACTGAAAACTTCTGAAAAATTATTATTCCAAGCTCTAAATTTTATTTTATTGCTTGCATCAGTAGATATAGCATATCCCCTTGCGGCTGAAGCTTCATCATAAACATCTAAAACATAATCCTCTCCAGTTATTGAATTTAACTTAAGCCAAAAACTTACTGAAACAGTTGTAAAATTAAAAGAATTGTTGGGTAAATCAATTATAGAGCTACTACCATTAAAAACACCCGCTTGACCAAACTCTCCAGCGCCATAAGTGACATTTGTAGCAGTACCATCATAGTTCCCACTTACATCTGTAGCATCGCCATTTAATTGATACAAAGCAATACCACCACCGTCTGGAAATGGATTGTATAAGTCTACTGTGTCAGTGCAACCACCGCCAGCGTTAGTGTTAATCAATTTGTTACCAAGCATGTTACTCTGTTATAGGTTCACCTAATAAATTTTCTTGAGGGAAAAAAGTGTGTGTGTATTTTAAAACTTCAACATAAGATGTTAAAGCTATTATTTGAGCTTCAAAATCATTTGCTTTATTTCTTATATCTGCTCTTTCGTATGCCACATCATCTGGAATAGCTACAGTTGTATCTGCTTTCCTAATAACATACCAGTCTGTTGCTTGTAATAATTTACCCGCTTCAGTGTTTACAGCTTGTATTTTTGATTTCTTTAAAGCTTCAATGTCATAAACAGGTTTTGTTTCAATAACAACATCGTTTTCATCTTTAATTTCTGTTACAGCATTAAAATCAATATCATCAACCGTGTGAGTAAAGATTTCTTTAGCAGCATCAAAGAACATAGCTGATAAACGCTGTGTTTGGCTATCATAGGATGGTGTAGCTACATCGTAGAAACCAAATGCTTTTGGATCTGCTACTTTTGTAAAGTTAAGGTGTAAACCTTTGTCATCTTCCCAAGTTGATGGTAGACGTCTAAATGTTTTAATGTTTCCGTTTAGTTGTATTGCTTTCATCTTTTTTATTGAGCTTTAGATATTGATAACCAGTAGTCGCCATCTGCAGCAACTGCTATTTGTATAAAGTTTGAAACGGTACCATCATAAGCGCCGTTAATTATTTTTGTTCCAACAGGAAATGTAGGTACAAAAGATCCAGTAAGTATTAAATCTTTAACCATACCAGTTTCAGCATTTGAAAATGTAAAAGTTGTATCTGCTGTTAATGTTTTAGTAAATACCGCAGCACTAGAAAAATCTATATCACTAGCTGCTACAGCTGCTGATGTTGTAAACTCTGTGCCTAATACACCGTATTTTATTTTTGTTAGTGCCATTTTTTATTTTTTAATTATATACCTTCATCGTAAAGTGTTGTTACTTCGCTTGGAGAAACTGCCTTGTTAAAGAATCTTACTTGGTCTATTAAGCCGTTGAAGTAATTATCATTTCCACCATCGCTTCTTCTACCAAATACCCACCTTAAAGTTGAATCAAGACTCATATTTGGGTACACCATAGGCGTTGATTGAATTAAAGAGCCGTTCTTGTATATTTTCATAGTAGAACTTTCTCTAACACAAACTATATTCGTCCAAACATTTAAGTCTGTTGTTGTGATAGCAACATCTCCATTAGCGCCGCCTGGATATGATACAAAATTTGTACTTGAACCATTTACAACTAATCCAATATATTGATAAGATGGAGCGTACTCATTTATAGCAAAAACATTTTTTGTTCCACTTGGTAATGAAGATGTATACATCCAAAGTGAAAAAGAAAAATCTTGTGTTTTATCGTTTAAATTAACTATACTGTTATAAGTTATTGGTGTTGTAATATAAGAACTTGTACCATTAAAAACACCCGCAAAGTCAAACTCCCCATTACCATAGTTAGGATTTGTAAACGTACCATCATAAGTTCCTGTTTCATCGGCAGCAGTACCATCTAATTTGTAGTAAGCTACACAACTATTATCTCCTAAAATTTGAGTAACACCTGCTTCTCTTGTTGTATTAGCACAAGCAGTTTCATTGTATAATGTAGTAACCTCTGTAGAATTTAAGGCTTTGTTGAATATACGAACTTGGTCTATTGAGCCATCCCATAAAAGAAATGGTTGCCCATACCCGCTTATCATTAATCCATTAGTATTTGCCGTAAGACTTTGTGTTGAAGTTTGAGTACTTATTAATGAACCATTTATATATAATTTAACTTCAGTTCCACTAACCGTAACAATTAAATTAGTCCACAAATTCAAATAAGAAGTAAATGATTGCGGAGTCCATCCAGACCATAAATTTCCCGCACCATCACCTACATAAATCTTTACTTGATTTGATTCATTTAATTCTATTAAAATAGTTCCGTTTGAACCACTACTATTAAAATCTCCACAAATAATTCTACGTTCGGTACCAGAATTTGCTTTAACCCAAAAAGAAAAACTTTGATTGCTTCCAGAAATAGTATAAGATGTAGTTATATAACTACTACTACCATTAAAAACCCCCGCCAAATCAAACTCGCCTACTCCATAAGATACATCAGTAGGTGTTCCACTATAATTACCGCTTAAATCATTAGCATTACCATCTAATTGGTATGTAGCAATACAAGAACCGTCTCCTAATATATCTAAGGTATCTACTGTTCCGCCACAAATACATAGTTCTTCTGTATATAAAG
>Ga0209600_1000082_pt1 | contig 68341 bp, 58 predicted proteins | sample COGITO_mtgs_1104_FD_185518 | JGI IMG/M metagenome (GOLD analysis project Ga0209600, IMG submission 185518) | Pelagic marine microbial communities from North Sea - COGITO_mtgs_110421 (SPAdes) (version 2) | ecosystem: Environmental > Aquatic > Marine > Epipelagic ... | reverse complement strand
AAATATTTAATAATTATAATTTATATAATTATTTAATTTATAAAAAAAATTTAAATTTATTCACTTATTCATAATTTACTATTTATTTCTTTGCTTTTCTTTCTTTTTTTGGTTTTTCAATTTCATTTATTTCTACTTCTTCACTTTGAATATTTTCTGTGTCTATATCTTCTAATTCTAAATCATCAATATCATCAACAACTTCATCTAACTCAATATTATCAATATTTTCTTCTTCAATCTCATCTAAATTTTTATTTTTATCATTAATACTTAATTTAAATTCTCCACCACTTCCTAACATAAATTCATTTTTAGATTCCAATCCAAATCCAAAGTTGAAATTAGTCTCATTTATATTTACATAATCTTCTTTATTATTATATAGTTCATTCATCATATTATCAATATTTTCAGGTTTTACATTTACATTTTCTAATAAATATTCACCATTATCCATATTATGCATTAATTTCTCCTCATCAACTATTATTTCAAATGAATTTGTTCCATTCTTACAAAATTGACCAGCAAATATATTAGCAGATACTCCTTTCATATTTTCTTTTTCTCCAAATACTGCTGCATTTGTTATTATATTCATAACTTCTTCAAAAGATGCCTTCGATAAAGGTCCTACTTCAGGATTCTTATTTAATCCATGACGCTCAATTTGCATTAGTATTCCTCTATATGTCATTACATCTGATAACATTTGAATATGTCTAATATTAGGCTTTTTACCTGAAAAAACTTTACTTAATTCTCTGAATATTAATTCTCTTGTAGCCTCAATTCCAAATATTTCATAAAATTCTAAAATGTCATTTGTATATGTTCTAGTAAAATCTACACAATTATTTGTCAAGATTTCAGTTAAGTTAGACCCTTCAGTTCCAATCTTCCATTCTTTTGATGCTTTTATAGAACCATCTAAATTATACTTGATAATATTCCCTTCAAATAATTCGGCTCTGTTAATATTAGAAATACCTCTTAATGGAAATTCAGTTAATTGTTTTTCAAATTCTTTCATACGACTTAAAAAGTCTTCTGTACTTTCTTGTTTAATTCTTATTCTCATTATAACATCTTGAGCACTATCATCGCTGTAAATACATTCAATTTCATCTGTTTTAAAACTTTTTTCTTTAATTGCTTCTTGGATTTCTTGAATAGATAAATTTTTATTCATTAATGATTCTTTGTCAAATTTTAATCTTAATATCCATGGAGATTCAATTTGCTCACTAATATTATCAATATCAAATAATTCCGAAAATTCTTTGTAAGATTGAATAAATTCTAAATCTTCTTGATTTGATGTATTTCCTGTTTTTCCAGCATACAATATTTCACTTGATTCTAATACATCCTTAATTTGTGTAAAAGCAAATTTAGTTTGTACTTTTTTTGCCTCTTCTTTGTCATATGAATATTCATCTTTCAAAAATATATTCATATTTTTAGATTTTAAATTTTTAGATAATCTTAATATTTCTTTCAATCTTGGAACACCTTCTGTAATGACAACAGATGCTGCACCAACACCAGCATTATGAAATGTATCTCTCATACATAATCCATTATAAATATCAAAATTTCTTGTATTTTCTACAGTTAAATCATAAGCATAATCTGTTGTATTAGATATTTCTTCAATAGAAATTATTTTATCAAATATAATATCTTTAAATCTATTATTACGTTCTTCATATATAACTTGATTATTTACAATATTAGGAATTTTTTCATATTTTTGTGATATTTCATGTTTAAAATTTTTTATTCCTAATTCTACTAATTTTTTTTGTTTTTCTTTATTTGATAAATTTAATATTTTTGAAATTTTTACACATTGCTGGTTTGTAACATATAAAGTATATGCTTGTTGTATATTTTGTGAATTTCTATTATTTTTTTCAGGTTTTTTAAATTTGTAAATATTTGATATAATATCCATATTTTTTAATATAATTGAAACATCAGTAAGTAAATTTAAAGATGTTGAAGTTATTGATAAATTTTCATATTTATAACTTCCATTATTCTTTTTTCTTCTATGAATAGTTCCATCACCACAAATATAAGCATCCAAAAATCCTTTCAAACACTCATCATTAGAAAATATAATATTTTCATGAATATATTTATTACTACTTAATTTTCCAATTAATTTTTCAAGTATTCTACATAATACAGTATTATAAATTCTAATATCTTGACTTGTCCAATTTTCTTTATTTTTATTATTTTGTTTATAAATTTTATAAGTTAAATTAAATCTAATACATATTTCTTCAATTGGTCTTAAATAATCTAAATCATTATTTGATATTGATATTTGATTATTTGTCATACAACCTTCAGCAGCATAAGCTCCTAATAAATATCCAAAATTATAATCTAAGTTAATATTTTCAGGAATACAATAACTATCAATATTATTTTTTAATGTATATATATATCCTTCTTTGTATATTAATTTTTTATCACTTGTTTTTCTTTTATTACCATGAATTAATGCATAAACAGTATCACTTCTTTTATATGGTAGTTTAAATAATATATTATTATATTTTTTCCACCAATGATGTTCATTCATAACATTTTTAGCTTTTTCTAATTCTGTTCCAAAAATATATTCATATGGACTTAAAATAGTTTTTAAATTTAAATTATATATTTTGTTATACTCAATATTTTTTATAGATACAGGTAAATAATCACCAACTTTTAAATTTGAACCAGCTGATTCTTGAATTTTACCATTTATTAATTGTAAAAATGATTTTGCTTTTGTTGCTATAACTTCTCTATTATTATATGTTTTTATCTTTAACATAGTATTAGTACCATCTTCATTAATAACAGGATGTTGTGTCACTGCTTCAATTCTATTCCATACAGTATTACCATTAATATCACAACTTGGAATTTCATAATAATTTAAACATTCTGCATAAGTAGTATCTTTTTCTTTATTATAATTTTGTTTATTTGATTCATTAATATTTTTTGTTACAAAATCTCCAATTTGAATTTTTTTAATATTTTTATTTTCATCTCTAACTATAATATTTGTTTCATAAGTAACGGAATTCAATGTCAATTGTGTTGATATTTCACCAAGAGTTTGAGCTCCAATAATTCCAACCATTTCACCTGGTGTTATTAAAGCACTAATCATCTTTTCCTTAATTAAAAGGATTAAATCATCAAATGCCATTTTGGACATTCTATATTCACTTAATATTCTTTTACATGATATAAATGATTTAAATATAATTTTAAATAATTTCCAATTTTCTTCTTTTTCAGGCAAATATTGAACAATTTCATCCATTATTTTATTATATTCGCTAACTATATAGTTAGGTGTCAAATCACTTAAATCATATTTATTAATATTAAATTTAATTAATTGAGAACTAATTACTCTGTATAAATTAATAGGCATATGTGTATGAATATCTCCAATAACTTCAACATTCTTGAAAAATACAGTTCTTAATTGCTCTCTATAATCAACCATTTCTTCATATTCATAATTTAAAATGGAAATATATTCATTTGTTTCCATCATTCTATCAATAGCATCTGGTAACATGAAATTTTCATAATAACTTCTTTCATCAACAATTTCAAATTTATATTTTTTCTCTAATTCTTCATTATTTAATTCATATAATTCTATTTTTCCAATATGTTCCAATTTTGTAGGGTCCATATTATCATCTCCATATGCAAATTGTAATATGTTTCCACTAGCATTTCTTACTGAAAAATCATAATTAACCATTACGTCTTCAGCTGCTTTAATTAATTTTCTTGATATATATCCTGATTCAGCAGTTTGAATTGCCGTATCAATAGAACCTGTTCTTCCACCCATAGCATGGAAAAACATTTCACTTGGATTTAATCCTTGAATATAACTATTTCTACAGAAACCTTTTGCTGATGCTCCAATATCATTTTTGTGAAAATGTGGCAGTGTTCTTCCTGTAAATCCATTGTGAATACGACTTCCCCAAATCATTTGCTGTCCAACACATCCCATAATTTGTAACATATTACTTGCTGCACCTTTAGAACCAGCACCTCCCCAATCTCCAGATACATAAAAACCATTTTCTTTTGATATATTTTTCATAATTGACTTTTGAACATCTTCATTTATTTTACTTAATTTATCATTAATATCACCTTCCATTTTTAAATGTTTCATTGAATCATCTAATTCTGTAGCATATGTTCCATGATGTGCTAATCTTAATAATTCATCAATTTCATTATAATATTTATTTATTAGTTCAATCGATTTATCTCTTTCTTCTTTATTTATTATAGAATCACCAAATGAAATTGAAAAACTATGGTCAAGCATCCACCTAGTAATTAATTTTTGAGCATTATTTAAAAAATTAACACATTCTCCTGTACCATAAACATTAAAAATTTGTTTAATAATACCTCCTTGGTCTTTACCCAAAGATTTTTCTGATAAATGACCATCTTCTATTTGTCCTCTTATAATTTTAACATCTTTTATTTGTGTAACATTAATATCAGGTAAAATTAATGAAAATAATTGTTTTCCACTCCAATAATTGATTCCATTTTCTTTAAATTCAGGTTCAGGTAATTTACCGTTAAATTTCTTATTAAACATCATATAATTATACATTTGACTCTCTGTCATTTTATTATCCTTAATTGTCAATAAATAAGAACCAATAACAGAATCTTGTACAATTTCAATGGACGGTTTAGAATTTCCAGGACTAATTAAATTTTCTTGAACTAAACTGATTCTTTCTAATTCTGTTTGTGTTTGTAATGATTGTGGTACGTGCATATTCATTTCATCCCCATCAAAGTCAGCATTGTATGGCTGACATACTGTTACATTTAATCGAAATGTGCTATGTGGTAATATTACAATTTTATGTGTCATCATAGACATTTTATGTAATGTAGGTTGCCTGTTAAATAAACAAGGATCTCCATCAATTAAATGTCTATGAACACTATCGCCAACTTCTAATTCATTTGCTATTTTAACAACATCAACATGTTTTAATGATATGTTTCTTTGATTACCAAATCTACCCTTAGTAACTGTTTTAGCTCCTGGATACTTATTTGGACCATTTAATATCATTTTTCTTAATTTATCAATGTTAAATACATTTACAATTTCAGGAAATGTTAAATTCATTGCTATTTTCTCAGGTACTCCAAATTGATCAATATCTAAATTTGGATCCACAGAAATAACTGTTCTACCAGAATAATCAACACGTTTTCCCATAATATTCATTCTTAATCTTCCTTCTTTGCTCTTCAATCTTTGAGTAATTGCCTTTAAAGGTCTATATGTTGAACGCTGTGTTTGTTGCCCAACACCAGGAATTTCATTATCCATATATGTACTAACATGATATTGTAATAAACCTTGAAAATTATCAATGTTTTTCTTATTTGTTGGATTATTTTCAATAGCATTTTTTAACATTTTATTTGCTTTTACTATCATAGCTAAACCATATGTTAAGTCATCTTCAGACCTTTGATTATCTGATTGTCTAATAGATGGTCTCACAGCAGGAGGAGGAATCGCCAAACTATTAATAATCATCCACTCAGGACGACTATATTTTGATGACAATCCAAGAAAATCAACATCTTCATTTTTAATTTTTTTAAAAATTTGATATACTACCAAAGGTGTAAAATTTTGTAAATTTGTAGCTTTTTCTGTATCTTTAAATGTAGTTTGAGCAAATTCAGCATAAATTTTTACTATATTATTATTTTCTTTATTTTTTCTTATATATTTTGTTGGTTGTAATGCTTGACAACCTCCATTAAATAAACATTTTTTGTTTTTATTACATATTTCATAAACTGCCTTAAATCTTCCTAAACCTTTTTTGTTATTTAATTCATTAAGTAATAAAGGATCATTCTTATCAATTAATAATTTTGAACAATGAAAACATACACACTTTAAAGTTTTTTCTATAATAGACATAAAATGATAATTAAATACTGGTAAAGCTAAATCAATTTTACCAAAATAACCAGGACATAATTCTGCCTTTTTTTCATCAATTGGACATATAATAGCAGCATCTATTGAACCCATATTATGGTCAAATAAACCATTATTTTTGGGCATATTACCTTCATAAGTATCAAAGGTTAATATCTCAGCAACAGAGCCTTTATTAATATCTTCATGACTGAATAAACTAAACTGAATTTTATCTATATTTTCTAAATAATTAACATTTTGTAATTCACGTAGTAATTGCGTCATAAGAGTATATTATATTATTAGTATATAATTTTTAAGTAGAATAATAATCATATTTTTTTTTTTTATTAAAAAATGTATTAAAAAATGTATTAAAAAATGTATTAAAAAATGTATTAAAATTTTTAATAATTATGAACTTAAAAAAGAATAAAATAATTTATAACTAATATAAAATGTTAAAAATATAGATTATTAGTGCAATACATTATATATGAATATGTTTTATTAACTTATCTAATAAATACATAAATGGAGTATTTATAGGTTCTTTTTCAAATGTATTTAAATAATTAGTAAAATCTTTTTTTGATTTTTTTAATTTATTATCATCAAAAATTTTTTTATAAATTAAATATATAATATATAAGATAAATAATATATAAATATCTTTTTTTTGAATTTTAGTATTTCTTAATACATATATTGGAATAATTTTTATAAAAAAATTAACAATAACAAATAAAAATGCTTTATAATAATTTTTATAACTTAAAAATAAGATAAACATAATAGAATTTACTATTAATCCAATAATTAATCCTAAATATGGATTATAAACTACAATATTTAATTTGTATAATATAAACCAAAAAAATAACCAATATGAAAATATAAAATCAATTCTTACTATTTTATTTTCGTTCATTTGTTTTAATTATATTTATACTTATATTTAATTATTTTCAAAAATAATATCATATTTATCTACTAAATAAGATTCTAATTTTTTATCATATTTTTTATTTTTTTTTTCTAATTCTTGATAATATTCTTGATAATTTTCTAAAGGTACTAATATTCCATATTTATTATCTTCGCTTTTTGAAATATATTCTAGTTCTAACATTAATTTTTCTTTTTGATAAAGTTTAATTTTAGCATTTATATTTACATAGAAAGATATATCTTTTTCTGTTTTTTCGTTAAATAATATTAAACAAGAATACATTTCACCTTCTTTTAAATATAAATTCCAATTTTTATTTAAATCTTCAATATCATTATAATCATTTTCTTGGCAATATGAACAACCGCTATTTTTTAATAAATTTTTAATAAATTCCATATAATAAGTATTATATTAATAATTAAGTCTAAACTTAATAAATATATTTTTTAAACAATTATTTTTTATTTTTATTTTATTTTCATCAATATTTTTATCTTTTTCATAATTTATTTTTTTTGTAAATAATTTTTTAAATAATTTTATTTTTGATTTCCAAAAATATCTTTTTTTTTTATTTAATATATTTAAATTATTTGATTTATTTATATTATTTTCATCTAATACATATACTTTATTCATTATTTTATTATATATTTATAATAGAATGATTTTATATTTATAAAAAATTTAAATTTTATATAATCATTAAAAATCACTATATAAATGTCTATGTAATATAACATAAGCATTTTTATTCAAATCTCTACCAAATATTTGATATGTTTCATCTAAATCTTTTTTAAAATGCTCAATAAATTCTTGTTTTATTTTTTTATATTTTGAATTTATATTTTCAAATATTTCTTTTGAATAAAAAATATGAATATTCATTTCTTCAAATATTTCAAAGTCATTCGAAAAGAAATGTTCTTTATTTTCTAAATAAGCATTTATCAATACAATAGCATCATCTTTAGTTAATTGATAAATATAATTATTAAATGATATAACTAGCTTATCTAAAATTATTTGCTCATTTAATTTATTATACAAATCCAAATTTTCAAAAACCTCTTTTATTATTTGTTTTGTTGTTCTTCTTTTTTTCGCCAATAATTCATCATATTCATAACAAATTCTTCGAATAATATCTGAACTAACTGTTAAAAACATTTCCAATATTTCAATATAAGATCTTATAGACTCATTATGAATTGTATCATATAGAATTAAATATTTCCATGATTTTTCATTTATTTCATCACATAAATATTTAATTCTATAATCTTCAAAATTATCTTTAAATAAACCTTTATATTCATTTATTAAATCAGCTTCAATTTCTTGATTTAATAAAAACAAATGATGAATCCATGAATTTCTAGTATAAAAAGAAATTCTTGGATATAATTCTCGAATATGTCCGCATGCATTATTTTCTAATCGTGCTTGGTCTCCAACATTATTCATTTTAGCTAAATAATCAAAAAAATGTTGATTATGAACAGGACCTTTATCAATTTTAAGACTTATCCAGTCAAAAACAACATGACAATTTGTGCAAAACATTTGATTACATCCACTTAATTTAAAAATAGGAATATAACAATTAGGACATGGTTTTGAATCTTTCATAATCATTTCTGCTGATTCTATGTTTTCTCTAACACAAGTATGGTCAGTATCTCTAATCATTAAACATGCTTTACATAATGAAATATCACAAATTTCACAAATATATTTATTATTAATAAATCCTTTACATGATTCAATAGGACATTTTGTTATATAACTAATCTTATTTTCTGTTTCCTTTTTTTTATTTATTCTAGAATCATATATTTTATTTTCCAATACTTTAATTTGTTCATTTAAATCATATTTTTTTTTGTTTCTTTCAAAAATTAATTCTTTAGATTTTTTATCAAACTCTTTTTTTTCAAGTTTTAATTGTTTTACAGAAGTTTCTATTTTCTTATTTGTTAATAATGAATTTACTTCTTTTTTTAAACTTCTCAATTCAAGAACCATTCTAAATTTAGGTACAGAATCCATTAATTTATTTTTCTCTTTTTCCAATAATAAATTAGAATAATAGTCTAAAAATACTTTTTTACACCATTTTGTATCATTATTTGCTAATATAAATTCAATATTTAAACCTTTTTTACAATAAATGCATACAGGATCTTGTAAATCCATTGTTAATCCATATTGAAAACATGGCTCACATATTTCAACACTACAATGAGGACATATAATAATGTCATTAGCATTTTTTTTTTCTGTACATAATGTACATTCAATCTTTTTTTTGGACATAATATATTTAAATTGATTTATATTATGAATATAAAAAAAAAATCATTTTTTTATAATTTTATATATAAATTTTAAAAATTTAATTGTTATTTTTATTTCTATTATTTATATTTATTTTTATTTAACAATTGAATGAATAAATAAATGTGCTTGTTTTTTATTGTTTTCAATTTCTTTTTCTAAATTTTTAATAAGATTATCATTAAATTCACAGTAGTCAACAATTTCTTGTTGGCGTTCAAGTGATGGGATTGGGATTTTTATATTAGTAATATATTCTTTTGAAATATGTTGTAATCCTACACCTACAAAACCTTTTTGCAATACTTCAATATTAATTGAAAGATAATAATATATATATTTTACTAATTGTCCCGGATTTATTTTAATTACAAAATTGTCAGTAGAACAGGAAAACTTACTACTATATTTAATATTAGCATTTCCACCTGTTCCTATAATTAAACAATCCTCTTCATAATCATATTCATCACAATATTTGCTACAAGTTTGAGATGATGTATAAAATGGATATTGACCTTGTTTCTCACCATAAGATGCATTTCTTTTACTTTTAGGCAAGAATTTACAAACTTCTCCAAGTGTTTTCACAATATTCTTACCAAATATTTTTTGATTACTCAAACAAAACTCGTTTAATTTCTTCAATTCCGAAATTTTCTCATTACTTGTTTTGTTTGCTTTTTCGTATATGAAATCTAAATATTTTATTATTTCTTGTTGACGTTCAATTGATGGGATTGGGATTTTTATATTACTAATATATACTTTTGAAATATGTTGTAATCCTACACCTATAAAACCTTTTTGCAATATTTCAATATTAATTGAAAGATAATAATATATATATTTTATTAATTGTCCAGGATTGATTTTAATTACAAAATTATCAGTAGAACAAGAAAACTTACTACTGTATTTAATATTAGCATTTCCACCTGTTCCTATAATTAAACATTCCTCTTCATAATCATATTCATTACAATATTTACTACAAGTTTGGGATGATGTATAAAATGGATATTGACCTAATTTTTCACCATAAGATGCTTTTCTTTTACTTTTTGGTAAGAACTTACAAACTTCTCCAAGTGTTTTCACGACAACACCTTCTTCATATTGTTTTTCTGTTTCGTCTTTCATATATTCAGCATAATTAAGTGAATATGAATTACTCATAATTTTTTCAATAGGAACTTCAACCAATAGATTTTTTTCTTCATTTTTTTCATTAAATTCATAAAACTTAACTTTTGTTGTTGTATGTGTTTTTTTAAACTTGTGTGTTTCTTTTTGAGTTTTTGATACTTTAATTTTAGTTTCCCAAACATTAGTGCATTCAATTTTTTTCACAAAGTAAAACACACAAGTTTTAATGGATGTGTATGTAAATATACCTGATGGTAAATATATAATTTCTTTTAAATCGCATGTTTTCATTAAATATTCTCTAATGGATACTAATGTTTTATTTGTTTTTGAAAATAAATCTTGTCCATCAGGTAATACAACAGCACATTTACCATTAATCTTTAACATATAAATAATTGCTTGAATAAATAATGATACAGCATTATCTGTCTTAATAGGAACATATTCATCTTTTAACGTACTTTGAAAATCATCATATTTTAATCCTTTAATTCCAAATGGTGGATTAGCTAATATATTATCAAACTTTCTTATTATTGGATCACGAATACTATCACCATTTTCTAACTTTTCAAACATATGTCCACATGAGATTAACATATTTGAAACAGCTAATTGATATGTATCAGGTTCAATTTCTTTTCCATATAATCCTTCATTTTTAATAAAATCCCAATCTGGTTTAATATTTTTATTTTTAGCATCATTTAAAATATGTTTTAAATAACTAATTAAAAAACCACCTGTACCCATAGTAGGGTCACAACATGATTCAATTTTACCATCAGGAAATATTTGTGGATTAATTAATTTAACCATAATGTCTTTAACTAATGGTTGTGTAAAAAATTGTCCAAAGACTTTACCTGTCATAACATCTTTAATAATTTCTTCATAAGAATTACCTAAAACATCATATTCAGTTTTAGATAAATCAATTAAACTTAATTCATTAATAATTTTTTTAAATGTAGAAGATTTTTTAATATCAAAATTTTTATCCTTTAAAAAAATATTTTTTGTACTTGGATGGTCAGATAAGATAATTTTCCATAAATAATTAAGTAAATTATTAATATCATTTTCATTACTATTTGATAAATTAGTAAAATATATAATTTCAAATAATTTTTTTTTATTATGTTCTTTTACTTTTTCACCAAATTCTGAAAAATCAAAAGGAAAATTTTCAATATCTATTTCTTTATTAATATGGGGTTCAATTAACTTTAAAACTAATAAATATGATACATTTCTTAATGCTTTTTCTCCTGTAAGTCCTTCATTATCTCTTAAAATATTTAAACATTTATTAAAAACATTTATTAAATCTTTGTTATTCATAATTTTTTTAGTATAAACTATCTTTTCTTCAATCCCATTATTATAATCAATTTTTTCTGACATATTTATAAATTATTAAAAACTTTTTAAATATATATTTTTAAAGTAAAATATTTATTTTTTTAGATTTATTTAAATATATAATTTGATTTAAATTATTAATATCATAATATTCTATCCATAAGTCATGAGCTGGAAAATTAGAATCAAAATTACATAATTCAATACAAATTTTTGATAATTCTAATAAATTACTTTTTATATATATTTCACTTAATAAATATTCATTTACTTTATTTTTACATGTTTCCAAATCATAATATACACGTGGTATGCTTAAATAATCAATCCAATTTGTAAATTTACCTTTAAATATTATTTCAGGTTCTTTTGATAATCGATTGTCTTTTTCACATAGTTCATAATAAGCTTCTTTACTTTTTATATGATAATTAGAAATTATTTGTTTTGCTTTTTCATAACTAATTCCTAAAATTGAACGTTTCATTGTTTTTAATCTAATATTTTGAGTTAAATCTTCATCATAAATACCAATATAATCAGTTACTTTATTTGATTTTGATTTATCCTTTATTGGATTCTTTTCACAAATTGGAATTTTAAATACTTTTATTTTTTGGCTAATAGTTTCATCTTCTAAACCCATTTGATAAATTATTTCTTTTACTTTTTTTAAATCAGAATTATTATTTTCTGACCAATCATCAATATTTAATATAGGTAATAATATTTTTGTTATTTTATTAGATTCATTTTTATTTTTTCTACTTGCTCTTAGTGCAGATTGAACTATACGAATATTTGAACTCATATTTTCAGCAAATACAACTCCATCCAATAATGGAAAATCCCATCCTTCACCTAAACAATAAACACAATTAATAATTCCAAACTTTGAATTTTCAAAATTAGTAATTATTTCTTTTTGTTTTTTTGGATTTAAATCTCCATGATAATAATCATAATACAAATCAATTATATCAAAATATTCAGCATTTAAAAGCATTTTTATATATTCTACTATTTTTATAGAATTTTCTTTTTTATTGCTATATATCAATAAATGATGTGTATGATTATTATTTATACTTAATAAAGAAGAATAAGCACTTAAAAATAATCTTTTATCATTTATTTCAGTAATCTGAAATCTTTCTAAATGTATTTCTAAATTTTCTTCTTCAGTAATTAATGTTTGTATATTGTAATCACAAATTATATTTTGTTGAATTGCCCATAATAAACATTTTCTTTCTATTATTTCTCCAAAAAATTCAATATTATCATTAGAAACAATAATTTCATCTTCTCTAACATTACTATTATTTTCTAATAACTTTAATGTTGCTGTTAATGAAATTTGTTTTTTTGATTCTACTTTTAACATATTGATATATGTTTTTTTATCTTCTTCCATCATATTACATGATGTTAAATGATGGCATTCATCATTAATTTTCATAGAAAATACAAAACCCATTTTTTGAGTACATGTATAAACTTTTTGAGATGATGAATATGTTGTAATCAATATGCATTTTTGTCCATGTTTTTTTAAAAATTCATTAATATCATCATTGTTTATTCCACTTTTTACTAATAAATACGGTATTTTTTCAAATACATGAATAATTACATTTTTCCATTGTTCCAATAATAATGTATTTGGCACACCAATTAAAATATTATTAACATTTAATTTTTGAGCTATCCATAACGAAATTAGAGATTTTCCAACTCCACAAGGAATTACCAATAATCCTTTATTATGTAGTTGAAAATATTCAACTGAATTGCCTATAATTTCTTCTTGATAATCTCTTGGATTGTATGTTTCTATATTTAATTTAATATTAGCTATTTGTTCATTAATGTAATTCATATCTTCAGTTTCATCTTTATCATAAATAATTCTAGTTAAATCATCAATATTTTCTTTTGCTAATTGTTTATATGAAATATTATTTTCTTCAAAAAATGGAATGATATGACCTATAATTTCTTTTTTATAGAATTCTGTACCAGCATTAAATTGAACATGTAAATTCATTTCATTAAAATATTCTTGCAATTGTTTTTCTACATTATCTAAAATAGTTAATTCAATTTCAAAAACACTAGCATAAGTACCTCTTTTTATTTCACTTGTTATATAAACAGATTCTCTGTTTAAAATATTATTTGCTTTTCCTAATTTACATGCATCATAAGAATCCCAATATTCATTGGTTCGAATGTATATATATCCAATATTAGAAGCCATTTTAGTTTATGTAATTCATTTTAATTATAAATCAATTTTTATTTTTTATAAAATTTTATATATTGATTTAATGTTCTATTAAATCAACAAATTTATATATTGATTTAATGTTCTATTAAATCAACAAATTTATATATTGATTTAATGTTCTATTAAATCAACAAATTTATATATTGATTTAATGTTCTATTAAATCAACAAATTTATATATTGATTTAATGTTCTATTAAATCAACAAATTTATTAATTGAATAATATTTAAATTTATCTTTTCCTTGATGATACAATTCATATTTAATTGGTATTCCTAATTTGGATGCCATTTTTTCATATTTTACATATTCATTTTTTTCAACACTTTCTTTATTTGTTCTAATTGTTATACATAAACAATATTTTTTCAAATTTATATTTTTTCCAAATAATATTTCATGACTATGTATATAACTTATTGGACTATTATCTTCCATATATTTAATCATATTAGTCTTCAAAGTGTTCAAATTAGGAATTTTTTTTAAATTTCCTTTTCCCTTTACATAATTAGATGATTGATGAAACCCTTTTGAAAATGTTTTTCCAAAATGTCCAATTCCACAAGCATAAAATGGATAATCTTTCAAAATATTAATGTCTAAAATGAAACAAACGCGTCCCCAATGTATATTTTGTTGTTTATTTTCATAGGGTAAATCTCTCAATAATAATTGTGTAAATATTTGATTTGTATTATCATTATCTTGTAATATTCCTGTTTTTTTATTTTTCTTTATATATCCATCTTCTAATATAGTTTCTAAATTATCAAAATCCGTTCCATGTATAATGTAATGTGATTTCATATTATATATTACAGAAAATTATAATTTCATTCACAAATAAAATCAATTTTTTATAAATAAATTAATTCATTTATTATATAAAAAAAATTATTATTTAGTAGTTTATGTTTAAAAATATTATTGAACAATTTGTATTCTTTCCAGTAAAAGGACTTGAAAAAACCCCAGAATTATTAAATCTTCAATATAATAACGTATATGTTAACTATCAAAATAATAAAATTCATGGATGGTATATAAAAAATGAAAATAATAATAACCCTAATTTAAAAAATAAAGTCATATTATTTTTTCATGGAAATGCTGGAAATATATCTTATCGTCTTAATTATATAAATAAATTTTATGATATGGGATTTAATCTACTTTTTTATGATTATCCTGGATTCGGATTCAGCCAAGGAAATCCTAACGAAGAAAATTGTGTTCAAAGTGGAAAATTATTTTATGATTATTTAATGAATGAAAAAAAATTTAAACATGAAAATATAATATTTTATGGTGAGTCAATAGGAGGTGCTATAAGTGCAAATTTAGGAAATCAATTAAATATTAAATATTTAATTTTACAATCCACTTTTTCAGATATAAAAGAAATCATTCAAAAATTAGCCATTCATAATTATTTAGGAATATTAATCAATAATTTAGGTTTTGAAACGATTGAATATTTAAAAAATAGAAATAAAAAAAATATGCTAAAAAAAATTATGAAAACAATGATTATTCATAGTAATCAAGATGAATTAATAGATGTTAAATATATAAAACCATTAGAAGATTATTGTAACGAATTTAATATAGTAGAAGGAACGCATTCAAATATAAATATTGATGAAGACTTAATTTATAAAATAATAAATTTTATTAGTAATTAATTTATTTTATATTAAATTTTTAGTAATGATAAAAAAATTTAATTTATAATAATTAAAAAGAAATAAAATATTATTATAAGGTATATGACTACTATAGAAAATTTTAATATTAAAGTACCTAATAGTTTGCCTTATAGACCAAATCTAAGACCCTTATTTATATCTATATTGTTATCTTGTTTATTAACATATCCAATTATGGGATTTAGTCAAAATGCTATTTTCTGCAATATACTATTGTTTATTACCTTTTTTATTGTTATAACAAGTTTATCCAATGAAAATATGGCAAATGAATTACCATCTACATTATATCCAGCATCACCTCATATGGGATTAGATGGCATATCATTAAATTCATATGTAAGCGGAAATGATAATAATATTAACTCTAAATTTGGTAACTATTAAATACTATTCTTTTTTATATAATTAAATAAAAATATTATTATTTATTAATATGAGTGATTCATTTGATTTTTTAATATCAAAAAAATTATTATGTAAAGATTATACTAATTTAGTTAAAAATGATGTTAATTATAATAGTTACAATGAAAAATCAATATTAAATAAATATCATGATGAAATTAAAAAAATTATTAATGAATCAAATTATAATACAAATTTAACTTCCAATCCGGAATTACAAGAATTAAATACTTTATTTGAAGAATTATTAATAAACTTAAAAATTGATGAATTTTGTAAAAAATTATTTAAATTAAAATCGAAATCAAGTACTAAATTTAATGTAAAATCAAATATACAAGAAATATTAAATAAATTTAAAAATATAAATAATCAATCAAATTCAAATAAAAAAAAAAATAATGTTATTTTAAATCCATTATTCAATTCATCATTTATTCAATCACTTAATTTAAATGTATCAAATACAAATAATTTTATTAATAATAACAATCAAAAAAAAAAATTATTAATTAATTTAGATATATTAACCCAAGGCGAATATATTAATATACAATATCCAACATTAGGTATTATTCAACAAAAAAAATCAAATAATTTAGTTAGTAATCCTATATATCCTAATGATAATAAATCGATTTTAGATTTATTTAATAATATTTTACATAATATTTATGAAAAATTTGATAATTATTTTAATTTACCTATTCAATTTTTAGATTTTGGTCATACAATATGTAAATTATTAAATGATTCTAATAATCTTGAATTTATATCATCAATAAAAGAATATATAAATACAACAGATATTAGTATGGAAGATATAATGACAATAAAAGAAATAAAAAAAAATAAAATAGTTTTAACATTAAATCCCAAATATATAATACCATATGAATTTGTAAATGGTCAAATTAAATTAATTTCTCAAAAAAAAATAAAAAAATATATAAAAAATTATAAATTATATTTGCAACATGAAAGTAAAATGTATAGTGAGATTATTCAAAATATTAATGATAAAGGAAGCGTTCAATGGAAATTTATAAATAAATCAGATAAAAATGATGCTTATAAATTATTATATTTATTTTACTATCGTTCAATTATATTATTACATGATATTTATTATGATTTTATTAATAAAAAAGTAAATAAATTTGTTATGTCATTAAAATTATCAAATAATAAAGTATATAAAGATTTAAATTATTCTCAATTTTTAAGCTATATTGAAAAAATGAATATTTCATTAATAAATCAAAAAAAAATATTATTAAATAATTTATATAATATTTATAAACCAACAATTATTGGTAAAAATTATGGTATTATATATGATAAAGAAAATTATGGACTTATTCCACTTATTGATAATAATAATTTATTTTCAGGAAATGAAAAAAATATAAAAAATAATTTATTTTATCAATATTTTATTGGAGATGGTCTTACAGATAATTATAAAGGTAATGTTAGTATTGATTTTTTTATTAAATTTAAAGAATCTGATTATTATGATAAAGAATCAAAATTATTTATTGGTACTTCCTATGATTCAAATAAACATATAGAATCAATCTTAGGATTATTAAGTACAAATTCTGGAATAGAAAAAAAACATAAAAAGACAACTTTAAAAATTATTAATTATACAATAAAGATATTTCAAAAATGTATTCCAGTTGAATTATTAATAAATATATTTAATAAAAAAGATTATTTTGAAAGAACTAATTTAGATGAAAAAGAAAAAAATAATTTAAAAAATTATTTAATCAAAGAATTTAATTTTTATATTAAAGAATCAACAAAAAATATATTATTAACTAAAAAATCAAATAATAAAAAATTATTAATGTTACAATCAAAAATATATTATAATATTTCTTATTTTATTATGAGAATTGTTCAAATAAATATTTATAATATTGATTTAAAAAATGAAATATTAAGTGAAATAGAAAAAATGAAATCTAAATATATAAAAATTATAAAAGAAAAATTAAAATAATATATATAAATATGAATAATAATAACAATAATAACAATAATAATAATAACAATAATAATAATAATAATAAAAATAAAAAAAATAATAAAAAAAAAAAAAAAAATAAAGAATCAAAAAATGAAGAAAATAATATTAATGATGAAAATGATGAAAATAATGAAAATAATAATAACAATGAAAATGATGAAAATGATGTTGAAGATATATATTCAGAATTTATAAATTTTTTAAAATATGAATATCAAAGTAAAAAAGGTACAACAACACCTGAATTTTACAAAGATACTCAAACCTTTTTAAAATTTTTATTTATAGATATAATAAAAATTAAATTAGAAGATATAAGTTCTTTTGATATAGATTTTTTTAAAGAAGATATTACAGATAATTTCAAAGATAAATTAAAAGATTTATTTAATATAGATAAATTATATGGAGAAAAAATAAAAAAGAAAATGAAAACATTATTTGAAAATTCAAAAAAATTTGAAAATATGTATAAAACAATTGAAAAAAAATATAAAGAAATAAAATTAAATGAAGAAAATACTAATATTAATTTTAATAATAATATTAATTTAAGTATTCAAGATAATCCATTATTTATTAAAGATAAATTTAGATTTAAAATTGGAGAATTAATCATGAGATTTTTATTTCATTATACAAACAATCAATTATATTCAGAATATTTTAGAGGTACTAATTTAAAATTAACTTATGATAATCAACTTGAATTTTATATATTTAAAAAATCAAATATGAATTCAAATAAAAATAAATTTATTAGATTAGAAAGTAAATTATCAATAAATGGTAAAAGTTATCCTATTATTCATAGAAAGTATCCACAATATATATATATATATACATATACAACTTTAATAAATGATTTATTTGAAAAAAATTTTTCAATAAATAATATATCTAAAAATAATTTAATAATTAATTTAAAAAAATTATATTCAATATTTAAAGATAGTGGAAAAACTAAAAATGATAAAAAAAAGAATAAAATTAAAAATAAACTCAAACAATTTAAAAATATAATATCAGGAAAATCAAAAGGAGGTGGTAAAAAATCTAAATCACAATCACAATCAAAATCACAATCAAAATCACAATTAAAATCACAATCACAATCACAATCAAAATCACAATCAAAATCACAATCACAATCACAATCAAAATCACAATCACAATCAAAATCACAATCAAAATCTAAACAAAAAACAACTAAAATCAATTCAAATAATGTTAATATTATAAATATAAAAAATATGTTTTCAAATAAAGAAAAAAAAAATAAAAATTATGAAACAAAAGAAAAATTTTTTAAAATTTTAAAAAATATAGAATTTCATAATAATATTAGAGTAAGAGAAGATTGTAAAAATCTATTTGAATTATATAAAGAATATTATTTATTTTTATTACAATTTGAATATACACCAGATCAATTTACAAATTATTTTAAACATATCATTACTACTAAATTTGATAAATTTAAACTTAATTTACAAGCAGTACATTTAATAAAAGAATATTTAACAAAAGAAAAAATAAAACATCCTTTTAATAAAGAAAAATTAAAAAATCCTTCTAATAATAAAAATAATCCAATATTAAAATTTATAGATAATGATAGTTCTGATATTATTATATATGAATTACTAAATAATAAAGATAAAATTGATAAAGCAATTAAAGATTTAGAACAAAAAAAAGGAAAACCAAGTCCTAATAATATAAAAGAAAAAGATATTGAAAATTTAAGAGATTTAGTTATTAAAAATATAGATTATAATTATAAATTTAGTTTTTTACAAATATTAAGATTAAATTTATTAAATAAATATATCTATGAAGATTTTGTTAAATTTAATAAACAATTAATTAAAAATTTAATATTATTAATCAAAAAAATATTAAAATTAAAAATAAATATTTATAAATCTATATTTGAAGTAAATATTGAAAATACTAATTCAATACCTATTAAAAATAACTTACTAACATTAATTAATGGGACAAAATTAAATGAAAAAGATTATACTAGTACTGAGAATAAATTAATTATAAAAAAATTAAAATTTTTAATGGAAAAGTATCATTCGTTAAATCAAAATTATAATAGAAATTATGATGATAATGTAATGGAAATTCAAAAAAGAATAACAAAATTATTATTACAATTAAAATAAATAATAATTAACTAAAAAATAATAAAAAAAAATTATGAATTATCTATATTATAAATATTTGATAATGCTCTTGATAAATCACTATGAACACATGCATAAAAGCAACTTGTATTATAATTTAAATATCCATAATTTCTATTTGCTTTTTTAGGGTCTTTTATTATTTTTTTTGATGCATCTACATCAGTAACTTCACTATGTCCAGGTTTATGTGACCAATAAGAATTTGTATTTTGTGCATACCAATGATAATCATTTCCTTTATCTAATACTAAAAATATTTTATAAAAACCAGGCAAGCATTTATTATCAAATGTTTCTAAATAACTTGCTGGAACATCTTTTTTTAATCTATCATAAAAAAATTTACATTCATATTCATCATTTTTTATATGTTTAAAACCAGAACTATATCCTGGTTGTTGTTTATCTTTTACTTTTTTTACTCTTTTACCTAAAGCATACCCATAACAATTATGTGTATTTTTAAATTCTGGTACATTCCATTTTTCAGGTTGATATTTTAATTCAGAACCAGATAATGGAGATAATTGTTTTTTTGATTTTTTTTCTTCATTTATTAAATGATCATTTTTATGAAAATTCATTTTAAGTAAATAAGGACTTAATTCCATACTTATTACTTATTACTAATATTTTTATTTATTTTTATTAATTATTAATTATTATTCATTACTATTTATTATTCATTACTAATTATTATTCATTACTAATTATTATTCTTTAATTTATGAATAAATTTCATCTAATGTTCTAGATAAATCACTTTGAATACACGCATAAAAACATGCTTTATCATAATTTCTTGTACTAAATTTTCTACTAGATTTTAGTGGATTAATAATTTTTTGATTATTCCCATCTACATTACTAATTTGTGTAGAACCAGGTTTATGAGACCAATATTTATTAGTATCTTGTCTCCACCAATGATAATCATTTCCTACATCTAATGCTAAAAATACTTTATAAAATCCTGGTAAGCATCTATTTTCAAAATTATCTAAATAAGAACCTGGATTATCCTTTAATAATCTTTTTTTTAAATTTTTACAAGTCATATTTGTTTCTGTTAAATGTTCAAATCCTGAAGCATAACCTGGTTGAGCTTTATCTCTTAATTTATTAATAACTTTCCCCATAGCATAACTATAACAATTATGATTATTAACTACATTTTCATTATTCCATTTATGTGGTTCATATTTTAATTCAGAACCTGATAAAGGTGAAAACTTATTTTGTTTATTCATTAATGAAATTAAATTTTTTTTATTATAATTTTCAAATAAAGGAATATTTCTATTTAATAATTTTTTAAAACTCATTAATTGTGGTGATTCAACAGTCATAACTAAAAGTAAGCAATATATTTTTTAAATATTTATAAATTATAAATAAAAATATTATAAAAAATATAAAATATTACTATTAAATATTTTAAAAAATAATAAAAAAATGATTTATTCATTATTTAAAAAAAAAAAATAAGTAAATAATGACAGACTTAGTGTTATTAAATAATAAAATTCAAGATTTTTTTAATAATATTGATAGCAGAATATCTTTAATAGAAAATAAAGTAAATAAATTAGAAATTATTATTACTAAAATTGAAATAATTACAAATAATCAATTCAATAATGAAAGTAAAAACCAAAATATATTACATATAAATAACACATTAAATAATATAAATCAATCTGTAAATTCAAATTCTAATATTATAATTAATCTAATCAAAGAAGAAATGAATATTAAATATGAAGATATTAAGAAAGCAATGATTTATAAAGATTATAGAACAATATTGTATTTATTTAAACTGTATTATAAAAATAAATCAAATCAACAAAATGTTTATCCTATTAAAATTAAAGGAAAAAGAACTTTTGAATATTATAATATTAATTGGATTCATGATGCAAATGCTCATTATATAAAACATACAATATTTATGAATATTCAAACTGAATTATATAAATATAATAATTTAGATAATATTAATGATATTGATGATATTTATGATAATCAAGTATTTATTAATAAATTAAGTGATGATAAATATAAAAGAGATGTTTTTAAGCATATTATTGACGAAGTATCAAATTATAATTAATTATAATTTAATTCTAATAAACAAAATAGATTTATTTTTTTACATTTATTTCCATCTTTTCCAATTTTTTAAATTTTATTATTTTATATTGTTGTTATTTTTCTTGTTGTTATTTTTATTATTTTATATTTTTTATTATTTTATATTTTTGTTATTTTTTATTATTTTTTATTATTTTATTATTTTATATTTTTGTTATTTTTATTATTTTTTATTATTTTATTATTTTATATTTTTGTTATTTTTATTATTTTTTATATTGTTGTTATTGTTGTTATTGTTGTTGTTATTTGTGTTAATATATTATAAAAAATTATTTTAAATTAAATTTTAAAAATTTATAGATAGTTTGTATTTTCTCTCATTGCTTTAAACAATGATTCAGAAAAACTTCTACAATTTTCAATCATATTTTTTTTATCTTCTTCACTAAAAGTCTTTTCAGGGACTCTTGATTCAAGACCAATTAATTTAGCTTTTAGCTTTTTCATTGACTTATTTAAATCATTAATTTCTTCAAGATATTTTTCATTTTCTGATTTTAAATTATCTATTTCTTTATTTTTAGATATTTCCGCAAAATCAGTTTTTTTATCATAACTAATGACAGCTTTTAAGTTTTTAATATGGTCTTTTTGTTGAGTATTTTCTTTAATAAGCAATGAATTTTCTTTCTTTAAATCATTAATTTTTTTATCGTAATTAGAATAAATTACTTCAGACATTGTATCAACAGATTCTTTTCTAGTTAAAGTAGAACTTTTTTCATCAATACTATCCAAAGAATCCATTTTTTTAAAAGAATCAGTAGTACTATATGGAGATTTAACATCTACAGTAGAATTTGTTTCAGAAATATCTATATGTTCTTCATAAGAATTATTAGAACATATTTCTTCATCAGGTGTTTTTACTCTTGTTTTAGCAATTTTAGCCCAATGATTATTAGTAGGTGATACTCTATTATCATCTACTAATTTAGGAAAATTTTCATTAATATCTGAAATTTCTTGTTCATCTTCATCATTAAGATTAAAATTAACTTTTTCTTTTTCTTTTATTTTTTCTAAATATTTTCTATTTTCGATAATACTAGATTCACATTCATCAATATTTGGTACTTTTTTTTCAAAAATTCTATTTCTATACTTATTTTGATTCTTTTCAAATAAACCATCATAAACTTTAATTTTAGTATGTTTATCAACAATTTCATTATTTTTTATTTCAATTGAAAAATCCCAATGTAATCCAATAGGAATAACACTAGATTCTTCTCTTAATTTAGGCCAACAAATCTTTAATTCAATACCATTATGATTCATTCTTTTACATCTTCCATCATCACAGTTTTTGCATATTGGATGTTTGTAATTATACACACATGTATTCATATGAATGCTTTTATCATGTACATTCATTTTATTTTCTTCTAACGTTTTTTTTATATCTCCTCCTAATAAATGTTTAGGATTTTTAATAATATTCTTAATCTTTGGATGTAGGTCTTTTGCCTTTTCATTATTTTCATGTTTTGTACATTTACCAGTACAGCAATAAAGACAATTATTTTTATCATATACATATTCAGATAAAACAAAATTCTTGGCATCTTCAAATTTATTGTCTTTTTTCTTTTCAACTTCATTTACAAAATCATCAAAAAAATTAACTTCATTATTATTTGGCATTTTAATTCAACAAAAAAATTCACTACTACTTTAATACTTAATATATTATTTTATAAATAAAAAAATCAATTTTTTATCTATTATTTTTTTTTAACAAAATAATTATTTTAATAATTAATTATTTTAATTATTAAATTATGAATGATTACAACTCATTAATGAATGATTACAACTCATTAATGAATGATTACAACTCATTAATGAATGATTACAACTCATTAATGAATGATTACAACTCATTAATGTAAGCAATAAAAATATGGAAAACCCAATATTATTTATTATTTATTTCTTATATCATATATATGTATTTTTATTTCTTTAAACATATTTTTTTTAAAAAATAATTAATGTACATAATTTTTAATAATTAAGTATAATTTTTAATAATTAATCATATTGATTATTAAAAATAAATAAATGATGACAATTTATTCATGTAAGTAATAAAATAACGGCAATTTCCTATTTATTTTATTATTTAAATTTTATTTATTGCATTTATGCGGTTATATTTATGTATATTTATTTCTTTAAATCAATTTATATACATAAAATCAATTTTCTTAATAAAATGAAATTCATTTTATTAATTAACTAAAATGTTGTAACTACATTTATTATATTTATTAATTAATATGGACATTGTCACACTGATTAATTAATTATGTAATGTATGCCAAAAAATTAATATTTATATGTTTTAACCAGTGAATAATTTAAAATATAAATTATATAATACACCGGTATTATTTATATAGATATTTATTATTCAAAAATAACTTACATAAAAAGATAAATTTATATTTTCTTTTTAGATTTAAATCTTTCTATCATTAAATCTTTAATAGATTCAAATGATTCTTGATCATGAATTTTATTTGCTAATGGATATAAAAATATTCCTATAATACCACATATTAACAATAATAAACTAAAGTAATTTCTAAATATTTCAATATAACCTACATTAAAATATAAATAAATAATCAACATTAATATAATAAAAAAAAATATGTACGGTTTTGCTGACGATTTCATTATTTATTAATTATATTTAATATTTTTTATTTAATTATTATTTCTTGTTTAATTTTTATTTACTTGCGGAAATTGTATATTTTTTGTATTTATATATTTTTGTAGTTTTTCAATTTTATCGTATATAATATGATATTTTATAAATTTAGCTTTTTTATTATTATGAAAGAAATCTATAACTTCTTTAAAATGTTTTTTTATTAATTTTAATATTTTTTCATCATCATTTCCACTAATCCCTTTAAACAACTCAGGATTATATTTCAATATTCTTTTATCATAATTTTGCCATTTTTTCATTGATTTTAATATATCATCAGGGTCTCTCATATTTAATATAAATAGTGCATTTGGATATTGCTCATATAATAACTTATAATCGACTAACTGAGGCCAATAACAATTTTGTTCATCTAAACATATATCCATTTGTGTTAATGCTATAGGCTTTTTTTCTTGTGGCAAAAATGACAATAATTTTTCATTTTTTAATTTACTTTTTTTAATCCAATTTCCAATATAATCTGTATCACTTCTATATGTCCAATGATAACTTTTATATCCAATTTTATTAAATAAAAATGTAAATGACGTTGTTCCAGATTTTGGAAATCCTAATAATATAATCATTTCTATAATACATTATTCACTATTTTTTTTATTTATTTTTATCAAATTTAATAAAAAAATTTTGTTTTTATGATTTTTATTGGTTTTTATGGGTTTTATTGGTTTTCATCTAAGCACTACACATTTCACATGCCTCATAATTTGAATCATTTTGTTGAACTTGACTATCTGAATTATTACTTTGTACTTTTTTAGCATCAATTGTAAATTGTTGTGCTTGCGCTTTTGGTCGCGTTCTTATATAATAACAACCCGTTTTTAATCCCTTTTTCCAACCATAAAATAAAGCACTTGTCAATATATTTTGTGTTGGTTCTTCAAAAAATAAATTCATTGATTGTGTTTGACATACATATGGACCTCTATCCGCTGCTTGTTCAATAATATGTTTTTGCTTTGTTTCCCATACTGTTTTATATAATTCCCTAATTTGGACAGGAATTTCTTCAATTCCCTGTATTGATCCTCCATTTTCGATTATCTTATTTTTCATAACATCATTCCATAAATCTAATTTATTTAAATCATTTACTAAATATTTATTTATAACAACGAAATCACCTGCCATTGTTCGTCGCGTATAAATATTACTAGTAATAGGCTCAATACATTCATTGTTTCCTAAAATTTGACTTGTTGATGCTGTTGGCATTAAAGCAATAACTAAACTATTTCTTACTCCACTTTCCATTATTTTTTTTCTTAAACCAGTCCAATCATATTTATTTGATGGCTTAACATCCCATAAATCAAATTGAAATAAACCTTCGCTTAATGGACTACCTTTAAATGTACTATAAGCACCATCTTTTAATGCTTGTTTATACGATGCTAACATAGCTCCATAATACATAGTTTCAAATATTTCCTTATTTACTTGTTTCGCTTCATCACTTTCAAATGAAATTTTCATTTTATAATAAACATCAATTAAACCTTGAACTCCAATTCCAATAGGTCGATGTCTTTCATTACTTAATCGAGTTTCAGGTACAGGATAATAATTCACATCAATTACTTTATTTAAATTATTTACTAATACTTCCATAATTTCAATTAATTTTTCATGGTCAAAACTTAGGTCTTCTTTCATGAAATTAGGTAATGATACAGATGCCAATGTACATACAGCATATTCTTTTGAATCACTATATTCTACTATTTCTGCACATAAATTACTATTTCTTATGACTCCTACATTTTTTTGATTACTTTTTTTATTAATAGAATCTTTATATAGTATATAAGGGGTTCCAGTTTCAATTTGACTTGTTAAAATATAATTCCAAATTTTTCTTGCTTGTATTTTTTTCTTTGCTAATCCACTAGCTTCATATTTTTCATATAATTCTTTATAAACTTTACCATAAGATTCATCCAATCCAGGACATTCATCTGCATCAAATAAACACCATTCGGAATCAGATTCAACTTTTTCCATAAATAAATCACTAACTGTTAATGCTAAAAATAAATCTCTTGCTCTTTCAGATTCAATTCCAGTATTTTTTCTTAATTCTAAAAATTCAAAAATTTCTGGATTATGTGGTTCAATATAAACAGCAATTGAACCGGGTCTTCTTCCTGCTTGATTAATATGTCGTGCACATTCATTTAATACTCTGCATAATGGTATAATTCCATTTGATTTTCCATTAACTCCTCTTATATAAGAATTTTTAGACCTTATTTTACTAATACATAATCCAATTCCTCCTGCTCCTGCTGAAATATCAGCACAATCACTAACCGTCTTATATATTCCTTTAACACTATCATCCATTCCAAGTAAGAAACAACTGGCTAATTGAGGACGACTTGTTCCTGAAGCAAATAAAGTTGGTGTAGCATGTGTAAAATATTTTAAAGACATTAATTGATAAGATGTTATTGCCGATTTAATATCTTCTTGATGTATTCCTAAACTAACTCTTAAAAACATATGTTGAATTCTTTCTACTATATTTCCATTTACTTTCATTAAATAACTTTTTTCTAACGTCTTAAAACCAAAATAATCAAATAAATAATCATTTTCATAATTTAATACATCGTTTAATTTATCTTTATTATTCATTACAATTTCATAAATTTTTTTATCAATCAAAGGACATTGAATATTATTTAAATCTTTATTATTATATAAAATATAAATTGTTTCACTAAAAGATGGACTTGTTATTTTTTGATTATTTGAAATAATAATTCTACTTGCTAATTTACCATAATCTATATGCTGTGTAGATAAAGAAATACAAATTTGTGCTGCTAACTCATCAAGTTCAGATGTTGTAACATTATTGTAAATTTGACTTCCTACCTTTTGAGCAACAATAATTGGATTTACTTTATTACTTAAATCATTGCATAATTTTTTAATTCTTCTTGTTACTTTATCAAAACTAACTTCTTCTTTAATACCATTTCTTTTGATAACACAAAAATTTTCACTTAACTCACTCATTTTATTTATTATTCTAATTAATTATTTAAGTTATTTTTTTTAAATCTTTTAAATCTTTTAAATCTTTTAAATCTTTTAAATCTTTTAAATCTTTTAAATCTTTTAAATCTTTTAAATCTTTTAAATCTTTTAAATCTTTTGAAAATAATTAAAAAAATTTACTTAAAGGAAAATTAACATAATAATATATAAAATGGCAGAAAATGAAATTTTTGATAGTGATTCAGAATTGAGTGAAAATGAATATAAAAATAATTTAGCAATTTTTGATGATATTAGAATACCATATGAATATTTTGATAAAATAATTACTGATTTAAATAATATTAATTCAAAAATGAATACTATTAATTTAGATAAACAAAAAGATATGGATAAAGTTCAAAAAAGAGTCGAATCATTAATGATTATTTATAGAGAAATGAATAATAATTATTTAACATTTTTTAATAAATGTATAGTTGATGCTAGAAAAAATGTAAAATTAGAAAAAAAGAAGAAAAAGCTAGAAAAAGATAAAAGCAAATACTTCGTTAATATCCCTAAAAATGCTCCACCTTTTATTCTTAAGTTAATGAATAAAAAAGAAGATGAAAAAGTATCTCAAGCACAAGTATTACAGACTATAATTCAAATAATTAAAAAAAATATGGAATCTAGTCCAACAACATATTCTGTTTTTAAAGATAATGGAAAAATAGATAAAACTAAGTTTAAAATAGAAGGTGAATTAAATGAAATCTTTCAAAATATAAAAGAAGAAGCTAAAACTAGGGGAAATAATATTGAAATACCTCCTTTTATTGGATATCCAAATTTAATGAGTTATATGCAATATTTTATTTATAAATAATAAAAATAATAATAAAATAAAATAAAATAATAAAATAAAATAAAATAATAAAATAAAATAATAAAATAAAATAAAATAATAAAATAATAAAATAAAATAATAAAATAAAATAATAAATAATAATTTTCATTTACAAATTTTATTTACAAACAATAATCCGGAACATTTAATTCAGGATAATTATAATTTTCATTATTTGCATAATTGCAATAAAGTTTTTTAGTAATTACTAAATAAACAGGTTTAGCATAATCTTGAATATAATAAGATTTATTATTCAAATTATATGATATTACATTTAAAATATATTGTTTTACTTCTAAAGCTGCTTTTATTAATATAAAAATATTATTATTTTTTGTAAATTCAACAGCAATATTTAAATTATTTATTGTTTCAGGACTTAATTCAAATCCTAATGTTTTACTATTAATCAATGTTAAAAAATTATCAAAAATTAAGCTATCACTTATTAATTTATTTAGATAATTTAAATATACTAAATCGGTATAACTTAAAGCTGTAGTATTTTTATCTCTTAGATTAGAATATTTACTAATATTAAATGAACCATCTATTAAAACCTGTATATTCACATAATATGAAAATAAATAAGGTAAATTATAACTACCAATATTAGTTAAATCTGTTTTCTCTTCTTTAACATTATTTAATAAATTATGTAATTGAATCATATTTTGAATTAATGTATCTGTACCATATAATTGATTAAATATAACTTCTGGATCTGTATAACTTGCACTTGTTACTAATGCATCTTTAATATAATTTTTAATTTTTATTTCTAAAAAAGTTATATCATTTATATTAAAATTTTCAAAATTACTCTTATATCCAAAATAAAAAAAAGATTTTATTATATTTAATGGTAATAATTTTTGATATCTAGTTAAAACAAAAGCTCCTGTATTTGGTAAAGTTATTCTTATTTTTGGACTTATTCTTACACTTACTAAAGGTTCTTGATACTCGCTTGGTTCTTTAATTATACATAATCTAAATATATCAGGAATAATAGAATTCATTGATTGAAAAGGATTATATATTGAAAAAAAATTTGTTCCACTAGGTGTTGGTAAAAATAAATCTGGAACTGTAAATGAACATTCTAATGAATCAAATATATTTAAAAAATCAAATTCTTCTTTTAATTCTTCTAAATTATTTTTTTCGATATATGCAATTAATTCATTAAAATCATTAATATTATCTTGACATTTTAATTGTTTAATTATATTTCCAAAATAGTCTTCCATAATTATATATTTATTATTTTACATTCAAATTTATATTTTAAATAGTAAATATTTAAAATATTATTTATCTTAAAAAATTATTTGTTAAAAATTATAAATATTTTTAAAAAATTATAAATTATAAATATTTCAATGTTCTTAAATAATATATATAATTAATAACTTGTTGTACATTTTTAAAATTTTTCATAAAATTTAATTTTGTAAAACATAAATCAGTTGCTAAATTATTTTCTAAATTATAATTAAATCTATATATATTTTGAATCATTCCTAAAGCAATTGATGATAAATATCTCATATATGATACTTCTGTATTTGGATACCAATATTTTATCATATATCTATAAAATCTAACTTGTTGATTAAATAACAATATACTTTTACTTAAATTATTTTGAAACGCATATTCAGTTAGCCAAGGAATTACATAAAAGCAACTACATTTTCTTTCTGATGCTAAATAATCAGCATGTTTTAATTTTGAATTAAATCCTACAAAACTGAACATTAATTTTGGATTTGCTATAAGATATAATTCTATATTTTTTGTATCCTTATTAATTGTTAAATCATATATTTCATGCGGAATTAATAATTTATCTAATTCTTTTTCTGGTTCTTTTTCATTTCTTACATTAATAACATATTTACTCATTAATATATATACATATAAATATTTTTATTTATTTATTTTGAAATATCAATAAACCATAAAGATAAAGATAATAATAAAAATAATATACCAACATAAATTAATCTATCACCTTTTGTAAAAATTATAAAAAAATTATTTAAATTTTTATCTTTTTGATTTAAATAAATTGTTAAATCTTCAACTAAATCAATACTGACTTTACTTAAATTAATAAATAAACTATTTAATGACATATCATATATATTTTTATTCTCTTTTATTGTCTTTGCTTTTTCATTTTCTTGATATTGAAGTGATTTTAATTGATTTTGTTGTTCTGCATGTTGTAATTTTTGAAAATCACTTTTTTCTAATGTAAATTTGTCCTTTAATATATTTTTTTTATTAAAATCATTTTTATTTATACCCATATTTAAATTTGAATCTAAATTTAAATTTGAATTTAAATTTGTATAATATTCAAGCATATATAATAATAAATAATTTTTTTATTATATTTAAATTTTCATATTTACTAAATTAATTTAATCCATAATAATAAGAACAATTCTCTGATACCTTATGTTCAGGTTTTGCCAATTCAAATGCTCTATTTTCACATAAAGCATTAAAATTATTAGGCATTATATTATTTGTACATTGTTCAAAGCTACCATTTTTTGGGTCACATGGAAAAAAACGTGATTTAAAACATTGTCCTGTACTTAATGTAGGAACTTTACAATTATTTACATTTTCTAATTCACTTAAATTATTTAATTCTTCTATTTGATTTGTATTCATATTTTTATTCATATTTGTATTTTTATTCATATTCATATTTTTATTCATATTCATATTTTTTTTCAAATATAAATTATCCATATTTTTTTTCAAATATAAATTATCCATATTTTTTTTCAAATATAAATTATCCATATTTATTATGTTTTTTATATTATTATTTCTATAATCAATTATTAAATACATTAATATTAAAACAAAAAATATAATATATATAATTACAATATCCATATTATAAAATTATATATTATTTTTTATAATATAGATATATTTATTTCTTTAATTTTCTTAACCTTATTATTTTCAATATTTTCTAAAACTTTCATATCTTCTAAACATTCAATACCAAAAAATTTATTTATTTCCAAAAAATACTTAATAATTTTAGGTCTTTCATAATATTTTTCTTCTTCATATATTTTATTCCACTTAAATATATTAGTATTATTATCCTTTTCCATAATATCAATAACTTCATGTAAGCTTAATTTTTTATTTATATTTTTTCTACACCATTTTACTGAATAATGATGTAAATTACAATATTCTTCTAAATTTAATTCACTATTTGAATCATGCCATTCTGTAAACATATCTCTTAAAAATTTTCTTCTAAAATTCTTTATTTTACAATCAAATTTTAATGGCTCTTTATAATGTTTAACTTTATGATAATCCTTATTAGGATCATACCAAGGCATATCTCCAACTTCAGGAAAATATATATCTTCTATATTTTTAAAAAAAAATGGATGGTTTGGCATAATTATATTTGAATCATTTATTGTTGTATGATTTAAACTATTTTCTAATAGAACTATTGGCGCACTAGCAAATGTATAATTATTTTTTATTAAATCATAAATTTCTTCTTTACTATTTTCTCTATATACTTCATCTCCATCTTGTATTATATAATAATCCGCATATGATTGTGCATGTTTCATAATAAGTTCTCTTTTATATCTTAATTTTAAATCAGATTCTAAATAAGTTATTTTTAAATTCCATAAATTTTTACAATATTCTATTACTTCTTTCGTTTTATCAGTTCCTTTTTGATTAATTATAATATATTCACTTACAAAATCTTTAGTGCTATAAAGTGATAATGCTATCATATTTTGTTCATCCCAAACTGGCATAATAGATATAATATTCATATTTAGTAAATAAAATTTTATTTTCTGAAAAAAATAAACTTAACATACAATTCTTTATTTTGTACAAAATAAATAGTTTAATTAAATTTTTTTAATGATTTTTTAAAAAATATTTAATATTTAATATTTAATATTGTGTTCATAGTTTTAACATATTTATCTTCATAATCATCAGGCTTATATTCATCATATGATACATATTGTAAATATTCAAAATAATTTTTTCCATTAAATCTATCATATGAACTATTTGTTCTTTCAAAAAATTTTGTAAATATTTTATTATCTTTTTTTATATTAATTTCTAATGTATATTCAATAAAAGTAACATTAATCCAATTTTCTTCTAAATATCTAAATCTTCTATAATCAATAATTTCAAAACCATTTTCAATTAAATTCATAAATACATTATATGTATGATAATCTTCAAAACTATGAAATTTATTATTTAATAATTGTACATTAAAAAATTTATGCTTTTTACCTACTTGTTCTGGAAATTTAATTTTTTTTGTAAAAAAACTATCAATAAATAATGATTGTTTTATTAATTTTTTTAATTCATAAACTTCTACTTTGTGACATATGTCCATAAAATAAACTAAAATTTTTGATTGTATTTCATATGGTAATTTATTAAATAAACTTAAAAACATTGTCATAAGTATTAATATTTATTTTTATATTTTTTTTTAAATTCATTTTTTTATAGCCTATTAAAAACAAAAATTAAATCTTTTTCATTTATATTTTTTTTTATATATTGTAAAAAATTTTCTTCTTTAAACTTTATTTCATTAAATGTATAAATATATTCCATATTTGTATATTCATTTTCATTCATTAAATCATCATAATTGACATTCATTGCATCATCATAATTAACATTCATTGTATCATCATTATTTTCATTCATTGCATCATCATAATTAACATTCATTAAATCATAAACATAATTAAAACATAAAGAATTTTTTATCAATACCAATATATAAAGTAATAATGTTTAATTGAATTTCATTTGGTATTTTTCTAAATAAACTAAAAAAATTAGTCATAAGTTAGTAAATAAAATAAAAAATATGTAAATGTGGATATATGAATATATAGATATATGATAAGGATAAATAAAAATAAATTTTTATTTATCTTTTATTTATTTTTTAATCTTTTTAATTTTAATCTTATTGTTTAATATATTTTTTAATAAATTTTTTAATTGATCATTTTTTTCTTCTTCAATAGTCTTTTTCTCTTTATAAAATACATAATAATCATCATTTATTATTTTAAATAATCTAGATTTTTGTCTTTTTTTTAATATAATTGATTTTTCTTCAATTCTATCAATAATACCCTTTTTTGTATATTCAACATTTTTTGAAATAGCATAAACCATATAATTTTCTTTTAATTGGTTATTATTTGTTAAAAAATTCATATTTATTAATTTATTTCTTATTGGGTCTAATTTTTTATTTATTAATATTATATCATTTATTTTATTTGTTTTATAATAATCAACAATATTATCATATACACTATCAATTATATCCTCCATTATTATTTCAATTTCAATATCTATTTTATTTTTATTTTCAATAAAATCAATAGACATATTTTTATAAATATAATTATTTTATACTAAAATAACTAACTAAATTTAATCCAAATGAAATTTGAATTATTTTATACTAAAATAACTAAATTTAATCCAAATGAAATTTGAATAAATTATTTTTCTTTGTAACACGTCCTTTAAAAATTAATTCTTTATTAATTATTTCAAATATTCTGTCATTTAAAACATCTCGATAATATTCTTTAGATTCATGAATTAATTTATTTTGACTTAATACAGTATAATATTCATTATCTCTTTCAATCGTTGAATATTTTTTATTAATCTTATTCAATATACCAATAGAAGTACCATCATTTTCACCTTCTGGTTCAATAACATTCATTGAAGAAGGTTCTAAATATAATAATTTACCTTTGTTTGTATATATTGTATCAACGTCATATGAATCATCTTCATCATCAATAACTTCATCTTCAATAACTTCATCATCAATAACTTCATCATCAATAACTTCATCTTCAATAGCTTTATCTTCAATAACTTCATCTTCAATAACTTTATCTTCAATAAATATTGATTTAGATTCTTCATTTTGTTCTAATTCATTAACTTCAAAATCTAAAATTTCTTGAGTACTCATTGATTCATTATCAGAAAAATCATCCAATTCATTAGAATAAATTAATTCATTTAATTCATTTAATTCATTTAATTCATTTAATTCATTTAATTCAATTGAAGATTTAACAGAAACTTTATTATCATTTTCATTAATATCATCAAGAATATCATCAATCTCATCATTTTCAATCATATTTTTTAAATTATTAGGATTCTTTTTTAAATGATTTGATTCTTCATAATCTTTTGAAAATTTATTAATAGAATCTATTAATTTGCTATTTGATGATCTTTGATTATTTTCTATAAAATCTACTTCAGATTTTTCTTTTTTTGAATCAGTACTAGATTGTAATAATTTAGTAGCATGTAATCTTAAAGAATTTAAATGTTCTGTATTTTCACTTAGAATTAAATAAATAGGGTCATCCTTATTATTATCAAAATAATCTAACATAGTTTTTTTATTTTTATTTTTTTTATTACCTCTTTCAGAAACTTTTTCAAAATAAGAACTAGTACTTTTAGCAATCTTAATCTTATTATCATCACATTTATTTTTAATATCTTTTTCATAATTCAAAAAAATACTTTTTTCTCTTTTTTGTTGATTTCTATGTATATGACATAATTCTCCTTCATGTACAGAGTTACAGCAACGTCCATAACATGATTTTTTCAATTGTCCATTAGTTACTTCTTCAATTATATATAAAATATTATTTTCATTATTTGCTTTTAAATGTTGGAAAGCTTCTCCCTTTGTCTGGAAGCGTTTCGCAGCAGCACATAAATTAGTCTTAAGTTTCTGTGTGCTTTTTTGTGTATTAGTTTGTTCCATTTTATTATAGATTTTTGTTAAAAGATTATTTTTATTTAAAATCAATTTTTTATTTTATTTTTAAAGAAATAATAATGTTAAAAAATTTATATTTATTAGGTGATATTGGATTTTACAATAATAACTTAAAAATGTGTGTTAATAACATCAAAAATGGTTTAAATAGTCATGATGCTATTGTTTTATTAGGAGATAATTTTTATCCTAATGGATTATATACAAAAAATGATATTAAAATATCAAATTTTAATGAAATTTTTAAAAATGTGAAACAACCTATATACAGCATTTTAGGAAACCATGATTATTTATTATATCCACAAGCTCAAATAAATCATACTAATTGGATTATGGATGACTTTTATTTCAAAAAAAGTTATTCAAATATAGATTTATATTTCATTGATACAACTCAATTTTTTATTAGTGATTTAGTATCTAAAAAACAAATTGAAAATGTACATAATAAATCAATTGAAAATTTAATTTATAATCAACTTTATTGGTTAGAATCCGAATTAAAAAAAAATATACATAAACCAAAAATTATTATTGGACATTATCCAATTTTAACAAATGGATTTTATTTTGGGAAAATGGATAATTTATATGATTTATTAATTCATTTATTTACACGATATAAAATAAAAGCATACATAAGTGGTCATGAACATAATGTTCAATTTATAAATCAACAATTTAATAATTATATTTTTAAACAAATTATTATTGGTTCTAGTTCAGAAAATAGAACTGATCCTATTACTAATCATATACCCAATAATATTTGCTCAAAAAATATGGATATTAATATGGATATTAATATGAATATGGATATTAATATGGATATTAATATGAATATGAATATGGATATTAATATGAATATGAATATGGATATTAATATGTACGATAATTCAGATATTTTTTACGGCAAATTATCAATAAGTAATTCTAATATTATAAAATTTGAGTACATTAATAAATATAAAAAATCAAAATACGAATATATATTATAAAACATTAAGCATTAAATGAATATTATTTCAAATAATATTAAAAACATTAAGCATTAAATGAATATTATTTCAAATAATATTCATTTAATAAAAAAAAATTTAGTTAATAGTTCTTAATTTAGATTCTACTTCTTTCACATAATTAAATTTATTTGGTTTATTCTTAAAATCTACGCTTTGGTCAATATATAAATTACAGAGTTGTCTTGCTTTTTTAGTTCCAAGTTTTTTATTTTCATATTTTAAATCCGCCACTAAACTAATTGAAGTATTTAAATTATATTTCTTAATTATTCTTAAAATACTATTCTTTAATTTATTTTCTTCTTTATTTAAAAACATATATTTTTTATATTTTATGATAATTTAAACAAAAAAAATCAATTTTTATTTATTTTATTAAATATATTTTCAAAATCCTGTATAGTATTTAGATTATTTTTGCTAGATTTAGTAGCACTATTTTTATTTTTACCCGTTTTTATAGTATTTACAATTTTTATTAATTTATCAGAATCAAAACATCTAGATTTAGGTATGATATTCAATTTATTAATTAATAATCTTTTAGAATAATATTGGAAATATAAATCATATTTTTGACCTTCAAATGTATATTTAATATTATTTGAACCTAATTTAGATGGATATATTGTACTTAATTCATTAAAATATAATATATTACCATTTCTAGTAAAATCTAATTTAAAACAATGTGTATTAAATATTTTCATATGCGCATTCGGAATGTATTTTTTTTCTTTTATAAATAATTTGAATAAATTTTTTATCATTTCTGTATTACATATAATAAATGTATGTATATTATATCCAAACTGTATTTTTCTTCTAATTATTAAATCTACTAAATTAACTAATTTATATGCTTTTAAGTCTACAAAACTTAAACCATCCACCAATGACCAATTAATTTTTATTGCTTTTTTAAAACTAATTATATTTGATTCAATATTCCAATAATTTTTTAAATTACTAACAGAGTTTTTACCAAAACTATTTTTAAAAACTGTTAGATCATTTTCTTTTTTTATACTATTTTCATATTTAATATAGGGTAATATTATTAATTCTAAATGTCCAACTTCATTTTTATTTTCTTTATTTAATAATATTAATGCTGTTTCAATACTAACTCTATCACATAAGCAATAATATTTAAATTGATTTCTATATGTAAAATGATTGGCATTAAAATTACCTTTCACTAAACTTCTAAATTCAGAACTATTTCTTAATTGTCTTGTTTCAATTATACCATTCATAGACAATTTATCAGTATTGTTTTTTCTTATTTTTCTTAAAGAAACTAAGTCTTTTCTATTAATGTGAATATCTTCTTTTTTCTTTGACCTACTTAATTGTAATAATCTATCATATATATCAAAACATGTTAATCCATTATTTATTAAATAAATACTATCCATAATTTAAAACAATATTTTTTTTGAAAATAGGATTCATATTGTTTTTTCCTAAAAAATAGGATTCATATTGTTTTTTCCTAAAAAACAGGATACATACTATTTGAAAAATAGGATTCATATTGTTTTTTCCTAAAAAACAGGATACATATATCCATTTTGATAAAAATAATTACTATATCCTGGTTGATTATATTTATCAACAATATAAGGTGTCCATGTTACACTAAAACTTTCAATATTATAGTTTTTAATATAAATTAAATAAATTGAAAAAATAAATAAGATTAAAAATATAATTAAAACATACATTTAATTCTAATTTATATATATAAAAAAAATATACTATTCTTAAATATGAATAAAATACCTCAAAAATTATCTGAAGATGATTATATTCGACCTAAAATTACTTTAACAGATGGACTTCAAAATAAAAAAAGTATTCAAAAATATTTAGCTGAATATGAAGAAGTTGATGAAGAAGAAATACCTTATTTAACTCCCGGAATGCACTTACGATATATTTCTTGGGATAAAGAAAATAATTGTGAATTGTTTAGATTAGGTGGAATTTTGGTAAAAATTGCTAAAGAATATATGGTTTTATCAGGAGTTAAAGCTAAAACTTTTTCCGTTCAAAGATATGCATATGATAAAAATAATAATATTATTCATATTACACGATTTTTTAAAAAAATTAAAAATGATGAAATAATTAAAAAGAAAGTCAATGAAACTATGGAAGTTTCTAAAGAAATTATTCAAGAACAAAGTAAAATGCTTCAAAAACAAAATGAAGAACTACAAAAATTAAAAAAACAAATGAAACAAATGAAAAAAAATAAAAATCCAAAATAAATAATTTATTAATTTTTTATAATTTTCAATCCGCTAAATAAATAATTTATTATTTTCTCATTATAATAATTATAATTTTTTACTTCAATTTTAAATATAAAATCTTTTAATTCACCAAATATTTTATTTTGGTCAAACTTAAATGCATTCTTTTTTCCATCTTCTATTGTTTTTTTTATTTGAAAATCATTTAATTGAAAAAATAATGTTAATTGATTTATAAAATCATCAATACTTTCAAAGATAAATGAATTATTCTCATTATACAATAAATCATGAATTTCACATTTCTTTATAAATATAGGAATTCCACAATAAGATGCTTCCATTGTTGATTTACCAAATGTTTCACTTATTGATGGCTGAATAAATATTCTATTTTCTAGTTGATTATATATATGAATCATTTCTGAATAATGAATTTCTCCATAAAAAATAATTTTATTATTTATATTTTGAATATTTACATCTTTTTTTTTAATATATTTTTTTAAATTTTCTAAATATGGACCATTACCTAATATATGTAATTTATAATTTTTAAATTTAGTTGTATTATGTTTTTCAATTCTTTCTAATATATCAATAATAAATGTTATATTTTTTTCTAAAGCAATTCTTCCACTATATATAAAATTGATTTGCTTATTATATACATACTTATTTATAATAAAACTATTAAAATTATTTAAACATATTTCATTTGCATTAAAAATATTAGATGAATATTCTAAAAAAATATTTTTGCTAATTTCTCCAGTTGTTATTAATCCAGAAAAGAAATCGTTTTTTAAATTTTTAAATAAATTATTTTTTATTTTTAATAATATACTATTGTTCATAAAATATAATTTTGCATAATAATCATAATTTGTATGCCAATTAGGAATTAATTTAATATTTTTCTCTTTTTTGATTTCATATAAACAATTATATAACCAATAAAATTCACCATTAAATATAATTATATCATTATTTTCCACATATTTATTTAATTCGTCTTTATCAATAATTGGTATTTTTATAGTTTTATAAAAAAATAATTGAATACCTTTTACTTTTATTAGCTTATATTTTTGATTATTATTTTGATTAAATTCATTAAAACAGGTTAAAATCAAATAATTTATATTTTGATTTATTAAATAATCAATAAATTGAATATATTTATTACTTACACCACTTTTTACTTCAAAAATATTATATAAAACAAAAATAATTTTCATTATTATTTAACATTTATTATTTAAAGTACTTTTAAATTTAAATAATTCAATTGATTTTCATTATTTAAATGCGAATGAATAATTATTATAAAATACATTGTATCTTTTTTTTTATAATCTTTATTAATAATATTTTGATATATTGTTTTTTTATCACTTTTTATAGTTTCGTTAAATAGAAGATATTTTAAATATCCAAAATTTATAACTAATTCATATTGAATACAATCATCTATTTTATAATTTATATTATTTAGTTTTAAATTATTATTATTTATTTTAAAATGACTAATATTTCCATTTTCTAAATTATTTATATCATTTACTAAATATAATTGAATATCAAAATAATTATTTTCATTATTTTCATTATTCAAATTATAATTTAATAAAAAATGAATATATATTTTTTCAATTTCATTTATATTTTCTATTTTTTTTATTAATTTATAATTATTTATTGATTTATTAAATATCTTAAAATTTCCATTTATTATTTTATAAGTTTCATTATTAGGTTTATTATTATTATCATATGATTCTATATTCCAATTTTTTTCGTTTATCCATTCTAATTCATATATATTTTCACTACATAATACTTCATTGCATTGTAAAGTATTTCCCATAAATTAATTAATAAAATAATTTTTTTAATTTAACAAAAAAAATATATTTAATACATATAGATGAAATTATTAAATCTTAAAAGGTTCTCGAAACTTAGAGAACTAAATAAATCTTTAAAAAAATATAGTATGTTAATTATGAGTGGATTATTTTTATTTATGAAAAAAGAAAAAATGTCAAATATGGTTGTTTATTTAGTAATTAGTTTATTAGGATATATGTTATTAAATAATGAAAAAAAAAATATGAAAATGCAAGATAAAAATGAATATTGCAATTCTGAAGATACTAATGAAAATAAAAATGATGATTATTTAGAAGATTTTTTTGATACTAATGAAATTAATGATGAAACTGATAATGAAATGAATGATGAAAGTGAAAATAATGAAGAAAATAATGAAAATGAAGAAAATAAAGAAAATAAAAAAATTAATAAAATTATTAATAAAAACTTAAAAGAAACTAATTATCCTACAAATTTGAATAGATTAACTAAAGATTATTCTAGAAAGAATACTTCCTTTAAATTAAAAATTAATGAAAATAATAAAAATATGCCTTTATTTAATTTAAGAACAAGTGATAAAATTGATTTTTATTGGAATTTTCATCTTCACAATTCAGATACTAAGAAAATTAATAATTTAATTTTATGTAGAGATATTAACCAATGGATGAATAATTCATCTATTTCTGATGATGATTTAGAAAATCAATGTTACCCATTTTATATTATTATTCGTGATAGAAAATCAAATGATGAAATTATGATTTTCGAAGTTTATAAATTATTTGTTTATTCAGATGAAAATTCAAATAAACAAGCTTTTGTTATTAAAGGTGATAATTACAAAACAGCAGAAGAAATTTTAACTATTTTATTTGAATTAAATTATGTAAAAGATTTATTAAATGGAAAAGAATATGAAAATTATAACTTATCTGTTCATGATTCTGTTACATTATTTTTAAATAATTTATTATCTCATTTCTTACCTTATGACGCTCAAGATGATGAATCTATTAACATTGACTTAAAACAACTAAATGAAAATAAAAATACATTTGAATATTTCTATCATACTAATACCTTGGATAATGATATGTTTAACACTAATATTTAATTTAAAATTACATATAATTTATATTCGTAAAATTAAATTTCATTTTTTAACTATCAAATTTAATGTTGATTAAATTTCATAATCCTCTTTTACAAAATCAAAATCAAAATCAAAATCAAAATCAAAAAAATATCTTAGTAAAATTTTGCATTTTCGCAGGTCGCCAGAAAAATATGCTAATAATTCATCAATATATAGCCACACTTTTACAAGAAAAAATTATACATGAATATCATATTTTTGACTTTAGTCGTAATAATAATGATAAATTATATTTATATGAATCTTATTTAACATTAAAATCCCAATTTATTAATCAAATCTTCATTCATAATCATGAAAATACTAATAATACTCAAAATAATCAAACTGATTGGTCTCCCTTTTATAAAACTATTTCCAAATCTTCTTTTTATCAAGATTCAATTATTATAAAATGCGATGATGATATTTTATTTATTGATATACATGGTCTAAAAAATGCTATTAAACAAAGAAAAAATGATAAAAAATCATTTTTAATTCATTCAAATTGTATTAATAACAATATTTGCTCTTATTATCAAAGAAATAATTTTCCTTCTTTAACAGAAAAATTAAATATTTACCCCAAAGGAGGCATTTGTGGTCCTATTTTTGAAAATCCTATTTTTGCCTACATTATGCAACAACAATTCTTAAATCATTTAAATAAAGATTTAAATAACCTTTATCAATATTATTTACAAGATATTTATGTACATTCAAGAATTTCTATTAATTTTATTTTAATTAACGGAAATGATTGCAAATATTTTAAACATACTTCCCTAAATGATGAATATGAATTAAGTTCGTATTATCCCGAAAAATTATCAAGACCTAATAAAATTATAGGAAATTTTATTACATGTCACTACTCATATAGCTTGCAAGAAAAAGTTATGATAAAAAAAAATGAACTTTTAAATTATTATCAACAATTAGCCCTTAAATATAATTCAGAATACAAAAGGTTGAATTATGTTTATGAAAATAAAAGTATGAATAAAATTATAAATTATAAGTTAAGTAAAAATAAATTTTACAGAACAAACTTCAATTATCAAAAATACAGTATATTTGATTCTAATTATTATTTATTTATGAATTATGAAGATAATCAGTTGGGAATTCATGAAAATAATAAAAATTATTTTGATATATTATTTATTGAACCTCATAAAATAATTATTCAATTGGGTATTTACAAATTAAATCCATATAATTTGAAATATGATTTAAAAAATAGAAATATTTTTACAAAATATTTTAATCAAGATTCTGAATGTGTTATTGAATTAATTCCATGTGAAAATAAGTATTATTTTATGTTTTTAAAATCAAAAGTTTATATAAATATATTAAATCAAAAAATTGTTTTAGAAAAAGAACCAAAAACATTGTGGAATTTTAAACAATATACTTCTAAAAAAAAAGTATATTATAAACGATTTTCAAAAAATAAAAAATTGTATTATAAAAATTTGGAAAATGATGAATTATTTAGCGCTTTTTATTTAGGATGGAGTATTTAATTATTCATTTCCAAAAAAACCAAATATAGTACTACCATTATTACCAATACTACTATTTTTTGTTGTAGTTTTTTCTGTATAAGCACCATTTTCACCTACATTATAATGTTCTTTTAAATATTGATTAAAAAAATTTTTTGTCAAATTTTTTTGTTTTTGTTGTCTTTTATAAGACATTATGGTTGCATAATCTTTATGATAAATTTTATGGTATTTCTCAGCAAGTTTACCTAACCAAATTGGTTCATGTCGTTCATGATTAACACTACTAGAATTTTTTTGTATTATTTTTTTTGGTAAAATTATACCAATTTTTGTTTGAAGTTCATCACTTAATGAATTTCCTTTTGGTAAAGTATGATTTATATAATGTCTTTTAAATTCATTTGTATCTAACAAAGGTTTTATTTCTTTTAATTTTTTATTAGGCATAGTTTTAATAAGATTTACTACATTATTGTATTTAGTAGGTGTATTATAATAATTATTTAATGCTTTATTTAATGCTTTTTCAAAAGGATATATTTCTTCAATTATTGATTTAATTATTCTTTTTGTTTGTATATCAATTTTATTTTTTGATTTTATAATTTTATTTAAATCTTTTAACAAATCATTATAAGTAGGAAAATTTGTTTTACTTGTATTAATAGTTCTATTATTATTTTTTAAATATTGATTATATTTTTTTTTTAGTTCATTTTCAGAATTATTTATAGGTACTGAGGATTTAGTATAAGCTTTACTCAAATAACTCTTCAAAGAATTAGTAATAGTTTCAAAATTATAAGAAGTTAAATTATGATTTACTAAATATTTTTTAACATCATTAACTTTTGGTGGATTTATATCTATATATTTTTTTAATAATTCTACAGCTTTTTTATATATTTCATCTAAAAATAATGAATCAATTGTAATTGAATCATTATTTTTAGTCGAAGATATGAATGCTGAAAATTTTTTTAAATTATTAAAATCTTTAATTTTTTTTTGAATTGTTATTTTTTTTTCTGTGTCTGTGTCTGTGCCTGTGCTTTCAGGATTTGCACGTTGTTCAAATTTTTGTCTCAATTTATTTAAAGCACTTTGAACTTCTGGAGTATTTAAAATATCAGTATCACTATAATGTTCAAGTAAATTAGTAAGTGTATTATAATTATTTATATTATTTATTTCCTTAACTAACTTTGTAATTTCATATTCATTTTTACTTCTACTTCTACTTTTATTTTCTATTACATTTCCATTTTCACTTCTACTTCTACTTTTATTTTCTATTACATTTCCATTTTCACTTCTACTTTCACTTCCATTTACACTTCTACTTGTCATTTTTCTATTTTTATTTTTAATTTTTTTTGATTCATATTGTTGAACTCCTTTTTCAGATTCATTTATTGTATTACTTATTAATTTTTTAATTGTATTTATATATATATCTATTAAATTTTTTCCTTTATTTTGTACATTTTTCAAAAAATATTGATTTGAAGAAAAATTATATTTAGGAATACTAAATTTTTGTAATAATTCTTTATATAATTCAATTTCTAAATAATATGTATTAGTTTTTTTAGTAAGGGATTTATATTCTTCAATATATTTTTTTTTATAACTTTGTATTTTTAATTTATCATCTAAAGTTAAATTATTAGAAACTAAATCTATAAATAATTCAAATAATATATAATATAATATTTTATATTTTATACATATTTTTTTAGCTATTTTATTACTTGAAGGCATTGTTCCACTTTTATTTTTTGTATAAAGTGAAGTTATTTTTGGTCTTTGCATAATTATAGAATTAACATAATTATTTCTTCTGAATCTACAAAATTTTTGGTCAATAATAGTAGATAAATCCCCAGCATGTTGATGAGAAATAAAATTACGAATAATAGATTGAGCGGATTTTTCTTTGTCATAAAAATATTCAAATAAATTACTTATGTATTTTTCATTATGATGACCATATACTAATGTATAAGGATTAATAGTTTTTATATTAGTTATACCAGACATAGGTCTTAAATTATTTTTTCTAGTATTCATTATATACTATATTAATATAAAAATAATTTGTTATTTAATAAATATTTATAAAATAAAAATATTTCTATATTTATATGGATAATTTAGTTTCTAAAGACATTCAGTTAAAATTAATTAATAACAGTTTTTATATTACTTACGTTTTTTTATTAACAACAGGAACCATTACATTTATTGAAGCATTACGTACTAAATCTCCTGAAGTCAGAAATATTATGAATTTAGAAACATGTATTTCAATTATTGCCGCCTATTTTTATGGAAAATTTCTAGAAAAATTAGATACAAAAAAAGTTGATTATGAAAAAATAAACGAAACTAGATATACAGATTGGGCAATTACCACTCCCATTATGTTATTAGTTCTTGTATTAGCATTTTTATTTAACTCGAATGGAGGAAGATTAAACTTTTTTTCATTTTTATTAATCTTATTTTTCAATTATGCTATGTTAGGCGCCGGTTATTTAGGAGAACAAGGAGTTATTGAAAAAATGCCAGCTAATATTATTGGTTTTGTATTTTTCGCCGCTTTATATTATTATATATATGCAACTTACATCCAAAATAATTACAATTTTGATAATATGATTTTATTTTTAGCATTCTTAATATTATGGTCTGGATATGGAATTTTATACTTTATGGATGATGTTACTAAAAATGTAGGATTTAATGTATTAGATTTATTTGCTAAATGTTTTGTTGGAATTTTCTTCTGGGCATATTACACAAAAGTTTTTGTTTTATAAATAAAATTTTAATAAAATTAAAAAATTAAATATTTAATAAAATTAAATTTAAAAATGAACCAAATTATTATTCATCAATAATAGGTTCAATTTCACTAATGAAATCAAATGTTTCATCAAAATAATAAGAATTAATAAATTTTATCATTTTTTCTTTATTTGATTTCAAATAAGTAAATTTAATTTGATAATAATAACATTGAAAATCAATATCTAAAATACAATAATCAGGAATTTCAATATTATACACATAATTGTATTCATTTTCTTCCAAATTTGTATTATCAGTATTTTTTAATGTCAAATATAAACCATAAGTTTCATATTTTCCATTTTTCATAATTAAATCATATTTCTGAATAAATTCTGCAGAATTCCTAAATTGATTATATTTATTTTTTTTAGATTCTTCTGAAAATGAAATTCGAAATGGTTCTTCAGTTTCCATATATATATGAATTTCATCTTCAAATATGTCCTGATTCACATAATAAATCGAACAATTATCAGGAATTTCAAAAACTCCTAATTTTTCAATAACATAAGGATGGTCTTTAGATAATTCAATACCATAAAAATCTTCATGAATGTCTTTGTATAATTCAATACAATTACTCATTTTTTGACTAATCAATAAAGGAATACATAAATCAGTATTAACATTATTATCAATTCGAAGTATATTGTTTTCAGTAACAATAAAACTACCTTTTGCTCTATGCTCATCAAATTGAACAATGTCACCAAATTTTAATTTTTTTTGTAAAAGAGATTCAATAGATTCTTTATTAAAATCTTGATTTATATAATCAAATTCATGAAAATAATAAATAGGCTTTTCTTCAATTTCAACAGTTTTCTTTTTGTCAGACTCTTCTAAATTTAATTTACTTACTTTTTCATCAATATTATCAATAAAATTATTTATTAATGAACTTATTTTTTCATCATTATCATCAGATTCAATGCTTTCAAATATTTCAGTTACATCATGATTCATTTTTTCTCTTTGTTGAATAGCATTTAATTCATTATTTAAAAAATTGACTAAAACATCTTTTTTTTTATTGGTACAGCCTTTAATACTGTTTTTTTTACCTAAATCTCTTAGTTGTATTATTGTCATTTTACTTAAATTCTCAATAGTGTACTCCATTTTAAATAGTAATTTTACTTAATGTGTATATACGTGAATATATGTGAATATACGTATGTATAAATTATATTTAAAGAATTATTAAAAATAATCAATTTTTTATTATAAAAATGAGCTAATAATATAATATATGAACCAAAATAATCCAATAAATAAATTTGCCCATTTTGATAGTTCTAATTTTCCACAAATTCATGTACGTTTTCAATCTACAATAAATCATATAGATGAATATAATCAATTTGAAAAGGATTGGTTAGAATGTTATCAACAAAATAAACATTTTTATTTTATTTTTGATATATCAAATGTTGGGTACGTAAATCCAATATATGCTTATTATTTAACTTTATTTATTCAAGATTTAAAAGCTAGAGACTTAAAATTATTAGATTTTAGTATTATTATTGTACATAATTGGTACATTAAACAATTATTAAATGGCATTTTTGAAATTCAAAAACCTGTTTCCACTGTTTATATTGTAGAAAAAACAAACTTACAATTAAATGAATTAATCCAAGATATTCATTCCAATAATGTAAAAGACAAAATAGACAAAATAATTATTAAGAAGTAAATTTATTTGAAATAAAATTACTTAAGACTTCATATATACTTTCTTTTGGTATTTTATGATGAGTATCAAATAATTCTTTTAAATATTTATTTTTTTCCAATAATTTAATTAATTTAGGATTTAAATTATCAATTTTTGTATTTTGATTTACTGGCTCAAAATCATTGTAATTTAATTTTAATAATTTACTATATTGATTAATATTATTTATATTAAGTTTTTTTTTATTCATTCTTCTTGTTACAAAATTAGGTTTTCCTTCACCTTTTTGATTTTTACTTCTTTTTATTTCTTCTTGAGTATTAATATAACTTTTGTTTGATTTATTTTTACTATTTTTTTCTAAATTCATAATTTTTTGTGGTTGACTTATTGTACTTGTATTATTTGTACTATTTGTATTATTTGTATTATTTATTACAAATTGTCTTTTTTGACTATTTTTTTTGGTTGTGCTTCTAATATTTTTTCTAATGCATTAAATTCAGGTTCTAAATTTTTTAATATTTTAGAATTTGACTCTTTAAATTTTTGTTCAATATTTTTTAATGTTTTTTGCATATTTTTTCCCATGGATTCTTCAGTTATTTCATTTGGATTTAAATTTTCAAATTGATTTAAAGGTTTATATGTATTTAATAAATTTGCTTGATTTTCTAATGTATTTTTATTTCTAGTTAATTGATTTATTTTATTTTGTTCAAATTTTAATTGATTAATCTCACTTTGTAAACTTTGTAATTTTTCTTGTCCTGATTGTATTATTTGATTTTTTTCCGGTAAATTTTTTTTTCTTAAATTATTTAAATCTAATCTTAATTGATTTATTTCATTTTCTTTTGATTGTTTATATTTTTCCAATTCTAATTTTTGTGCTTCCGATATTTGTTTTGATTCTTGTACTTCTTGTAATTGAACTTCTAATTGATTTTTTAAAATTTTTAAATTTTTCTCATAATTTTCTTTTTGACTTTGAATTTCAATATTTTTTTCAAAATTTCTTGCTGCTTGATAATTATTTTTTAAAATATTAAATTCAGATTTTAATTGTTCTTTTTCTTCTTTAATACTTTTTAAACTATTTTGATATTTTTGATTATTAATAATTTTTTTTTCTTTTAAATTTTTTAATTCTATTTGAGTACTATTTAATTGAGATACTTTACTTGTTAATTCGGCTAATTTATTTTGTAATTCTGTTTTTTCTAATTCAAATTGTTGTTGTTGTGCTTGTAACTTTTCTTTTTCTGTTTCTACTTCTGTTAATTTTGATTCTAATTTATTTTTTTCATTTGTAAGTTTTTTTAATTTATTTTCTACTTCTGCTTTTTCAGCATTAGAAGTAGATTGACTACTTTTTAATTTTTCTAATTGTTTTTGAGTATTATTTAATATAGCTAATTTCTCTTCTAATTCTGTTTCTTTAGATTCTAATTCTTTAGATTGTATTTGTTGTTTTTCTTCAACATCTTTTAATGTAGATTCTAATTTTATTTTTTCATCTTCTATAGTACGTAATTTTTCATTAAGATTTCCTTGTATTTTATTAAATTCTTTTTTTTGAATAGTAGAATTATCTTTAATTGATGTTAATTCATTTTGTATATTTTCTAAATATTTTTGAGTATTTTTTAAAGTTTGTGTTTTTTCGACTAATTCTATTCTTAAATTTTCTAATTCAGTATATTTTAAATTATTATTTTTTCTTAATTGTTGTATAATATTTAAATTTAAACTTTTAATATTACTTATTTCTTTTTCAAAACTATTTTTTAATTTGTTTATTTGTATATTATAATCTTTTCTAGCTTGTTCTTTAGATTTTTGTAAAGATTTTATTTGTTTTTCTGATTCTTTTTTAATTTTTTGTATTTGTTCTTCATATTTTTCTTTATTTAAACTTTTATTTTTTAATTGCTTTTGTAATTTTTGAATAGAATTAGTTTTATTTTTTTCAACTTCTTTTATTTTTTCATTAGATTCACTAATATTTTTTAATGCTTTTGTTAATTCATTAGCTTTAGATTCAAAATTTATTTTTAATTTGTTTCTTTCATTTTTAACAGTTTCTAAACTTGATTCTAATTTAGTTTTTTCTACTTTAAGTCCATTTAATTCACTTTCTACTTTTGCTTTTTGAGTATTAGAAGTAGCTTTACTATTTTGTAAAGCTTCTAATTGTTTTTGAGTATTATTTAATGTAGCTAATTTCTCTTCTAATTCTGTTTCTTTAGATTTTAATTGTTCTTTTTGTGCTTGTAACTGTTTTTCTTTTTCTGTTTCTACTTCTGTTAATTTTGATTCTAATTTATTTTTTTCATTTGTAAGTTGTTTTAATTGAATTTGTAATTCTTTTTGTTTAGTATTAGAAGTAGTTTTATTATTTTGTAAAGCTTCTAATTGTTGTTGAGTACTTGTTAATTCAGCTAATTTACTTTGTAATTCTTTTATTTCTTGGGCTTTAGCTTTTTCTTTTTCTTCTAATGCTTGTTCTTTTTGTCTTTCTACTTCTGTTAATTTTGATTCTAAAATAGTTTTTTCTTTTTTAAGTCCTTCTAATTCACTTTGTAATTGAGTTTTTTCTTCAACAGAAGTATTTTTATTAGATTGTAAAGTTTTTAATTGTTGTTGAGTATTATTTAATGTAGCTAATTGACTTTGTAATTGATTTTGTTGTTCTTTTAATTTTTGTATTTCAATATTTTTATTTTTAGCTTGTGTTTTTAAATTTTGTATTTCATTATTTTTAGCTTGTGCGTTTTGTTGTAATTGTATCATTTTATTATTTTTAGCTTGTGCGTTTTGTTGTAATTGTTGTAATGCTTGAGCTTGTGCTTTTGATTCTTCTAATGCTTGAGCTTTTTGTTCCTCTAATTCTTTAGCTTGTGCTTCTGATTCTTTTAATGATTTAGCTTGTTGTTCTTCTAATTCTCTTATTTTATTATTTTTAGCATTAGCTTGGTCTTTAAGTTCTTTAGTTTGTAAATTTTTTAATGATTGTATATTCCTATTTTTAGCATTTCTTTCATTTTTAATTCTTTTTAATTCTTCTTGAAGTCTTGTTTTTTCTTCAACAGAAGTATTTTTATTAGATTGTAAAGTTTTTAATTGTTGTTGAGTATTATTTAATGTAGCTAATTGACTTTGTAATTGATTTTGTTGTTCTTTTAATTTTTGTATTTCAATATTTTTATTTTTAGCTTGTGTTTTTAAATTTTGTATTTCATTATTTTTAGCTTGTGCGTTTTGTTGTAATTGTATCATTTTATTATTTTTAGCTTGTGCGTTTTGTTGTAATTGTTGTAATGCTTGAGCTTGTGCTTTTGATTCTTCTAATGCTTGAGCTTTTTGTTCCTCTAATTCTTTAGCTTGTGCTTCTGATTCTTTTAATGATTTAGCTTGTTGTTCTTCTAATTCTCTTATTTTATTATTTTTAGCATTAGCTTGGTCTTTAAGTTCTTTAGTTTGTAAATTTTTTAATGATTGTATATTCCTATTTTTAGCATTTCTTTCATTTTTAATTCTTTTTAATTCTTCTTGAAGTCTTGTTTTTTCTTCTGATAAATTAGTTGTATATTTAGTATCTGCTTTTTGTAAAGCAATTTTATAATTTTCTTCAATTTTAATTCTTTTTTTTTCTTCTTCATTTATTTTCTTTTGTAAATTTTCTTTTTGTTTTAAATAATTCTCTTTATTTTCATTTAATTTTTGCATTTTTTTTGTTAATCTATTAATTCTTTTATTACTAGAATTTTTATCTTTACTTAATTGATTATAATTACTTTTTGTTTTAGTTAATTTATTTTTAAAATTATTACTTTCATATGTTTTTAATAATAATTCTATATAATCTATAATACTACTAGGTATTCTTGCTTTTATAAAATTTATATTTTTTTGTTTAAATAAATCTGTTCTATGCAGAAAATATTCAAATATATCTACTTTTTGTTTTGTTGATGGTATATTACTTAAATTATCAAATGAATTTTTATCCTTTGATTTTTCATATTCTTTATAATAATTAAATATTTTATCTACAAAATTTCTATTTGTAATCATATTATAAACTAAGATTTATTTAATAATATTTATTTTCAGTTAATTTAATAATACCATTTGACTTAATATATATATTGTGTTCAAATTGTGATACATAATTTCCACTTTTAACATAAATTGTTTTATATTCTTCTATAATTTTTTTATTAATTAATTTAATAAATACATTTATATCATATATTTTTATATCTTTTAACCATCGATTACAAAAACACAACATAAAATATTTTTCAAAAATTTTATTAAATAATTCTAATTCATCTTTTTTTAAACTTTTTATTATTTTCATATAATTCTTATTTATCATATATAATTCCACAGGGTCATCATAAAAACATAAATCAGTTGTTGATACAAATGGTTCAACAGCAAATATATCACCTTCTTCCATTCTCATAGGATACTGAATAGCTGTATTTGGTAATGCTTTTGACTTATGTATTATATAAGGTGCAATATTATGACCTGTTAAATCTTTCAAAGTATATAAAGGATATACTTTATTATCAATTTCTACTTCTTTTGATTTTACATATTCTTCAATCATTTTTCCTAAATCACCCAAATTTACATCCGGACCGCTTAAACTAATAGCATAATTTGTAGCCTTTTTTGAAATATCAATAAATTCATCATATTTTGAATTAAAATGAAATGTTTGAGCACTATCAATAATACTTCCTTCATAATGAACTCCAAAATCCACTTTCACAATATCATCTTCTTTAAGTATATAATCTTTTAAATATCCACTTGTATAATGAGCAACAACTTCATTAACTGAAATATTTGCCGGAAATCCACAACCACCTTTTAATGGATTTGATATATCATATTTTATTTTTTCACATACTGATTTTTCAATATAATTAACTAAATTATTAATGGAAACTCCTGGTTTCACTATTTTATTTTCAACTAAATCATTCATAATTTCTTTATGCACTTTACATGCTTTTATTGAATTTATTAAAGTTGTATCCATAATCTTAAAAATAAATATAAATTTATTTTTAAGTAAAAAAAAAGATTCTTAAAGAAATATCAATATTTTTACAATTTATTTTGATAATCATTAATTTTTCTTAAAACATGAATCATAAAATTATGTATAACTTTAAATTTTTTGCTATAAAATATTTCATTAATTTTATTAGGAATTATAGACATATTTGTTAAATCATTTTCTTTTATAAATTCTAATTCAATTAAAGATTTACTAAATATTTCATAATAAATATCATTTTGTAAATCTTTTATACTTAATATATTATTATTAAATTTATCTAATAATTAATCATTATTCATAATTTTTAATTTTAATTTAAGAAATAAAAAAAATTCAATTTAATTATATTTTTTAACAATATAAATGTTTTGTAAATATAAAAATGCACTTGGAAAACCTAAACAAGGACTACATAAATATAGAATATTTAATATTGCTATTGTTGATGTATTATTGACAATTGTTGGTGCATATATATTTTATTTATTTAATCCTAAATTTAATTTTTTTGTAATATTATTATGTTTATTTGTTTTAGGAATTATTTTACATAGACTTTTTTGTGTTCGTACAACAGTTGATAAATTATTATTTCCAAAAGCATAAATTGCATTTTTCTTGATTATTTATTTCATCATATAATTCTTGTCTTTTTGGAATAAAATAAAAAAAATATTTTATGAGTTGATAATAAGTTCATAAGCAATAAATATATATATTTATAATTATATGAATATTTATACTGACGGAATTTTTGATTTATTTCATAGAGGACATATTGAATTTTTAAATAATATAAAAAAAAAATATCCTAATAGCAATTTAATAGTAGGTATTATTAATGATAAAGAATCAACTAATTATAAAAGAGAACCAATATATAAGGAAGAAGATAGATATACAATTATTGAAAATATAAAATGTGTAAATAAAATAATAAAAGATGCACCATTAATTATGAATGAAGAATTCATAAATAACAATAAAATAGATTTAATAGTTCATGGATTTTCAAATAATCAAGATATTGAAAAACAAAATGAATTTTTCGAAATACCTATTAAATTAAATAAGTTTGAAAAATTACCTTATTATGATAAAATATCAACAACAGAAATAATTAATAAAATAAAAAAATATTATTAATATATATTATATGCCAGATGTTATTAATAAAATAAATTTTTCATTTGATAGATATATATATGAATATATAAAAAATTTACCTAAAATAATATGTTTTTTAGAACCAAATTATATAACAATATTTAATTATTTTGTTACATTATTATTAGGATATTTAATATATACAGATAAATCTATATTAATAATTATATTATTAGCAATATTTAGAAGTATTTTAGATATATTAGATGGTGCTATTGCTAGAAAATGTGATAAAACTACTAAATTTGGAGCTAAATTGGATGTATTAGGTGATATTTTATCTGCTTTAACAATAACTATAATATTTTATATTAAATCAAAAAATAATATAAAAATATTTTTTATGATATTAATTATTTTAGGATCATTTGTTTCATTGGATTTGTATATCAACTATAATATTATATATAAATATAAAGTAATTGAATTAATACATGATAATACAATTATTGTATTACCATTATTTATATTAATTTCTATGTATTTAATTAAAAAATAAATATATTAAATAAATAAAAATATATAAGTAATAATTATGAAATGTGCTTATGTAACATTATTAACAGATGATAAACAAGATTTTATATATAATATCATATTAGGTTTAAGTTTATTAAAAACAAAAACAAAACATGAAATAGTTTTATTATATACATTAAGTGTTCCTGAATATAAATTAAATATTTTTAAAAATATATATACAAAATTAATAAAAGTTGAACATATTAGAACTTCACAAAAATTATTCTTTGATTTATCATATTTTTTTACTAAATTTCAAATATTTAATTTAAAATGTTATGATAAAATATTATATTTAGATAAATATCAATACATTACAAAAAATATTGATTATATATTTAATTTTAAATATCCAGCAGCATTTTGTTACAAAAATAAATTTAAAAGAACTCATATGTTTTTAATTAAACCAAATGAAATAATTTATGAAAAAGCATTAAATGAAATTGATGAAGCAGATTTAGAAAAAAAATATATGGATAAATTTATTTTAAATTCATTATTTCCAAAAATTAATTGTTTTTCATCCAACTTAGATTTTCAAAAATATTTAAGAATGATAAACAATAAAGAAAAACAAGAAAATATTAATTATAAAGATATAATAATAATTGATTATAATTTTATAAAAAAACCTTTTTCATTTTTAGGAAAATCAAATAATTCAAATAATTTTAATAAATATAAAGAATTATATAATCCATGGTTAAAAATGTATATGAAGCTATACAACAATTTTCAAAAAAAAAATATTGATTTATATAATATTTATTCAATTGTTTCTAATGATTATAATAAATATTTAAAAAATCAATATCCAAATATGAAAAAGCATAAATTACCAAAAGAATTATTTGATAAATTAAATAAAAAATTAAATTCTATCATTAACAATTATTTAACATTTAATGATGTTTTAGAATATTTAATGAAAAATAATATTAAAATGTTTATTTATGGAGGAACAATAAGAGATTTATATGGAAATCTTGAAATTAAAGATATTGATTGTTTGTATGTTGGTGATTATAAAAAAATATACAAAATATTAAAAAAAAATCAATATATAGAATTTAAACAAGGTTCTTTTAAAAAATATTTTGACATTGAACATGATGAATTAGAATTAAGTAATTTAGATGTTTTTAGAAAATCTTTAGACGGACCATGCAATGCTTTAATATACGATTTGCAAACAAAAGAAGTATATGATTTAACAGGATATGGAGTTGAAGATTCAAAAAATAAAATATGGAGATTAAATCCTGGAGATACTTATGAAGAATGGTCAAATGACCATAATTGTTTAATACATAGATTATATAAAATGATGAATAAAAATTTTGAAGTTTCAAAAGAAGATAGAAAATTTATTTATAATGAATTATATTATAAAAAAAAAGATAGAAGTTATTGGTTTTATTTAAATCGATTTGCTGATTCTGATTTTTATGATTTTATAAAAAATGATATTAATAGTTTAAATTTAAAATATAATGGAACTCAATTTATTGATTTAATTAAATATAATTTAAAAAAACTTAATTTACATAATAATTCAAATTCAAATTCAAATTCAAATTCAAATTCAAATTCAAATTCAAATTCAAATTCAAATAATTTTTTAAATAATTTTTTTAAACCAATTAAAAAAAAATAAACCTAAATAAGTATATTTAAAAAAATATATATTTATATTTTTATTTATAATAAAATTTTTATTTATAATAAAATAATAATGAATTATTTTATTGGAACAATATTTTTTTATTTTTTATTTATAAATAATTTTATTTTAAATAAATCTATATATAATTTCGAATTAACAGCTTTTAATACTTCAAAATTAGATTCAAATAAAGATTCTAAATCAATATATATAAATAAAAACCATCATTTAAGAAATAATGATATAGAAATAAAACAACTAAAAACAAATAATTTAATTAGTTTAAAAGGTATAATTGATGAAACAACAGTAAATAAATTTTTAATTGAATTTATATTACATAAAAATAAAGAAAATTTGTATATTTATATTGATAGTACAGGTGGAACTGTTGAAGATGGCTATAAAATTATTACTGAATTTCAAAAATATAATGTATCTTGTATAGCAGAAAAAGCATATAGTATGGCTTTTGTAATATTTCAAACTTGTCATAATCGTTTTTTAGTACCTCATGGAAAATTAATGCAACATCAAATAAGTTTTAGTATTACAAATGATTTTGAAAGAGTAAAAAATTATATAGAATTTATCAATCAAATTGAAAAAGATTTATTAAATATTCAATCTTCAAGAATTGGTATGTCATCAAAAAAATTAAAAAATAAAATAAATAATGAATGGAGGATGTTTGGTAAAAACGCAATAAAACAAAATTGTGCAGATAAAATAGTTAATGTTGAATGTAATGAAGAATTAATTGATGAATCATATATAATAAACGACGGTTATTATTATTATATTTATTCAAAATGTCCAATAATATCTCATTATTTAAATAAAATAGAAATTGTTCAATAATATTCTGTAATATTCTGTAATATTCTGTAATATTCTGCAATATTCTGTATATGTGATGCTTATATGAAAAATTATGGATTCATTAATTCATTAATTCATTAATCCATTAATTCATTAATCCATTAATCCGTAATTTCTCATATAAGCATCACTATTTACATCTCTTCCTCTAAATTCTTTAAATACTTTTAATGGATTTGTACCTCCTCCTTTTGCCAATATTGTATTTCTAAATTTCATTCCCAATTCTTGAATCTTTTCATCGTTATTTAATCCTGTTTCACTAAAAGCACTAAAAGCATCCAAAGACATAATTTCAGCCCAAATATAACTATAATAACCTGCTGAATATCCACCGCTAAATATATGCTCAAATGAACATAAAAATCTATCATTTTTGTCAATATTTTTAGCTAAATATTTTCCGGCAATATTCTTTTCAGCTTTATATATATCTTCAATTTTATTAGAAAATACATATAAATCTAACATACTAAAATAAATTTGTCTATTAATTCCATTAGCTACATGAAACTTTTTTTGTTTTATTAATTTATTATATAAATCTTCTGGTAATATTTCACCTGTTTGATAATGCTTAGCAAAACTCATTAATGTTTTTTTATCATAGCACCAATTTTCCATAAATTGAGAAGGCAATTCAACAGCATCCCATTCAATTCCATTAATTCCAGAAACATGACCTTCATCAACATTTGTTAACATATGTTGTAACCCATGTCCAAATTCATGAAATAAAGTTTCCATTTCACTTAAAGTCATTAAAGATGGCTTACCATTTAATGGTGGTGTTCCGTTTAATATTAAATAAGCAACTGGTTTTGTTTTTAAATTTTTACTTTTAATTAAACATTCATCCATCCAAGCTCCACCTTTTTTTTCTTCAGGGCGTACAAATGGGTCTAAATAAAAAGAAGCAATTTCTTTTTCCAAATCTTTTTTATCATAAACTCTAAAATATTTAACTTCAGAATTCCAAACTTCAATATTTTCTTCTTTTACATTAACTTCAATTATTTTAATAGAAAACAATTTTTCACTTAATTCAAATAAGCCATTTAATACATTTTCAAATACTAAATATTTTTTTAATTCTTCTTCATCAAAGTTTAATTTTTCTTTTCTTAATTTCTCACTATAATAAGGCACATCCCATAAATCTACCTTTTTTAATTGAAAATGAGTCTTTAACTCCTCAAAATCTTCTTTTCCTTTTTTTTTTGCCTTTTTAGAAATATTTTTTAATAATTTATTTATTTTTTTTTCATTAGCAATTTTTCTAGCAAGTGAAACTTCTACATAATTTTTATAACCTAATAAATCAGCCATTTTTTGATGTAAATCTAATATTTCATAAATTAAATCTGTATTATTGTATTTTCCATGACTTGCTTTTTTAATGTTTTCAATAAATATTTTTTTTCTTTTTTTAGAATCAGGATAATATGTCATAAATGGAATCAAAGATGGACCATCTAAACTAATAACCCATGGACCATTCTCTGGTGTTGATTTCATTTTTTCTTTAATAGCATTTTCAGAATATAATTCCAACGCACTAGCAGGTAATTGACTCATATAATCATCTTTTTTAATAACTAATTTATATTCTTTAACAGCATCCAAAACATTGTTTTTAAATTTTGTTTCTAAATCACCTAATTTTAATTGAATATCTAAAAAATCTTTTTTTTTAGTTTCTTCCAAATTAACTCCATTTAATTCCATACTTAAAATTTCACCATCAATAATTCTTTTCTGAATACCATTTAATTTTTGCTGTTTTGCTTTTTTTAAACAAGTATATAATGTTGTTGATTGTTCAATATTACTGTTTATTTTAATTATTTCAGGGTTTATTTTATCATAAATATTTCGTAAATTATCATTATTTTTAACACTATTTAAATGAGAAATAATTCCCCAATAATAATTTAATGGAAATTGTATTTTTTCTAATTCATAAACAACTAATTTATAATAATCTTTTTCTGCTATTTTCATTTTATCTTCTAATTCATTAAAATCTGTTTTTAATTTACTTAAAATAATTAAAGCATTTTTTTCTATATCATCATTTTCTATTTGAGTAAATAGTGGTAAATTATTTTCGTTTTTTATATTATTTAATTTCATTTTATTTACATATTAATAATAATTAGTTTTTAAATTAAAAAAAATGATAAAATATAAATTATTTTAAAATAAATAAAAAATAAAATTATAATCATATTATAAATTAATAATGAAATATTTTTTATCTCTTTGCTGTATAATTAAAAATGAAGATTATTTAGAGGAATTTTTAATTTTTTATATGATTTTAGGAGTAGAACACTTTTTTTTATATGATAATGAATCAACAATTCCATTAAAAAAAAAATTACATCAATCTATATTTAAAGAAAAATGTACAATTATTGATTTTCCAGGGAAATGTAAGCAATTAGATGCTTATGAAGATTGTTTAAAAAAAACAAAATTATTAAGTACATGGCTAATTATTGTAGATGCTGATGAATATATTTTTCCTAAAAAATGTTTTAATTTAAGAGAATTCTTAAGAGACTATAAAGATTATCAAGCAATTGGTATAAATTGGATTATGTTTGGTTCAAATAATCATATAGTAAAACAACAAGGATTTTTAACAGGTAAATATACTAAATGTGGAAATTTTAATGTTCATATAAAAACAATTACAAAACCTTTATATACAATTTCAATGGATGGTGTTCATAGTGTAAAAACTATAAACTCGAATAAATTTGTTGATCCTGGTAAAAATATAATAAGTGGTTCATTTAATAAGAATGATAATACACATATTATTCAAATTAATCATTATTGGGGTAAATCATTGGAAGATTATAAAATTAAAATAAATAGAGGAAATGCTGATGTATTAAAAAAAAGAGAATTTTTTAAAAATTATATGAATTTATATAATAATAAAGAAGATTTACTATTTAAAAAAAAATATTTAAAACATATTAAATTATTTTTTGATAAATATAACATACCTAAAAAAAAATAAATGTATAAATAAATGTATAAATAAATGTATAAATAAATGTATAAATAAATGTATAAATAAATGTATAAATAAAATATTTTATATATTAAATATCAAATAGTATTATTTCTTTTCAAATTAATATATAAATTAAAATTATATATTTTAATTTATATTATATATATGAATAAAGAAATAATATTGAATAATTATTCAATAGATTTTATTTTAAGTTTATATTTTGATAATTTACAAAAAAATAAGAATCTACAAGATATTATTGATTTAAAAAATCTAGATTTTTTTACATTTAATAAAAAATCAGATGAAGAAATAGAAGAAATAGAAAATAATTATAAAAATATAATTGATTATTCAATAAAAAATGATATATTAAAAAATTATTATATTGATGAAATTTTTGAATTTCATAATAATTCAAAATGTATAATAATAAAAAATAATTTTATAATAAATAAAATATATTTATTTTCTATAACAAAACATAATCATCATTTTTTTAAAAATATGTTATTAAATAAAAATAGATTAAAATTTTTACCAGTAAATTTAAAATGTATAAATAAAAAAGATTGTAAAATATATCATGGTGTATATGATGAATTATTTAAAAAACATTTTTTTAAAAATATAAAAGAGTATTTATTAAAATTAGATAATTCAATTAGTATTCAACTAATTGGAAAATCTATTAATGGAATGACAAATATTGTTTTAGGATATTTAATAAGTATGTTATTAAAAAATAAAATTAATATTTATAGTTATTCTATATGTAAATTTTGTAATCAAGATTTTATAGATGAAATAGAAAAAAAAGAAAATATTAAACTTAATATAATTAATCATAAATATGATGCTGTTCAATTATTAGTAAAACCTTTTACATTAAACTTTAAAAATTTAATAATATTAAATAAAGATAAATTAATCATTCAAAATAATATAGATGAAAATCAAGATACTATTATAAATAAAAATTTTATTTATAATATATTTTCATTTTCTTTAAAATATCATTCATCTATACATTTTTTTGAAGATTTATTAAATTATAAAAATGAAGATAAATCAATAAAAATAAATGTTAAAAAATAAATGTTAAAAAGTAAATATTTAAAAATAAATATTTAATATATTGTATGACAAATACATTTAATTGTATAAGATGTACATTTCAAACAAATAAAAAAAGTATTATTATAAAACATTTGGAAAAAAAAAATAAATGCATAAAAAATGTAAGTATATATTTTCTTCCTGATGATTTAATTTATGAATTATGTTTAAATCCGATAAATAATGAATTTAATGAATTTCAATGTAAAAATTGTTTAAAAAATTATATTTCAAAATATAATTTGAATAGACATAGTAAAAATTGTAAAAATTGTATAAATAAAGATAAAAAAAATAATTTATTAGTTAAATATAAATTATTTAATTATTTAGATATAAAAAAATATATTAATGATTTTTATAAATTAACAATATTAAAATATTTTGAAGAAAATAAGATATATTTTTCATTTAAAAGACCTTGGAATTTAAGTCATATTGATTTATTAACAAAAAAGTTATTATATATATCAAATGATAAATATAGTGATTTATTGAGAAAAATATTAGAAAATGATAAAAATATAAATATAATTTATGATAAAAATGAAAATTATGGATATTTTATAAATGATGTAAATGAAATAGAATCAATTAATAAAAAAACAATTGTTAGTAAAACAATTGAAAAAATACTAAATACATTTACAATATTTAAAAAAGATTTAGAAGACAATAACAAAATAATTGATATCAATTTATTATATAAAGAGCATGAAATTATCAAAGATAAATATAATTTATTTTTAAATAGTGAAATAATAAGAGAAAAAGTTGAAACAATTATATTAAATTTATATAATGAAAAATTTCATGAAATTCAAGAAAATGCTTTGTATGAATTAAATAATAAAAATTTAGGTTTTTAATGTATTTATCGTATTTTGCACTATATTATAATATGAAAATTATTTTTTATTCATATAATTAATTTATTTATTAAATAATTATGTAATTAATTACCTATTAAATTATTATATTTATTAATTAATCCACCATATTCTGTTGAACTATCAGCAGAAGTAGATTTTGATGTACTCTTATTATTATTATTATTATTTTTATTATTATTATTATTATTATTTTTATTATTATTATTATTTATTGGATTCATATAATTTACACTTCCAGAAGTTAATGCTGATTCATTTAAATATGTAACATATGATACATCATATGAAGTTAAAAATTTAGGAAATTCAAATTTATGTTGATAATATTTATTATTATTAGTATCTACATATAAATTATACCAATCAGAAGTATTTCCACCAATTGTATCTTCTTCTAATTCCCATATTTGACCATTATAATAATAATATTCAAATATTATTTTCCCATAAGTATATCCTATTTTAGTATCATATGTTGTATCTTCAATAGTAAAATTACCTGTTGGTAATAATCCGTATTGATAAATAAAATGTCCTATTTGATTACTATATTTTCCAATATTAAATTTATTATAATTTCCATTTAAACCTTCAAAAAATGTTAAAGATTTAATAACAATAGGTGACTTATTAGAATTAATAAATCTATCATATAATTTTGTATTTAATAAAGGACTATTTAATCTAAATATACCTAATTGATTTAATGATTCAGTATCATATATATATTTTTGATTTATATAATCAAAACCTAATATAAATTTATTTATAATTAATCCGCCATTATATGGTAAATTATTTAATATACTATTAATTGATTCATTACTTATTGGGTCATAATAATAACCTTCTATACCTAACCATTTTTGAGGTAATCCAAGTTTTACTGAATTACTTAAACTAACTAAATCAGTTTTATAATATTTAGAATATATACTATAATTTTCAATAATTTGTGAAATAACTGATTGTAATATAAAAGGATTTAAAGCAACTGTATATTGTTGATTATTTCCAACTTTTCCATTAATAATACCACTTACAGATAATTCATTATTTTTAGATAAAAACAAGGTGACCCTGAAATTCCTTCATTTATATGAAGATCAACTAAAACAGAATTTGGAATAATATATGAATTTTCAATAAATGAACCAGTAAAATTTGGATCCATTATTTTTCCGTTTAAAAATGTTCTATTATCTAAGGTTCCTAAATGTCCAATAACATCAACTTCATCTCCTATTCTTAATATACTATTGATATCTATTTTTAATTTTTTATAAGGTGTTAAATCAATATTAAAAACTTTATTATAACTTAATTCAGGGTCGAATAATCCTACAAGAACATCACTATGTATATCTCTTCCAATTACTTTAAATTCAGCGCTAGTTGTTATTGATTCATTTGTATAATCAAATAGTTCAAAAGATGCTCTAAATGTTTCTAAATTTGCTGATGTGATTAAATGATTACATGTTATTAAATAGATTAGATTAGGATTATTATAATGAGTATATAAAAATCCAGCTCCAATATTACCAGTATTAACAATGCCTACTGATTTTATTATTTTTTGAATATTATTAAGCTCAGGATAAATAAATTTTAATTCATATTGAATAAATTGACCTTTTCTTATATAGTTTTCTTTAATGTTTTCCAAACTTTCTTCTTGAATATTTGCTAATTCGGAATAATATTTATAATCTATATTATTAAGACTTTTATTAGAATTATTAAATATACAATTTACACTGTAATTCACTAAATAATTATTTAAATCTGCTGATTGAATAAAATATTTTTTTAATATTCCAGGGTCACCATAACTTCTAGTTCCTAATATATTACCTGATAAGTTTAATGTTCTATAAACAAAATCAGTAAAAGTTATTAATTTATTAGCATATACATTAAATTCTAAACTGTACAAATGAAAATTAAAATTGTATTTACTATAAATATTATCTTGATTATCAACATAATAATAATCTTGTAATCTTCTTATTTGTGTATCATTATAATAAAATAAATCAAATTGATTTTCTAATAATTCTTTATTTGATACAAACGTATTTAATCCTTGAATATTAAAATATCCACTATGAACGCAACTAGCATAATAATTATTGTAATTTATTACTTTTTGAGTCATAGGATAAAAATATTTTTTTAATTTTTCTAAAACAACAGTTGGTTTGCCATAATCAAATTGATTTCTAATTAAAAAATCGTCAAAAATTTCTAATTTTGTTTTATTTATTAAATGAAAATCAGATGCATATAAATCAAAATTAAATGTATATTTGCTATATATTAATTCTTTTGTTTGTTCATTATAAGCACTAAAATATCTTAAATTACTTAATGGATAATATTCTTTATTGATTGACATATATAATAATAATATATTTTTTTAAATGTTAAAAGTTATAAATAAACTTAGTAATTATATATCAATTACAAAAATTTTATTTATGACTTCAATCAAGTTATATTCAATTATTTTATGATTCCTGTCATTTATAAAAATAAATTTATAATTTTGATTTATTTTTTTATTAGCTTCTATTATTGCGAAAAATAGTTTAATTTTAATAGAATCATCATTTTCATCTATTAATTCAATATTAAATTTAATATTTTTATTTATTAATATAGAAAATTTATAATGTTTTATTTGAATAAATGGTTTTAAATAAACCAATTTATTTTTAAAACAAAAATCATAATCATTTTTTAACAAATTACGATGATGTTTATTATAATAATAACCATCATAAAATGTATTTAACAATATATTTCCATTCTTTTCTTCAATTCTACAGTTTAAATAATTTTTTTTTGGCTCACTAACTATATGTTTTAATTGAATATTTTCATCTTTAAAATGTTCGTAAAATAAACGAGGACCACTAACATGAAGCGGACATTTACCATAAAAACTTTGATTCACATTATTTACTATATGATTAATGATATGTTTATAATGAATATTTTCTTTTTCACTGATTAATAAGGAATTAAATAATAAATTTTCTTTCGTATCTTGACAATATAAATTGAAATCATCAGTGTTTAAAATAGAATGAAATGATTTTCTTACTAAATATTTATTATCTAAATAGATACCACCATATTTATATATAATTAAATATCGAAATAAATCAGCTTTAAATGCACATGGATATAAACTATCATATGCATTTAAAATAAGTTCATTATAATGTGATTTTATAAATATTCTACATTCAATATCATTATAAAAATAATAATCAAAATCTGGATTTAAATCAATTAAAGATTGAACACAATTAAAATGAGAGTTATTATGATAATTATTATTTATATACGTTTGAAAAATATTTGTAGGAATTTTTAAACTTTTATTTTCTTTTTTAATTAGCTTTAATTTTGTTTTTAAATTCATTATTTTATAATTTTTATTACAACTTCCTAAAAATATGCTTTCGTATATATGTTCATCATGAATATCATATATTTTTAATTTTAATTCTTCAGACCAACCAAATTTTAAATTATCAAATTTGCGTATTATTATCTTAAATTTGTTAGTATGTAAATAATAAATAATTATATTAAAGTCATCATAAACATTAAATAATTCATAATTATTTAATATAAAATGATGATTACTTTTTTCTTTAAATGATTCTATTTTCTTTATTTTATATAAATCCATAATTATATAAAAATTTAATTAAAAAAATATAAACTATATAATTTTTTTTATCATTTATAATTATATGGATAATAACCCAAATCTAGATATTATAAAAAATCAATACCAAGAAAATAATATAGGATTAGGTATTAATTGTTTTGAAAAAAATTGTAAAGGTTATCAAAATACAAGCATTGGTTCTTATTGCTTACAGAAAAATGAATTATCACATAATAATACTGCGATTGGATTTAAATCCTTATTACATTCTAAAGGTAAATATAATAGTGCTTTTGGTGCTTTAAGTGGTCAAACTTTAGTAAGTGGACAAAAAAATGTTATTATTGGAAAACACGCAGATGTAGATGATGAAGATTCATTAAATAGAATTGTAATAGGTCAAGGAGCTATTGGATTTTATGATAATAGCGTAACTTTAGGAAATCGATTTGTAAAAAATGTTTATATGAGTCAGCTTAAAAATGCTACTGTTCATTGTGGTGGAGTATATATATATGATTCTTCATCAAAATTTAAATATAAATTTCCTGAAAATGACGGTTTAAATGGACAATATTTAAAAACAGATGGAAATGGAAATTTAACTTGGAATTATCATCAAATAGTTCAAAATCATATACATAGTCAATCAACAGCCCAACTTGATTCAGGTTATAATTTAGCAATGGGTATAAATGCGTTAAGTAATATAACAGGTGGTACTTATAATTGTGCTTATGGTTATGAATCATTATTAAATTTACAAAATGGTCATGAAAATATTGCTTATGGTGCTTTATCCGGATTAAATTTAGTTAATGGTTCTCAAAGTGTTTTTCTAGGTAAAAATACTAAATCATTTTCAAATAATTCAAATAATGAAATTGTTATAGGTTGTAATTCAAATGGATTAGGTTCAAATAAGGCTGTTATTGGAAATAATGATATTACTCATTTTTGGTGTTCTGAAGATGGTGGTGCGTTAGTATATGGAGGTTCGTTTATTTCTACATCAGATAGACGATTTAAAAAAGATATAAAAACAATAAATATTGGATTGGATTTTATTAATAAATTAAATCCTGTTTCATTTAAATGGAAGAAAGATAAAATTAAAGGTGAAACAAGATATGGTTTTATTGCTCAAGAAGTTGAAGAAACCATGAATTTTTTTAATATGAAAGAAGAAGATTATTTATTAGTGGATTATAATCAAGAAACTGATAAATATAGCTTAAATTACACTGAATTTATTTCTCCCATTATTAAATCTATTCAAGATGTTTATGTTGATTATAATCAAAAACTAAATATTCATACTGATAGATTTAATTTTATTGAAAATGCTATAAAAATAAATCATCAACAATGTGATTCATTAGAAAAAAAAGTAAAAACTTTAGAAGAACAAACAAATCAAAATAACAATCAAGATTTAAAAGCAATTCAAGACAAACTTAAAGTCTTAGAAATTAAAAACAATTCTAATGATTTAAAAGAAATTCAAGAAAAGTTAAAAATTTTAGAAGAACAAAACAATACTAATGATTTAAAAGAAATTCAAGAAAAACTTACTTCATTAGAAAATGTAAATAATCAAGATTTAAAAGAAATTCAAGAAAAACTTACTTCATTAGAAAATGTA
>Ga0209600_1000073_pt1 | contig 70371 bp, 71 predicted proteins | sample COGITO_mtgs_1104_FD_185518 | JGI IMG/M metagenome (GOLD analysis project Ga0209600, IMG submission 185518) | Pelagic marine microbial communities from North Sea - COGITO_mtgs_110421 (SPAdes) (version 2) | ecosystem: Environmental > Aquatic > Marine > Epipelagic ... | reverse complement strand
AAATTATTTAATTTAGTAATTTGTTCGTAAGTTAAATTTTCAATTGTAGTTTTATAATTTGAATTTTTAAAATTAACTTCTTTAATATTGTTTTTGTAATTATCAACAATTTCTTGTCTTCTTTTTCTTTCTTCTTCTTCTTGCATTGCTTGTTCTCTTTGATAGTGTCTATCTTGTCTTCTATTTGCTCTTGATTCATGATAACTTCCCATACTATTCCACATATTTGCATCAAAACCCTGTTTTAATGCTCCACTAAAATTACCTTTAAATATATTTTTAACTTCTTTTCCTCTATGTTTTCCAGATTCAAAAGAATTAATTAATTCCATATATAATAAATAATTATATTATTTTTTCAAAAATTTTTAATAATTAGTAAATTCATTTATTTTTTAATTTATTTACTTTTTGCAGTATTTAATACTTTTTTGATTTTTTAACAGGTTTATTAGTAGTTATTTTTTAAATATTGTTTTTTTTTAGTAGTTGGATTTTTAACAGTTGGTTTTTTAGTAGTTGGTTTTTTTACAGTAGGTTTCTTAGTAGTTGGTTTTTTAGTAGTTGATTTCTTAGTAGTTGGTTTCTTAGTAGTTGGCTTTTTTTTATTACCTCCAGCATAAGTTTCATTAAAAGAAAAAATATAATTTTTAGGTTCTTGAGGAAGAAATCCTCCTTCTTGAGGATGAATCACTTGAGGTTGAGGATGAATCACTTGAGGTTGAGGATGAATCACTTGAGGTTGTGTTGCTTTTACTTGAAGTTGAGGTTGTACTACTTGATTATTTGGAGAATAATTTGGGTCTGATATAGAACTCGGTTTTTTATTTTTATATTCTATATAAACTTGTTTTGGAAAAAATGTTAATGGTGAGCCAAAATATTTATTTAAATAAAAATTTCCATCATCTCCTAAATAAACATTTCTTTCTACATTTCCAACTTTTTGTAATGGCGTCCCACCAATTCCAAAAAAACCAGGAATTTCTGTAATAGTATCATTTATTTTTCACATATATAAAAGGTTTTTTTTTCCAACTTTTATAACAGTTGTTTTTTTAGGTGCTAATTTTTTAAATGGTAAATCTTTCAATAATATTTTAGTTTGAATTAATTTATCAACTTGTTCATATGTTAAATTATTAATAGAATTTAATGTATAATCATTAGCAAATTTATAATCATTTAAATTAGCTAAATAATTATTTACTAAACCTTGTTTTGCTTGGTTTCTAGCATTTACTTCAGCTTGTAATTTATTTCTTAAACCAGGTGTTCCAATTTCAACAGTTAGACCTAGACCACTTCCTTTTTTATTTCTTAATTTATATTTTTTACTCATATACTCTTGTATTATTAAAATATAATATATTTTAATAAATAATAATTATTTAATTCTTTAATTTATTTTTTAGTTGTTATTTTTTTAATTGGTTTTTTAACAGGTGTTTTCTTAATAGGCTTTTTAGTAGTTGTTTTTTTAGTAGTTGTTTTTTTAACAGCTGGTTTTTTAGCAGCTGGTTTTTTAGCAGCTGGTTTCTTAGTAGTTGGTTTTTTAACAGTAGGTTTCTTAGTAGTTGGTTTTTTAACAGTAGGTTTCTTAGTAGTTGGTTTTTTAACAGTTGGTTTTTTAACAGTAGGTTTCTTAGTAGTTGGTTTTTTAACAGTTGGTTTTTTAGTAGTAGGCTTTTTAGTAGTAGGTTTTTTAACAGCTTGTTTTCTAGTAATTGGTTTTTTAGTAGTTGGTTTTTTTTTAAAATTAGGTTTACCACTTCCTTTAGATGAATTACCCTGTATATATAATTTAAATATATAAATTTTTGGTTTTTGAAATTGTTGAGGTGGAGGTCCTTGTTGATATTGAGGTGGATGTCCTTGTTGTTGATATTGAGGTGGAGGTACTTGTTGTTGATATTGAGGTGGAGGTCCTTGTTGTTGTTGTTGAGGTTGTTGAAGTGAAGGTGGAGGTGGAGGTGGAGGTGGAGGAGGACTACCTATAGGAGAACCACCTGCTCTTATTTGAGGTTGTTGAAAATACGGATCAGGTATAGATTTTGGTATGTTTCCTTCAAATTCAAGCTCACATTGTTGAGAAGATTGTAAACCACCAAAAAATTTTCCTAAATAGAAAAAACCTTCATGATCTAAATAAACATTTCTTTCTGGATCACCAATAGGATTTAATGGAGTATTACCCCATAAAAAACCCCCTGGAATTTTAGTAATATTATCATCTATTTTTCCCATATAAAATGGATTATGTCCTATTTTTTGTTCAAAATCTGGATTAGGTACTAATTGTTTAAAAGGTAAATTATGTAAAAAAATATTATATTGTTCTAATTTTTTAACTTGTTGAAATGTTAAACTACTAATTTTTTTTTTCGTATATTCATCAGCAAAAACACAACTATTATAATTTTTTAAATAATTTTGTATATGCTGTCTTTCACGTTGTTCTTGTATTATTCTTTGTCTTTCTTGTTCTTTAGCCATTTGATTCACCATTCTTATAGAACTATTCATTTTAGCCATTCCTAATTCTTGCTTTCCACTCATAAATGGATTAAATCCCATTCCTGGATCAATTGTTTGAGCTAATACGCTATTAAAAAATCCATTTCCTCCTTTTTTATTTAAATGTTTAATCATATTATAATTAAATATTAAAATATTATTTTAATATAAAAAAAAATTATTTTATTTTTTGTTTAATGTTTTATTTACTTTTTTTATAGTAGATTTTTTAGTAAGTGTTTTCTTAACTGGTTTTTTAGTAGGAGTTTTTTTAAAAGGTTTTTTAGTAGGAATTTTCTTAATTGGTTTTTTAATTGGAGTTTTCTTAACTGGTTTTTTAATTGGAGTTTTCTTAACTGGTTTTTTAATTGGAGTTTTTCTAACTGGTTTTTTAATTGGAGTTTTTCTAACTGGTTTTTTAATTGGAGTTTTTCTAACTGGTTTTTTAGTAGGTTTTTTATGCTTACCTCCCCACCATCCTTTTGATTGTTGTACTGGTTGTCTGGAATCAGCTGGAGCATCTGGACATTCAAAAATATAATACCAAATAATATCATTTAATATTAAATATTTTGGTTTTCCATTTCTATTATTAGTTGTTTGATTCATTTGAGGAGTACAAGAATAATTTAGACTCCAACCACTTAATTGATTTAATACAAAAGAACCATTTTCTCTCATAAAAACTAAATTTTTATTTCTTGAATTTACACCTTCATTTTTTATAGCTTCTAAATTTTTATTATTATTTATTTGAATATTTGTTTCATTTGGATAAAATAAATCTTCTTTTTTATTATTAACAGAATTTGCTGGTTGATTTGTTTCTGGTGAGCCACCCCACAACCATCCTTGTGCTGGTTGTTGTCCTGTTTGATTCATTTGTTGTCCAGGTTGTTGTCCAGGTTGTTGTCCAGGTTGTTGTCCAGGTTGTTGTCCAGGTTGTTGTCCAGGTTGTTCAGGTTTATTCCATATTTTTCCCATGTAAATTAAATTAGTCCCTAAACTTTCACTAGTAGTATATATTTGAGGAGGAATTTCCATATTATATTTTTGTAATATTTCTAATTGGGCTGGTAATAATTCTTGGGTAACAGGAACTAATCCTGGTTTTAATTGACTTACATTTTTTTGATTATTTTTTTTATAATTAAGATAATATAACATTTTAGTTAAATTATTTTTTCCTGAATTATTAGCTGATTGTTGTCCATTTTGACCCATTTGTTGTCCAGGTTGTTGTCCAAGTTGTTGTCCAAGTTGTTGTCCGGTTTGATTCGTTCCTGACATTACATTTGGACCTTGTGTAGTAGGTCCTCCGAATCCAAAAAAACTCATATACTTAATAATAATAAAATAATTTTAATAAATACCTTTTTTATACATTTCTAATGTTTCTTTTCGCGCTTCACTATAATCGTTTATAGGACCATTATAATCAATATTTTTATATTTTTTATAATGTTTATCCCATTCATGAATTTCTTTATTTGGAACATCTTTTAATTCAGGAATCCATTTTTTTATATAAACACAATTTAAATCAAACTTCTTTGATTGTAACCAAGGATTAAATATTCTTAAATAAGGCTGACTATCCGCACCAGAACCAGAACTCCATTGCCAATTACCATTATTTACTGCAGGGTCATAATCAACTAATTTTTGAGCAAAATATTTTTCACCAATTTTCCAATCACAATGTAATATTTTAATTAATATTGCACTTGATATTAAACGCCCTCTATTATGCATATATCCTTCAGTATTTAATTGACGCATAGCAGCATCAACAGCAGGATATCCTGTTTTTCCATCTTTCCATGCCTGAATAAATTTAGCATTATTTTTCCATTTAATATTATCATATTTTTCTTTAAGACTTACTCCTTCATTTAACAATCGCGGATTATAATTGATTATATAAAAATAAAATTCACGCCAATATAACTGATTAATAATTCCAAAATTGTCACCAAATTTATCTTTAAATGCATAATAAACTTCTCTGATGCTTATACATCCATATTTAATATATGCTGATAAATGAGTTGTATTGTAATCTAAAATATCTCTATTGCTTTCATAACTTGAATATAGTTCAACATTCACTAATTTTTTTAGTGCTCTTGAACGACCACCTTTTATTAATAAATTTTCATTTTTAACATAAAATGAATCAAAATCTTGTAATTTCTTTGGACTTTTTATTTTTACAAATTTATTTTTATTACATTTATAATCACTTACTTTTTCAACTTTATAATTTTTTGTTATTTTGCGAAAAGCGCCATACACTCCATAATAAGTTTCATCTTTTTTTAAAAATGTTCCCATAGGAGCTAATAAATAATCTTCTATTTTACAACATTGAATATTTTCTGAATTACAATAAGATTCTATTTCAGAATCACGTTTTTTAGCATAAGGTGTATAATCTTCATTAAAATAAATAGCTTCATAATCAAAATCTTTTTTAATTTTTTTTAATGCTTTTACATTATTATCATAAAGTATATATAATTCTGTTTGTAATTTTTTATTTAAATCTTCATTTAATTCTTCTAAAGATTCTATTAAAAATTGAAAGCTTTCATTTGAAAAAAAATCATTATTTTTGGTTTGTTCAGGAGTAAAAATAAAAACAGGTAATATTTCTGAACTATTTTTGCAAGCTTGTATGAGTCCTAAATTATCAACAAGACGGAAATCTCTTCTAAAAATAAATAAAGATTTCATAATATATTATTTAATATAAATAATATTTTATATTTAAAATCATTTTTATATATTTTTTTAATTAAAATTATCTATATTTAGGAATATTTTCTAGTGGATATATTTCACCTGAATGTATAAAAAATAAATCAATATAATTTTTATCATCAATCTTTTCAGAAGTAAAATATAAATCTAATTTTTCATTATATAAATAAGATTTTGTATGTTCTTTTTTATTTTGAATATATTTTCTTTCAATTAATCTTAATTTATTATTTGGTTTTCCACCTTTACTATAATAAGGTGGATAGCTTCTTCCAACTGATAAACCTTCTTCTATATTTTTATTTGGAATTGGTTGTTTACTGTCTGTTTGTATTTCATTAACACTTAAATTCATAAATGTGGATCTATATAATTTATTATGATTTCTATATAATAAACATTCTAAAATACCATTAGAAATAAATCTACCAAAAGGATCTAAATAAACTTTATATTTAGTAATAGTATCACCTAATTTATTAAAAAAATTTCCTACTTCAAAAAATATTATAGAATCAGTTTGATATATATTTAATAAATTTTTATATAAAAATTTATTTACATTAATATGGTTATTTTTATTTTTTCCAAGATTAATCCTATCTTCATATTCATTAACAAGATTATCTAAATATTCATCTTTACTTAATTTTTTAAATAAGAATGGATTAATATTTAATTTTTTTATTACATTAATTTGTTCATTAGTTATAAATTCAAATTGAATAGTTAAAATATCATCTTTATTTATAGCATTTTGTAATTTCATATATTTATATACAATATAATATTTTTATATTAAAATTTTAAAATTAAAAATTGAATATTTTTATAAAAAAATTAATATAATCAAAACTTTTTATTATGGAAAAACTTAAATTATCTGAAATCAAAGACATCTTTAAATTTTTTAACAAAAAAGGATTTTCAAATAAGAAAAAAGCCGATTTGCTAAAAATCATGAAAGATGAAAATCTTTATGATATTTATGTACAACAAAAAGAAAGAATTGATAAAACTGAAAATAATCTTGAAGAATTAAAAAAACAAAAATTAATGTACTTTAATGATTTTCAATCAAAAAATATTTCTATAACTGAAATGTCTGATTCAGAATCAACTTCTGATAATCATGTACATGAACATATTAAAGAATATGTTCAAGAAGATGAATTTGAAGTTTTTACAAATCAATTACTTGCGTATGGTGATTATCCTGAAATTGAAGATCAATTAAATGAAATTGAAACTAATGAAGAAAAAAAAGAATTTTTATTAAAACAAAAAATTGAGGACATAAAGTCAAAATATTACAAATTTGGAAATTCTATGCAGTTTAGTTCTTCTCGTGGAAGTAGTCATTATATAATTGGTAAAAATAATGAAATAATTTACTGTACAGATTCCAATTTTGGTGATGGTGCTTTAGTTATTCCTTATAGTATTACTAAATATACAAAAAAAGCACAAAAATGCTTTGATTTCTTGCATGATTATCCTAATATAGATATTATTTATTTAAGACATGATGATGAATTTGTGAAACAAAATTTAGATGGAAACATTTTAGAAAAATGGAAATGGATAATATATTATGATGTACGTGAAAAACGAATTAATATTGAATTACCAAATGGAAATTCAAATGATTTTAAATTAAATACAAAAGTATCAGAAATAATAAATTATTTTCAAAATATTGAAAAAGAACAAACTAAAATTGTTATGAATATTAATTATTTGACATCAGATATGAATGATTTGAATTACATGTCTATTGAAGATTTTGAACCATTATTACCTTCAGTATGGACAGTTAAAAAAATGGGTCATGTTCAAAATGAAAATAAATGTTCGATTAATTATTCTTATACAGGACCACTTGAAAAAAAAGATGATTTTATAGAATATTTAAAAAAGATTTATGATTTTGAAAACAATAAAAATCAAACAAATAAAATTTTTGAATATGAAGTGAAATCTTTTTAAACATATTTATGGATTACTACTATTAAATTCATAACTATTAACTAATTTTTATAAAAATAAACTAAAATAAATAATGATTATTTCAATAACAATATTTTTTTATTGGATTCAAAATCTATTAAAGCTTCAAAAGAAGTAATCCTTTTTTTATTTATATTAGTTTCATTATCTTCTTTAAATTCTTTAAATAATTCAACAGCTACTTTTCGTGTTTCATTTGTTGTTATAATTTTATGCAAAGTATAAGTCATTAATTCATCACTTATGTGCTCATGATACTTTATAAAATAAATCTCTTCAATTGTTGAATACATTTTCATATAAAAAATCATGGTTTGAATATCAGACCAATCTTTAAAATATTGATTATAAAAATTTCTAAATTCAGAATTACGCATTAACCTTGTAAAATCCTGAAAAAATTCATTTTTCTTTAATATTTTTTTACCTTCTTTTTCTTGAGATTTGTATTTATTTTCAATTAATTTATTATTTTCAATTAATTTATTATTTTCACTCATATTTATAAATATAAAAAATAAATTATGAATATAAAAATTATTAATAATTTATATTTAAATTCATTTTAATAAAATATATTTTTTAATAAAAAATTTATTTTAATAAAAAATAAATAAAAGTAAATACTTAAAATCTAACCTTTTTTGCTGCTTTTGGATTTAATATAATATATAACATTAAACCAACAATAATAATTAATAAGAATATAACTAAATACATCATATTATTTTTTTTCTTTTTAAGTTTTTTCCCTTTTTCTAATTTTCTTTTTAAATTAGATATTTTAGTTTCTTTTACTTCATTCAAATCATTTAATTTTTTAGTTTGAATACTATCATCTAAATCATCGTCATCATCGTCATCGTCGCTATTATAATCTGTTATTTTAGCATCATTATTTACTTCTTTAACAATAATAGTTTCTGGACGTCTTTGAATATTATTATATAAACCAGCAATATTTGGAATAGAACCAACATTTAAATAGCCTGGTGAATCATAATAATAATCATTGCGTTGAATTGCTGGCTGTCTTGGCAAAAAATTATTATATGTAATATTTTGTCTTTTTTGATGAGGTTGATGACGTTGAGGTTGTTGATGACGTTGAGGTTGTTGATTATCCATTAAGTTTTGATTTCTATTTATAGGTGTATTTCTCATTTTTTTATTCATATCAAGTCTATTAGGTTGAGAATCAATAGATTCATTTTCAAACATTTCTATATTACGATCTTGTATAACTAATTGTGAGCCAGAATGAGAATTATCATTATTCGTATAGTCATTTTGATTAGAAAAACTTTCAAATAAATTAGTAGAAGGATAACTTTGCATTTGATAAACTTCATAATTGTTTTCATTGGAATTAAATTCATCTCCTATATAAGAATTAAATTGATTACCGGTTAATTGTTTATAAGGTCCATTTCTTTCAGGATTAGAATATTGATTATGTATAGGAGTATCATAATATCCAGGATTATTTACTGGTGCTGAGTTACTTAAAGAATAACCACTCATTTACTAATATATATGTATATATTTTTTTAAAAAAATCTAAAATAATATTTAAAATTAATTATTTTAAATATTCTAATTATTTAAATGATTTAATAATTTCTTATATTTTTATTTGTTTTATATTTTATTTATTTTTACTTTATAAAGAGTAGTTTATTAAAATTTTATACCTCTTTTTACACCAAATGGCGCTTTTATATACAAAATTTATTTCATCAATATCCCTTTTTGGGATATTTATATACAATATCGACTTTGGATATATTTCAGGTCTCCTGAAGTGTAACCGAAGATACTCCTTGCTTGTAGACCATGGACAACCATCCAAATGATTGCCCAATAATTATCTTTTTAAATGCAACAATTTTTTTTTATTTAAGCCCAACTTTTCAAAGATTGTGTATATGGATTTTCTTGGTATGCTTTAATCATATCAGGATTAATTCTATCAGCTAAAGGTTGATTAGGAACAGTATCTTTATTTTGAGTTATGTTTGATAATTCTATTTGTGGAATTGAATTATATATTTTAGTAGCTTGTGTGCCTCTTTCATTCAAATATTGATTTTGAATTTCACCCAATTTATTTGTAGTAGCATGTATATCATTTCCACTTACTATTTTATTAGGACCAGAAGCCCCTGGTGTATAACCGTCATCTAAGTCTCCTCTTATAGCTTTAATTGTAGAATTATATATATCAGAATAACTCATAGGAGCAGTATTTCTTCCATCATTTCCAGCATTTCCTGTATATTCAATGTCCGATGTTTCTTGTTTCTTAGTCTTTTTAGCATCAACTTCAGTTACATCATAAGCTCCTAATTCTGGACCATCAGCATCACCAAAATATTCAACGCTTGTAGTCATTCTTTGAGTACCAACTGCTTGTACATCAGTGCTCAAATAAGCATCATTTCTTGGCTCACTTGCCATACCTAAAGCATCTTCAACCATTGTAGATTGTTTAATTGTTTTCTTTGCTTTTTCATTATTTTTAATATAATTTCCTCTTTTGCTTGTTCCTACATTACCTTCTCTGTTATTATCAATATTTGTTTCTTTAATTGTTGTACGTGCTATATTTTCAGGATCATAAACAACATTACCTCTTGTACTAACAGAGGCATTTGATCTAAAGTTATTATCAATATTTTGTTCTTTAATAGTTGTTCTTGTAACATCATTTGGATCATAAACTGTATTTCCTCTTGTACTAACAGAAGCATTAGACCTAAAGTTATTATCAATATTTTGTTCTTTAATAGTTGTTCTTGTAACATCATTTGGGTCATAAACAGTATTTCCTCTTGTACTAACAGAAGCATTAGACCTAAAGTTATTATCAATATTTTGTTCTTTAATAGTTGTTCTTGTAACATCATTTGGATCATAAACTGTATTACCTCTTGTACTAACAGAAGCATTTGATCTAAAATTATTATCAATATTTTGTTCTTTAATAGTTGTTCTTGTAACATCATTAGGATCATAAACTGTATTTCCTCTTGTTCCAACACTTACATTTGACCTAAAGTTATTATCAATATTTTGTTCTTTAATGGTAGTTCTTGCTACATCATTAGGGTCATAAATGACATTATTTGTAGCGCCTTTAAGATTTCCTTGTCTTTTATTTTTAATAGTAGAATATTTCTTAGGTTTTTTAATTTTTTGTTCCGACCTACTTGGTCCCATTTCAGTTTCAGATTTGTAATTTAATTTATAATTTTTATTTTCAACAGGTAATTTTTTATTATTTCGTAATCTAATACTTTTCTTACCATAATCATTTGGAGCTGATGAAAATAAGTTTAATATACTCCATTGATCATTACTTGTTTTATTCACAGGGTCATCATATTTATAAGTTACTTTATGAGAAACTTTATATTTAGAACGGACTTGAGCAACACTTCCATGAGTTGGAGCAGCTGGACCTTCTCTAGATTTAAGACCAGTTGTTTTTCTATTTGTATATCTATTAATAATACAAGGTCTTTGTTCAGGAGCAATAATTTGTCCAGTTGTTGTTAGGAGTCTGTCGGCATTTTGAACATAAAATGTATCTGGTCTATTTTTATAAACAGTACCAATTTTAGTTGGTTTTGATATTTTTTCACCAGCATTGATTCTACCGTAATAACTAATTTTTGGATTTGTTTTAACACGAATTTCGTCAGTAGTTTTAGGAGTAATATAATCTCTTGTTTCAGCTTGTTGAAAACCTCCACTTCCTTCATTTGTATAACCTTTGTTTAATCCAGGACCCACATAAACTTTTTCAATAGGAGTTTCATTTTCTCTATATCGACTTACACTATATCTATCTAACATATATCCATCTAAATTTTGAGAACCATAAACATTAGACATATTTTTTTGAGGTTGAAAAAATTGCTTAGTTTCTTGTTTTTTTTGGTAATTATCATTTGTTCCAGTAAAATTTTCCATAATTCCTCTAGTTGAAAATTCATCTAAATTTTGTCTAATAGTACTTCCAAAAAAAGGCTGCATATTATTATGAGTAAAGTCATTAGGTTCAATTTGATTTCCAGTCAAAGAAATTCCTTGAAATCCACCTGATTCTGGTTCTCTTTTATTTGAAACAATTCCATCAGGCATATTTCTACCAGGACTATCAATATTTGTTAAATTAATATTTTGAACATCAGTTGTTGAATTAAATTCAATAGGTAAAGTTTTATCAGTATAATCTACTTTATTATTTATAATTGGATAAGGAGGACCAGGAGTTACTATATTTGTATCTTTTGGATATAAAGATTTATCAAATAATTTAGTAGCATATTTTTGTTCATTTTGAAAAATATTAAATGCTGAATTATTGCTATAATAATTGTAAGAAGAAGGTTTTTGACTATTAGAAATTTTACTTTTTTTTGATTGTTTAAAAGTTTTAGGTGATTTTTTTTTATCATTTGAATAAATATATCCTAAACCTAAAATACTAGCTGTAATTAAGTATTCCATATATTATATAATCATAAAATTTATAAAATTTAATCACAACAAATTTATTTTAATTTTTTAATTATTTAATTTATTTTTAATAATTAAAATAATTAAAATAATTAAAATAATTAAAATAATTAAAATAAAAATAAATTAAATTCTTTTTATTTCTTTTAATCCGCTTTGAATCCATTTAAATTCATTATATATAATCATACTTAATAAAAATAATAATAATGTTATATTTTTATTATTTTTAAATTTATCACATTCATTTGTTATATCATTGTAAAATAAAATTAATGAAGGCCATAAAAATATTAATCTTATAAAAATTAAATAAAGTAATCGTATATATATAAAAATTTTTTTCATCTTAATTTCATTTAATTTATGACTTATTAATTTAAATCCAGAAACAAATGACATTCCTTCACTTAATCCTATTAATATTGTTATATTATACATTTTATTATAATCAATCAAGTTCAATACAAATATTGCTAATATATGATGAAATAATAAATCATATCTAATTTTTTTATTAATATTTTTATATACTTGATAAGCCATAACAAAAATATCATAATAAAAATAATTTAAAAAATTATGATGATAAATTATCAAATAATTATTAAAATTTTCATTTAATAAACATTTATCATTATAAATTTTATTTAAATTAATATATGATGTATAGGCTAAAGAACCACAAATAACAGAGCGAGTCAAATTAAATCCTAAATTTCCTAAAAATATAGATTCAATATGATAATAAGTTAATAATTCATAAAACAAAAAGCTTAATAAATGCATGATTCCAAAATCATAAATTATAGTATTCATATTATATTTTAATATTCGTTTTTTATATCTTTTTTTTTTATTCATTTTAAATTAAATATGAATATTTTATTAATTGGATATTGTCATTTAGCAGATGGATTTTTATATGCTTCAAAAGCTCTTGAACAACTAAACCATAAAATTCACTTTTTTCCTTATTTAATTTACAAAATGGACCAAAATCCAAATTTAATTCAAGATTTAAAAGAATCCATGAAAAATAATAAAATAGATATTTGTTTATGGTGGAATAATTCAATTCAATATGATGAACTAAGTCAGGCATTAAATAAAAATATAATAAATATATTTTTTAATTGGGATCCTTTTTTATATAATTATGAAAAATATAATATACAAGATTATTGGAAACCATTAATTGATAACAAAAAAAAAATTTATAGTTTAATGGATACAATATTTACTTGTTTTGAAAAAGAAAAAATATTTTTTCATAATAAACCATATAAATATAAAATTTATTACAATCCACCAGGATTTGATAAAAATGCATCAAAATATATTGAAAATACAAATTATACTTGTGATGTTAGTTTTGTTTTAACAAATTTATATAATAATCAAAATGAATTTCCAAATGAAGCAACAAATTTGAATCGTTTTGAAATTGTGAATAAATTATACGAAAAAAGAAATAGTATAAAATTTCATATATATGGACCAGAAAATTTAAAAAATATATATCCAGAATGTTATCAAGGATTTATTAAATATGATGAAGCTAATTTAGTATTTAGTAATTCAAAAATAAATTTATCAATTCATCCAATAATAAATGAATTAAATGAAATAAATTCAAATGAGGAATATTTTAGTGAGCGCGTTCCACAAATATTAGGATGCAAAGGATTATTAATTACAAATAGTCATTTGAATCAAAATTTAAAAAAAGATGAAGATTATATATATATACATCAAAATATGGACTATATAAAACATATTGAAACTATTTTAAGCAATTATGATGATTATAAACAAATAAAAATAAATGGATATAATAAAGCCTTGATACATTATCAATGGAATAATTGGGCAAATATTGTAAATAATATTGTAAATAAATATTAAATAGTACCATAAAATTTTATAATATTAATTACAATAAAATTTTATTATAATATTAATTACAATAAAATTTTATTAATATTTTCATAAACATATTCATCATAATTTATAAAATTTTGATTAAACATATATTCATAATAAGAATTATAATTATTTAGTATATCTTGTAATAAATATTCTAATTGTTCCATATTATGAAATAGAATAATGGATTTACTAACTTTTAATAAATCGGGAGATATTGTACTTTGAGACAAAACAATAACTTTATTTTTTAATAAATTAATAATGCGAATTAATTCCATTGTTTTATGATTTTCAGATGAATGAATATTAATATAAATTTTAGTTCTTTTAAAAAGATTATCTCTTGTTTCACCAAAAATATTATCAATACATTTTATATTAAATTTTGAATTTATTTTTTTTAAAAAATTATTTCTATATACATTATTTGCCAAACTAATAATATTTATGTCTTTTTGATTTTGATTTTGATTTAGATTTATATTTTGAGAATTTACATTTATTTCTAAATCATTATAAAAAGGTGGTATTAAATAAACATTTTCAAAATAAGATTCTAAAAATGGAATATTTTCTTCACTATAATCAATTATATTGAAATATTTATCTAATTGTTTGACATTTTCAAAATAAGATGTCATTGACATTTGCTCAACATTTAAATAATAAAATTTTTTATTTCTATATTTATCATATAGTATATTTATTTTTTCAATATTTCCTGTAAATATATATTTATATTTATTATTATAAATTTCTTTAAATTTATTAATATAATCTTCATTTTCGTCAATAAATAATTGACATATATTTAAATTAAATTTATTTTTTATAAATTTAATTGAATTAAAAATATATTCATTATATAAATTAAAATACCATTCACTGCAAATATTAATAAAATATAATTCCATAAATATTAAATATAAGATTTAAAAAAATATTACTATATAAATTTATGTTTATATTATTTATTGAATATGAAGATTTTAATCAAAATTTTAATTATTTATACAAATTATTTTATTATTTAAACATTAAAATAAAACTAATTAATCATATTAATATAAAAGATTATATTATCAATAATCATAATAAAGAAAATATTTATATTTTTTACGAAATATTTGATGAAGAATTATTTATTTTTATAAATACAAAATACAATAAAGTTATTTATTATTTTATTGAAAATTATAAGAATATAAATCAGTTACAAAATAAATACAAAAAAAATAATTTTATTTTATTGTCAAATAGTTATATTAACTTAATTGATTATCCGCATAAGAAGATATTATTAAATGAACCATTTATCATAGAAGATTGTTTAATAAATGAAATAAATAATATATATATTTACAAAAGTAATGAATTAAGTAATGAATTAAGTAATAAAGATTATAAGATTATAAATGAAAATCAATTAAATGGATTAGAGAATAATATAATTATTATCAATGAATTTATTGAAGAAAAAATAATAAATAAATTAATTATTCAAAAAAATTTAATACTTATAAAAAATTACAGTCATTTAGAATTATACTTTTTTCACAATCATTTTATAATTTTTAATGATTTAGACCATTTAAATTCTATTTTGTTAGATATTAAAGAGAATAAAGAATCTTATTTGAATAAAAACAAAGAATATTTACTTTATTTACATGAAAAATTAAATGTAAATCATAAAAATTTTTTTAAAAAAATAGATGAAATTGAAAATCCTAATTCTTACAATCAACCAAATTCTACTTTTGGATTTATTGTTTTAAGACATGTAACAAATGAAATAAATTCTAAATTATGGATAAAATCTGTAGAAAATATTAGAAAATATTATAGAAATAAAATTTATATTATTGATGATAACAGTAATACTTCTTATTTAAATACATCAGAAAATGAAAATATAAATAATAAAGACAATGCACATGAAAATTTAGAAAATGTTTTTATTATACAATCAGAATATAAACAAAGAGGTGAATTATTACCTTATTATTATTTATATAAAAATAAATTATTTGAACAATGTATTATAATTCATGATTCAGTTTTTATACATAAATATATTGATTTTTCAAAATTTAATGATTCTATATATTATTTATGGCATTTTGGACATGAATCAAATGATTTAAATAATGAAAAGCTAATGATAAAATTACTTAAAAATGAAAAAATTGAAAAAATAGAAGAATGTTATGACGCTCAAAAATGGAATGGATGTTTTGGAGTTCAGACAATAATAAAATATGAATTTATTGAAAGATTAGAAAAAGAATTTAATATATTTAAATTGTTAGAAAATATTGATAATCGTCAAAAAAGAATGAATTTTGAAAGAATTTTTTCAGTATTATGTACATTATTAAATGAAGATTTATTTAATCAAAAATCAATATATGGAAATATAAAAAAGTATATTAAATGGGAATATACATTTGAAGAATATTTAAATCAAATAGAAAATATTGATTTAGATTTAATAAAAACATGGAATGGACGATAAATACATTTAATTACATTTAATTAAATACATTTAATTACATTTAATTAAATACATTTAATTACATTTAATTAAATACATTTAATTACATTTAATTAAATACATAATTAATCTAAAAATAATTGTAATTTCTTTTCAAATGAAGTTTTATTTTTTTTTATAAAAAAATCTCTATTATGAATGGTATTATTTATAATATGAATTGTATTTTCCTTATTTTTTGCTATATCAATGATTTTATTTTTAAATGCATCTTTATTTATTAATGCTCTATTGATTAAACATTCAGTATTTTCATATACTTTATCTATATTAATAGTTGCCAACCAACCATTAAAATTTTCTCTAATAATTTCATTATTTGGAGTCCAGTCTAATGTGACAATTGGTAATCCTAAATATAAAGCTTCATAAAATCCTAATCCTAATCCTTCTTGACCACCGCAATGAATAAAAATATCATTTTTTCCAATACATTCTAAATTTTCAGTATAAGACAAATATTTAATTTGTTTATTAATATTGTTATGTTCAATTTGTAAATTAGATGGACATTCAACACTTTGAATCAATATATTTAATTCAATTTCTATTTTCATACTTTCAAATTCATTAAATATTTCTAAAAAGGAATCAAATATTACATCAATATTTTTACGAGATATTGAATTTAATCCTCCAGAACATACAAATTTAATTTTTCTAGTATTTGCGAGTTCAAATATAGGTTTCTCAAAAGTATTAAAAAAAGTGTGATCTAAATGAAATCCTAAATTATGTACATTATTATTTAATAAGTTATTCATAATAAAATAAGAATTAAAATTATTACATAATATTTTATCAAATAATAAATGATTATTAATTTCACTTATTTTAACACATTCGATATTTACAACTAAATATATTTTAATATTCCACAATTTCAATAATGAAAGAATTGAAAATATTTGTTCAAAACTTGCTTCAATTAATATTAATTTTGATATATGATTATCATGAATAAAATTTAAGATTTCAAAAGCATCAATATTTTCTCTAAAATTTGGACTATAATATACATTTTCATAATCCCATTCCTCTTTATTATGTTGTAAAAAATTATTTGATTCATTGCCATGATAAGGTTTAAATGAAAATACATATACATTATAATCTAAATTATTCAAACTATTATAATAACTTCTTGCCTGAATTCCCAATCCTTGGTCTGCCCAAGGACAAATAATTGCTATATTTTTTTGATTTTTCTTGTATTTTGAAATAACTGCTTCATTTATTAGTTCATTAACATTATTTTTAATTTTATTTTCATATAAATTTATAGTATTTAAAGAATTATTTTTTTGATTAATATTTATATTTTTATTTATATTTTTATTTATATTTTTATTAATATTTATATTTTTATTATAAATATTTTCAATATTTTTAATCCAATCATATGACTTATTAGAATCAATAAATAAAGCATAATTCTTTAACAAATATTTTAAATTACCATTAGATGTACTAATAACAGGAATATTATTCATTTTAGATTCATAAGCAACTCTGCAAAAAGTTTCATCACATAATGAAGGAATCAACATTATTTTAGTTAAATCATAAATATCTTTTGGATTTTGTTTTTCATCAAATAATAAATTAACATTATTTTTATTATTTCTTTCATCAATTAATTCTCTTATTTTACTTAATTCTAAATTTTCATCATATTCTGTATAAACAAATAATAATGGTATCTTTATATCTAATTTTTTAATTAAATCAACTATTAAAAAACCTCCTTTATTATGATGACAATTTAATAAAGATACATATTTATTTTTATTGTCTAATTCTACATAATAATCATCTTTTAATGAAATTGTTTCAATAACATTTATTTTTTTTTGAAAATATTTTTCAATAACATCATTTACAAAATTTGAAGCAGCATATACATAACTATATTTATTTATATAATCAAATGAATTATCTTTTTCAATAGAATTATTTTCTAATATTTTTACATTAGAATATGTTTGTTTTATAATATTATTCCAAAAACAATATCCACTTATAAATGGTATATTTAATACATTTGCTATTTTCATAAATTCAATTCTTTTTATTCCTTGATGATTGATTATAGTTGGATTCATGTATTTAACCATCTTTGTAATTTTATATAAATTATATTCCATTTGAATAATTTTAACATAAGATAAATCAATAATTTCTGTTTTAGTAAAACTTTTTCCATTAAATCCATTGCTAAAACATATTAAATAAACATCATAATTTAATTCACTAAATATTTTAGATAAATTTAATAACCAATTTTCACCTCCTCCAAAAGCTGGATATCCCCATTCACTTAATGTCAAAATCTTTTTTTTATGAACATCTAATTCCAAATCAATATCTAAATCAACATTAAAATATTTATTTAATAAATTTTTTTTGTCAATAATATAATTATTTTTATATAATTGATAATTATTTATATCTAAATAATTTGGATTATATATAGAATAATTAAAAAATAAGTTTTCATTATTATTATGTTTTAAATCAATATCATAACAATAATTTTTATTATTATTAATATTTTTATTATAATATTCTTGACAATAAAATATATTATTTTCAAGTATATATATATTTTTATTATTCATATAATCATCAATACCATAATCATCAATACTATTATTAATTATTTTTTTATTATATTCATTCGATTTATTAAAAATATTAGATTTATCTACTTCATTTACTTCATTTACTTCATTTGCTTCATTTACTTCATTTGCTTCATTTACTTTATTTGCTTCATTTACTTTATTTGCTTCATTAGATTCATCTACTTCATTTACTTCATTAGATTCATCTACTTCATTATTTAAGTTATTTATATATTTAATATTAAAATATATATCATTTTTCTTACTAAAAATATCGATAATTTCATTATTATTATCTTGAATAATTAAATAATTTTTTTTATTAATTAAATATTTATTACGTTTTTTTTTAGAATTAAATTCATTTATCTCAATAATATTTTCATTAATTAATAAATATTTAATATTTTTATTTATTAATTTATCATAAATAAAAACACTATTTATTTTACAATTAAATTTAATATCAATATAATAATTTTCAAATTTTTCAAATTTATTTAAATCATTCCAATAATCCCATTTAACAACTAATAATTCATTATCATAATAATAATAACCTTTTTCAGTATTTATATTCTTTCTTTTAATAATATTATTTTCTAATATACATAAATCATTCCATTCATTATGTACTAAAAATAATTCCATAATGTATTCAATTATTAATAAATAAGTAAATAATATAATTTTATATACTAAACTTTTATAATTTAACTTTTATAATTTTTTATTTATCTAAAATAGTTTCAAATTCAATTGCCATTCTCTCATTAGGATGTTCATAAAATTGTTTATTTTGCGGATAATAAACAATATCTTCAATAGAACTAGGATTTATATTATAAACTGCCTTATAAATATTATTTTCACTATCTTTATAAATATAATGATCTAAATCAGGATTTGCTCGTATATTATCATATTTTGTTTTTTTCTTTATTTTTGTAAAATTTTTATTTTTTAAATAATATTCAACATCTAATGGATACATTTTCTGATATATATGAATTTGTTCATGAATTAATGTTTTCATATTTTTCATATTTCCATTTAACATCAATCTATTTTTATTTATTATTATAATATTTCCTCTTGTATGCGGTAGTCCGTTTTCATAATTTTGATTACAAACAAAACCTATTTTCCAAGGAATTTCATTTAATTTTTTTAAATTTACATATTCATATTCATAAATACTATTATTTTTCATATAATAATTTATTCTTTTTTTAATTTCTAATATATAATCTTTTACTTTATTTATTGTTTTTTCATCAGGATCACATAAACTTTCTTCTAATATTTTATAATAATCATTTATTTCATTTATTTTTCTAACTTTTAAATCAGTAGTACTAAATGATTTAAAATAATGATCTTCATCTTTTTTTAGTAAATCATATAAATTTTGTTTTTTATAAAATATGATTTGATTATTATAACTTTCAATAATTTTATTTTGATTAATAATTCCAAATCCAAATCCAAAATTATTTATGAATATAAATAATCCTAAAATGAATAATAAAATAAAAACATAAATAATATTTATATTTTTATAAATATTATTAACTATCATATTAATGACTACCATATTAATGACTATCATTTTAATGACTAAAATAATTAATTAAATAAATATTTTCTTATGAAAATTCTTTCAATACAGAATTAACATCTTCCGGAAATACTTTAATTTCAGTATTATACATTTTTCTTATATAATTTAATATATTATTCTCTTTTCTTGTAACAAAATTAATAGCTACACCTTTCCTTCCATATCTTCCACTTCTTCCAATTCTATGAATATATGTTTGAGGATATTTAGGCATATCAAAATTAATAACAATACTAACTTGTTGAATATCAATTCCTCTTGATAAAATATCAGTTGTAATTAAAATTCTTGTATTTCCATTTCTAAAATTAGTCATAATTAATTCTCTTTCTTTTTGCATCATATCACCATGTAAAACACCTACTGAAAAATCTCTTGAAATTAATACTTCTTGTAATTCATCAGCCTTATTTTTTCTATTACAATAAATAATTCCTTGACCAATATTAATAAATTGATATAAATCAATAATAGCATCTATTTTATATTGTTCATCTAAATTAATGTAAAATTGCATAATACCATCTAATGTTAATTGGTCATCTTTAATCAAAATACTTATATAATCAGGTTTTAATAAAATATCAAATAAACTTGACATTTCTTGTGGAATAGTAGCACTAACCAATGCTACTTGCGCTTCTTTAGGTATATAATTAAATATTTTTTTTATTTGTTTGCTAAATCCAGTTGATAATACATCATCTGCTTCATCAATTACAATTATTTTAATAGTTTCAGCATTTATTGTTTTTTTACTTATTAAATCACATAATCTACCAGGCGTTCCAATAATTAATTGTTCATTTATTTCTGATGAAGTATATTTATATTGCATATCTCCACCTATGCATAATTTGCATTTAATATTTGTATAATAACCAATTGATTCAAATACTTTAAAAGTTTGTGATGCTAATTCTCTTGTATTAGAAATAATAATTGATTGAGGAACATTTTCATTTTCATTAATTCTTGATAACAATCCAATCAAAAAAGTAGCTGTTTTACCAGTACCTGAATGAGATTGAATAACAATATCATTTCCATCCATTAAAGGTTTAATTGCTAATCTTTGAATTGGCGAAGGTCTTTCAAAACCGTAAGAAAAAATTCCTTTTAATATTTTGTCATTAATATTTAATTCTTCATTATGAAAATTATCATAATAATTTAATTTATGACTTAAAATATAATTATCAAAAATACCATTGTCCATTTTATAATTTTCATTTGGATTTAGATTTTTATTTTCAATTAGATTTTCATTTGGATTTAGATTTTCACTTTCATTTGGATTTTCACTTTCATTTGGATTTTCACTTTTTTCTATTAATTCAGACATTATACTTTTTTTTATTAATTTATTTTTAAATCAAAAATTGTTTTAAATTTAAAAATTATTAAAAAAAATAAAAAATCATTATTTAAAATTATATTAAATAACTATTAACCACAAACATCATATTGATATAATGGTTTAGTAAAATTACCACATACATTTCCATCAATTTTATTACATCTTTCTTGTTTTTCATAAGGATTCATATCATTTACTTTTGGTTGAACAACAGAAGGTCTATGATTATCTTTAAATACAATTCTAGTAGATGTTAAATATTGACCTGGAAACATACATTGTTCTTGAGGGTCGAATAATAAAGGATTAAATCTATTAATTCCTGTTCCTCTTAAATTAGAATTTGGATTGCTTAATCTTGTATCTTCTGTTTCGAAATAACAATTTTCAAAATTAGTTAAATTAGCATCATTGGGTCTATTCCAAGGATTTCTAAGATTATTAGAACAACTTTCTACAACTCCAGTACCACATGGCTCACCTTGATTATTGCAGTCAGTTGGAGAACAATTAGGAGCATATTTATTTGAAGGACATGAAGAGGATCTTCTATTAATATTAAGTAAATCAGATTCAACATCTACTGGTCCTGCATAAAATCTCCAATCAACATGACTATTAAAGGAATCACCTCCTTTTTGATTAATAACTCTAGGATTATCATTCCAACACATTTTACAATCTTTTGGAGTATTCATCATATAATTACCTGGTCCTGAAGATTCTTTATTATAAACTTTCGTTTCACAATCATCATATTTAAGTCTATTAAAACTCATATACTATTAAATAAGATATTATTTATAAGAATTTTTTTAAATAAAAAAATAATTTATAAAAAATAATTATTCATAAAATTAAATAAATAATTAAATAAATAATTAAATAAATAATTAAATAAATAATTAATTAATTATTTGTTAATTAAAAAAAATATTTCTATATATTAATTATACAATGAGTTCAAACAGATTAATATACGATGAATGTGCTTATAAAAAATCTCTTCAACAATCAACAGATCCTTTAGAATATTCTCTTTATACTGGTAAATATGAAAATACTGCCAAATGTAGAATTGAATTAGGAAGTGTAGGAGGAAATGGAGTTTCTTTATTTAATGGAAATTTAGTTGATTTAGAAAGTGATTTAAGAGGACAAACAAGAAAAGCTTCTTTATGTCCTTGCACTAAGTATGATCCAAAATGTACTAATCCAAGCTGCAAAAAAAATAATGGTCTTCCATGCGAAGGACCTAGTTGTACTATCCCTTTAGTTAATCAACCATCTTGTCAAATGGTTAGATACCCAAAAGTTCCTATGTCATCTAAACCAATGGACAATAGCTGCAATTACAATAAATACCATTAAATATATATTTTCATTTTTAAATTTTATATTTTTTATATTATTATTAGAATTTTTTAAATTCTAATAAAATTTATATTATATTAACATTTTTTTATTTTTTTGAAAATAATCATATTCATTATTAAAATTATGTAAAATTGTTAATTGATAACTATTATCATAATGTTTATATTTCATATTTTTATTCATTAATGAATCAAAACCAATTAAATCATAATTTATATTGTATTTATTTAATAAATATAATAATGATAAACCTGTTGTAGGATATGTATAAGAATTATTTGTTATTGATATACATTCAAAAAAATTTAAATAATAAGTATAAATATTTTTATATTTTGAATTATAAAAACCTAAAATTCTATTAGAAAAAAATACAAATGGAAAAATAAGTATATCTAAAATACCTTTATAAATTATAATTTTTTTTTTATTTATATTATTTTTATCTAATTTTTGTAAATATCTGATTGGATTATAAATATAAATATCTGTTTTTGAACCAATACATTTTTTATATTTATTTTCATTTTTTTTTTTATTGATTCTAATAATTATATCATATTTATTATCTAAATTTATTCTTTCTTTATTTAAAGCACTCGGACCATTACCAACAATTAATATTTTTTTATTTTTTATTTCATTCATTAAATTTTGTATTGAATTATTATATATTAAATACAATAAACTTAATAAATATAAAATAATTATTATAATAAATAATACAAATAATACAAATAATATATTTTTTATATTTAATTCATAATTTTTTTTAACTTTCATAATACATATTAATTTGATTTTATTTTATTTATTTTTTTTCAAAAAATAAATTTAAAAAATAATGTATAGAATTTTGTTGATTTAATCTTTTATGATAACCATTTTGATAACTAATAAATACATCTCCACAACTTCCATAAAAATTTTGTATATTATTATTAGAAATTTTCTTATTACTATGACTACCTTTTATATAACTTAATCCTCCATCATTTTCATATATATCATTTAATAAAATACTTACTTTAATAATTTCTTTATCCAAATAATGATATTGATTAGGATTTTTAACATTATTATTTATTTGTAAATTTATTCTTAGAAATTTCCAATCTTTATTTGTTAATTTATGAATTATATTTAATAAAATATCAATATTTATAATTTCTTGTATAGACCCCAATATTTTATGTATATTAAATATATCAATGACTCCCACATCTATAATTCTATCATGTCCTTTGCGATTATCAAATACTGGTAAATAATAGTACTGCATTTTCTCATAAGAATTTAATAAACTATATGTATTGTTTATAAAGCTATTTTGATTTGTTACATCTTCTCTTTTATTTAAATCTTCTTGTATATTATTCCTTATATAAAAATCAATAAAATCATTTAATATTTTATTCATATTTTCTTTATTATAAACGGATTTAAGAAAAACACAACCATTTGTATTTAAATCATTCATATAATCATTTAAAAATTACTTTTTAAATGATTTAATAAATAAATAATTTAATTTTTATTTTTATTTTTTAAATCCACAAGATTTTAAGTAATCAATATTATTTGTAACAACTCTTGAAGACATTCCTCCTCTTACCCAATATTCAGGAATAATATGCTTAGGATTTTGAATATTTTCAGCAATATTTGGTACCAATGGAATAAAATTATCAGCACTATAAGCAGCTATATTATTATTTGATTTTTTAACTCTTGTATCTTCACCAAAGTTTAACATAGAACTAATATCAGTGTAATCAATAATTCCTGAACCTCTTCCCATATAAGGAGAACCAGGAAAAACTCTAGTATTTAATTCTTTCTTTTTTTTTTTTAACATTTTACTATTTCTTAATTTAGTAGAAGAATTTACATTTTTATTATTAAAATCATTTTGATTGTTCATTCCATGATTTTCTAAATAAACCATATTTTTATTATTTAATATATCAAATTGATGTTCAAATATTTTATTATTATTTTTATTTAAATAATTATTAATACATTCAGATTTTCTAGTATTCATATTTAATGAAAAATTATTACTCATTACTATAATCTAAGAAAAAAATAAAAATAAATTAAATGATTCATAACTTAATATAATTGATTATTATCTTTATATGGATTATTATTATCTAATACTTTAACAGGGTCCATTGTAGAAGCACAATAAATAGATGTTTCTTTACATGTAGGTCCAGTTGAATAACACCATTTAGCAAATGAAGTTTGATTATTTGGTATTGTTGTTGAAGGCATTGTATAAAATTGTCTTTGACTATTAGACTTTCCATATAAATCACCTACATCTCTGTATAAATTATAATTGTATTTTTCTTCTATTTTTTCCTTTAATGAATCATCATTCCATGAAGTTGGAGCAGCATCTTGAGTTTTATCACTTGTTATTAAATTAATGTTCATCATTGGATTATCAACAGAAGGTTGTACAACAGAATCTTCTACCATTAACGATTTTTGAATTTTATTAAAATTACTATTATCAATAGAATTGAAGAATAATTCAATATTGTCTTTTTGATAAGTATATAAATAATATGTAAATGCGGCAACAATTACAATAATTAATAAATATTCACTAACTCCGGTAAAAATAAATAAAGCTAATCCTAAATATATTCCTAATCTCATTAAAGCATTTAATTTTTCAACATTTGTCATTTTTATATTTGGTAGAAATTTTGATAAATTATATTTATCAAATAAAACTTTGTAATTCATCGACCAAAATTCATCTCCATAAATTTTATCATTTTTTTTATCTTTACTATCCAAATCTATATTTAAATTATTATTATTAAAAACTGTTATTTCATTAGACATAATACTAATAATTACTTATAAAAAAATATTTATATTAATTTTTAACTTTATTATTTATTACTTATTAATTTATTAATTTATTTTTTAAACATTTCACTTAGCTTTTGAGGATCTAAATTCATACTTTTCATTAAATTCATAGGGTCCAAATTTGTTCCATTTAATTTACCCATAATATTTTGTGCTTCACTAATTAAATCATTTTCATTTCCTTCACCCCCACTTTGGAATGAAGATTGAACTTCTTTCATAACTACTTCCATTAATCCACCAATTGAGCCTAAACCTTCTTCAGGATTTGTTAATGTTGATAATAATTTAGATGGGTCTGTCAATATAGGAAAATCTTCTAAATTAATTTTTTCACTAATGCTTTTTGCCATTTGTGCTATTTTTGTATTTTCAATTCCCTTAATAAAATCTTGTCCAATATTGGGTCCAGAATTTTTACCCTTTTTACCTTTCTTTTTATCTTTTGAAGATTCTTTTTCCATTTTTTGCATTTTTTCTTTATATTCAGCTTCTTCAATATCATTTTCTTCAATGTTTCCAATGATTAAATCAATATTTTCTATGGTATTACATATTTTATTATAATTTTTATTATTTTCAAAATTTGAATTAACAAATTCCAAATAATCTTCATGGAATGCATAAACATTTTCATCTTCATAAATTAATAATTTAAAGATTTCAAGGATTTCATTCATCAAATCACTAATTGTATCATTTTTTAAATTTTCTAATACACTTTTAAATAATGTCTTATTTCCAATTTTAGTAATTTTATTTTTAATAATTTTAATATTATTTTTTGAATTTCCTTTTTTTTTAATTGTTTTCTCTTTTTGATATATAAAGAAATCTGAATTCTTGTCTTTAATTTCTTCTAAGCAATACAAATAATTATCACTAATAAATGTTAGTAGTGCATTTGAATCATTTTCAATTTTTTCTTTGAAATATTCAATGTCATAAGAAACTGATTTTCCTAATGTTTCATGATTTTCATATATTTTTTGAACATTTTTCAAAAAATCAAAATATTTATCATTAATGACTTCAACTAATTGGTCAAATGTTAATTCCATTACATTTTCTTCATTTTCTTCATCTTCATTTTCTTCAATGTTAACTTGGTTTTTATTTTCTTCGTCACCTTCATCGCATTCTTCACATTCGTCATCTTCGCTTTCTTGAAATTCACATTCTTCAGTTTCAGATTCATCAGAATTTATTTGTTCATTTTTAAAACATTCTTCTAATGTTTCATCTAATACTTTATCTAAATTTTCAGTTTCATTGTTAGCCATTATTATGTTATATATATTATAATATAGTTTTAAATACGCATAAAAAAATATATATTTAAATATTATAATGGATTTAAAAATCAAAAAAAATACTAAAACAAAAATAGCAAAAACAGCAAAAACAGCAAAAACAAAAAAAGTCGCAAAAATAGTAATAAATAATCAAAATAATGAAAATTTAACAAATAAAAATAATAATTCTAATACTAATTCTAATAATACATCAAAAACCAAAAATGAAATGACTAGTATTATAAAACCATTTAATAAAAATTTAGTTTCAAAATTTAAAAATACAAATTCTGCTAATACAAAAGAATTTAAAAAAGAAATGGAAGAATATGAAAAATCATTTGAAGATATTTTAGAATTTTCTAAAAAAATAACACCTGTTAAAAAAAAAGACATAAATTGTATTATTTTTCATACAGAAAATAGTGATGGAATTATGTCCGCTAACATAGCACTTAAATTTTTATTAGAAAATAAAAAAACAGACATTCATCTTATTCCCGCAAAACCATATTCTGGTTATGGAAAATTAGATTTTAGAATAACTGAACATGAAGAATCAATAAAAAATAAAAATGTTTTAATATTAGATTTACAATACAATCAGGAAATGTTAACTTATTTTAAAAATTTAGCTAATAATGTTTATGTTATTGATGATCATTCAATCGCAAATTCAAATGATCCAAATTATTTTACTGGAAAAGGTAATCACGCAGCAATAGCTTATACATGGAAATTTTTTTATTCTAAAAAAAGTGTTCCATTATATGTCCAAATTATAGATAATGATGATAGAAAATTACAATTACCTTATTTGAGCCAATATAGAAACATGAGTTCTTTTTTTAATTATAGAATTTTTCATAGTCCATATTTAAAAATAAAATTTGATTCCATTCAAGATTTCAAAAATTTAGATGCTATTGTAAATGATGAATATAAATTTATATCTAATTTAATTGGTCATTATTATGATGAATTAGCTAATAATATAAAAGAACAAGTCGCAAGAAATGCTAGAAAAGCCACCTTTCAAGGTCATCCTGTTTATGTACTAAATTATAATGACCCCGTTTTATCAAGAATGGTTGCAAGACAAATGCTTTCAAATGCCCAAAAAAAAGGAGATAATATTCATTTTGCTGTTTTATGGGGATATGAATATACAAATAATTGTTATAGAGTACAATTGTGTGAATTTCATGGAGGAAAACCAAAATATAATTTACCGTATATGGCTAAAACTTTGGGTAATATTGGTAAAACAACAAAAGCAGGAGGAGGTGCAGGATTTGTAGGAAATTTTTATTGGCCTCGCAATAAACATATGGATATTTGGGACTTATTTTCTAAAAATTATGTAAAAAATAAAATGAATTAAAAAAAATTAAGTAATATCAAATAAAAATAAATAAAAGAATTTATTTTAATAATTTAATAATTTATTTAATTCAACTTTAGTATAATGCATAGCAAATCCTAAAAAAACTCCATTTAACATTCCTATATTAAATATATTAGGATTATAATCATATTTAACAGAACTAATTCCTAAATTTTGAGTAGAATTATAAAATAAACCACCTAATATTCCACATCCACCAATAAATAAATATTTATTCATAATATTAATATTATTTTAATATTTATTGATTTAAACAAATAAAATATTTATCAAAAAATTCTATTGTTTGTTATAAAACTATCAAAATCATTAAAATCCTTCATAATCAGAAATTCTTTTTTACTATTGATTAATAATAATTCATTGTAATCAAATTCTTCAATTAATAAATTTTGAATTATTTCTTCATTTTTAAATTTTTCATACATATTACAATATACAATACATTCATAACTTGATTTAATATTTTCTTCAATATTTCCTATAATAACTTTTTTATTTTTCACTAAAATAGTATTTGTCCATTTTGGTTTTATTTCAATTTCAGGGTCAGCTTCTAATTTACATACAAATTCAAATTGATGCATAGATAATTTATATTGAAAATCTACTAATTTTAAGAAACTTATTTCCAAATTTTCTGTTTGAAAACAATAACTGGGAAATTTTTTATCTATTTCTCCTTTAACATTCATATAATTTACTTCCACTTCAATTAAACCAGTAGTATTTTTATATACATAATTAAAATGTATTCCTACTAATTCATTTACATCAAAATCCAAAATACTTAAATATTTATCATTCAAACTTAATTCAATTTTAGATAGTTTTAATTGTTTTCCTATATTTTTCATCATTTTAATAGTTTCAGTATTATTAATAGATTCAAAATATTTTATAGAATCATTAATATATTGAGTTATTTCCCTAGAAATAATCAAAAATATAACATTATTTTTTTCATAAGATTCAATATATATAAATTTTTCATTATTCCATATATAAAAATCTCCATAATAAATAATATTTCCAAAATCTAATTTTATTTTATATTTATCTTCAATATATTTCTTATTTTCTAACATATTTTTCTTATAATTTTCGTCACCATTAAATAATTTTTGTTCATCTTGATAATATCCGATTATTTTAGGCATTTTTATATCGTTCTTCATTAATTTTGAAGATTTAATAATTTTTTTTTCATTTTTCATTTTTTCTTGTATTTTATTTTTTAAATATACAGCATTTAAATCAGTAACTAATTCTTCTTTTTTTTTATTTATTTTTTTTCCTGTTTTTTCTGATGTTTTCACAACTTCAATATTAAATCTTTGTGCATAATTCGATAATTCCGAAAAACTTAAACTTTTTTTTTTTGAATCACTTAATTCAAAAAAATTAGACATCAAAAAAATATTTAATTAATATATTAATATTATAATCATTAAAAAAATATATAATCAATTTTTAATAAATTATTAAAAAATTGAATTTCATTAATTTCATGAATTTCATTTATTTTCCAACATTTTCAACAATATATTTATCAATTAATAATATAAAAGTTTTAAAATATTTCCAAACAATTTTTTTATTATTTTCGGTCATATTATTGTTCCATAATTGTTTCATATTATCTCTAAACTTTAAACCATTTTTATCATTAATTTCTTCTTGTCCTCCTCCTTCAAGAAAAAATTTTTCATCTTCATTTTTAATAACATCTTTATGTGGATATATATACTGAATGAAGTAATTAATAATTAATTGAGAATTAGCATTTTTTAATAAACTATATTTTTCCCTAAAAATAACTAATTCATTATTATTAGGATAAGTATTAACTAATTCATCTATAAAATTTGTGATTTGCGTAATAATTATATTTTTTGTACTCATATTTTATTATTTATAATAATAATAAAATTTATTTAAGTAGTTTTAATTTAATTTTTTATAAAAAAAAAAAATTTTAAGCCATTCTTTGAATAGGTGCAGCAACATCATTAGACCTAGATGACATAAATCTTTCATAATCATTATCTAATTGAGTATTTTCTTTACTAGAATTTTCAGATTTTCCTGAATCATAATTACTTTCATCAGGAGTGTTAATTTTATTATCACTATCTAAAAAGCTATAGCTTTTTTTAATAACATCGTCACTTTCTAAATAAGAAAATCCATCAGAATAACCTGTCATTGTAGTAGGATCCCAGTCCATAACACTTTCATTAGAGATATTTTGTTTATGTTTTTTATTATACCAATCAAAAATTTTACTACCTACTAATAAATTTGGTTTATTATTTTCATTTATAATTAATGAAGGAACAGATTTTACATAAGGAGGTAATTTAATATTTGGATTATCAACATTTACTTTAGTCGTTTGATTATTTAATTCTGTATCTTTATGCAATAATATTAAAAATTCTTTAGAATGAATGCATTTATTACTATAAAATAAAACTAAGTTTTGCTTACTCATATTCTATTAATTATAAAAATACATTTTATTAATTACGCATTATTTTTTATTAAATAAAGTTTTTAATAAAAAATAAATAATTGAAAATTATATATTTAAAATTTATATTATAATATAATAAATAATGTCAATAATTAATAATTTTACGAATCAAGATAAATGTGTTAATTTTCAAATAAATAATACTAATGGGCAATATAAAATAAGTTTTACAAATTGTTTAAGAAGAATTATAATAAGTTATATTGATTGTTATGCTGTTGATTTAGAATCAATCAAATTTAATGAAAATAATTCATTATTCAATAATGAATTTTTAAAAGAAAGATTAAAATTAATTCCAATTATTTCTAATAATAATGAAAAATATGAATTATTAGAATTAAGTTGTGAAAAAAATAATGAATCAGAAACTATTGAAGATATTTATGTAAGTGAAATTAAAATAAAAGATACAACAACTAATAAAGATTTAGATATTTCCAAATTTATTGAAGAACAAGAAATATTATTTACAAATCTACAAAATAATCAAAAAATAAATTTTGAAGCAAGATTTAAAAAAGGAAATGCTTTTACAAATGGTGCATCTTTTTGTCCAGTATCGTCATGTGTTGTAACTTTTAATAATTCAAATTATGATAAAGAAGCAATTATAGAAAGAGAAAGAAATTATGATTTAAATTCAGTAAATGAACCAAAAATATATGATTTTTCATATGAAAGTATTGGATTTTATAAATCTGAAGAAATTATAAAAATGGGATGTACTGTTATGATTGAAAAATTAAATATTTTAAAAAATAAATTTACTGATTATGAATATACAAATGATTTTTATCATTTTATTGTATATGATGAAAATGATACATTAGGAAATGTATTTACTTCTTATTTATTAAATAATAAAGAAATAAAATATTGCGGATATCAAAATGTTCATCCACTAAAAAATGAAATTACAGTTAAAATTAAAATAGAAGGTACAAAAGAAAAATTAATGGAATTAATAAATAAAACTATTGATCAATTAATTGAAATGACAAATAATCTAAAAAAAGAATTTAAATAATTTAAATAATTTAAATAAATTTCATTAATTTTTCTTTTAATTCATTGTTAATATTATTATTAAAATCATTATGAATTAATATATCATAATTTTTTATAATATCAATATTTATTTCTGAATAATGATTCATTATTTCTTTCATTTTTTCTTCATCTCCATTTGTTTCATTTATTAATCTTTGTTTATATCTTTCAGGAGCTTCAATTTTAATAATAATTCCACCTAGTGATTTTATCCATTCAATTTCATTTTCAAATCTCACATCACTAATAATAAATCTTTCAACACCTCTTGAACTTAATACTTTTACCCAATTAAGCATCGTTTTTACCCATATATCAAATCCATATTTATTTCTTCCTTCTTCAGTTCCGCATAATTGAAGTAATCTTCTTGTTTCAAAATCTTTTTCACCAAATACTTTATTATAATCAGCATTATGCTTACTAATACAATCAATTTTAAAATGATCAGCAAATGCTAATACAACATAATTCTTTTTACTTAAAATAGTTGGTAATATTTTTTCAGATATATAATTTTTACCTACTCCTTGATGTCCTAATAAACCAATAATTTCAACCATTTTATAAAAAATATATAAAATTTTTATATTAAAAAAACTTATAAAAACTTTATTTCTTTTCTATTTTTTTTTATTTTTTTTTCATAAAATTTGATAAAGTTTCTAAATTTGAACCTTTTTTTATAGTATAATAACTAAGAAAAAATGAAATAATAAGTAACATTGGAATACTTCCTAAAAATTTTATAAAGGATGTTAAAATAAATAAAACAATAAAAATAACAACAAATGTAGTTACAAAATTAGTATTTAAAAATTCTTTTTTAATTTCTTCTATATTCATTATAATTATTAAATATATTTATTTAAATTTATAAATTTATAACTAATTAAATAATATGGATTTTATAAATCAAATAAAAAACAATTCATTTGTTAATTATTATGATTCTATATATAATTCATTTCTAGAAAATCAAAATCAGAATCATAATCAGAATATAATTATTTTAAATCAAAATGATTATAATCCATTGATTCAATTTGGTAATTATTTAAAAAAATATAATACTAATTTATATCTATTTTTTGAAAATGAGTATATATCAAATAAATTAGAAAATGAAATTGAAAATCATGAATTAAATCATTTTATTCAATTTAATAAGATGAATTACGAATCAATTACAAATTCTTTTTTAAATCTTCAAAAAATAAATAAAAAAATAAATAAATTAATTTTAATTCATATAAAATCATATGATTATTTAGAAAACATTATTAAAATTTGTTCTTATTTCAAAACACATTTATATATTTATATTTCTCTATTATTCAATAATAAATATAAAATTTATTTTAAAAATGAATTACGAAATATTATTAATTATATGAATAATGATTCAACAAAATTAGGAAAAGTATTTGATTATGATGAAATATTTAATTATTTAAGTACTATTCAATCATCTAAAATCATAAAAATTGATTTAATTCATAATAACCACTATGTAAGTTATGGAACATCTAAACTTTATTTATTTGTTTTAGAATTTTATTAAAATAATTTATTTATATATAAAATTTAAATAGTAAATAGTAAATAATTAAAATGAGTAAAAAAATGTTTCCAATTGATTCATTTTATGAAACAAAATATACTTTTACTTTAGCAGATGATATTTGCTTATTTTATAAAAAAAATTATAATAATTTTAGATGTTTAAATTGTAAAAAAAATAATGTTGAAATAAAAAAAGATGTTATTAATCATAAACAACCATTATTTGGTATTTTTAGAAAAAAATATTGCATAAGTTGTTGGCTTAAAATATTTCATTCTATACATACAAAATAATACATCTAATAATACATCTAATAATACATCTAATAATACATCTAATAATACATCTAATAATACATCTAATAATACATCTAATAATACATCTAATAATACATCCAAAAGAATAAAAGTACTTAAAGAAATAATTATATAAATATATATCCTATCTACCTGTAGCTCAGTTGGTAGAGCGTTGGACTGTAAATGTTTTATTTATGCGGTAATCCACAGGTCGTGTGTTCGATTCACACCAGGTAGATTTATTTTTATATATATTTTATATAAAAATAGTAATTTTCAAGAATCTCCAAGAATATTAATTTTATTTTTTATCATTTTTATCAAAATTTTTAGGGTTAAATTCACGACCACATGGGTCACAATGGTCATAATTAGCCATATTTGCTTTATCATGAATTTTGTCGTAATTGTATTGTTCATTATTTTTTTTAGGAATCGACCATCTACCTAAATGAATAGGTCTTTCAGGTTTCAAATAATTTTTAAGTGTAAAAGCATTTAATGTTTTTTTTGTGTTTTTATGTTCAATTAAGTTTTTAAATAGAATTAATAATTTAGAATAATGATTACTAAACATATTTATATACTATATATAAATATACTTTTAAATAAATTTATCAAATATTTTATTAAAGTTTATGTTTATTTATTTTCTTTCTTCATCAATAATAAATTTATTATAAATGTTTTTATTAATTACTTGAATATTAGTGGAATCATATTTTGGTTTTAAAAATAATAATGAAGAAATACAAATAAAACCAACTAAATGAATAAATACATGATAATAATAATTTCTATAAAATACTATAAATAATAATAATGTTTGAGATATTAATAAACATATTAATGTTAAATATGGTATATTTGTCATGTTTTTTTGTTGTAAAACTTCAAATAATAATGGGACAAAAGCAAAATTTAATAAAAATATTGCTCCAACAATTAAATTAGATTCATAATAAATTTTTTTTTTATCTATATTCATTACTATTAATTAAGATAATATTATAAATTATATATCAATAAAATGAATTAAATTATATATCAAAATTATATAATTCTCCACAATTCTCTAAATCACACAATTTTACATTTATTTTTTTTTTAATTTTATTTAAGTCTTCTAATGATGAATCATCATATTCAAATTGTACTATTATTTTATCATTATTATCACTAATTTGTAATTTTATATCAATATCATCAATTTTAAAAAGAATTTCATTTAAATGTAAATAATAATTTTCATGTTCATAATTATAGTTTTTTAAGTTTAATTCATATTTATTTAAATAATAAACTTTACCATTTTTATGCTTCAAATTAGGACTAACAAATTCATGAAATTCTTTCATTATTCTTTTTTATAAATTATACTTTAAGTTATTTTAAACAATATATAAAAATATCCAATATTTTTATATATTTTTAAAAAATTAATAAATTATTCATTAACTAAATTATTTTTTTATCTACTCGAATCTGTCCATCCGTCATTTCCTTTATTTTCCAATTCAAAAAATTTCTCAGGTTCATATTCATAATCAGGTATAAATCTTTTATCAAAACCTAATATAATAAATCCTTCAATGTATTTAATTAATTTTTCTTCATGATATTTATTAATTCTTCTATTTTCTATATCATCTTCATATTCTATTACTAATAAAACGTTATTAGATTTAGGTTGATTTAATAATTCCCATGAAAAATCATATTCACCTATATAAATAGTTCCAAATACATTAGAACCAATTTTTAAGGGTAAATTACTGATAGTCTTATGTAACTTATTTGATGTTTTAACAATAAAGTTTCTATCATCAGCATTCGCACAATAATCATTTAAATCATGATCATATTTTAAAAATTTTAAAATTTGTTCTCTTGATACTCTTATATAATGGTTACTCATTTTTAATTAATTATAGTCTATTCCACAATCAATTATTTTTACTTCCTGTTTTGGTTTATTTTGTTTATCTGTTTCTATTTTTTCAATTTTTTTTAATATTTCAAAACCTTCTAAAAGTATTCCAAATACAACATGTTTGTCATCTAAATGTGGTGTCTCTGCCAATGTAACAAAGAACTGTGACCCATTTGTATTTGGACCACTATTTGCCATACTTAATAATCCAGGTTGATTATGCTTTAAATTAAAGTTTTCATCCTCAAATTTTTCTCCATAAATACTTAATCCGCCTGTTCCATTAAAATTTGTAAAATCTCCTCCTTGTATCATAAAATTCTCTATGACTCTATGAAATATACTATTTTTATAACATGCTTCATTTCCTCCATCTAATCCTTTAGCACATAAATGTCTAAAATTAGCACATGTTTTAGGTACATCATCATCAAATAACTCAAATTTCATTTTACCTACAGGTTGTCCATCTATACCTATAATAAAATACGGATTTCCACTATGTATGTCTATTTCGTGTACAGGTTTTTCCTGATTTTCATAACTTTCATTTACATTATTGCTTACATTATTGATTACATTATTATTTTCATCATTACTTATATTATCATTAATTAATTTTTGTGTACCATGTACAGGTTTTTTAAAAAAATAATTATACAAATAATTATACAAATAATATATAGCAATAATAACAAAAATTGCTAATCCTATATAAATAAGTGTTTTATTATTCATAAAACTGAAATCCATTTTATATTTAATATTAAAAAAAAATCTTTAAGTTAATTAAAACTCCAACTATTTCCACAATTTAAACAATTAATAAATGTTGTCATAGGTTCATCACTACATCTTACTTGTAATTGATAATAAGAACAATTATGTTCTTTACATCTTCCACATTTATATTCTTGTGTTCGAATTCCTGCACTTCTACTGTATAAAAATTCATCTACAGCACTTTGTTTATCTATATATTTTTGCCAATGTTTCTTATTCATTTCTTGAGGACTTAAAAATGCTATTTGGTCTAAATTTATTTTTTCATTCATTAATTCATCATAAAAACTATCATTTTTAATATAAGATTTTTTATCTAAATTATTATATAAACTCATTAATTTATTTACATATATTCTTAAAAATATTTCATTTGAAATATTTGGTTCTATATTTTTATCTATACACTTCTTACTAGCATAATTATAAATAGATTTTTCTATATTTTCACAAATATTTATATCTTTAACGATTAAATTTAATTTTTGTATTGCTTTTAAAGACGCCATATATATTTTATACAAATTACTTTTAAGTTATTATATATATATATTATTAATTATTTTAAAAACAATCAATTTGTTTATTTTTTTAAAAATATTATATTTTGTTAAAAACCAAATCTTACTTTTATAATAAAATATATGTAAAAAGTAATGGAACAAAATATGTTACAAAAAGCTTCTAGTAAAAATGGATGGATAACAGCATTTTTTAAGAATGAAGTCTATAGAACTTTTTGTTTTCATTCAAAAAGAGAAAATCAAGAAAATCAAGAAAATCAAGAAAATATTCAATTAAAATCGGATTTGATTAAAATTCTTATTAAATATAATATTGAAAAGTATAAAATTATACATTATAATAATAATGAAATAATATCTTATACAATTTGTTTAAAAGAATCTGAATATAATAATTTGATTTATAAAATAAAAAATCAAGAAATTGAATCATGTTATCATAATTGTTTTCCAATTTTTTAACTTAGGTTCATCTTTTTTTACATAAATATCTATATTTTTGTTGTCAATATATAAATATTTATTATGAATATGATTAAATAAATCATCATAAAATAATATAAATTGTAAAATATCGATATCATAAATATGAAGTTCTTCTGCATGAATCATTATACCTAAATATTGAAATAAATTTTTTACATTTAAGTCAATCCATATATTGTGGTTTGAATGGTCTTTACCATAAAAATTATTAATAGGATTAAAAATATATATATTTCCAAAATAATGAATAAATTTACTATTATTGGTATTATAACAAAATACATATTTATTAATTTTTTTATTTAACTGAATATAATAAAATTTTCTTCAATTGTATTTCTTAACATATGAAATCTATTTAATTCATTATTAAAATGAATATTTTTTATTAAGTCATCAATATTTTTATTTAAATGAATATTTTTTATTAAGTCATCAATATTTTTATATATAAAACAATTTTTATTATATTTAATATTTACTATGGAAACATTATTTAAATTAAAAAATAATTGTTGATTGAATAATATATTTTTTTCATTACAAAATATGCTAATGTTAGAATAATAAAAATAAATATGATTTAATAAATGATATAATTCCATAAATAATTTAATTTCACTAAAATTTATTGTATTTAAATTATTTTTAATTTGAATATTTAATTCCATAATCTATTTAATTTATTTATTTTTATATAAAAATAAATTATAATTAAAATAATGAGTTAATTCTTTTATTTTTTCTTCTTATACTATATAAATGAATTATAGAATCATTATTCATGCATTAATTCTAATTTTTATTATTCATATTATCATTATAAATTTAGATTATGAAATAAATATAGGTGTTAAAGAAAATTTTAACAATAAATCCAATAAAAATAAATCTAAAGAAAAATTTAGTGATTTAAAAAATGATAAATCATTAGATTTTTTATTAGAAAATAAAGATAATGATAGTAATTTTATTAAAAAAATGAACCAATTAAGTGATTCTATAGAAAAACCTAAACTATTAAATTCTGAAAAAAATATTATTCCTGCAAATGGATATTTAAGTGATAATAATAATCCTAACTTTGAATCAGATGTAAATGATACATCTAAATTTTATAAAATAGAAAATAATTATGATAATTTAAATAAAAATCAACTTCAATCTACTTCTTTAGATCAATTAAATAAAAAATATAATAATATAGCAACAGAAATTAATAAAGTAGAAAATACTGTTAGAACTTCTACAGAAAACCCAACAACTTGGGAATATAATAATGAATTTCCTATGAATGGAGGAACAATGAACGGTATTGTAGGTTTTGACAGTCTTGAAAGTTCTTATTCAGGTTTCGGTAATCCTATTCAACTAAAATCTAACGAAAATCCTATGTATGAAAATATTCCTCACGATGATTTAAGAAAACCAGTTGTTTATAATGATTAATTTTTTATATCATTTATTGAATATTATTAATTAATTATTAATATATTTCATTTATTTCATTTATTTCATTTATTTCATTTATTTCATTTATTTCATTTATTTCATTTATTTAAATAAAATTACTCTTCAGTTTTTTTTTGTTTTAACCATGGATCTTCTCCTTCTAAAGCATTAATTGTCTCAGATTGAAAATTTTGTTCATCACTAATTGTCATTTCATTCATTTGCGCTTCAGGAACATCAGAAATTGTAACTTCAGAATCATTTACTTGATTTTTAGCTTCTTGTGCCTTTTTCATATTATCATAATATTGTTTATCAGATTCATCAACAATTTCTCTTAATTCTTCAATCTTCTTTTTATCTTCAGCACTACTTTCTTTAATTTCTTCTTGTTGTTCTTCTGCTAGTTTAGCTTTCTTTGCTCTAAGTTCTTCTCTTGCCTTTTTAATTTGTTCTTCTTTTAATTGATCATACATGTTATCACGATTATCAAGATTTTCTTGATATTTTTTAACTAATTCATTCAACATTTCTTCTTGATATTCTTGTTCTGGAACTTGTTCGCATTCTGGGTCCCATGGCAACCATGAACCAACTTGTCCAACAAATACATTGAAGTTAGGATCTTTTCTTCTTAATACTTGTGCTCTAATGTTAGCTTCTTTATGAGTATCATATGTACCTCTAATTTTTAATCCTCGAATTGTTGTTCTAAATTCACTTTCTTCATAAAATTCAGACTCCAACTTATCTTTTCTAGTAAATAACCAATCATCATAAAAATTTTTAACTGTATCATAATCAACTTTTACTTCTTTATTCATCATTTTATCTTTCATATCATTCGTATATTGGTCATCAGAATTAAATAAATGTTCAAGAAATTTTGTCATAAACTGCATTTCTTTTTGTTTTAAAACTTTATCAGGGGATACAAATGATAAACATACAAAATTTTGACCTGGTATTTTAGGGTCAGCTTCCAAAAAGTCTTCATTATTTTCTTCTATTTGTGATTGTGAAAAGGAACTCATTATAATAATTTATTTATATTATAACTTTAAGTTATTTTATTTTTAAAAAAAAATATAATTAATTAATATAATGGAAACAATTGATTTTACAGAAATTTTAACTAGATTTTTAAAATATTTATTTGAAGGTTTAGCCGTCGGTATTGCTTGTTATTTTTCTAATTTAAAAGCTGACCAAATAATTGCCATATCTATAACTGCTGCTGTTACTTTTGCAATATTAGATATGTATTCACCAAGAATATCAGATGCTGCAAGATTAGGAACAGGTATTGGAATAGGTTCTCAATTTGCTGGTATTAAAATGATAGGTATGTAAATATAAAATATATTTTGACTTTATTCTTACTTTTTTTTATGTTTATACTAAATTAAATTAATTAATTTAATTTCTTAATAATTAATAGATGTTACAAGATTCAGAAAGATATAATAATATTCAAAACAATATTAAAATAAATGGAATATCAAGTATAACTACAGAAAATTTAATTTTTTATTTATATTATTCATCTAAAAATTCGGAATTACAGGTATTAAATGAAAAAAAAATAGAAAATTATTTTTATAAAATCAATAGAAGTTATTTTTATGAAAATATTTTTGTCAATAAAGGAAATTATAGTCAATTAGGAATATTTTTTTTGGGCTTAGCCTTTCCCTTTTATATTAATTTTCCAAGAATGTATAATTTAGGTTTTTCAGGATTTTGCGTAGGAATTATATGTTTTATTGGTTTATATCAATTTATTAATCAGTTATATGGAAATTTTTTTCCAATAGCATCAAAATTATTTGTAATCATAAGTATATTATTTTATGTAATATTTTTCTTGTTTTTAAATAAATTAAATCATATTTCATTATTTTTCATAAGTTGTATTGTAAGTTTTTGTATTATTAATTATATTTATCGATTAAAATTATCAGTACCATCTAAAAAAAATATTTATAATCAATATAAAGTTGGATTAATTGATGCAGAAAGTCAAGAAGATTTTATTAGTTATGATTTTTATATTGAACAAGTATGTGATGAAACAATTAAAAGATTTGGATTAAAACTTCCAAGTGGAAAAATGTTATATAGTTATTTAACAATATTCAAGTTTAATAATAATGAAAACAAAAAAAGTGATTTTATCATAAATATATTTGCTCCTTTAATCACATTGATTTATAATTATTTTTTGGGTTCTTATTTAAATGATTTGACAAATAATGAAATCAATCAAAAAACATTAAAAGCTATTCCAATATTAGGAATTGAAAGTGATTCAAATAATTATTTAAATTGTCAAGCAAATTATGTATTACCTATTGAATTTAATTTTAATTCATTTATTCATGAATTTTATAATGAAAGAGAATTAGATGATACACATTATCGATTATTTTTAAAATGCTTAAAAAGAATTAATACTGAATTATTAGAAAGATATAAACCTGTATTTACAAAATTAGAAGATATTAGTGAAGAAGAATTAAAAAAACATTTAAAATCAAATTCAACAGATAAAAATCACATATTGGTTCAATTAGAAAGATTTTTTAAAGAAAAACAAATACCTCTAAGTTTTGATAACAATGATTATTTATATAGTTTATTGAATTTTATTAATGATGCAAATATAAAAGAAAGTGAAAGAAAAGATGCTATTAATTTATATCATAAAATAAATCAAACTTTACAAATAAAAACAAATTATATAGATGGAAATATTAAAAAGAAAAAAAATGAATTTAATAATAAAGATGATATTAGAGATAATATTGAAATAGCTACTAAAGTTTTATTAGATGATGAAAATGTTCAAAAAGATAGTAAAGATTTATTAAAAAAACTTTGTACTAATTACGTAGATTCATTTAGGAAACATGCACAAGAAGGAAAATTATATGGTTATAATTATAACTTATATACATTTAAATATTTTAATAGAAATGTAAGATTAATATCGAATAAAGTATTTAATTTTATAATAAGATTAATATCAACATACATTTTATTTGCTAGACCTGTTACAAGTCCTTGGTTGTTAGCTACATTTTTCTTAATACCATCAATACAATTTGAAAATTATTTTAAATATTTTAGTGAAAGTAATATATTTATGAAATATTTGGGATTAGGAATGGATTCAGAATATTTTATTAGTAATGATTTTGATAAAAATAATTCTAACAATCAACAATTAAAATTTGATTGGAATTTAATTTATAAAATATTACTTTATATACCATTAACAGCATTTTTACAATCCTTTAATAATGTATTTTATGGATTAACATTTACACCAAATTATGTAAATATAATTGCTCAAGGAATATTTATATTTAATTTATTTTTATTAATAAATAATTTTACTGGTTATGATGATATAACCTTAAGTATAATTTATTGGTTATTAGTTTTAATTATTATAATAATAATTTATTTAGTTAAAAATAATAAATAAAAAAAAATTAATCTTTTTATATATTAGATATGGTTAATAATAATCCTGTTGAAAGTTTATTTAAAAACGAAACTCCTCCTCCAACAGCTCCTCCAGTTATGGGTTATTTTGATACAAATAAAATTAATACTCCAAATTCTGCTTCCACATTAAAATCTTTATTACAAAGTAATTGTCAAATTAATTCGGATACTACATTAGGTGGTGATAAATATTATAATGATACAATTACAGGAAATATTAATGAATCTTGTGGAGTTAATAGTGTAACTTCAGAAGAATCGGGGTTAACAGATGATGTAAATCAAGCATGTTCAGAAACAGATGGTAAATCTAAAGAACAAATAGTAAATCAAATTAAATACATGGCATGTCAATTAGCAATGGCAAGAAATAGATCTTATAATTCTTCTGATTTTGATATATTAAATGGAGGAATGACAGTAAAAGAAGTTTTTGACAGATTTTCAAATATCAAAATAGTTATGTATTTAATTTTTGGATTAAGTATATATTTTTTGATACAAGGTATTTGTTCTTCCTTTGATGTTATAATTAATATGATGAATTTAGTAGAAGAAAATTCTAATAAAAATTTAACCTATTCTTTAGGTTTAGGATTAGGTATAGCATTACCTGTATTATTATTATCAATTTTCTTTGTTGATAAAGTATGTGGAAATATTAAAGCAATTGAAAAATGGAATATAACAAATAGTATAAGTGGAGGAATATCAAAAGATAAAATTAATTCTGGTTTTGTTAATTTAGATTATAGTGTTTTGGTTATATTTATATTTTTATTATATGGATTAACAGCAATTTTATTTTTTGTTAAGAAAGATTCACTTTCATCTACAGCCTATATGTTGATAGTATTTGCAATATTTTTAGTAATATCCATATTTTTATATGTCTTGTATTATTTTGTTCCTTTTTTTGCAACTGCTAATATAAATAATACCGGAAAATCAGATATACCTTTGAAATTATATATTAATGATGATGGAAGAGATGAAGCAGGAAATATTAGTTCAAATCAAACACAATTAAAGAATTTACAAGAAGTTTTTATGAAAACAGCAGCAGTATTTTTCTTGTTTTTTGTGATTTATATTATATTTTCTAAAAAAATTAAAGAAAAAGGAACATTAAAAGATTTATTTAGTGGATTCTTCGGCGCATCAGCAATATTAATTATTCCTATATTATTAGTTATTAATTTCATATTAGCAACAAAATATTTTTATTTTTATCCAATTTTATTATTAATGTTTAGATTTGTAAGATATATTGGAATGGCAATATTATATGGACAATATTCTTATGCACAAGAATATGGTTTAGAAGGAATGTTCTCTGGAGATGGTTTTAGTAATGATTTAAGAGATCAATTAGATGATTTTGGAAGTTATAGTCCTTCCTGGAATTTAATTGGAGTTGATATTGTAAAATCATTAATGAATATCAATGGATATGAAAACTTATTTTCTAAAAATTATAAAAATGAAAATAAATCAAATAATTTGGCATCCAATAAATATGTAATACCTGGTTTATTTTCATATTTTGGAAAAGATCCTGACCAAGATGAAAGTTTAACAAGAAATAAATTAATTATTCAAGGTTCAATAGCATCAACTACAATTGTAATATCCGTTATTTTGTTAAAACTTGTTTATTATGTAGATTAAAAACCTCTGCAATTAGAACCAAAACTATCTAATTTTGGTGTGTAATTATCATTACAACAACCCCAACGACTTTTAAAACATGTTAATACTTCTTGATTACTCTTTTTATTTGTTATATATAACATGTAAATTAATAATAAAATACATAAAGATGTTATTATTAAAATTAGTTCATAGACCATATAAATATTTATAATATAAATTTTTTTATAAATTTTTTTATAAATATATATTAAAAAAAATATATTATTATTAAATATGGATAATTACATATTATTTACAATTTTATTATTATTAATTATTTGCTCCTTTTGTTATCTTAATATGTATAATGATATAGAAACTTTTCAAACTTATTCTTATTCACCATTTGATTATTTAACAACTGGATCTGACCCATTAAGCTTTTATAAATATCCAATTTATAGAAATCCTTACAGATATCCCTATAAATTTTATAGTAGTTACCCTTACCCATATATGAGCTATTATCCTACTAATATTTAATTATTTATCATAATATTTTTTATTAATTTTTTCAAATTCTTTATTTAAAATATTTTTACATAAATTTATATTTGAATATTTTTTATTTTTATTATTTATTATTATTAAATTATGCATCTTAAATAATAAATTTTCTATATTTTTTATACTTAATTTATTTATATTATATTTTTTCCAATCTATTAATAATAAATCACTATTATAATTATAATATTCAATCATATGTATAATATAATTATTAATAATTCTATTATCTATTTTAGGAAATTCTATAAATTCAAAATACTTTATAAATTCATCATCTTTCAATATTAAGTTTTCATAATCTTGAATATGTAATATTATTTTTTTATTACAATTATTATTACAATTATTATTACAATTATTATTACAATTATTATTACAATTATTATTACAATTATTATTACAATTATTATTACAATTATTATTACAATTATTATTACAATTATTATTACAATTTTCATTTATTTTTAATATTTTATCTTTTTCATATTTACTTAATGTTCTTCCATAATCAATCATAAAATCATTAACAAATATATAATCTTCATTTTCATTTATATAAAAATCATTTTTAAAAAAATGATAATAATCTGTATTTATGTAATTTATATTTTCATTTTGAATATATATTTTCAAAATATCTAAAAATAAGTTATTTTCATTTTTATTATTTACTATTTTAATTTTATTTAATTTAATTTTATTTAATTTATTTTTTTGAATACTTTCATTACTAAATAAATTATTCAAACAATTATTTATTTCTTTTTCATATAATAAAACATTGAATTTTGAATAACTAAATTCAAATCCAAAACAAATTCTAAATCCTAAATTAATATAAATAAAAATATATAATAAATATTGAATAAAATTCATAATTTCAATCAGCCTATTAATAATTTATTATTAAATTTTAATTTTTAAATATAATTTATTTAAAAATTTTTAATATAAAAAATCAAAACATAAAAGATAAATAAATTAAGAAAATTATATTGATTTTATAAAATGCCAACCTATTTTCTCACATATTTTTTTCCATATCATATCTGTTTGATGTAATTTTTCTCTATCTTTTAATAAAGGAAAATATACTTTATATTCATCTAATGATAATAATTCAACAAATTTATGTAAAACATAAGAATAATTTAAGAAATTTTTTCTCCATTTAGGACAAACTTCCATAAAAGGACCTTGAATTTCTTTAAACATTAGTCGCAATTTTTCTTCTAATTCTTTACTCATATGTGGAGGTGAAATACCATTTATTTGATATAATATGTGAGCAGCATGGTCATAAAATTTATTTAATTTATTTTTCTTTAAATAAGTTCTAATTTTCTTCGTATCTAATTTTTCTAAATTTGTAATTCTTTCTTTTTTTATTTCAGCAATTATTTTCTCATAAACTTCATCAGGGATTTCAGTTGATTCTTTTGCTTGAAATTGAGCTAACCATTCATTAAAATGATTAATCCTTTTATAACTAAAGTAACAAACTTCTAAAGGAGGATCTTTAAAAGAAGGCTTATCACTTTCTATTACTACATATTCTTGATAACCACAATCTGTACAAATTTGAAGACCGTCACTTGGATATAAAGTCATTTCATTTTCACATAATTCACATTTAAATATGGAATTATCTACTTTTAATGTTGTAATATAATTAGGGTCTGTTTTTTTAAGATAATCATCTAAGAAATTTTTCTTTTTAAATTTAGATTCTTCTTGAATAAAATCACTTATTTTCATAGATGTATAATTATTTTCATCTATATTTTCATCTATATTTTCATCAATATTATTGTTTTCATAGTTATTTACATTTTTATTACTTTTATCAGAGTTATTTTTAGTAGTATTAGAATTATCTTTAGTATCAGAATTATCTTTAATTCTATTATTAAAAAAATCAATAACAGAAATCTGTTGTTTTTTTACTTTTTTATTAGATTCTTTAGTATCTTTACTGTAATTTAATAAATTTTCTTCAAAATCTTCAATATCATTGTTTTTTTTATTATTTGTTGTATTATCAACATTTTTATAATATTCATGTAATAAATTACCAACATTTAAATAATAATCATTAATATCTTGATTACTAATGATTTTATTTATTTTATTTTTTAATTTATAAATTTTATCCTTTTTTAAATTTCTTTCAATTATATATTCTGAATTATTTTTTAAAGAATTATCTTTAGAAGATTTATATTCTTCTATTAATTCATTTAATTCTTCTTTTAACTTAGGAATTAAATTTTTATCACTATTAAATTTATCAATAACTTCATTATGTTTAGCATCTATAGTAATATTATCGAAATTTAAATTATTTTTTTTGGAATCATTTTTTAATTTCGATGAAACCATTAATTATACTTTATAAAAAAAGTATAAACTTTAAGTATTTAAGTAAAAATAAATAAAAATAAATAAAAATTAATAAAAATTTAAAAATAAATAAAAATTAATAAAAATAAGTATAACTAAAAATAATTTTTTATACTTTTTTTTTAAAATGGATGAATCTAATAGAAATTCTGTAAATAATCACTCAGCTATTAGCTACAATGCTATACAAAAGATGGTTTTCTTATGCAACGCTTTGAATGATGGTTGGTCAATAAAAAAGTTAAATAATAATAAATATGAATTTTCAAAAAATAAAGAAGAATTAATAAAAAAGGAAATAGATATAGAAGAATTTATAAAAAATAATTTAAATATAGAAAATCTTAAGAAATAATTTAATTCATTAATTAAATATTTATTTCACATCTTTAATAATTTTATTTTTATTGTTAAATGTAGATAAAAATATCGAAAAAAATAAATAACATGTTTAAAAAATAGGTTAAAAAATTTAAATTTAATTAAATTAATTAAAGAATTTTTTCGTAAAATCTCAAAATTTTTTTCTAAGTATAGATTATAAAATGACCGGCGGTCTTATGCAACTCGTAGCTTACGGAGCTCAAGATGTCTATCTTACTGGAAATCCTCAAATCACTTTCTTCAAAGTTGTCTACAGAAGACATACTAACTTCTCTATGGAAGCAATTGAACAAACTTTCAATGGTACTGCCGATTTCGGTAAAAAAGTTACCTGCACTGTTTCCAGAAACGGTGATTTAATCCACAGAATCTACTTACAAGTTACTCTTCCAAGAGTTGAAGCTACTGTTTCTTCCGCATTTTTCAGATGGGTCAATTTCATTGGTCACTTCCTTATCAAATCTGTCGAAGTACAAATTGGTGGTCAAAGAATTGATAAACAATACGGTGATTGGCTTACTATCTGGAATGAACTTACCATTCCTGCTGGATTAAAATCTGGATACGATAATATGGTTGGTAATACCGTTGCCCTTACTGGTACCGGATTACAAAGAACTGAAGCAACCACTTTATATGTTCCATTCCAATTTTGGTTTTGCAGAAACCCAGGTCTTTCCCTTCCTCTTATTGCTTTACAATACCACGAAGTTAAAATTGAACTTGAATTCAGACCTAAAGCTGAATGTTACGTCTCCACTGGTGGTTCCTTAAACAGTTGTGGTGTTTCCGTTTCTGGAAGCTTAGATGCTTTCTGTGTTCCTTCCTTGGAATATGCTTCCTTATTCATTGACTATATCTATTTAGATACCGATGAAAGAAGAAGATTTGCCCAAACTTCCCACGAATATTTAATTGAACAATTACAATTTACCGGCGATGAATCTACAGTTAATACCAACGTAAAGGTAAAATTGAACTTAAATCACCCTGTCAAAGAACTTATCTGGGTATGCCAAAGAGATGATGTTGTCAAACTTGGTTACAACCAATGGAACAACTATACCGATGATTTCGATGCCGACTCTGGATACTATGCTCTTAACAGCCAAGGATTACCTGATGCTTCTCAACTTGTATTCTCCAATGTTGAAGACACCACAAATGTCTTCCCGTTCGTTGGAACCAATACTCTTGATGCTGAATATCTTCAATACTTACAACAAGCTGGTCTTAACACTGGTGCTACTGGTATTGCCACTAACGGAGTTTCTACTTCTCAAATTAGACCTGTTAATTTACCAGCTGGACCTGGACCTAATGCTAATAACTTAGCCCCAACTGATTTCGGTGCCATTACCACTGCTGGTGACTACTCCGATCATGCTGGTTTCGGTCCTATCAACGCCGGAAGAAACCCTGTTGTCAGAGCCAAATTACAACTTAACGGTCATGATAGATTCCAAGAAAGACTTGGTTCTTACTTCAACTTGGTCCAACCATACCAACACCACACCAACATCCCTGTTACTGGTATCAATGTTTATTCATTTGCCTTGAAGCCTGAGGAACATCAGCCAAGCGGGACGTGCAATATGTCAAGAATTGATAACGCTACTCTTCAATTACAACTTACCCCTAAAGCCGCTTTAGGATCTAAAATCAGAGTATACGCAACCAATTATAACGTATTAAGAATCATGTCTGGCATGGGAGGTTTGGCTTATTCAAATTAAGCAACTTATTTGTTTTATTATTATATTATTAATATAATTTTATAAATAAATAAATAAAAATAAATTATTACTATACATTATTTTATTTTTTTAATAAAATAATAAAAAATGATTTTAACTAAACTATTAAAAATAAAACAAAAAAACATGGAAAAATTTAAAGAATTTATTGAAAAAAATAAGTTAAAATGGGAAATATTAAGTTATTTTAATGGTCATGAAGCAACAAAAGGATGTAAATCAGGAAATGATAATATTAATCCATATGTATTAGTTATGAATGAAGATAAAGAAAAATATTGTATATTAGAATTATCAAATACTAATTATACAATTATTTCATATGATACAATTAATGCAGTAAAAAAATATAATACTTCATGGTTTCTTAGTAATAATGGATATGTAACAGGAACAATAAATGGTAAAAATATATATTTACATCAATATTTACTAAATTATCATGGTAATGGAAAAGGACAAAATTCTATTGATCATATAAATAGAAATAAATTAGATAATCGTCTTGAAAATTTAAGAATCGTAGATCAAAGTATTCAAAATATTAATAGAGAAAAAATGACAAGAAAAAGTAATGCTCAAGAACTACCCCATATAATTTCAAATGTAGAATTACCTAAATTTGTTTATTATTGTAAAGAAATTTTATATAAAGGTACTACTAATGAAACATATAGAGATTTTTTTAGAATAGAAAAACATCCAAACTTAGAAAAAATTTTCATTTCTACAACAAAATCAATGAAAGTATCTATTTTAGAAAAATTAAAAGAAGCGAAAAAAATATTAATTGATTTAGATAATAAAGAATATATACAAGAAAAAAAAAATCCTAATTATATCCAACTTCAAGAATGTAAAAGAAATGATAAAAATTATATTTTTGTTTTTGATAGACGAACTAATGATGAACGTCAAAATTTAAGGTATTCATTTTTAAAAACAGAAAATAAAAATACAAATTATCAAATTTTTAGAGAAAAAATAAAAGAAAAATATGATTTTGAAGCAGAAGAATTTACATATAATGATTAATATATAAATTATTCTTTGATGTTTAAAAACTTACTGAAAATTTAACATGGTGGCATAAACCCTATTTTATATAAAATATATTTTTATATAAAAATATAAAAAGTATCATATAATTATCAATAATAATATTGAAATATATATTGTTATTGATAATTATTTACTTTTAAAAATAAAAAGTAAAATTGTAATAAAAAATGATAATAATAATAAAATTAGATAAAGTTTTGCTAATTTAACATTGAAAAAAAATGTACTATATTTATTATATTTATTTTAAATATTATATTTATATTTTTTAATTTTTAAAGCAAAAAGCAATATAAAGATAATTTATTATAAATATATAATAAAAATGAGTATAGATATAATAAACCTAATTGAAAAAAATCCAATCACTAAATTAAATGGAGATTATCAATCAAAATTAATTGAAAAAATAAAAAAAAATTTTAATAATTATGAACAACAAATGTTTTTAGCAAGTTTTTATTGCTATTTAAAACATGATAATAAAAATGATTTTATTATTGATCTTGACAATATATGGAAGTGGTTAGGGTTTCAACAAAAGTACCATGCAAAATATTTATTAGAAAAAAAATTTACAATTAATAATGATTATAAAATTATTGCTCCCGAACCTTCGGGAGCAAAAAAAAGTACAAGAGGTGGTCATAATAAAGAAATTATTATGTTAAATATTGAAACCTTTAAGAAATTTTGTTTAAAAGCAGGAACTAAAAAAGCAGATGAAATTCATGATTATTTTATTAAATTAGAACAAATTTTACATGAAATAATAGAAGAAGAAAGCAATGAATTAAGACTACAATTAGAAAATCAAAATAATAAATTATTAGAATCTGAACAAAAAATTAAGGAACAACAAATTCAATTAAAAAATCAAAAAAAATTAGAAAGAGAAAAAATATTATTAAATGAATATGCTACTATTGGATCAATTTTTTACATAATTAAAGTAAAAACATATGAAAATGGTCATTATATTATAAAAATAGGTGAAAGTAGAAAAGGTATTCTTGATAGGTATAAGGAACATAAAACTAAATATGAAGAATGTTTGTTATTAGATTGTTTTGTAGTAAAACAAAGTAAAAATTTTGAAACATTTATAAAAGAACATGAATTAATTAGAAATAATAGAGTTAATAATTTATTAAATCATGAAAAAGAATTAGAATTATTTTATATTGGAAAAAATTTATCATATGATATATTAATTGAAATTATTAATAATAACTTAAAATATTTTAATAATAGTGATACAGAAAAATTAGAACTTGAAATTGAAAAATTAAAAATTTTATTGGAGATGAATGATAATAGTAATAATAATTTATTATTAAATGATTTAAATAATAATATTAAACAATTAACTCAAAAAATCAATAATATTGAAAATACAAATATAGAAATAAAAAATAAATTAAATTCTTTAGAAACCAAAACTACAACCAAAACTACAACTAATTTTAATATTCAAATGCCTACTATTGGTCCAAGATTACAAAAAATTAATCCTGAAACAATGACTATTGTAAAAATTTATGAAACAGTTTCAGAATGCTTACATGAAACAAATTATAAATTAAAAAGACCAAGTATTGATAAAGCTATTAAAAATAATACTATTTATAATGGATTTAGATGGTGTTATGTTGATAGAAATTTAGATCCAAATATAATTTATAATAATGAACCAACAAAAATAACAAAAAAGCAAAATATTGGATATGTTGCTAAATTAAATAAAGAAAAAACAGAAATATTAAATGTTTATATAAATAGAAAAGTCGCTGCACAAGAAAATAATTATATTTCATCATCTGCATTAGATAATCATGTAAAAAATATGACATTTACTAAAGGTTTTTATTATATATTATATGATTTATGTTCAGATGATTTAAAAATAAAATTTGAAGAAAAAAATGAAAAACCATTTTTATATAAAGATGGTATTGGACAATTTTCAATAAATAATGAATTAATACAAAAATTTATTTGTAAATACGATTGTATCCAGAAATTAAAAATAAGTGATAAAACATTAAATAAAGCAATAAAAAATAATTTATTATATAATAATTATTATTATAAAGAAATTGGTTCAAAATATACAGTTTTATAATATTTTTTTAAAAAAATATGATTATAGTTTTTTTAAAAGTACTTAAAAGATAAATTATAATATAATTTATAAAACATGGATATATTAAAAGCGTTTAAAATTGATATTAATGAGTTTCCTGTAAATATACAAGGAACTCATGATGATCCTTTATTTCAAGCAAATCAAATTGCTAAAATATTGGATATTAGAAATATTAGAGATGCAATTAAAGATTTTAATGAAGATGAAAGGGGTGTCGTTTCAACCGACACGAATAATAAAGGTACTAGAAATAGTAATTTTTTAACAGAAAAAGGATTATATCGTTTAATAGCACAATCAAGAAAACCATTAGCAAGAACATTTCAAAGTTGGATGGCTGATGTCATTAAAGAAATTCGTTTAACAGGAATGTATCGATTAAAACAAGAAAATGAAGTAGATAAACAATTATTAAAAAATAAACATAAAAAAGAAATACATAATATGTTTATTGAAAAATATAAATATAAAAATGTAGTTTATATTATTCAATTAGAAGATGAAAATTATGAAAAAGAAAATAAAATATTAATTAAAATTGGAAATACACAAAATATCAAAGAAAGATTTAGTCATTTACATAATGATTTTAATCATATAATGTATATTATTGATATTTATGAGTGTGTTAATAATATAAAATTAGAACGTTTTTTACATAACCATCCAAATATTGAAAATTTTAGAAAACCAATGAAAACTAAAAATGAAATTGAATCAAAAGAAATATATTTAATAGAAAATGAATATTTAAGTGAAATTAAAAAAATAATTAATAATAAAATAGATTATTTTAATGATTCTACTATTATTAATCAAGAATTACAATTAAAAATTCAAGAATCTCAATTAAAAATATTAGATAAAGAAAATAAAATGAAAAAATCATATCAAGAATTTACTCAAAAAATAAATGAAATGCAATTAGAATTAACTAAAATAAAAGAAGAAAAAAATAATAATTTAAAATTAATTCAAGAACAAATGAATGAAACATGTGGAAATAATGATTTAGAATTATTAGAGAAATATGAAAAAGAATATAATAATAATTATACTTTAAATTATAATAAAAAAAACAATGGAATAAGAACACCTAAAGTTTATAAATATGACCCTAATGATTTAGAAAATTATTTAGAAGAATTCGATTGTCCAAAAGAAGCCTTAAATAAATATAATTATTTATCAAATAGCGCATTAAAAAGAGCTTCCAGTGGAAATTATATTTATAAAGATTATAGATGGTATTATCATAAAAGAAATGAAGAATTACCAACAAAAATTCAAGATACAGTTAATTGTAAGCATAATTCACCATTAGCTAAACTTATTGCTATGATTGATATTAAACAAACAAAAATTTTAGAAGTCTATATAAATCAAAAAGAAGCGTGTGAAGCAAGAAATTTAAAAACACGTTCATTTACAAGAGCTATTAAACAAAATAGTATTAGTTCAGGTCATTATTGGAATTTTTTTGATGATTGTAGTGAGCAAATGAAAATTGAATATTTAAAAAATAATAAACTTCCAGAAAAAAATAAACCAGTATCTAATTATATAATCAATCAAATAAATCCTGATAATAATGAAATTATAAATACTTTTTATTGTAAAACAGATATTATTCAAAAATTTCAAATGTCTTATGTATCTTTAGATAAAGCATTAAAAGAAAATAAAATAACTCATGGATATTTTTGGAAAATAAATGCAGATTAAATTTAATTTTTTTTTAAATTTAAAGCTATATTAATTATATAAACTTTTACAAGTTTATAATCAATCAGTCCAATATCTATTATAATCTTTTTTTTTAACTGATGATTTAATAAATTGTTCTGTTGGAATATATATATTTATATTATTAATATTTTTTTTTATAGAATTTCCATCTCCTGATGTAGTATTAGAAGTACCATATAATTTTAATTTACTTAAATTATTATTAATTGTTCCATATTTATAAATTCTATTTTCACATTTTTTAGTAAATCTATTTATTTTTCCTCCAAATGAATAAATTAAGTAAGTAATTAAAAACCATGATGAACTACCATTTGATTCATTAATATGTAAATGTATTTTACCATTATATTTATCTTTAAAATCAGGTAATTTTATTAATTCTAGATTTTTAACTGATTCTACATGATATTCATTTTCTTCATTCCAACAATCCCATTCTTCTATTTTTTTATTTTTATTAATTTTAATAATATTTTTCATCCATTTTTCTTTTTTTCCTGTTAATGTTCTTAATATTAAATGAACAGGAATTAAATCTCCTCCACCATTATTTTCAATATGAAAATGTATTTCTTTATATTTATCTCTATTTAATATTAATCTATCTAATTCTTTTTTTATATTTTTTTTATTTTCACTTATTAAAAAGTTTTCAAAAATAAAATGATTTAATGGGTATTTCTTTTTCATATTCATATTCATATTTAATGATTTTTGTTCTTTTAAATAATTTGCTTGAATAATTTTATTGTCAAATAATTTAAATGATTTTATATGTAATTCATTTATATAATTAAATCTTGAAATATAATATAATAAATCTGTATTACATAAATTAATATTTATTAATTTACTTATACATTTAATATAATTATTCCATAAAATTTTTTTTGAATTTGTTAATACATATTTAATTTTTGATTTTTCATTTACAATATTACCATCTAAATTTATTAAATTAATTATATAATAATCTTTATTAAAAAATATGAAATAAAAATGAGATAATTTAAAAGGAATGTTTGATGAATAATTTATTTTTATTGGATAATATTTATTAATATATAATTTAATTTTATTTATAATTTCATTTAAATTATTAAATTTATAACTTAAACCTTTAAGACTTGGTTCATTTTCTTTATATGATTTTTTAGGATCATTTTTACACAATTTCATATATTATTAAATGATAAAAATTTAATATATGATATAAATTAAATTTATATTTCATTTATAATTTTAACTGATTTCATTTTTTTAGCATATTTACTTAAATTTTCATAACCTGAATGTCCATAATAATAAGAATATAAGTCTATTTTATTTTTTTTATTTAAATCTTTAAATTTATCATTGGATACATATGTTTTATCAAGCATAAAATAATTATTTTTACTTCCTAAAGCAACAGGATAAGGAACATCATTATTACCGACAGGAGAATAATATTCATTTATAGTATCATCTATTTTAAATTCATAAATATCTACTCCTATAAATACATATTTATTAGAATCTATTTGTAATAATATAGAATTTCCATCAAACTTTGATCCATAACCTTTACTAAAATTAGTCATATCGCATTTAGGACTTTTACCAATAAATATTTTTTTATAATTGTATGATTTTACAAATTCGTTATAAAAACATTTATTATTATCATTTATTTTTGACCAATTACTATTTCTTATATAATAATTATTTGATATTTTATAAATATGTACATCATTATTTTTTATATAAACTAAAAATGGTCTTCCTCCATTAAAATGAATAAAATATGATTTATAACCTTTAAACTTTTCTTTTATTTTTTTATATAATTCATTATTTTTTAATAATAATTCTCTGTTTAAATCACAATAAACTGATATTTTTTTTTTATTTATTATTTTTTTTTTAAATCCATCAGGAATTTTAGTTTCTTTTTTTTCAAATAAATTAAAATCAATGTACTTATAAATATAACCTTTTCTTTTTTCTATTCCATTTAATATACTTGTTGATGTATAACCAAATATACTTTTTTCCTTCTTTTCATAAGTAACAAATTTTGAACAATCAATTTTAGAGTTATTATTATTTTTAGTTATTTGTTTTTTCCATCTTTTAACTCCTTTAGAAGTAGCTTCAATTTTCCAGGTATTTCCATCTTTACCTTTTTTAGAAACTCCTAATTTTTCAGCATGAGCACAATAACCTAAACCTTTAGGACTAGGTTCATTGCCTTTATATGATTTTTTTGGATCATTTTTACATAATGGCATATAATATTAAATGATAAAAATTTAATATATAATATAAAAAAATATTTATTTTTTTGTTGTTGTTTTAACTGATATTTTTAGAATAAAAATTATTTTAATTTTACAGTTTTCATAGGTTTTGAAAATTTCATTAATGGAGGACCACTTAATTTACCTTTTTGTTTTTTTTCTTGATTTTGTACTTCTTTTGATTTATTTTTTATATAACTACTTAATGTATAATAATATATAGGATTAATTTTATCTTTTAAACTTAAATGATGTATTTTATCCATTGGTACTTTTTTCTTATATAATAAAAAATAAGCATATTCTTTACTATATGCTATAGGAAAGTAATTATAATCATATAATTCAACAGATGAATAAAAATCTAATATTTCATCATTTTCACTTGTAAATTTATATACTTCATTACCTACAAAAATATAATCATTATTTACTTTAAATAATAAATTATTACCATTTAATTTTGTATTATAAGTAATACTATCAGTATAATTATTTAAAACTTGTTCGACACCTTTTGTTATAAATACTTTATCAAAATTAAATTTAAAATCAGGTTTTTTTTGTTCACTAATAAAATCTTTATGTTTTTTATTTAAAATTTTATTAAATGAAGATGATTCAACATCATTACTTGAAATATTTTTATAAAAATTATTTGGAATTTTATAAATAATACATTGTTTTTTATTTATTTGTACAATAAAATTTATTGGTGTAAAACCCATATCTCCATTATATCCTGTATAAATAAAATATGTTTTATGTTTTTCTATTTTTTTTCTATCATGTTTAACAGATTTTTTTTCTACTGTTTGTTTCACCCATCTTTTAACTCCTTTAGAAGTAGCTTCAATTTTCCAGGTATTTCCATCTTTACCTTTTTTAGAAACTCCTAATTTTTCAGCATGCGCGCAATAACCTAATCCCTTAGGACTAGGTTCATTTCCTTTATATAATTTTTTAGGGTCATTTTTACACAATGGCATATAATATTAAATGATAAAAATTTAATATATGATATAAAAAAATATTTATTTTTTAGTTGTTTTTTTAACTGGTTTTTTAGTAGAAATAGACTTTTTAACTGGTTTTTTAGTAGATTCTTTTTTTATTTTTTTAATTTCTTTATTAAAAGTTTTTTTCATAGAATCTAATTGTTTGTCTCTTTGTTTCTTTTCACTTTCAATTATTTTTTTATTTTCACTAGTAAATTTTATTTTTTTATTTTTATAAAAATTTACACATTCTTTTTCAACATCATCTTTTGTTATTTTACCTTTAAATCCCATAACACTTATTTTTTTTCCTTCTAATAAACTGCAATAAAAGTCTTTTTGTTTTTTATTTATATAAGACTTAGTATCAATATAAAATTTATAATCTTCAGCTAATTCATCTTTTTTGTCAGTAAATTTATATTTAAATACAGTAATTTTTCCACCAAAAGAAAATTTATAATCTACACCATCATAGTCTTCGGTCATTTTTTGCCCTAAATATTTACCTTGTTTTTTAAATCCTTTTTTATCATTTACTACTAGTATTTCCATATTTAATGGAAAAAGATTTTCACTTTTATTTGTACCTCTTATATACAATATTCTATTTGATACTTGATTTTCTGGTATTTCTTCAATACTATTTTTTTTTTTAATTTCTTTAGTAGCCATTATAAATTTATAATAGATATTTATTTTTTATTATTAAATTTTAATTTATTTATTTCACTTTTTTATTTTACATTTAAAAAACAAAAATAATATTTTTCAACAACTCATAATATTATTATATTTCTCTAATATATAAATGAAACTGATTGAAAAAAAATATTTAAGAAGGAATATTATTGTATTGAAAAATAAATTTCCTTCTGAATTTGGTCGTTATATTCAAGCTTTAAGAAATCTTCAATTATCCGATGATTGGTCAAGAATTTGTGGAATCCATGGAAATACGTTTGACCCTAATGATAAAGGAGTCAAATGTCCAACAGATCCAGCTATTGTTGAAAAAATAGGAAATACACCAGATGAACCATTTTATTGTGCTCACAGTGAAACCAAATTTGCTGTTTTTCATACAGTTTATATTTATCAATATGAATTATTAATAAATAAATATAATAGTTCAAAAGATAAAAGTTATATAGCTTTACCCTATTTATTTTTACAAAATGATGGTTCAGATTATTCTTTTATGAATGAAACAAATATTACTATTTTAGTTGATAATGAAGAAATAACTATGACAAATCCATTAGCAGCGCAAAATGTTTATTATTTTGATACAAATGGTGAAAAAAAAATAGTTCAAAGAAATGGATTTTTAACTCCAACTGATTCATCAGAATCAAAAAAACTAAATATGAATAATAAAGAATTTAATAATGTTATGTATGCAGAAAGATATCCTACTTTTAGTTCTAATACTTTATTTAATAATATATTGAAATCATTAATTGACTTTAATCCATTAGAAATTCCACATAATAATGTTCATGATTATATAGGAGGTCCAGGTGGAAATATGAGTGATGTTCCTATTTCAGCTTATGACCCATTATTTTGGATGCATCATTGTAATGTTGATAGATTTTTTTATAATTGGATGTATAATCAAACAAGTGGATTTTCAAATAAATTATTAACTCCACAAATACCTGAAGAAACATTAAATGATGTTATTTCTCCATTTTTTCCTAATGATGTTTATTCAACAAATTATAAAAATTATGAATATGGATGGGAAAATAATAAAGCAAGTTATATTAAAGTCAAAAATATGCTTGAATTTAATAAATATCCATATACATATAATAAAATTGATATTAGACCTTATAATCCATCAACTATTAATGTAGAACTTCATGGAATTCCAATTCCAAAAGAATCTATGCATATAGAAGTTTATTTATATCCAATTAATATTGAATTAACACCAGAAAATAAAGTACAATATAATGCTGGTTCCATATCATGGCATGGAATAAATAGGCATACAAAATGTTGTAAAAGATGTAATAAATCAAGAACAAATTTAAAGATTAATATAGAAGATTATGTATTAGATAATAATATTCAATTAGAACAATTAAAAACAGATTATAAATGGCATATTGAAGGATATGGAAGATTACATAAAATAAATGATGAATATTTATTTTATAATCAAAAAGATATTGTAAAAGATGGGTATATATCATTAATAATAAAAATTAATGAATTAAATACAGATTCTAATAAAAATAAAAATAAATAATAATAATTTAATTAATTTATTATTATTTATAAAAATTATTATTTCGTATTTCATTTAAAAATAATAAATTTTCTTGAATTATTATATCATTATTATTATTTAAATAATTTATACAATTAATAAAATCTGTATAAAAATCTAAAAAATATAAATCATTTATTATTTGTTCTTTATAAAAAATTATATTTCTTAAACTATAAAATAATTGATTATTATTTATAATTTTATTTTTTAATATTTTTTTTAAAGATAAATAACCATTTTCTTTTTCATTAATATAATAAGAACTTATAGAATTATAATAATCTAATTGGTCATTGTATAAATCTAAATGTATAAATAATTTAGTATTTTTATTTTGTAAATTTATTCTATTAATTTTATTGAATTTATTTGTTAATAAATGTACTAATAAATAATTTTTTTGATTATAATATTCTATACAAGCATAAACAATTCCTTCAATTCTAGTTTTATCATATATAATAGATTTTAAATAATAATATATAGATTTATTTTTATCTTTATTTTTATATAAGTTACCGAGCATTATACAAGAATAATATTTTTCTTGTTCCCAGTTATTTAATGTTAATACTTTTTCATACCATTTTATTGATTCATTTATTTTATTACAATCTTTATAACTTTGAGCTATATAAAAAGCATATCTATTTTTTAAAGATATATCTTCCTCAATAATATACGCATTTTCTAATAATAATGCATCTTCATAATATTTATTTATTGATTTGTTTCGAAAACCTTTTCTTCCTGATTCTATATAATAATCCCCATATAATAATTCTGTTTTATTAATTTTTTCTAAATTATTTAAATATTCATGTAAAACACCTTTAAATTCCCATTTTATATGATTATTAATTAATAATGCTCTTTTATAATAAAAATTATTCCCAAATTTAAATTCATATTTATCTGCATCTAAATATTCAGGAATTTTTAATTCTCCATGTATTTTATCATCAGCATCAAAAATGAATAAATAATCGGTTTTTTTATAAGCCTTTTCTAAAGCAATTGTTCTATTTTTACCAAAATTTTCCCATGGAATGTCAAATATTTCACCATCTATTTTTTTTTCATTAAAAAATAATTGTATAATTTCTTTTGTATTATCAGTAGAACCTGTATCACAAATTACATAATATTGAATATTTAAATAATTTGTTATATTTATTAAAGTTTCTTTAATAATATGTGACTCATTTTTAACTATCATATTTAAACATATTTTCATTAATTATAATTAATAATTTTTTTTTAATAATTATTAAATTAATTTATATTATTAAATAATAGTAAATGAGTTGTAAAATAGGTTATAATAATACAACAAATTGTGTTACTATCTGTAAAAAAAATGATAAAAAACCAGGACCTCCTGGACCTCCTGGACCGCCAGGACCACCAGGTCCTCCATGTAATATTAATACACAAGGAACAGGAAGTATAATTTTAAAAAATAATAAAAAATATTATTATAACGATTCTTTAAAAGTTGAAACTAATAAAATTTTAATAAGTAAAAATATTATTCCTACAAGGAATAATGTTATTTCATTAGGAAACTCTTCTTTTAGGTTTAAAGATTTATTTATTGGTCCAGGTACAATTGATATTTCAAGTTCTGTTCCTGGTGGTGAAAACGCAACATTAGGTTCTGATTTAAATGGAATAGCTTACACAGAAAAAGGATTTGCTTCCCCTTTTATAAATATAGGTCCTTCACAATTAACACCTAGTGCTATTGGTGGTTGGAAAATATTTCCATCAGGAACACAATTAACACCTGATTATAATTTAAATGCTCAAGAAATTAACCCAAATACTGGAGATCCATATGGACCAGTTTATTCTTTAATAGAAAGCGGAATTACAGGACCTACTGGACCTACAGGACCTACTGGACCTACAGGAGATACTGGACCTACAGGAGAAACTGGACCTACAGGTGAAACTGGACCTACTGGCGAAACTGGTCCTACAGGAGAAACTGGACCTACTGGTGAAACTGGTCCTACAGGAGACACTGGACCTACAGGAGAAACTGGACCTACTGGTGAAACTGGACCTACTGGTGAAACTGGTCCTACAGGAGACACTGGACCTACAGGAGAAACTGGTCCTACTGGCGAAACTGGACCTACAGGAGAAACTGGACCTACTGGTGAAACTGGTCCTACTGGCGAAACTGGACCTACAGGAGAAACTGGACCTACTGGTGAAACTGGTCCTACTGGCGAAACTGGACCTACAGGAGATACTGGACCAACAGGAGACACTGGAGATAACGGTAATTTTGGTGGTGCAACATTTGATTATTTATTTAGTACGGATACAGATGAAACTAACCCAACTTTAGGAAATTTTAAATTAAATAATTCTACACAAAATATATCAACAAGATTATATATTAATTCATTGGATAAAACTAGTGCTGATATAAATGAATTTATGCAATCAATAGATAGTGTTTCATCTGTTATTAAAGGTTATGTAAGATTAACAAAAAATTATGATACTTCTATATTTTTATTATTTCAAATAACAGATTTAACATATAATACTGATTGGTGGACAATAGATGTTACTATTCAATCTTCTTCGTCTTCAAATCCTTTTTCTGATACTGAAAATATTTTAACTAGTTTTATAACTTCGGGTAATAAAGGTGATAAAGGATCTACAGGAGATACTGGACCTACAGGAGACACTGGACCTACAGGAGACACTGGACCTACAGGAGACACTGGACCTACAGGAGACACTGGACCTACAGGAGACACTGGACCTACAGGAGACACTGGACCTACAGGACCTACAGGACCAAGTATATTTACTGAATATACAATATCTTCTATATTAACAAATTCATCATATACTTTATATTCTGATATTAGTGAATTTGATATATATCAAGTTGATACATCATCAAATATTATAACAATAACTTTACCTTTAATAAGTAGTTTAACAAATAATAAAAGAATGCATATTTTTTCTGATGTTGGAGGAAATTTAACAAATAATGAATTCATTATTCAAACATCAGGTTCAGACACTATTGCTAATAACAATTCTATAACATTAAATATTAATTATTCATCATTAACATTAATATCGAATGCAAATGGAATTTGGATAATTTCATAAAAATAAAATAAAATCAATATTAAATAATATACTATTTAAATATAATTTTATACTATTATTATATAGATGACATTTATACCAAATGTATTAAGTAAAAATGATAACAATAATTCAACTTCGGTAATATCAACTGATTATACAGGAATTGGTACAAATACAACAGGATATAATCAAATTTCTATTTATATAACATCAACACAAAATTCCAATGCGGGAGGTTTAGAAATTCAATTTTCTGATGATAATTCATCATGGACAACTTATTTTAAAGATACTTATTTTACAAATACAACATTTCAAAAAAATTATAACATCTTAAATACTTATTATAGAATTAAGTATACTACACCAAATGCAACTTTTACCATTAACTCAAGATTAAATACAGAAACAAATAAAACTAATAATCAAACTCCATATGAATCTCCAAGTAATAGTTTTTATGATGCATTTGGAAAATTAAGAGTCACCAATCCATATACATTATTAGATATTAAGTTTCCAAGTGAAACAACAGCAAATCCAGAATTTTTAAATAATAACATGTTAATAACATCAACATCTTCTGGTGCAGGAACAGCATCTTATGGTTCATCTAAATCTGTTTTAAGTAGTACAGGAATTGGATCATACATAAATCAATCAAGAAAATATTGTATTTATCAGCCTGGTAAATCTTTATTATTTTTAGGTTCAGGAATTATTGGTGCATCAGCAATATCATCAAATTATTATGCACAATTAGGATATTATGATAATAATAATGGATTATTTTTTAAAAAAACACAAACTGGTTTATATGTTGTATTAAGAAATAACACAACAAATACAGAAATTTCACAACAAAATTGGAATATTGATAGTTTAGATGGAACAGGAACAAGTGGTTATAATTTAGATTTTACTAAAAATCAATTATTTGTGATTGATTTTGAATGGTTAAGTGTTGGACGAATACGATTTGGATTTTATATTTTCGGACAAATTTATTATTGTCATCAAATATCAAATTTAAATGAATTAACTGACCCATATATGTTAAGCCCAAATCTTCCAATCAGATATGAATTAAATGTAACAAGTGGTTCAGCATCATTAACACAAATTTGTAGTTCTGTTATATCAGAAGGAGGTTATAATCCCATTGGACGTCCATTTAGTATTTCAAATGGTACAACAGCAATAACTGCTTCTGGAGAAACAGCGATTTTGGCATTACGTGGAATTTCATCATCATCGTCATCAAATAATCAATATTATCATCAACATATTGTACCATCAATTATTAGCATATTTGGAAAATCAAATCCAGATTTTATTTTTAGAGTAAGATTATATTTAGCTCCAAATAGTCCTAGTATAACAACATGGAATTCAGTTGATCCTAATAGTGTTACTGAATATGCACTAGGAGGAGCAAATATAACAAATATAACAAATCCAAATATTATTGTAGATAGTGGTTATGTGCAAGGAAAAGGGTCAGTTGTATTTCAAAATTTAGATGGTATTTTTTCAAATTTAATTCAGATTACTTCAAATATTGATAATGTTAGCGATGTATTTGTTTTAACAGCAGAACCATTTTCAAGTAGTGCTCAAATTTATGCTACTATTAATTGGAATGAAGCTTATTAAAGTTTAATTAGTTAACAAATAAATATTACAAACTATAATAATTAAACTTCCAAGTATATTATAAATATTAATTTCTTCTTTATTAACCATATATGAAAACATATAAGTAAAAAGTATGCCTAAATAAGATAAAATAGCATATAATTTTGGTTTTATTTTATTTATCGAATAAAATCTTAAATAATAGCCAATTATGGCTGTTACAATATTGAAAACTAAAGCAAATACATTTACATTTTCTTTTTTATTTAAATCTTTAAGAGTAAAATCTTCTTTTTCATTATTTACTTGAATTTCTTCATTTTTATTCGTTTCATCAATATTCTTTTTATTTTCTTTATTTTCATTATTATTTTCTTTATTTTCATCATCAATATTTTCTTTATTTTTATTTTTATTTTCATTATATTTTCTATAACTAAATATGATTAATAATAATATAAGACCAAAAAAATATGATATAAATAATTGATTCCAATTGTTGTCTGTTTTTAATGTGAAAATACTAAAATAAATCAAAGCTTCAGTCAGCGCAGATAAAATCATATATCCACTACCTTTAATATGTTCTATGATTGCCTCTTTAGTAAATTTTCTTTCTTTTAAATCATCAATACTAAATAAAATAAGTCCAATTAGAATCAGAAAATATATAAAATAGTATTTATGATTGTTAAAGTATAAAATAATTAATGGATAAATAAATAAAATACTATTTGCCACTCCTCCTTTTAATATTTCATAACCTTTATGAGTAGTATAAACATGAATAAGTGTATAAAAACTCAATAATAATCCATCATTATGAAATAAATATTTTTTTATATAATTTAAATCAATAAAAAAGGAACTAACTAAAATAAATGAAAAAAATCGATTTAACATTTTTCTAAAAAAGGAAAGATTAATTAATTTAATATAAACAGGATAAGATGATAATAAAAATTCAGAAAATACTTTGCTAAAAACAGCGTTTAATATCATATATAATAAATATATATTAAATATTTTTACAATTTATATTATTAAATTGAATTAATCACTCAAATATTTACATTTTTCACAATAATAATACGTTTCACCATATACCCCTTTTTCAACTTCCATAATCCATTTATGGTCGCCATTATCTTTTATGCAAGTTTCATAAATTTTATTTTGCATGTTTTTAATTTGTTTTTCTAATAATTGAATCATATGTTTTGATTGATTTATATAATCATTTTTAATTGAAATTAGATTTTCCATTTCTTCATTAAGTATGTCCATTATTTATATTATTTATAATAATTTTACATTTTAAATTTAATAGTACATTTTGGAATATTATTTATATATTTTATTTTAATAATAAAATAAAAGTCATTCAAATCTAAATTACTTATTTTCAATTTATACATATATGTTTTTAATTTACAAGAATGTAAATTATTATTTGTATATAGGTTTTCAAAATTATTAAATTCATCAATATTAATTCTATTAATTTCAGCATAATTTAAATTTTCATCGAAAAAATCTATAATTTCAAAGAAATCATTATTAAATTGTAATAATCTATGTTGTAAAATATAATGTACATTATTGATAGTTTTATAACTTTTTGAAATAATTATTCCATTTACATTATGATATTTATGATAATTTAATAATCCATAATTCCATTTACATAAACTAATTTGAGGTTCTAATTCTGGCTTTGGAATTATGTCCATAAATAAAAATTATGATTATTTATTTAAATAAAAATTGAAATTATTTATAATTAAAAAATATATACCAAATATATACCAAATATATATCATATATATTCATTAATTATTAATTAACTAAAAATGGTGGCAGAAATAGAAGCAATTAATGATAATAATTTCATATTTGTTGATGACAAAACATTTCCAAATAAATTATTATATTTTACATTTGACACATATATATTACATGAAGCAATAGATTATTTTAGTCATGTACAGAAAAATGTTTTTTTTATTAAAGAAGATGAAAAATTACCTGAAAATATATTAAATGAACTTAAAAACTATGAACATTTAGTGTCTTATGTTGAAGTAAATAAATCAGATATAGTATAAATTAGATATATAAATAAATTTAAAAAATAAATAGTAAATAAAGTATATGGAAAATAATGATTTTATGAATCCTATATATTTAGCATATAATGAAGAATTAGATTCTTTATTTTATGATATTTATGAACATAAATATTCATTATTCAATGAAACCAAAAAAATAAATTATTATAAAATCTTCACATTATCACATAATACAACAACATTTATATTAACACATAGGGATGAAATACAATATTTATTAATAAATAATAAAAAAATATTAAAACATATATTTGAAAAAGAAATTTAACAAAAAATAATATAAAATATAATTCATATAAATAATTAGATTCAAGTAAAAATGAATATATATAAACAAAGAAAATTATATGTCGAAAATATATTTACTATTTTATTTGATGTTATAGCAAAATATTTACAATATGATGATTATTATATATTTTATCAAATGTTTGCACCAAAAAATATAGATTATTTTATAAGAAAATGCTTATATTGTAAAAAAGAACCAATATGTCCAGTAAATATAGTTTTAAATATGAAAAATAATGAAATAATAACATGTAATAAAAATTTAATGAATCCAATATGTTATATATGTTTATATGAAAATTGGATATTTAATTATAATAAGTTAGATACATATACAAGAAATAAGACACATTATCAATGTCCGTATAAATGTTGTAATTTAGAGTCTAAAATGTTTTTTTTAATAAATAACTCAAATAAATTTGGATATTTTAATTATAAAAAATTAATAAATTTTGATAATAAATGGAATTATTTAAAAAATATAACTTATTATAAATGTAAATATTGTAATTTAGTTTTTAGAAATAAGCATCATTATACAATATATAAGCATTATAAATATTCTAATTGTAGATTTATATTAAATAATTTTGAAAACAATTATTTTTGTAGAAAGAATGAAAATATTGAAAATATAAAATATCAAATGATTATAAATAATATTTTGATTGAAAATGATGAAAATTATTAATAATTCATACAATTCATACATTGATTTTGATAATATTGTGGGTTCATTTCATAATAATTTTGATTCCATTGATATGAATTAATATATTTATTATTTAATAACCAAGGATTCATAATATATATCCATTCTCCATGATGAGTATTTGACATTGCCATAAGTTGATGATAATTCAAATAGGGTACATAATTATTATTTTCAGTAGATTCAATTGATGTTAAATCTGAATCACAACTATTTTCTTCATTTAGATTATATTTTTTAGATTTTTTATTTTTCTTATTTCTAATTCTTTTATTTTTATTTTCATTAATGATAGATTTTTTAGAAGCTTCGGCTTTTTGAATAGCTTCTAAACGAGCTTGTTCAGCAGCAGTTTCTTCGGCTTTTTGAATAGCTTCTAAACGAGCTTGTTCAGCAGCAGCAGTTTCGGCTTTTTGAATAGCTTCTAAACGAGCTTGTTCGGCAGCAACTTCGGCTTTTTGAATAGCTTCTAAACGAGCTTGTTCAGCAGCAGCAACTTCGGCTTTTTGAATAGCTTCTAAACGAGCTTGTTCGGCAGCAACTTCGGCTTTTTGAATAGCTTCTAAACGGTCTTTTTCATCTTTTAAATATGCTTCTTTTTGTAATTGAATTTTTGCTTGTTCTGCATTTTGTTTTAATAATTGCTTATGATTTTTCGCTTTCAATTTATCCTTTTTTGACTTAGGGGTTTTATTGGAAACTTTTTTATCTTTTTGTAAAAAATCATCAAGTAATAATTCATCTGCTATTCTATTACTTAACTCAACTTGTCTAGTGTCTTCAAAACTCATTAATTTTTGTTCATTAAGTATTTTTTTCTTTTCATCTTTAATGAATTTATCAGTTTTTTTAAGATGTATATTGGAATTATTTTTTAAATTGTCTAAAATATTTTTTTTAGATTCAATAGTATGATTGTATTTCATAATTGTTTTATATTTTTGGATATCGCTTGTATATTTTTTAAATTTAGTAGTATCTTTATTTTCTAAACTATGAAAAATAATATTTAATAAAGTATATTTATCATATTCATTTTTCTGATCTACACAATAGTCATACCATGCTGCTAATTCAATAGAATTATATCCAGTAATATTTTTATGATCTGGGTCAGCATCAGCTTTAATTAATTTATCAATTAAATTATAGAATTTTATAGGTTTATCTTCTTGACTCATAAAAATAGCCCATTGTAAAGGAGATTGTAAATCAATATCACAATCATTTACAGATTCGGGATTCTCAAATAAATATTGAATGGCTCCTTCTTCATCACCAGCCAAAATATATTCAATGATATTTTTTTTGTTTGTTTCTTTAAATTTATTAAAAAATTGTGGATTATTAGAATCAGCACTAAATTGGTTTCTATATTCTTCAATTTCAACAGCATAATACTTACTTAATTCTTCATTAATATTAATTTCTTGAATTTTGTAAGCTAATATTTTGTAAAGTTTTAAATAGTCATCGCCATTAGTTATATTTTCAATTTGTGATGTTGTATAAGCATCATATAAGCAATAAGTTGTACATTGATTTTTATGAAAATATTCTAATTTATCGACTTTATGATTCATCATTTTATCCAATGTAGAAAATAAAACTTTATCTTGAATTTTATCACGTAATTTATTTAGTTGATTCGTAATTTCTTTATTTTCACCAATAATTACTTTGGCACATAAATAATTAATTGGAGATAATCCTAAATAATCAATATTATTTATATATGCGCCTTTGTCAATGAAATAATTCGCTATTTTTTCTTGTCTAAAATATATCGCAAAACATAAAAATGACGTAAAAAATTCAGGTACTTTTTCATTTATATCAATATTAAATTTATTTACCAAATATTCAATCTGTTTGAGTCTCTTAGACTCAGTTTCATTAATATTTAATTGATCATGTGGAGCAATATAATAAACAACTGCTTTCACTAAATCTAATTTATTTTTTTTATTTAACTTTAAATTATTAATAATTTCTTTTTGAATTTCTGGTTTAAGTAATTTAAATTGATACTTTTCTTGTTCCATAACTTAATTTTAAAGGTTTATATATCAAAAAAATATAAATAAATATCAATTTTTTTATATTTTTATATATTTTTATATATTTTGTTTTT
>Ga0209600_1000071_pt1 | contig 70820 bp, 56 predicted proteins | sample COGITO_mtgs_1104_FD_185518 | JGI IMG/M metagenome (GOLD analysis project Ga0209600, IMG submission 185518) | Pelagic marine microbial communities from North Sea - COGITO_mtgs_110421 (SPAdes) (version 2) | ecosystem: Environmental > Aquatic > Marine > Epipelagic ... | reverse complement strand
CTGAAGCTGGGAAGTTCAAAAAATACTCTGGCGCAGTTGGACCGTTGTTTCCACAACCGTTTCCGCAGTTACCAATGAGGTATTGCCCCAAGAACACAGTCGATGCTGTAGGGTTGTAAATTTCTAAGTACTTGTTGTTTGAACTGCCCTCTGCATACTCTGAGAAGAAAATCTCACAAGACTCCCCAGAGAATTCACAAGAACCGTCATCGATGCCCGCTCCAGCGTTATAGTTCGAAGCGCCACTGCTGGTGCAACCGTAGAGCAGTGCGTCTGCCTCAGAGCGAGGTTGAATTTTGAAATCGCCATAACTGTAATCCAAAGGACCTGTTACCTGCCACGTGCTTCCCACAACAACATTGCCCGTTCCAATCGCATCATAACCTCGATCGTCCACCCGGCATTCACCCGAGCTATCATCAACTCCCCACTCACCAAATCCGAGGCTCTCATTGCTCACGTCAGCTGTGACCTGAACCAAAACGCCTTCCCACTCTTCACCGGCAGCAACTGCTGATGTGGCCAAGAGCTCTGGCGTTGGCAAGTCAGAACCTTGCGCCTGGATGAGAATGGAAGGACTTGACAGCTGGGTCAAGCCATTGTATTCAGATACTGTTCCTGTCACTTCCACCAAATCGCCAACTGTGACAGCAACGTTGGGACCGTACATCCAAATTCCACTATAAGCACCTTGACCATCCTGCATACTCACCAATTGCCCAAAGACACCGGTGATCACACCATTCGTCACAACTGTTTGACCCGTGTAAGTATCCGTCAATTGGCCTTCCTGGATGGTCGCAATGGCCGTCGTCGTCACCTCCAGGCAAGAGCCGTCGTCGTAATCTGCTGCTTCATTGTAGTTGGGAGCTGCAGGTGCTGTGCAGCCTCCTGTTCCAACGGTGATGGTTCCAACCATCCCCAGTTGTGCGTGGCTGCCCACACTGCAATCGTAATTGTAAACGCCGGGTACGTTGAACGTGTGGCTGCCGATGCAGACTCCTTCTGCATTGCCCACTACAGGTGAGAAGAAGAAATCTTCCGGATTGCCAAATGGTTCACCCGTAATCGTGTTGGTGAGGCCATTTGCATTGTGCGTTCCACCGACATTTTCCCAAACCACCGTGACGCCGGGCTCGATGCTCAAATCCGCGGGGTCGTAGTAGAGGCTTCCCGTAGTTACAACCACACCGTCGACGTTGCATGCATTATCAAAAGTGCATGAACCGTCGTCCGTTGTCGCGTCAGAATTATAGTTTGTCGCGTTTTCATTCGTGCATCCTGGCACAGCAGCACCGCATGTGCCGGTAAAGACGTGCGCGCCGAGGTAATCCCAAGTGTTCTGATCGTAAACAATCCACTGAGAATCTTCCGCTGAGGTTCCTGCGGCGGAGGCCCAATCGTATCCGACGCCCTGACCAATGTCAGATTTACGAACGAGGGTATGATTCGCTGTGGCATTCTCGACACCTGCAACCGGCCAACCTGAGCCGGGATCGCCTTCAAAATTTCCGATGATGTCAACAAACGTGTAGTCGTCTTCAGCTCCAAAGACGAGAGCGTAGCCGTCGTCACCATTGAAGTATGCATTTCCGGTTTGATCTGTTTCAGCTATGATCGCAGGATCACTTCCGCCATTCGCCCAAACATATACGTCTCCAGGCGCGATTGTTGCACCCTCTGCAAAAGCGTTCCAGAACTCATGAACTCCGACAGTTGTTGGAGCATTTCCTACCGAAGCGATCGCGTATTGTGTCAGATCGACAGCGTCATTTGTAGGGTTGTAGATTTCTATATACTTGTTGCTGGAACTTCCCTCTGAATACTCAGAAATAAAGAGACCGCATTGGGCAAACATTCCGGATGTAAATCCAAGGAGAACCATTGCCATGAGCAAATTAAATGAACGCATAGTGTGAGATTTGGTGTAACTAAGTGCATGCAAGCTACCTAAAACTCGACAAATCAAGGCATTCTGTGGATAAATATGCCAATTTGTTAATCCAATCATAACATTCTGGCACAAAGCGCTAATGGATACCCCTCATTTGCATCCGCAATTCAAGAGGCATCCATTCGTGACATTAGGCCGGGCAATTGACGGAATGATTTCCGGTGGTGATTTGTAATCCCCAGCTGTGCAATGGCTGCTCGGTGGCCTTTCGTGGGATACCCTGCATTCGTCTCCCATCCATATTGTGGATGTTGCTCATGCAACGCGAGCATTCGCTCGTCACGGTGCGTCTTGGCCAAAACGCTCGCTGCAGCAATCGAGGCAAATCGACCGTCTCCTTTGACAAAGCACTCGTGCGGAGGCAATCCCTTTTCCGTAACAAAGCGATTGCCATCAATGAGCATGAATTCGGGAAAGGTGCGCAATTGCTTGGTGGCCTCGCGCATGGCTTTAAGGGAAGCCTGCAAAATGTTGATGCGATCAATTTCTTGAGGTGAAATATGGCAAACTGCCCAGGCCAACGCCTCAGATTCAATCTTCTCGCGCAGGGCATCCCGGACTTTCTTGTTCAACTTCTTGCTGTCATCCAGGACGCCATCATTGACCAATTCCAACGCCAAATTTGGCGATAAAATGACCGAGGCTGCTGTGACAGGGCCTGCAAGGCACCCCCGCCCTGCCTCATCGCAACCGGCCTCCAAGCGTTCTTTTTCAATCCACGGTGCAAGGCTCATGGCTTAAGCACCTGCTCAATGGATGTCCACAGCTGCGCAGCCGAATCATCCCATGAAAACGCCTGCGCACGAGCCAAACCTCGCTCGACGGCCTCCTGGCGCAAGGCAGAATCCCCCTCCAATCGTTTCATCCAGCTCGCTATGCCATGGGCATCGTCCGGTTCTACCAAGGCGACAGCCGCTCCGCCGCACACTTCGGGCATTGCGGTCCTATTGCTAGCGATCACCGGAACTCCTGAAGCAAAAGCCTCTACGATCGGCACCCCAAACCCCTCGAACCAAGGAATAAACACGAGTCCTTCCGAAGCCTTCACCGTAGCCGCGAGCATCTCCCGTTCCAATCGACCCGAAAAATGCACCCCTGGTTGATTCCGCATTTCATCCGACCACATGGATTCGCCTACAATGACCAATTCGTGTTTGCCCCCCATGGCGCGATAAGCGCCAAAGGCTTGCAGCAGCCCCGAGATGTTTTTGCGCGGATGCAAGCTGCCAACAAACACAAAGTACGCTTGCCCCCCTGCCACCCGGTTCCGCTGTGCTTGTGCCAAATCAGGAGAAACCAATGGCTTGTACTCTTTGGCCGGTGCATTGTATACCACATCAATCGAATCAATTGCCACCTTGAATTGTGAAGCGATATCGTGTCGGGAATAATCGGAAACCGTTAAAATCCGAGCCGCTATTTTGGCAAATTCAGGGAAACGACTGCGGTAATAATTGGCTTCACGTGCCGGCATCCACTCAGGATGATGCATGAAATTCAAGTCGTGAAATACCGGAATCTGAGGCACATGAGTTCGCCGGCTGAGCATGCCGTCTGTCGAAAGAAACACATCCGCGCTCCAGCGTTTTAGCTGGCGGGTAACAGAATAGTCAAACCAAGCGTCGTACAAGAATGGACGGCGCGCCGGCGGCAACAGCCGAACTTCCGACGCATTATTGCCATAGCAAAACTCGGTTGAGGGGGCGCGGTCAAAAATCAGCTGAAATTCGTGTTCCGGATGAGCCGAAATGAGCCGTTGGTAGCATTCGTGGGTAAACCACCCGATGCCTTCCAACCGGCCCGGAATCAATAATCGTGCGTTCAATGCGATGCGCGCCATGGTTGCGAAGATAGGTTGACAATTCTCCGCTGCATATGCCGTTATTTGCATGCAGCATCCATGGAAATCGGTTGAGCATCTCATTTTGAAACAATTCCTCAAACATTTGTCTTGGTTGATGATTCTCAACCTCGCTGTCAAACCGGCTTATTTGCTGATCATTGACACCAAAATTCAGGACTTGCTCGGGCCGGAAGAGTTTGGCCGGTACTTTCCGCTGCTGAGCCTTTCCATCTTGCTCAACATCCTCTTAGATGCAGGGTTAGCGAATCATATGACGCGCCTCATCTCGGGCAATCCGAATGAGATTCATCACGCTTTCCGACAAGGCTGGCGCACGAAGAGCGTGCTCTTCCCGGCGTACTTTGTTCTGCTCATGTCGATTGGATGGCTACTGGGCTGGAGGGGTGAATCACTGATTTGGCTGGCCTGGATCGGGATCAACCAGGCGTTGCTTAGTGCCATCCTATACATCCGTGCAGGCCTGCAAGGCATTGGCGCTCATCGCTCCGATGCGTGGGTATCGGTAGGCGATCGGAGCATGCTTTTCCTCTCCATGGGAGCGCTCATCTTTTCATTTGAACGATTCGAGCTTACATGGCTTTTAATGGGCACCTCTGTGGCGTTATTCCTCACGTGCATCATTGCACTTTGGCGACTGAAGAAACAAGCCTTGTTCGTCGACCGGTTGCCGTCACCACTCGGGGATGGATCGGCGAGAAACATACAAGAAGACCTAAAATCCGGATGGCCCTACGCCCTCCTGTTTTTATTGATGATGACGTACCATCGGGTCGATGGAATCATGCTCGAACGGTTGGCGCCTGACGGCGCGATTCAAGCCGGTTGGTACGCAATGAGTTACCGGTTCTTTGAAGCGGCCAATATGATTGGCTTCTTGTGTGCGACATTACTGCTCCCCTATTTCACACGCATGCTCGCGCAACGTGCAGATGTGCGACCGCTTGCCCGTTCCATGAGCAGCGTGTTGCTCGCAGTCGGTGCTTCCATTGCTTGGGCGTCGTGGTTTTTCCCCGAAGCATTTCTCGGTGCATTTTACGATTACGAGATTCAAGCAGCTGCAGGAATCCTTCCTTGGCTCATGATTTCATTCGCTGTTTTTGCTCAAGGCTATGTTTTCAGCACCTTGCTCACTGCCAGAGGAGATCTGCGTGTTTTGAATCGCATGGCGGCCGCTGGTGCATTGCTCAATATCACATTGAATGCGTGGTGGCTCAGCCAGGCATCTGCCACAAACGGCGGGATGGGTTGTGCCATTATTAGCGCCATCACACAAGGAGCGATGGTCGGAGGCCAGATTTATTTCTCCTTGCGCAATCACCCTGGAAGGCAGTGGTGGAAGCTGCTCCGCGCCCTGCTCCTGCATTCATTGGCCTGCTTTGCAATATGCAGCCTTCTAGCGCGTTGGGGAATCAACCCCAAACAAGCACTTTGGATCGCTCTGATCGGATGCCTCGCAGCTGGCTTGCTGCCGGGCGTCATTGATTTCCGATCCATGAAGAAGATGCTGTCCGAGAAGATGAATACCTTTGCCGACTCGTAGCTCCAATCCCATCGCATGAATTCAACCGATTCCACGCTCAACTCCACTCACTTGCTTCGCTTCATCTTCGACCGACGCAGGACCTTTTTAATCATCGGCACCATCGCGGCGGCGCTTTCATCTGTGGCTGCAATGCTGATGGAAGAGCAATTCAAATCCACGGTCATCATGTTCGCAACGCCACAGCACTCCATTGGCGAGCAATTCTACGAAGAAGTCAAACGAAACGATTTGTTGGAATATGGCGAAACAGAAGATGCGGAACGCCTGCTTCAAATCCTCAATTCCGACCGAATTCGCACCCGCATCATCGCCAAATACGACTTGTGGAAACACTATGACATTGAGCGGTCCACGCCAGGAGCTCAATCCCTTTTGGGCAAGGAATACAACTCCAACGTCGATGCACGGTTGACGCGCTATGGGTCCATCGAGGTAGCAGTCTTCGACCGAGACCCCCGTCAAGCTGCTGATATGGCGAATGACATCGCTTTCCTTGCGGATTCAGTAGCCAATCGCCTTCGGAATGAACGGGCTCAGGAAGCCTTGGTTTATGCGGGTTCGTCGCTGAATCAGGTGCAAGATGAAATCGAGCGCATGGAAGAGCAACTCGGCCGACTTTATGAGTTGGGGATCTACGACTTCGCCACTCAAATCGAAGGGTTGAACGAACAGTATGCCACTGCGATTGCAAAAGGTGCGACCGCGAATGCAGAGAAAATTCGAAAGCAAATGGCCGAGATTTCAACGCATGCCAACGATTTCAACAAGCTGACCAACCTCATCGAAGCGGCCTACGAGCGGGAAGCAATTCTGAAGAAACGATTCGAATTGATGAAGCTTGATGCCGAAACGCAAATGCCTTCTGCTTTTGTGGTGGACTACGCCACTCCTGCTGACAAAAAAGCCAAGCCCATCCGTTGGTTGATCGTCGTCATGAGTGTGGTGAGTACTTTGGCACTTGCTCTGCTCATCATGCTCGGTGCAGAAAACTTAAAGGAGCCACAGGCGGCATGATTCCAACCGCGAGGATACCTCGGTATTTTTATCCGGCCACAGGAGCCTACGCGGCCCTGCTCGCCCTCGCTTTTTATTTCGAATTTCCCTGGCTCGCCCTTTCACCACTTGTGATTGGCGTCGGCTGGATGGCGTTTCATCGACTGGATGCCTTGATGCTTTTTTTGGTGGCTTGCGTTCCCCTGAGCCTCAGCCTGGAAGATCTTGAACTTGGTGGAATTGGCGCTTATCTGCCAACTGAACCGTTGCTCGCAGGTGTTCTCGTATTGTTTTTCTTCAAGTCCGTTTCCGGTTGGCCGGTTCACCCTACCGTACTAAAGCATCCCCTTTCCCGCTGGGTGCAATGTTCGCTGTTGTGGATTGGAATAACCGCAATCGTGAGCTCCCATCCTCTCGTTTCTTTCAAATTTCTGGCGGCAAGGCTTTGGTTTGTGGTGGGATTCTTTTGGGTCCTGGGAGAAATGTTCCGGACGCAAAAAGCGCAACGCCATCAATTTATCCTGGCTTATGCATTCCCACTTTGCGCCGTCATAGTCTATACGCTCGTGAGGCATGCTGGCTTCGGCTTTGAAAAAGATGCCGGACACTGGGTCATGAAACCATTCTACAAGGACCACACGTCATACGGCGCGGTACTTGCCATGGTAATTCCTCCTATGCTCGCGCTCCTCAGCTGGAAACGGTTCTCCGCCTTTGTGAAAGCGATGATTGGTGTCGCACTCGTCATCTTATGCCTAGGGTTAGTCTTTTCCTACACCCGCGCGGCATGGGTGTCGCTTGCAGCTGTGGGGGCACTTTGGGGCCTAATGAAGGCGGGCATACAACTCAAAACACTCTTAATCGTGGGCTTCGCAAGCTTGGCGTTTTTGTGGTTTGCACAAGACTCCTTGCTCATTCAATTGGAGCGAAATCGCCAAGATTCTTCGGATGATCTAACGGAACATGTGGAGTCCATTTCCAATGTTTCAAGCGACGCATCCAACCTCGAAAGGCTGAATCGCTGGAATGCGGCCTTAGCGATGTTTCAAGAACGGCCATTGGTGGGCTGGGGACCCGGAAGTTATCAATTCGAGTACGCCCCATTTCAACGCTCCGAAGATCAAACAATCATTAGCACGAATAATGCAGACGGGGGCAATGCCCACAGCGAATACCTCGGGCCATTGGCGGAACAAGGTGTACCTGGCTTAGTGTTCGTTCTCGGGCTCTTGGGTTTTTGTTTGCACTTGGGCTTCAAGCTGCACCGCCAACTGAATGATTCAGAGCAAGCGCGACTGGCGATGGGGGTTTTCCTCGGACTGATGACCTACTTCGTGCACGGGGTGCTGAACAATTACCTCGACACAGACAAAGCGAGCGCCCTTTTTTGGGGGTTTTTCGCGCTGCTTTTGGTCTGGGATCGAACCCTAACGGACAAAGACGAGCAAAAAAGTGCAGCTGCCTCCTGAGGCAAGCAATCAGTGAAACCGGACGACCATGAGGGCCGTGTCATCAAAACTGGGCTCCTCTCCCTTGAAGCCCTTGACGGAGTCTATGAGCGCTGTTTGAACATCCTTCACCGGCATTCCCCGTCTTTCACGAAGGATGTCTTCCATTCGTTGCATTCCGTACGGCACTCCTTCCTCATTCTCTTGCTCCACCAATCCATCGGTGAAACACACCAAAGTGGAATCACGATCAAGCTGCACAACGCCTGTTTCCAATGAAGGAATCTCCCGGAACATTCCCAATCCCACAGATCCCAACTCCAACTGCTGCGTCTTGCCATCTGCGAGCATGATGAGAGGTGGATTGTGTCCGCAATTCACGTATTGAAGTTCGCGCTTCCTGCGGTGATAAACCGCAGCAAACACCGTAATGTACTTTTCTCCCTTGGCATTCTCTGAGACCCGCTCATTCAAACGATTGACGACGCTTACCAAATCATCAGGCTCGTATTGAAAGCTCGCACGGAGGTTGGCTTGGAAATTCGACATAAGAAAAGCCGCGGCAATTCCCTTTCCACTGACGTCTGCCATGCAAAACACCATGCGATCTTCGTCCACGGTGAAAACGTCGTAATAGTCTCCTCCAACTTCCAAATGAGGCTTATAAAATGCCGCGACATCCACATCGCGATCGGTCGGCCATTCGGTTGGCACGAGCATGGATTGCATGGTTGCAGCGAGCTCCAATTCTCGGCGTGTAGCTTCCTGACTGGCGCGCTCCAATTCAAGCCGCTGATTTTGCAACGCTACCACCAAAACATTGGTCAGTGTTTGGATAAAATTCAAGTGCTTCACCACCGGACTTACTCCCTGTCCCTCTTGCGTGTCGCCCGCCAGGAGATAAGCCAATGGCTGGTCATTGTGGAGCACTGGAATGACCACATCAAACTGCTCTTTCCCAGCAGTTGAACTTAGAAAAACCTCCCCCTTCTGTTCAAAAAAAGCAGCGTCTTGGACTTCGGGAACATCTCCCTCGATCCCATTCACCAGAAGGCAACGCCAATCGCCATCAAACGCATAAAGCACCAAGCGATGAATCCCGAGGTGCTCTGCTAGGCTCGCACGGAACTTATCAAGCAGGTCCTCTTCTGAGGCCCGATCGTTGATTCCTTGGGTGACATCAAGAAGAGCGCTCAGTTTATAGTCCTGAAGTTCTAAGCGTTGCTCCAAACGTTGAATGCTGTGCGCCATCTTTACTTTTTAACGCGCTCGACGTATTCTTTTTTGCGGGTGTCCACTTTCACGTGATCCCCAATATTGATAAACAAAGGCACGCGAATCTCCACTCCGGTATCCGTGGTTGCTGGTTTCAGGGTATTCGTGGCAGTATCGCCTTTGATTCCTGGCTCTGTGTACGATATCTCCGCCTCGACTTGGGTGGGCAACTCGCAGCTTAGCACACGTTCTTCGTCCGCTTGGAATTGAATCTGACAAACCAATCCATCCTTCAAAAATTCAGGCGCATTGATCGCGGATCGTTCCACTGGAATTTGCTCGAATGTCTCGAGGTTCATGAAATGGTATTGATCGTCATTGTACAGAAATTGATATTCCCGCACTTCAATCCGCACGGGGTCAATTTTGACCCCCGCATTGAACGTATGATCCACCACTTTCCCCGTGCTCAAGTTCTTCAGTTTGGTGCGCACGAATGCCGCACCTTTTCCGGGTTTCACATGAAGGAATTCAATGATTTGCCACAATCCATTATTGTGATTGATGACCAATCCATTCTTAATGTCTGAAGTTGTTGCCATGTTGGAGATTTAGGCGAATATACCATTACAAATTAAGCATCAAACGGAATTGAATTTCACTTTGTGCATAGGCCAATGTCGAAAGACCGGGCAATCGCTCGGTTGGATTTCGTTCATTGCTCTTGAATCCGATCAGTTGGATCTTCCATTTTGATTTGAATTTTCGAGTGATCCGAAATGCGGCTCGCGTCCCGTGGTGATGCATGCCATGCATCCGAATGCCATCAAAGGCAGGCGTAACGAAATACCCCACCTGGCTCGGCTCCATTTTCCATTGAGCGATACTTAATTTCACATCGTACCCACGGACTTCTCCTCCCCAAATGCACGCCCAGCCCAAACCATCTCGGGCACGATCAGGGCACCATTCCAATCGAATGTTTCCCGCGTACGCTTCATCCTCAAACCTCCAGCGCAAGCCGATTCTACGATGGGAAGGCTCAAGCGCTGAATGCACGGACTCGAGCTGCCATCGGATGTGCAGCTCAAATCGGTGCTGATCGATCGAACTGGAAACAGCACTTGCTCGCACCGTTTGTCGGAAAGCGTTTTCAATGGACTCGATTTCCATCAAAAACCGCGTTCGCAAATCCCCTTCACGGAGCAACCACTGCATGCCCATCGTCACCTCCTTTTCATCCCATTGATGAGGCATCTGCTTCTCGTGATCAGGGATTGCTCCGTTTATAAGTTTAACCATCCCAAATCCATCCCAGCCCCTGCCAATGGACCTTAGCCACGTACTCTTAAAAGCCTGAACATCGGTCCTCGGGGCGCATTCGAACGACCATTGCCAGCCCTTACTCGTACCAAAAGCAAAAGCACTGCCCAGCCAAGAAGCCGCTGCACTTGCACCGGGGGCTGCGGCCATCCAGCCGCGCTCACCGACCAAACCAACCGTCCCCCATTGACATGGCTTCCATGCCACAACTGCCCAACGTGGCTGCCGAACCATTCCATCGCTACTGATACTCAACGACCAACCACCCAGACGAGCAGAACAAGCCAATCCGGTGCGCATTCCCGAAGAAACATTGCCCCATGCCGGCGCAAAATCATAATGCACCGGAACCGCAAAGGCAGGGGACAAAAGACTTGAAAACAGCATGGCTTCTTTCTGAATCAATCGATTGCCCCAGCCCAGCTTGTGGGTTCCCAAAAGCAATCGAACATTGCGAGCAGGGCGAAATTGAATGTATCCCGTCAGTCGATTTTGGGTCCTAGTTTCTTGGCTCGAATGCCGCAATGGACCATCCCAACGCATGGCCCATTTTCCGGGATTTTTCAATCGCAAGGATTGCGAAGACGCCGTCGATTTTGGGTTGATTCGCACATCGAAACTGGGGGCAGAACGCTTGCTCATAATGGCCGAATTCTGTCCGGTACATAGCGCAATCCATGGCCCGGCGCGCAGCAGTTGCTGTCGGGTCTCCAAAGACAATCCTAAAATGGCTGCAACCTCTTCGGGGATAATGGGCCTCCCTTTCCGCTCGATGTATTGGATAATATATTCTCCTTCAGAAGGCAGCCAATCCCCCAAAAGAACTTGCTCTGCGACAAACGAACGAAAAGCTGCTTCTTGGCCTTTGCCTTCCAAGCCTGCATGCAGCGCACACCCCAATAAAATGCATAACCCGCGAATATTCCTGCCTTTCATTTTCGAAAATCCATGCGCCAACTCCACAGCCAAAGCCCCAGAAAATTTGAATGCGTGATTCCGATCCATTGGCGTCTTTTGCCTTTCTCCCACCCCGCATCGAGTCCGAACGAAAGCGGCAGGGGTTGGACCCTGAGTCGCATTGATTTGCCTTTGGTCAGCGCCCACATCCACTGAATATGCAATCGAGAAGCGGGATGTCCCCACAGGAAAAAAGCTGAAAACGCCCCCTGCCTGTGCCGCTTGGTCCACTGAAGCCCTCCATCAAACTCGCCACGTTCTTGAACCCCCAACAGCTGCCCTTGATTGGTGCCACGAACAAAAGCAGCCAACTTGGAGCCATCTGCCATTCCCCGATTCACTTGCAAAAACACAGGGAAATCCATCGAAAATGCCGTTCCATTTGACCATGAATGAACCCCAAGTCCCAATCCCAGTGCAATCGCCCAGTCCTCATCAAGGGGAAGTGAATAAGCCAGTAAAGCCTTGCACGTCGCATGCGTGGAGATGGAAACGAACTGAGCTACGGCCCCAAATCCACGGTTGGTCTTTACGGAAGCGAAACCGTGATAAGCCGATTGCAGAGGCTGCAAATCGAACGCAAAAGTGCTGGGCTCCTGGAGGGGGAATAGTGGGGGAATTCCCGGTAATTGTGCCCCCACACTCCCCGTCTTTAACACAACCAAAATCAACACATGCATCCGCACATCATTCCGATTCCTCCCCGTTTTCATCGCCTCTTTTCCTTCCCATTCGTGCCGCTGACCTGTGCGGTTTAGGAGTGCAAGTTGCTCCAATTAGAGGCAACAAATGGGTCGGATTCACTTCCGAATGAAGCGGGTTTGCAGCTGCTCCTCAATTCTCGCTGGAGAAATCCAGCCGATCTTTTTCAAACGCTTCCCGAATCGCTTTGGGTAGCGCCTGCCAAGCCATCCCCTTGAGCTCGGGTACTTCTCCTTGAACAGTGGACCACACGCCCTCAGGCTTTTGCAACAGAACGATATCCTTGATGTCTCCCGCGTCGAAGTCGATGCGCATCGCGCTGCTGACCGACTGGTTGAAAGCCTCGCAGGGGTTCGGCTTTTCCGTGTCGAAATAAATTGACTCAGCATTGCCCGCCACCTCCACGGAATTGAGCGCCCCGTCCGTGAAATAGGCATCGAGATTGCGTCCCGAAATTTGTTGCATGCACATTGAGTCAATGTCAAAAATCAATCCCGAATGTCCGCGTGCAGAGAGCTTCTCCGGTTGGTTACCCTTCAATTGCCAGGTCATCGAATCCGCCTTCAGCAACCAGCCTTCGAGCCATGTTAGCGGCGTGCCGAGCAAGTCAATCTGTTCGGTTGAATCGTTCCAGAAAAGTTCCTCGCAGGAAGCAGCTGCTTGGCCCTGAATCAAATGAACACCGGGCCAAAGCCGGGTCCAATTGGATTGGATTTCCATGGAATCTGAGATCAGCCAGAGGGTATCCGCGGAAGAAGCATCCATGTAACGTGCCATTTCGCTTCCGCCACCTCGCACGGATACAAGGTTTTCTCCCGTTGCGCCTTGCCGGCGCAGCGCATCAGAACCCCAGACTTTCCAAACGCGTGCCGTGTCTTGTATTTCGACACGACCGATTGCAGACAACGGCTCCAAAGAGTCCGTTGGCACCTCCAATCGATCGGCCTCGAGCCACACATCATCTTGTCGAACGCGCGCCTTCGAACCTGAGCCAGCTTCCTCGGATGCAAACCATCCTGCCTCCTGAGCGGCATCAAACGCACCAAAAAAACAACTCAATTCCACCCCCCCCGACTGCTCAAGCACATGCGAAAATCCATGAAAGAAGAGTTTTTCGTTTTTCTCGTCCCAATGAAGCGAATCAGACGTAACCACCCAGTCACCATCATCGATAAACACGTTGCCGCCCAATTCTAGCATAGAATCATCTACCTTGAACAGTCCACGGTCAAACGTGGCCGTTCTTGATTGTTCTTGCATGGTTCCGCCGCTCGGAAAACGAACCCATTTGGTGTCCAACTCATAATCAACACGAGTTGCCTGGATTTCTCCCAATTCACTTTGCATCCGCACTTGTTCACCAGAGGTGGCCGTTGCTATGGCCTCGTCAGCTTGTGGATTCAGCAGCATGTTTTCGGCCAAAACACGCCGATTGCCGTCGTTCAAACGCACATTTCCCATGGTACGAAAACGACCGTCTTTGAACCTTAAAGCGCTGTCGCAAGCCAAGGTAGCATCGCCATATCCGAGCAATACGGCACCAATTAACCGCTGAACATCCGGCTGACGCTGGTCACGTAAAATGGCGTCTGCCTGTAGAATTTTGATTCGTGTTTCGCCGTCATCCTGCGCCCTCACTGCAAAAACAATCAAAATCGCACAAGCGCAAAGCCCCCACTTCAACCCCACAGAAGAAACACTTTGAAAATTCATGCGCCTGCAAGTTCTATCGAAATATCCGTATTCCTACCTTTGCACTCCTTTCTGAAGGGCGGGTGTGGTGAAATTGGTAGACACGCTGGATTTAGGATCCAGTGCCGCGAGGCGTGTGGGTTCGAGTCCCTCCACCCGCACTCTTCAGAAAAGAAACCAAAACTGAAACCGCTTGCAACTTGGTTATTCACAAGATGAAAACGCCAAAACCAAGCCATTCTTACACCGACACATGCAAATCGATCGGAACAACATTGACGAGCTCACCGCTCGATTGACCTTGACCGTTGAGCCCGCTGATTACACGGAACGCGTTCAAAAAATCCTCAACGATTATAAGAAGTCTGCCCAGTATCCTGGATTTCGAAAAGGCAAGGCGCCCATGGCCCTGATTCGGAAGCAGTATGCGGCACCTGTTTTGGCAGATGAGATGAATAAAATCATCTCCGAAAACCTAAGCACCTACATCCAAAAGGAGAACATCGAAATTCTCGGAAACCCGATTCCCGAAACAAGCACCGAGGCTTCGGGAAATTGGGAGAAGCCGGAGCAATTTGTCTTCACGTTTGAGATTGGATTAGCGCCACAGATCTCCCTGGAATTCGGACGAAGTGCAAAATTCATCCGTCACATCATCAAGGTGGATAAGAAAGCGATTGAGGCGGCAACAAAAGATCATTGCAGGCGCCACGGCTCCATCAGCGAACCTGAAGTAGCATCTGACAGCGACCTCATCATGGGGCACTTTGTGCAGCTCGACGCTTCCGACCAGCCCCTGGAAGGCGGCATCGAGAGCGATTCCAACATTGCTTTGGAGCACCTCACGGACAAAAAGTCGCGCAAACTACTTACCGGGGCAAAAGTGGGCGATACGTTCACATTGGATCCGCATAAAATTTCTCACGGGCACGATGATTTGGGCAAAATGCTCGGCATCAGTCACGAGCAAGTTCATGATTTGAAGGGCAACTTCAAGTTTGAGGTGAAGGAGATCAAACGCCTTGCGCCGCATGATAACAATCAAGAGTTGTGGGACAAGGTGCTCGGAAAAGACGTGGTGGCCACTGAAAAAGAATTCCGGGAAAAAGTTTCTGAAGAATTGCACAGTCAATTTGACCGCGATGCCGAGCACGTCTTCCGCCGGCGATTCGTAGTTGATTTAATTGAGCACATGAAAATTCAGATGCCCGATGCATTCCTCAAGCGCTGGATTCAGATGAACAACGAGCAGCCTCTGACCGAGGAACAGATGGAAAAGGAATACCCGAATTACGCCGAATCCATGCGCTGGCAATTGCTTCAACAAGCGGTCATGAAGGATGCCGACATGCGCGTCAGCGCTGAGGAGCTGGAAGAAGAGGCCAAACGCGTGATTGGTGCACAGTACGCTCAATACGGAATGCCATTGGAAGGTGAGATGCTTGATAATTTTGCGAAAAATGCGCTTTCCAATGACGAAGAGCGTCGGCGGATTGCCGACATCATCATTGAACGGAAGGTGGTGGATGAACTGAAGCCGAAAGTGACGATCAAGGAGAAGTCCGTCAGTTTTGACGACTTTGCCAAGCTGGCTGCGGAAGTTCGCTGAATCGACCGATTTTATGGAATGAGGCATATGCGTGGAATAACGCGTTCATAAATGCCGGTATTCAGGCTGCAAAAAGTAAGTGTATACGATGCCCTGTGATGTAATTTTGACGCATGACTGATCGCAACGAATTCATCAAGTTCGCCTCCAAGGATCGCGGACTGAGTAGCCAAACCGTGAGGGACTTCATTTCCCACGCATATGACCAACCCAATGACATGACTCGAACGGTCATTGAAGAACGCCAGATGCCCTTCCGAGAAGTGGATGTCTTTTCTCGGCTCATGGCAGACCGCATCATATTCCTAGGAACCGGGATCGACGATTACATCGCCAATGTCGTGCAGGCGCAACTCTTGTTCCTGGAGTCTTCTGATCCGACCAAAGACATTCAGATTTACATCAATTCGCCCGGCGGATCCGTGTACGCGGGGCTGGGGATTTATGATACGATGCAATACATCCGTCCGGATGTCGCCACCATCTGCACTGGCATGGCCGCTTCCATGGGTGCCGTGTTGCTCTGCGCGGGCGCCGCGGGAAAACGAACAGGCCTCAAGCACAGCCGGGTGATGATTCACCAACCACTTGGGGGCGCTAGCGGTCAAGCTTCAGACATCGAAATAACTGCTCGCGAAATCCAAAAGTTGAAAAAAGAACTTTATGCCATCATCGCCACGCACAGCGGCCAAACAGAAAAGAAGGTCTGGAATGATTCCGATCGCGATTACTGGATGATTGCGTCAGAAGCCAAGGAATACGGCATGATTGATGAAGTGCTGGAGCGGAAATAATTCCCGAAAACAAATACGATGAGTTCCACCCCTATCAATTGCTCCTTCTGCGGAAGAGCCAAGGAAGAAGTCGATGTGCTCATCGCCGGCGTCACCGGACACATCTGCGACAATTGCATTGAACAAGCAGACAACATCCTTCAGGAAGAACGAAAAGACACCCCAGAAAGGGCCGATTTTCAGCTCAAACTCCCAAAGGAAATCAAAGCCCACCTCGACGAATACGTCATCGGTCAAGAAGAGGCGAAAAAGACGATTAGTGTTGGAGTCTACAATCACTTCAAACGCATCGTTTACCCCGCAGCTGATGACGCGGTTGAAATCGACAAATCAAACGTTATTCTGCTCGGAGAGACGGGGACGGGAAAAACCCTCATTGCTCGGACCATTGCGAGAATGCTAGATGTTCCATTCTGCATCGCTGATGCGACGGTGCTTACTGAGGCGGGGTATGTCGGTGAGGATGTTGAAAGCGTGTTGAGCCGACTACTGCAAAGCGCTGACTTCGACGTGGAAAGGACCCAAAGGGGCATCGTCTTTATCGATGAGATTGATAAAATTGCTCGGAAAAGTGACAACCCTTCCATCACCCGTGATGTCAGTGGAGAAGGCGTTCAACAAGCTTTATTAAAACTTCTTGAAGGGGCCGAAGTTAGCGTTCCGCCTCAAGGCGGCCGAAAGCACCCGGAACAGAAGCTCATCACCATCGATACCAAGAACATTTTGTTTGTTTGCGGCGGGGCTTTTTCGGGAATTGAGAAAATAATTGAGCGCAGAATCAAGCGATCTTCCATTGGATATCAGCAGGAAGTAGCGCATATCGACGACGAGTCCTATTTGCAATACGCGGCACACGCGGACCTCAAATCCTTTGGGTTGATTCCTGAACTCATCGGCCGATTTCCCGTTCTGACTCACCTCAAGCCATTAGACGCCTCGGCGCTCCGAAGGATTCTCACGGAGCCGAAAAACGCCTTGTGCAAGCAATACATACAGCTGTTCGCTTTAGATGGAATCGAACTCAAGTTCGAAGCATCAGGGTTGGACTACCTCGTGGAAAAAGCAGTCGAGTACAAGCTTGGCGCACGGGGTCTTCGCAGCATCATGGAGGCTGTCTTAAACGAAGCCATGTATGAGATGCCCGGAGGAGAAAAGAAGAAGCTAATCATCAACCGGAAATTTGCTGAGAGTCGCTTCTCAGGCGATAAAAATTCAGGGTTGCGCGTGGCCTAAGACTTCCGATGGCGAGGAAAGAAACACCGCTAATGAAGCAGTACAATCGGGTGAAAACCGATTATCCTGATGCGCTGCTTCTTTTCCGAGTCGGGGATTTCTACGAAACCTTTGGAGAGGATGCCATCAAGGCATCGAAGGCGTTGGACATTGTCCTGACCAAACGCGGCAATGGCAGCGCTTCGGAAATTGAGTTGGCTGGATTTCCCCACCATTCGCTCGACAGTTATTTGCCAAAATTGGTGCGATCTGGTCATCGTGTTGCCGTGTGCGATCAACTCGAAGATCCCAAAAAGGCGGTCGGCATTGTGAAAAGGGGGGTGACTGAATTGGTCACACCCGGAGTAGCCTTTCACGATCAAGTATTGGATTCAAAAGCCCACAATTATCTGGCGGCCCTCCACTGGGACAAAAAATCAGCTGGCGTGGCGTTTTTGGATATTTCCACCGGTCATTTCGCTATTGCAGAAGGCGACAAACAACTGGTTGATCGCCTATTGCGGGCCCACCAACCCTCGGAAATTCTTTGTTCCAAACCGCTGCAAAAAGCCTTTGAAGAAGATTTTGGGAAAGACTGGCACGTGAGCCGATTGGACGATTGGATTTATAAAATTGATTATGCCACGGATCGGATTCACAAACAATTCGAAACCGGTAATCTCAAGGGATTTCAACTGGATGAATCCCCGCAAGCAGCGATTGCCGCGGGAGCTGTGCTGCACTATCTGGAACACGCAAAGCACGATCGACCTCGGCACATCAAGCAAATTCAAACCCTGCACGAATCGGGAACGCTTTGGATGGATCGATTCACCATCCGAAACCTGGAGTTGGTGCAGGCCAATCATCCCGACGGTCAATCCCTCGCTGAGACGATTGATCGAACGGGGTCACCTATGGGTGCTCGGACCCTCCGCCGATGGCTCCTCATGCCGCTCACGAAAATCGCTTCGATCGAACAGCGGCATAACGCTGTTGACGCCTTATTCGATCAGGATGAGCTGCGTGAAAACATGCAAGGTTTGTTCCGAAGCATGGGCGACTTAGAGCGATTGGCCTCCAAAGCAAGCACCGGTCGAATCAATCCGCGCGAACTGGCTCAATTGCGGCTGGGAATCCAAAGCGCCCACAAAATTGCACACGCTGCTGAAGGCGTTGAGCCCCTATTGCCATATCTGGAGCGCATGTCTCCCTGCGATGAATTGCTCCAGCGCCTATCATCTGAATTGGTAGATGAACCCCCGGTGAATCCAACCAAGGGACAGGTCATTCAATTGGGTGTCAATGCGGAACTTGACAGCCTGCGCACGATCAAGTCCGACTCAAAAGCGGCCCTGGATGCGATTTGCCAGCGCGAAACGGAACGCACAGGAATCACCTCATTAAAGATTGACTACAACCAAGTTTTCGGCTACTACCTCGAAGTCCGAAACACCCACAAGGACAAGGTTCCTACCGAATGGATTCGGAAACAAACACTGACCCAAGCGGAACGTTACATCACCGAAGAATTGAAGGAGCTGGAGCAGAAAATTCTCGATGCCGACAGCAAAACCAGTACGTTGGAATGGCAATGCTTTCAAAATTTGGTCGCGGCAACCGCAAACGAAATCGCTGCCTTACAGGAGAACGCACAGGTCATTGGTGCATTGGATGCACTGACGGGGTTGGCTCAAATTGCAGAGGAATACCATTACGTCCGGCCCCGCATGTCCAGCGATCACAGCATACAGATCGGCAACGGGAGGCACCCTGTGATTGAACGAACGCTGAATGCGGGGGAACGTTACGTTGCCAATGATATCACGTTGGACGGAGAACAAGCCCAGATCCTGATGATCACGGGACCGAACATGGCCGGAAAATCTGCATTGCTTCGGCAAACGGCGCTGATTTCCTTGATGGCGCAGATGGGTGGATTTGTTCCCGCCGCTTCCGCCACACTCGGCGTGCTCGACCGCATTTTCACGCGCGTGGGTGCCTCGGATAATATTTCCTCCGGTGAATCGACCTTCATGGTGGAGATGAATGAAACCGCAGCCATACTGAATAACCTGACCGATCGCAGCCTCGTTCTCTTGGATGAAATCGGTCGTGGCACCAGTACATATGACGGAGTGAGCATTGCATGGGCCATTGCAGAACACCTGCATCAACAGACTGAGCGACCTTTGACACTTTTTGCGACGCATTATCACGAGCTCAATGCCATGCAGGATCGCTTTAGCCGCATTCGAAACTTGAATGTCACGGTCAAAGAAGTCGATGGCAAAATCGTCTTTCTTCGAAAGCTTGCGGCAGGGGGAAGCAATCATTCATTCGGTATTCATGTTGCCCAATTGGCAGGCGTGCCAAAATCCATCGTGCGGCGCGCCAAAGCAGTACTCGCTCAACTCGAGAGCAGTCGTCAAGGAATGGAAGGCGACGAAACGCCAGCATTGCGCGTTCAAGAAGCGGCCACTTCGCAATTGTCTGATGTTCAGATGAGCATATTTCAGTTAGACGACCCTGTACTCGAGCAAGTCAGGGAGCAAATCTTAGACCTTGATCTGAACAACCTCACCCCGGTTGAAGCTTTGCTAAAACTCAGTGAAATTCAACGCGTCGTTTCTGGAATGACCAATGCCTCGGAAGGCTCAGAATGATGCCAACAACAGGTCAAGGTCTTTGAAAGGGAGCGCAGACTCAGCGGCAAGGCCGTGATGGGTCACCTGTCCGTTAAACATGTACACCCCTGACCGCGCGAATGGATTGCGGCGGATAGACTCTTCGACTCCCCCATCAGCAGCAAAATCCAACAACAAAGGCGCCATGATATTGCTCAACCCCTTGGATGCCGTCCGGCTCACCCGGGAAGGCATATTGGGAACACAGTAGTGAATCACATCCATTTCCACGAAAGTTGGGCGCTCGTGTGAAGTCACGCGACTGGTTTCGAAACACCCTCCGCGATCGATGGTGACATCGATAACCACGGAACCGCGCTGCATACCAGCCACCATCGGCTCTGAAACCACCAAAGGAGCGCGCTGTCCGGAGCCCCGGATTGCTCCAATGGCGACATCTGCCGTTTTCAATGCTTCCTGAAGAACAGAAGGTTGAATCGTTGAAGTCCACAAGCGCTGACCCAGCGCATTTTGCAGTCGAATCAGGCGGTGCGGACTATTGTCAAAGACCTTCACAGATGCTCCTAAACCAATGGCGGCTCGGGCCGAAAATTCACCCACCGTGCCTGCACCAATGATGACGACTTCCGAAGGACGGACGCCGGAGACTCCTCCAAAAAGACTGCCTCGCCCGTGCGGCCCCGCAAGCAACTCGCCAGCAATGAGAATAGCTGAATTTCCCGCAATTTCTCCCATGGCTCGAACCAGGGGAAAGATTCCGTTGTCATTCTGTAAAAAATCCCAAGCAATGGCCGTGGTTTTCTTGGCGGCCAACGCGGCCAGCAATCCCTTAGGCTGAACGGTCCATTGCAGCGCACTGATGATGGTCTGTCGCATCCCCATCAATTGCACTTCTTCCAACGTTGGCGGCTCCACCTTGATCACCATTCCCGTCTGAAAAACTTGGCGGCGGTCGTACACAATGTGCGCGCCCGATTCACTGTAGTCGCTGTCTTGAAAATGAGCTTGATCACCCGCTCCTGACTCAATCAATACCTGATGGCCGCGAGCGACCAAAAGCGCCACGGCCTCGGGCACCAAAGCCACGCGCTTCTCTTGCAAGCTTTCTTCCTTTGGAATACCGATTACAAGCTCTTGATTGCGCGCTGAAATTTGCAGCACTTCTTCTTGCGGCAAGAGCGCTGCTTCGCGCGCCAAGGATTGGATTCTTTTGCTATGATCGCTCATACGTGAGGCAAAGTACTAATTCCAGCGTACGAACTACTAAGAATGACTGAGAATTAACTCCCGTGCGCCGTTGTCATGGCCTCCATGCACAACGATCTGCAGCAGCAACGAATCATTGGGCAGAAGCCCCGGAGCTTGTTCTGGCCATTCCACAAAGCACAATGCTTCCGCATCAAAATACTCGGTTAGCCCCAAATCCCAGGCCTCTGATTCATCCTTGAGGCGGTACAAATCCAAATGAAAAAGGCGCCAATCGCCGCGCTGATAGCATTGCACCAAACCAAACGTTGGACTCACTGCTTGCCCATCAATGCCGGCTGCCTGTCCAACAGCGCGCACCAGCGTGGTTTTCCCCGCACCCATGACTCCTTGCAACGCCACTACACCGAGGGGGTTGTCGTTTTCATCGTGACGCATACGCACGCTCAATTGAGCCCACAGGGATTGGGCAATATTCTCCAATTGAGTCAACTCAAAAGGCCCCGATTTCCAAACGACTTGCAATTCACGCATGGCGCAAGAATGACACAGACTTAATTCGTTTCAAGTTCCACCCACGGAATCACCACTTCTTCCAAAGAGATTCCACCGTGCTGAAATGTATCGCGAAAATACTGAGCAAAATGATGGTATTTATTGGGGTAAACCAAGAAATCGTCCTCACGCGCAAAGATGTAAGCGCTGCTGACATGCGGACGCGGCAGACCCAATTTTTCGGGTTCCCTGACTTCGAAAATATCTCCTGCATCATAACCGAGATTCCGCCCAACCTTGTAACGCAAATTCGAATTCGTACTGCGCTCCCCTTTGACTTGCACCGGATTGCCCACGCGGACCGTGCCATGGTCCGTAGTAATTACAACGCGCGCATTCCATTCCGCCATCTTATCCAGCAATTCCTTCAATGCGCTATGCTCGAACCACGAATGGGTCAATGAGCGATAAGCCGCTTCATCTTCAGCCAATTCCTTCAAGACTTCCATTTCCGTTCGTGCATGCGACAGCATGTCGACAAAGTTGTAGACCACGGCTGTGATGTCATTCCCCTTCAATTGGTGGAATTGTTCCACCAGCTTTCGGCCTGCTGCTAAGTTGGTGATCTTATGGTAATCTGACTTTCCTTCAAAACCAATGCGCTTCAGCATGGCTTGAAACAAGGCCTTTTCGTGGCGGTTTTTACTCCCCTCCTCATCTTCACTGACCCAATACTGCGGAAAGACTCGCGCAATCTCGGCGGGCGTTAGCCCCGCAAAAAGCGCATTTCGAGCGTACTGCGTGGCTGTAGGCAGCATCGAAAAATAGGAGTCATTATTGGCGACTCGGTACTTATCCAACAGCAACGGCTCAATCATGCGCCATTGATCCAGCCGCAGGTTGTCAATCACAACCAAAAAAACAGGCTGACCGTCTTTGGCTTTTTCGAGGACTTGTGGCAATCGCTCAGGAAGCAATCGGTGTGAAAGGGTAGGAGAATCGTCGTCAGGGCCAGCCATCCACTCCGCGTATTCCTTCTGATAGAACTTGGCAAACTGTCGATTGGCGTCCTTGAATTGCATTTCAAGAATGTCTTTCATCCCCTCATCTTGCGACGACTCCAACTCCAACTTCCAGTGCACCAAGCGCTGGTAAATCGATGTCCAATCGCCCGCATTCAACCGTCCCATCAATTGCATCGAAATCTCCCTGAACTCACGCTGGTAATCCGTCATCGCCTTCTCGGTCACCAAACGACGTTCGTCCAGATTCTTCTTGATGGACAAAAGGATTTGATTCGGATTGACCGGCTTAATGAGGTAATCAGATATTTTCGAGCCGATGGCCTCCTCCATGATTTGTTCCTCTTCGCTCTTCGTGATCATGATCACAGGCAAGTGTGGGCGTTGTTCCTTGATGCGCTGTAGGGTTTCCAATCCGTTCAATCCCGGCATTTGCTCATCCAAAAACACGAGATCAAACACATCCGTAGCCAACAAATCCAAGGCTTCTACGCCGCTGTTTACCGGGGTCATGTGAAAGCCTTTGCTCTCCAGAAAAAGCACATGGGGCTTGAGCAGATCAATTTCATCATCGGCCCATAATATCCTCGGTGTTCGCTGCATGGTCAAATCAGATTGGTAAAGTTGCGCTTGCTGTATGCCGTACAAGTTAACTTGCACTTTTAACAAACGCACTTTCGAACCCAACCGATATTGGACACCTCGATGTCAACTCACAACAAAAACAAAATCCTGAACGATCCGGTCTACGGATTCATCACCATTCAGCACGAACTCACATTCGATTTGATGGATCATCCGTTCGTTCAGCGCTTGCGCAGGATCTCTCAATTGGGGTTGTCGCATCTGGTGTATCCCGGTGCCGTGCACAACCGCTTTCATCACGCCATTGGAGCGCTGCACCTGATGCAAGAGGCCATCGCAGTCCTGCGCGCAAAGGGAACAGACATCTCAGACCAGGAAGGTGAAGCGGTATGCGCAGCAATTTTGCTGCATGATGTTGGCCATGGGCCTTTCAGCCACGCACTTGAGCACAGCATTGTCAAAGGTGTGCAGCATGAAGATATTTCAGCCTTGATCATGAGTCGGTTAAATGATGAGATGAACGGTGCGTTGGACACGGCTATTGCTATCTTCAACGACCACCATCCAAAGCGTTTTCTCCATCAATTGGTCGCTTCTCAATTGGACATGGATCGCATGGATTACCTCGCGAGGGATAGTTTTTACTCCGGGGTGGCAGAGGGCAAAATTGGGAGTGAACGCATCATCAAAATGCTCGCTGTCAAAGACGACCGATTGGTGGTCGAAGAGAAGGGGATCTATTCCATTGAGAAATTCCTCATGGCGCGAAGGCTCATGTATTGGCAGGTCTATTTGCACCGAACTGTCCTCTGTGCAGAATTCATGTTGATGCGCGTTTTGAAAAGGGCCAAAGCATTGGCGCTATCCGGAGTTGATGTTTTCACGACTCCGGCGTTGAGCATCTTCATCAACGAATCGCTGGATCGCGCAAAATTCATAGCGGATCCTGAAATTCTCAATCGGTTCTGCGAACTAGATGACAGCGACATCACGTGTGCCTTGAAAGTTTGGCAACACCACGACGACCCCATTTTGAGCGAATTGAGCAAGCGAATCGTGCACCGAAATCTATTCCAAATCGAGTTGCGTTCTCAGCCTTTCTCCAATGACGAAGTGGAAACGACCATTCAGAACGTTGCCACGGGATTGGGGCTCAGCCGGGAAGACGCTACCCAATTTGTGATCAATGACACCATCCATAACAGTCTGTACAGCGAAGAGGGCATCAGCATTCAATTCAAGAATGGCACCGTGCAAGATTTCGCAGAGGCGTCCGATCAACTCAACCGTGAAATATTAACGCGCACCGTCAGCAAGTCATTCCTCTGTTATCCCAAAGAGCTCGCGCGTTGAGGCAATCCTCAGTTGGCCCCTGGAATATCCAATTCTACTCCTTCGTCATTGTAAAGGTGGAACTCCAGAATCTCCATGGAAGAATTGGACTCCAAGTGAATCTTAATTCCATAATTCCGTTGCCAGTTCTTAAGAATTGAATTCCACCAGCCTTGCTTCACATATGCTTCAATGATGGGATGCAGCATAATGGTGATGCGCTTCAGGGACTTCCCTTCGGTCACGCCACGAATTCCCGCTTCAATGCTATCCGTGAATAAGATTGATGCTTTCACTTCACCGGTTCCACGGCAGGTTGGGCATTTCTCAGAAGTTTTGACGTCTGCCACAGGCCGAACACGCTGACGCGTCATCTCGACAACACCAAACCGGCTTGGGGGTTGAATGTTATGCTTGGCTTTGTCACCTTTCATCGCTTTCTTCATGGCGTCCGTAAGCTGCTTGTTGTGCTCACGTTTGGCCATATCAATGAAGTCGACGCAAATAATGCCGCCCATGTCCCGCAGTCGCAAAACACGGGCTATTTCTTCGCAGCACTCCAGATTGGTATGGAGGGCGTTTTCTTCTTGATCCTTGGCTCCTGCCTTTCTCCCTCCACTATTCACATCAATGACGTGCATCGCTTCGGTCTGCTCGATGATCAAATAAGCACCACTTCGCAGATTCACCTGCTTGCTGAATGCGGCCTTGATTTGCCTATGAATGGACAGCGTGTTGAACAGATCCCTGTCTTTAGAGACCTTCACAATGCTCTCTTTCTCCGGTGCGATGCTTTGCAGATAAGTTTTCACCTCATCGGCGAGTTTCGCTTCATTCACCCGGATACTGGTGCAATCCGGAGTCAAAACATCGCGAAGCACAGCACTGGTTTTATTCAATTCACCCAGCACCCGCTTTCCAGGCTTGGCGTTTTTCAGCCGTTTGTGCATTTCCCCCCATCGGCTGACCAAGTCTTCCAAATCGGAATGCAAATCCGCAGCTCCCTTTTCTTCAGCCACCGTCCGTACAATGATTCCAAATCCCGGAGGACGAATCGATTGCATCAATCGCTTCAACCGCGTGCGCTCTTTTTCCGATTTTATTCGTCCAGAGAGCGAAACTTTCTCGCTGAAAGGTACTAGCACCAGGAATCTTCCCGGCAGCGTAACCTCTGCAGTTAGTCTCGGGCCTTTGGAACTAATTGGTTCCTTCGCGACTTGCACCAACACAAGCTGTGAAGCCGAAACCTCATCCTTGATTTTTCCCCGTTTGTCAATTTCGGGATCTTTCTTGAAATTTCCCAAATCTGGAACAGGCTGCTTTCCTTGCATCACGAGCTTCGCATACCGCTGTTGGGTCTTGTAATGCGGTCCCAAATCCAGGTAGTGCAAAAACGCATCTCGCTCATGTCCCACATCCACAAATGCGGCGTTGAGACTAGGCAATACTTTCCTCACTCGGCCGAGAAAAATATCCCCAACCGCGTACCCCTTGTTGCCCTGATCACGGTGCAGCTCTGCGAGCTGACCATCCTCCAACAAGGCGATCTCTACCTCTCCTGAGACAGAGTTAATGACCAATTCTTTGCTCACGCAGGAATCGGTTAATCACTGAAAAAGTGAAATATGAGCCGGAACGAATCGCCCCGGCTGCACATCACTTCTTCTTGTGACGGTTTTTGCGCAACCTTTTTTTCCGCTTGTGCGTCGCCATTTTATGGCGTTTGCGTTTTTTACCGCTTGGCATGTCTTGTATATTTATTCGTTAATTCCAGCTGATGTGCCGGAGTCTAATCTAGTGATGAAGTCTAATACCCGTTGCTCAATGACCGTGTCAGGAGCGAAAGGTAAGTATTCCTGGTAACGAATGCGAGCAGCGTCGAGTTTCCCCATTGCCTCATAGCATCGTGCCGTGAAAAACAACCCATTGGCGTAAGACGAGTCTTGATCCATGACCGTCTCAAAACCGACCACGGCCCGGTCGTACGCCCCCTCTTCCATGTCCAGCATTGCCAGCTGCCACGTGGCCTCAGAATGACTTGGTTCCAAGGACAACGCTTCCGAAAAGCGTTCGCGTGCCTTGTCGAGTTGACCCGATTGCACTCCGAATATCCCCAACCAAACTACGGCGTCCACGTTGGGCTCGTCTCCCTCCGCAAGTGCTCGCAAAGCAAGAATGCCTTCCATTGGATTCGGTCCAGAAACCTTTTCCACGGCCAAATCCACAGGGTCCGCATTGCTGGGCAATTCTCCCTCCGCCTCCGTAGCCGGAACAACCTGAGTTGACTCGGCTTTTCTCGGCATCCAGAGGATGAAGCCAATCAGCCCCAAACCCAATGCAATCGTCGCGATTTGTCCCGTTCTGCGGCTCATGGCATTAGTCGACGGCGACACCCGCCTTCACATTATCAACGAAATCTTTCGCTGGCTTGAATGAAGGAATGTTATGTGCTGGAATTTGAATGGATTTCTTAGCGAGAATATTCCGGCCTGTCTTGGCTGCCCTTGTCTTCACAACAAAACTTCCAAAACCTCGCAGGTAAACATTTTCTCCACTTTCTACGCAATCACGCACGGAGCGCATGAACGCCTCCACAGTTGATTGCACATCCATTTTCTCCATCCCGGTTTCTTGGGCAATCCGGTTTACAATATCCGCTTTGGTCATCTTGCTTAGTAGGTTTGTCTCGTTTATGTTTCGAAATCCTCTGAAAAGGGGTGCAAAAATAGGGTTATTCAATTTAAAATGAACAGGATAATGGCGCAGAATTTCGAGATTTTCACGAAACACGAAATCATCCACGCCCGGGAACAACTCAAAAGTTGGTTCATTTCGAATCAACGCCCCCTTCCTTGGCGTGAATCTCCTCGGCCTTATGCGACCTGGTTGTGCGAGATTATCATGCAACAAACACGTATCGAGCAGGGCACGCGTTACTGGAATTCCTTCCTCTCCAAATGGCCAAATTTTGAAGCCTTGGCCGCTGCGAATTCAGAGGAAATCATGAAAGCTTGGCAAGGCCTTGGTTACTACAGCAGAGCGCGGAATTTGCATAAAGCCGCACAAGTGGTTGCCCATGAATGGAAGCTTGAATTCCCAAAAACCGCAAAAGACTGGCAGGCACTTCCGGGCGTTGGTCCGTACACCGCTGCGGCCATTGCTTCCATTTGTTTTGGAGATTCCACTGCAGCCGTGGATGGCAATGCGCTCCGCGTAATCAGCCGATGGGCCGGAATAGCGGAGCCAATCGATAAACCCGCGGGCAGAAAGCCGATCGAAGCGTTGGCGCAAGCTTTTCTGAACACCAAAGACCCCGGAATGCACAACCAGGCAGTCATGGAATTGGGAGCACTGGTTTGCACACCGAAATCGCCCTCGTGTGAGGCGTGTCCGATCCACGACACTTGCCGCAGCCGATGCACCATCCCTGGCCAAACGCCACCATTGCCCGTGAAGGCCGGAAAAACCAAAGTCAAGCAGGTTGCATTGACTTTCCATGTCGTCGTCAGCGGAGAATTGGTCCTCATGCGGCAGCGCCCCAGCGACGGAATTTGGGGCGAGCTCTGGGAATTCCCTTCAACTTGGGAGGAAACTTCCCAAACGGCAACTCTGAAACTTCAGCAACCGCCTATCTCATCTACCAAATCGCTTCGTCATTTAGGTCAAATGGGGGAGGCATTTGAGCACATTCTGAGTCATCGAAAACTAAACGTGTACTTTCACATTTGGCAAGCTGAAACAGCATTTTCTGAAGAGAACGGCCAATGGTTGACATGGTCAGAAGCCCAAAAACTGCCGATTCCTCGCGCCATCGAAAAAAATTGGGATGAGTTGGAGAAATCCATGCAGTCCACGAGGTTATCCTAAGCGTCGTTGGCTTACTTTTGAGACATGGCTGGAGTAAACAAAGCAATCCTCGTAGGGAACCTGGGAAAGGATCCTGAAATGCGCTACACCCCCAACGGAGTGGCAGTATGTTCGTTTCCAATGGCGACGTCCGAGACGTACAAAGACCGAAATTCCGGAGAGCGAATCACGCAGACAGAATGGCACAACATTGTCATCTGGCGTGGCATGGCAGAAACTGCTGAGAAATACTTGAAGAAGGGTTCGCAAGTATTCATTGAAGGGAAAATCAAAACCCGTTCTTGGGAAGACCCGCAAGGACAGAAACGTTACACCACAGAAGTGGTTGCGGATGTGATGCAACTATTGGATCGTCCCGGGACCAATGCGGGAGGAAACAGCGGTGCGGCATCACGCACAGCAACTTCTCCGACGCAATCTGCCGAGAACCCTTCGGTCGACGATCGAAACGAAGGCCAAGCGTCTGCGCCAGAGGCGGTTGCTGCAGCGGCACCAAGCGCGGACGATCTGCCATTTTAATGCGGACATTAGACGGCATTGTTGAACGGAAACTACGCCCTTGAATTCATCAATTCTTGCCTTATTGCTTGCTATTGAGCTCGGACAAAGTGGGGGCATAATCCCTTCCATTTGCATTGCATTGCTCTTAATCGCCAGCGCTCTCGTTTCCGGTTCAGAGGTTGCATTTTTCAGCCTGACACCCGCCGACATTGAGGAGTTGGAGAATCGAAAGAACAACAACAGTTCTGCTGCAGCTTCGCGGGCATTGGAATTATTGCAACGTCCTGACTCCGATCGAGCGCCGCGCCACCTGCTTGCCACGATTCTTGTGCTCAACAACCTGGTGAACATCATCATCATTCTCATCTCGACCTTGATTGTGGAACGGATGTTGCCCTCAGAATCCATCGAATCTTGGGTGTATTGGACGGTTCATGTGGGCGTCGTCACCTTTGTGATTCTGCTCTTTGGCGAGGTCATTCCGAAAGTTTACGCCACCAACAACCGACTTCAGTTTGCGCAATTGATGGCCGGTCCACTTCTCGTCGCCCGGCGACTCATCTCACCCATTTGGAAGCCGCTGGTTCGCCTTGGTGCTTGGATTGGAAAACGCGTTGAGGTGCCTGCTGCCGACCTCTCGGTCGAAGACTTGGAACAAGCCCTTCATTTGACCGCCGATCACGAACGGAGCGATGAAGAACAACGAATCCTCGAAGGCATCGTCGCTTTGGGATCGAAAGATGCGAAGCAAGTGATGACCGCTCGCACGGACATGGAATCCATTTCCTCCGAAGAAACGTGGGAACAGTTGAAGGCCCAAATCATTGAGTCGGGATTCTCGCGCATACCGGTGCACAATGGCTCACAAGATGAGATCAAAGGCGTTTTGCACACCAAGGATTTATTGCCTCATCTGCAGGACAAAGAAGTTACGTGGCTACCATTGATTCGGCCCGTGTATTTCGTTCCTGAAAACAAGAAAATCGACGACCTCATGCGTGAATTCCAAGAACGGAAAACACACATCGCAATTGTAGTGGATGAGTACGGCGGAACCAGTGGAATCATTACGCTCGAGGACATCATGGAAGAAATCGTCGGAGAAATTTCAGACGAGTTTGACGCCGAGGAAATTGCCTATTCCCGACTCGACGATCGCACCTTCATCATCGAAGCCAAAACTGCCTTGATCGATGTCTATCGCATCATGGGCTTGGAGGATGAGTCTTGGGAGTCGGCCAAGGGTGAGAGCGACACCCTTGGAGGCTTTGTAACCGAACAGGCCGGAAGAATCCTGCGCAGTGGTGAAAGCATTGCTTTCGATGGCGTCGAATTGAAAATTGACGCTGCGACACCGCGAAAATTGCTCCGGATCAAATTGACATTGCCAAATCAAGAAGGAGGCTATGTGGATTGAATCACGCTTTAAGCGCATCGTTACGGTGGCGTCATTGGCACTGATTTCTGTGTCTTCATGCCGCGATGCTCCCGTGCCCAAGCCACGAGGCTACCACCGCATTGCAATTCCAGAACCCGCCTACCAACCCTACAGCCATCCATGTGGGCCTGCGTTTGATGTTCCGCACTATGCGAAGATCGAATTGGTCGTTCAAGGACAATCGAAAGAGGACTGTTGGTTCAACGTTTCCATCCCACATCTCAGGGCAAAGGTTCACTGCAGTTACATCCCATTGCAGTCGGAAAGCCACTTGCAAGGAATGATGGAAGACGGACACAAGATGGTTTTTGCACATGAAGCCAAAGCCACGGGAATTGCCGCTCAACGTTTTGATTTCCCAGAAAACAACGTCAGCGGCCTGTTCTATGAACTTTCCGGTCCTGTGGCCACTCCGTTGCAATTCGTCGCAACCGATAGCACCAATCACTTTCTCAGAGGTTCACTTTACTTTCTTCATGTGCCCAATCCCGATAGCATTGCTCCGGCATTGGAACACGTAACCAAGGACGTTGTGCATTTGATTGAAACACTGAAATGGGAGGCTTCATGAGCAGCAACAGTGAACACTGGATTGTAGATGCGGGCAACACTCGAACGAAACTTGTGGTATTCGACGGTGACTCCCTCGTGGGAGTCATATCGGATGATGATGCAGAGCGACACGCAATACAATCAGCAAATGATGACCAATTGCCTGCCCATGCGCTGGTTGCTGCCTCCGGTGAATTGAATGCATTTTGGAGCGACTGGTGCACTCAAAACAGGCACGACAAATCCGGAACACAGCGGGTGTTTCATTTGGAAAATGCCGCGACACTGGCGCTTGAAACTGCTTACGAATCCATCGAAACCCTCGGGCTCGATCGTGCCGCAAACGCACGCGCAGTCACCGCGGAAGATGCCGATTCGAATTGGTTGATCATCGATGCGGGGACTTGCATCACGGCAGATTGGATTGAATCCGGTGAATTCATGGGCGGGTCGATTGCACCGGGGATTGATTTGCGACTCCGATCCATGTATGCAGGTACCGCGAACCTACCGTACCCTGAAAACTGGCGCGAGTTGGCAACGGAAGGCGTTGGCCTTCACCTTGGTCTTAACACCATTGAAGCCCTGCTCGCAGGCGCAATTGGAGGTGCCAATGCCGAATTGCAAGAAAGAGTTGAAGCCTTCCACAACGAATTCGGGACTTTTCGCGTTGCCTTGACCGGTGGAGACGCGGAATGCTTGGAACTCCGCACTCCATGCCCCATTTTTGCCGACCCAAACCTCACTTGGAAAGGATTTCACCTAATTCTCAATGACCTTGTCCAAAAGCACTAATCCCTGTAGCGTGACCAACATGTGGAGCACGCGCATTCTGCGCAAGGCCGCTTGGACTCCAAACATTGCGGGTCTCATGCTCCTGAGTTTGGCTCTCCTGATGCAACTGAATGCATTTTCACAGCAAAGCGAATTTTCTCCTTATTCGCGCTTTGGATTTGGTCTAATCAATCAAATGAACACGCCCGTTGCCACGGGGTTAGCAGGCATGGAAACGGCCATGGCCAATGCCTATCAATTCAATCCGGGCAATCCGGCTTCCGCTACTTTTCTCACGCAAACCACCCTCCAGGGGTCGGGAATGATGAGCAATTTATCCATGCGTCAAGGGGAAGACAATGAAGCCAGCGCGACTTTTGGATCTGCGGGGCCCATGGGCATCGTAGTAAAGCGGAAAAACGGAAAGAATGCTCTGATCCTGGGCGCATCGAGTTATAGCAATTCAGGATATGCCATCACCCGCAACAATGACATCGAAGGCATCGGGGTCGTTCAAGAGCGTTACAATGGCGAAGGCGGATTGAGCAACGCCAACGTGGGCTGGGCGCGCGTTTTTCGGGCGTCACGAATGGTCGCTGCCGGAGATTCGGACAGCATCCGAGTAAGCAATCGATCGTTGCACATGGGGATTCAAACGCAATACCTCTTTGGTCAAGTGCGGCGATCGTCGACGATGGACATTATCGACCCAACATTTCTTGATCACCGCGCCAACTTTACGGCACAGCACCGCAGCATCTCAACCGACATCGGCTTGATTCTTGACCAGTTGATTCGGGTTCGGTACAACAAAAACCGGGATTTTGAGAATAGCTTGGCGCTGCGAATCGGTGGTGTATTCACCCCTGAGGCCAAATTGAGCAGTGACATCAGTCGATTGGATGAAACCACACAGACCTTGGGCGGCATCGCTGTTAATTTGGACACCACGTATTTCTCCTCGTTAACCGCGTTCGCTGGACGGATGCCACGATCGTCGAATGCAGGCATCAGCCTGCATTACGACCGGGCAGACGGTATGCGTTGGTCCGCCGGCATCGAATATTCAACAACGGCCTGGAGCGAGGTGGCGGATGAAATGTCAGAAGAACTCCTTTCTGACGGCGTGAACTGGGACAATGCGGAAGCGTTACGGTTGGGATTCCAATTCAACCTTGGCCGTTCTGAGCAACGTCATCCCACGTGGGGAAAGGCCAGTTACCGCTTTGGCCTTGCGTCGGGCAACCAGCCCTTCTCAATTGACGCAGCACCCATTGCGTATCAAACCGCCTCGGCAGGCGCAACCATTCCACTCGTGGGAAGTCGTTCATTGAGCCGAATCCATTTCGGCATGGAATTTGGAACACGCTCAGCAGAGAACAGCAATTATGAAGAACGCATCTACCGCTTCAATCTGGGCGTGTCCTTGATGCCATTCTTCAAGAACAATTGGCTCGTTCCTCGATTATATGACTGAGATAGACAAGAAATACTATGAGACTCGTTACCATTATCCTCGCAGCACTGATGCTGCCATTGGCCTCATTTGGTCAAGACCGTTACGGCGAAACGGACGAACAACAATTGCTGTGCAAAGAGGCCATTAGCGTTTACCGCAGTTACAAAAAGCAGAAGAATTATGACGAAGCTTACATCCAATGGAAAAAAGCTTGCGACGTATGCCCGCTAACGGCTACCGAAAACATTCTGCGCGATGGAGTAACATTCCTCAATAATCAGTTGAAGAAGACGGAAGATGAGGCCCGAAGAGCTTCCATCACAGACAGCATTTTCTTGTTGTATGATCAGCGGATGGAGCTTTTCCCTGCGACTAAAAAGTACCCAAAAAACGATTGCATGGTGCTGGCTCAAAAGGGAATGGACCAGTACAAAATCTTCAAAAAACCCGGGTCGGCGGAAGCTACAGCGCTCTTAAAAGAAAGCATTGAATGCCTGGGTTCTGATTCCGCTATCACCGCGGGAATCCCTGCCGCGCTCTGGTCGAAAGCATTGAGCACCTACTACGTCACCTCATTCTATGCCATGAAGGCCATGGAAGATGACCTCGCGGCACGGGAAAGATTGGGCGAGATGCTCACGGAATACCTCATGCTCATCGGTCACATCGAAACCGGGGTAGCTGCTGCCAAAGCGAAGGAAAATGCCGAGGATGCAGAGAAATACGAAAAGGCAAAGTCCAACATTGACAAGGTTTTTATCGCCATTGCACAATGCGAAGACATGGTGCCTGTTTTGAGTGAAAAAATCGCTGTGGATACGGCCAATTTTGAACTCAAGAAGAAGGTCCTGCGTTTGCTGAATCAGAAAGACTGCACTGACAATGACCTGTATCTGCCTGTGGCGGAAGCCGTGCATGCTCAAGAGCCCAGTCACCCCTCCGCATTTGCCATTGGTGGTGAGCAAGCAAATGTTGAAAATTTCGAAGAGGCGTTGCGCTATATGGAGCAGGCAGTAGAGCTCTGCGGGGATTGCGCCGAAAAGGAAATGTATCTCTTAAAAACAGGGAAGATTGCCTCCTTTTTGGGCAAAACGTCCACCGCACGAAATTACGCGCAACGAGTGCTCGCTATCAATAGCGAAAGTGCTGATGCCCTAATGTTGATCGGCGATGCCATCGCAGGTGCTGCTTCCAATTGCAACGACGGAGCATTGGGAAGCCGTCTGGCGTACCTACGTGCGTGTGACTACTACCAGCGAGCGGTGAACAAAGGCAATGAAGAAACGGCTGCGAAAGCACGGAAAAAGCTCAACAGCAATAGCAAGCAATTTCCCAGTGTAGAAGAGATCTTCACCGTTGGAAAAAGTGTTGGCGATGAAATCACCATCCCTTCCATTCCAGGGTGTCCTTGCAGCGGTGAAAAGACATCAATCCGTGTGCGCTAAACCAACAAGAAAATCTTGATGGTTCGGAACTGGATCACTCCTATTTCGCTCGCCTTTTTGGCCGTAGCGGGATGTTCCAACTCGGACCAAGAGGTATCCGAAATCCAAGCTGCCGAGCATCCTCCGATGCAGCGCGTCATCAATGGCACATTCACCTATTCGGAACGTGGCAACACGCTTCATGTGCTGAAGGCCGGTGAAATGACACGAATTGAAGGGGGGTCTGCGGAATCGCCCGAAGACCTGGTGGAAGTTCGGAACGGAATGGAACTTTTTATTGATGGAAACGAATCCAATCACGAGGCCCATTTGCAAGCGCAGTGGGCCTCACTTGATGAAAAAAACTTGCGCTTAGTCGCGGAACATGAGGTCATCTTAAGCAACCGAAAAGGTGACATTTTAGAAACCGAATACTTGGTTTGGGCTGAAGATTCGAACCGCGTTTGGACCAATCGTCCCGTCACCATCACCAGCGAGCAGGGAGTCCTGCACGGCGAGGGATTGGAGTCCGATGGTCGTTTTGAAAACTACCAAATCATCCGGCCAAAAGGAGAAATCATTTTGGAAGGAACCGAAAATTTCAACTGAATAGCACCCATGGCCATGGACCAAGAAACACTCCTGAAAATCAACAAAACAGCAGAAAAGTTCTGGTTGTTGGTCATCGCTGCATGCACGATTGCGACAACGTGGTTCATCCTTGAAGACGGCTGGGAAGAAAGGAAACAACTTGTCGTTTTGCCCCTGATCGCAGCGGCCTGGTATGCATTCCGACGGTATTTCCGAAAAAAAATGGAGCGGCATTGAGTTGACGCATTATCATTAGGTTTGCATTAGACACTACCCATGGACCCCGACCCCTCCAGTACGCTCCTCATTATTGCCCTCTCGCTCCTGGCATCTGCATTTTTCTCTGGAATGGAAATTGCGTATGTCTCAGCCAATCGATTGCAACTGGAGCTTGACTCCAAGAGTACCTGGCAAGGCAAAATTCTAGCGCATTTAGCCGCTCGCCCACAGTTGTTCATCGCAACGATGTTGGTGGGCAACAACCTCGCCTTGGTCTTCTGTGGCCTTGAGTCGGGAGCGTTGATCAGCAATGCCATTTTTCAAGTGGACGACTGGACCGTCGCAACCAATCCATTTGCTGTGTTAGCGACACAAACCGCCCTGACAACGGCCGTGATTCTGGTCTTGGCCGAATTCATCCCCAAAGCTCTGTTTCATGCAAACGCGAATTTCTGGTTGAAGTTTTTCGCTGCACCCCTCCTGTTCATTCACTATGCACTCATGGTGCCCGGATACATCGTTGTCGCTTTGAGTAAACTCTCAATCCAGTTGCTTGGAAGGTCCGCAAAATCCGATGAAGCACGCAACCAGCAAATGGGCGCCACCGATTTGGATCATTTCATCCGAGAAATGAGCGGTCGCATGGAGCCCGAGCAAGAGTTAGAGCACGAACTGCAAATCATGCAAAATGCACTTGAGTTCAATAAAGTACTGGCCCGCGACTGTCTGGTGCCGCGAAATGAAGTCGTTGCCGTGGATATAGAAACCCCGTTGGAAGAAGTAAAGTCTCTCTTCATCAGCACGGGCCTCTCCAAGATTGTCATTTACCGCGATGACATTGACCAAACCATTGGGTATGTCCACTCCAAAGATTTATTCAAGGACCCCGAATCGGTCAAAAGCATTATTCATCCCACCTTCGTGGTCCCTGAACCCATGCCTGCAGATGACGTGCTCAAACGGTTCATTCAACGCAAGCGACACTTGGCCATCGTTGTGGATGAATTCGGAGGAACATCCGGCATCTTGACCATGGAGGACATCATGGAGCAATTGATCGGAGACATTGAAGATGAGCACGATACCGAAGAACTGATCGAAGATGAACTCGAAGCAGGGCGCTGGCGGTTTTCCGCACGGCTCGACGTGGAGGAGCTCAACGAAAAATATGGACTTTCCATGCCTGAATTGGACGATTATGAAACCGTGGGCGGACTCGTTTTGCACCATGCAGAAGACATTCCAGACGCGGGATTTACCCTGCGATTCGAGCACTGCACCATTACCGTCGAACAAGTGGGTAGCAGCAAAATTAAAACGGTGATTGTGACACAAACTGACTCCCCAAACGGGTGAAACCCTTGGAGCGGATCGAACGTACAATCGAGCAATGGTGAAGTGCGTGTGTCTTTGCACGATTTCCCTTATCTTCGCAAACCTTTAAAAAAGAGAATGATACCATGTCAATGATTCAGCAAATCCGAAACCGCCAAGGCTTATTGATCGTGATGATCGGCATTGGAATGTTAGGCTTTTTGGTCCCCTATGATGCTGTGATGGCACTCATGGGCCAAGGAACCAACCGAGACGTAGGAGAAGTCGATGGAATCGCAATCACTGCGTTGGAATACCAATCAGAGCTGCAGGAGCGGCGCCGACTCGGTTTCAGTGGCGACCAATTGGGCGACGAAGTTTGGAATGACCTGACCTCAAACATTGTACTCGGGGACGACTTTGATGCCTTGGGCCTTCAAGTTTGCGATGAAGAATTCCAAGAAATGCTTTTTGGCTCAGGATATTCACCGTACATGAACCGTGCATTTTATTCCAATGCTGAAAACAAGCAGTTTTGGCAGCAGAATTTTGGCGCAATGCTGGCAACCCCTCAGGGAAAGTCAGATTTCATGTCGTACAAACGATTGATCGTTTCGAAGCGCTTGCGCGAGAAGTTTGACAACTTGGTTTCCTCCGGCGTGTACACGAATGCCTTGGAAGGCAAGTACGACTTCGTGACCGCCAACAACAAGGTCAATTTCAATTACGCATTCAAATCATTCAACGACATCGACGACAGTGAAGTGTCGGTTTCGGATGCTGATGTGAAGTCCTATTACCGAGCGCACAAGGGCGACGATGCATACGAGCAGAACACGGGACGCACCATTACTTTTGCCCGCATCCCGCTCGCCGCCTCTGCAGAAGATGCGGAAGCCATTGAGTCGGATTTGAGTGAATTAAAAGGTCTCTGGAGTTCCTCCGCATTGAGCGATAGCGAGTTTGTAGCTACTGCAAATGAAAAGGCATTCGCAGCCACCGTGTTGAAGTCTGCAGACGTCGAGACCGACCTCAACGAGTCTACCCTCTTCAATGCAAACCCGGGTGATTTTGTAGGACCGTACTTGAAAAAGCAATCGTACAAACTGGCACGGGTCATGGAATTCTTTTCTGAGCCCGACAGCGCTTCTTGCCGCCACATCTTGCTCAAAGCGGGCAATCCGCAGGATGCCGCAGAAATGGACGGCCTCGTTGCACGAGCAGACAGCTTGAAGCGTGCCTTGCGCCGTGGAGCATCCTTTGAAGACTTGGCGGAGCGCTTCTCAGAAGACCCGGGCTCCAAGACAAATGGAGGTTTTTATGACTTCTTTACACGGGGACGTATGGTGAAGCCATTTGAGGACTTCTGCTTCGAAAGCAAGCCTGGTTCAATCGGTGCGGTCCGAACACAATTCGGCGTTCACCTTATTGAAGTTATGGAGCACACCGATGCCATTGAGCGCGTTCGTGTTGCCATGATCGAACGCGTCATTGTTCCTTCTGCCGAGACGGCTCGCAACTCATACAGTGCGGCTAGCGAATTTGCAATTGCTTCCAATTCACGCGAGGCATTCATGACCGCTTCAAGCGAGGCGGGCTATGCGACGAGCACAGCCGACAAGGTGCTTCGAAAGGCAACATCTATTTCAGGTTTGCGCAACGCCACTGAATTGGTCTCCTGGGCCTACAACGCCGAACAAGGGGCGGTTTCCAACCCCATCCTTATCGACAAAAACTATGTAGTTGCCCACCTGGATATGATTACAGCGCAAGGCGAACCTGAATTTTCTGCTGTTGAACAAGAAATGCGAACGGCAGCCGTCAAGGAAGCCAAGGGCAAGCTTTACGCCTCGAAAATGAATGCAGGCTCTTTGGATGAAATCGCTGCAGCGATTGGCTCATCAGTGAAAGCCGCATCGAACATTTCGTTGAAATTCCCTACTGTTTCTGCAGCAGGAGCAAAACCCGAACCCGAAGTGGTCGGACGGGCGTTTGCCATTGCCAATGGGGAGGTTTCCATGCCAATCGTCGGAGAGAATGGGGTTTGGGTAATTGCTCCAACTTCATCCACCGAAGCGGCGGAAAAGAAGGACTTCTTGTCTGAGCAAACGAGCTTGCTCGCCCGAGCACGTGGCGCCGTGACGCAACGCATTTCCAACGCTATGTTGGATGCAGCCGAGCTGACGGACAACCGCAACTAATTGGCGCCTGACGCGCTTAAAAAAAGGCCTCCGATTTGGGGGCCTTTTTTGTTACTCGAAAAAGGGAGAAATCTGCAGCAAGCTCCCATCACCGTAGCTTAAAAATCTAAAGCCGTCTTGCTTGGCTTCTTCGTAGATGCTCCGCCAATCTTCGCCAATCGCACATGCGACGAGGCAAAGCAAGGTGCTTTGAGGCATATGAAAATTGGTGATCAACGCCTGAACCGATCGAATCTGGTACGGTGGCGCCATCATGATTGCCGTTTCAAATTCCCAATCCCTTCCATCCAGCTTTTGAATCAGCCATTGCATGGCCGTTTCCATGGACCACTCTAACTCCTCCTCAGCCGCGCTCAACTCATTGCACCATTCCCATTGGCCCAGAACTGACGGTTGCAAGCCATTCTTCCGCCATTTCAATGCCAACCAATAGAGGCTTTCCAACGAACGCAAGGTCGTCGTGCCCGTTGCAATCCGATTCTGATTGGATTGCGCGAGCGCTTTGACACTGTCATAAGAAACCGTGCACTTCTCGGCGTGCATCACGTGCTCCTTGACCTCTCCTTCCCCGAGTGGTTTGAACGTCCCTGCTCCTACGTGCAATGTCACGGCATGCAGAGAATTCTCGGCGCTTAAAGCCGACAATAAAGCTGCATCGTAATGCAATCCTGCCGTTGGAGCGGCGACCGAACCTGGAACTTCCGCATAAACCGTCTGGTAATCCGCGGCATCATCGGGCTCATCGGGTCGGCGCATATACGGAGGCAATGGCATGCGGCCCAGGGATTCAAGAAGCATCGAAAACATAACTTCAGTCGGCTGTCCCGTGGAGGAAGATGTGAATTTCCACTCCAATTCAACATGGCGAATGCCCTCCTCCATGCCAATTCGATGCGCATGCACTTCCCACAAACCGGCGGCATCCTCTACTTTGACACCGGCCGTTCCAGATTTCCACTTTTTCCCACCTTTGACCATGCAGCGCCAGCGAACGGGCTTCATCGACCCAAGGGATTGTTCCATGGACTGATCCAACGGCTCCAGTAGAAAAATTTCCAAACGTCCGCCTGTTTCCTTTTGCAGCAACAGTCGGGCACGAATGACGCGTGTATCGTTCATCCACAGCTGACATCCGGCAGGCAACAGATGGGGTAAATCCACAAAACGATGCTCCATATTTACATCTTCGCCATCCCAGACCAAAAGCCGCGCATCCGATCGTGGTTCCGTGGGATGCAAGGCAATGAACGAGTCCGGCAAATCATAGTCGAATGCGGCGTTGTCGTGCGCGGGAAAATCAGATGACTTTTTCACACCCACAAAAGTACATGGTGTTCTCCGTCCACAATATCTTATCTTCGTAAACATGGTACGACGTCTCGTCATTGGCGCTGCAGGGCAACTTGGCATAGAACTGGTTCTGCGCATGCAGAAGGAATTCGGCGTTGAATCTGTGGACATATCCGACATCCGAGTTCCAGAAAATGATGCAGCAATGCGAAGCAAGTTTCTGCACCTGGACGCTACGGATGAAGGTGCATTATCCAAGATTCTTGAAGAAGGCCAATACGACGAGGTGTATCATTTGGCGGCCATGCTCAGTGCCACGGGTGAGAAGAAACCTTTGGCTGCCTGGGATTTGAATATGCAGTCGCTTTTGAATGTTCTAGAGGCAGCGAAAGAAGGTTTGATTAAACGCCTTTTTTGGCCCAGTTCCATCGCAGTCTTCGGTCCAAGCACACCCAAAAATCGCGTACCGCAGGACGCGCCGCTCGACCCAACGACCGTTTATGGAATCAGCAAACAAGCCGGTGAATTCTGGTGCCGTTATTACCATGAAAAATACGGCGTAGATGTGAGAAGTGTGCGCTATCCGGGCCTCATAGGACACCGTTCCGTGCCGGGAGGAGGCACAACAGACTACGCCGTGGATATTTATCATTTTGCGGCCAAAGACGAGCCCTATACCTGCTTTCTAAAAGCCGACCAAGCCCTGCCCATGATGTACATGGACGATGCAGTGCGTGGCACATTGGAGCTCATGGGCGCCCCAAAATCAAAAATTACGGTGCGGACTTCTTACAACTTGGGAGCCATGAGTTTCACACCGAGTGAAGTCGGAGAGAGCATCCGGCAACAGAGGCCCCAATTTGAATTGCGGTATGCCCCGGATCAACGGCAGGCGATCGCAGCGAGCTGGCCCTCGAGCATTGACGATTCTGCTGCGAACCGCGATTGGGGGTGGCAGCCGCGCATCACGATTGATGACATGACGAGTCTCATGCTCGATGCCATATCAACGAAAAACGAAACATTCGAGCATTGAATCGGGTAAGCCATGAACAGAAGATCTGGATGAAAATTCGTCTGATTCGTTCGTTGGTTTGATTTACTTTGCAAGCAACTTGCGCATCCGCTGAACATCGCTCGTATCTCACAAGACATCGCCCTTTTTTATGTCCGACCATACGCCCCTTTATATCCAAAATAGCCTGACCCGAGAGAAGGAACTCTTCACTCCATTGAGTGCCCCTTATGTGGGCATGTACGTGTGTGGTCCAACGGTGTACAGCAATGTACACTTGGGCAACGTCCGCACGTTTCTCACGTTTGACATTGTCTACCGGCACCTCATCTTCCTGGGCTACCAAGTACGCTATGTGCGAAACATCACCGACGTTGGTCACCTGACCGGGGACTCGGATGACGGAGAAGATAAGATTGGCAAGAAAGCGCGGCTCGAAAACCTTGAACCGATGGAAATCGTACAGAAGTACACCAATGATTTCCATGATGTGATGCGGATCTTCAACATCAAAAGCCCTTCCATCGAGCCAAGTGCAACAGGCCACATCGTGGAACAGATCGAAATGATCAAACAAATCATCGCACGTGGCTATGGATATGAATCCAATGGCAGCGTCTACTTCAACGTGCGCAAGTTCAGCGAAGATTTTCCATACGGCCAGCTTTCCGGGAGAAAAATAGACGACCTGCTCAACAACACGCGCGTCCTCGATGGACAAGACGAAAAAAACGACCCCCTGGACTTCGCCTTGTGGAAAAAGGCGGACACTTCTCATCTAATGAAATGGCCTTCACCTTGGAGTGAAGGATTTCCAGGCTGGCACCTCGAATGCTCAGTAATGAGCACCAAATACTTGGGCAACGCATTCGACATTCATGGTGGAGGAATGGACTTGAAATTCCCGCATCACGAGTGCGAAATTGCGCAAAACGCTGGGGCAACCGGCGAAGGAAATTCCGTGAAGTATTGGATGCATGGCAACATGCTGACGGTCAATGGCCGAAAGATGGCGAAGTCAGAAGGCAACGGATTCACACCCGAGGAGTTGATCTCGGGCAGTCACCCCTTGCTCGAACGGGGCTATTCAGCCATGACGGTGCGATTCTTCATGCTGCAAGGGCATTATGCAAGCACCTTGGACTTCTCCAATGCTGCCTTGCAAGCCGCGGAGAAAGGGCTTGAGCGCTTAATGAAATCGTTGGAAACACTCAAGAACCTTCCTGCAACATCGGACAAGGATAATGCCGAGGCAAAAATCGATGCGCTTTCCACTCGTTGTGCTAATGCGATGGGAGATGACTTCAATACGCCGATTTTAATCAGTGTTTTATTCGATGCGGTCAAGTTGATCAATAAAGTTCAAGACGGACAATTGGCCATCAGCAAAACCCAAAAAGACACCCTCCAATCACTGATTAACGGTTACGTTTTTGACGTGCTTGGTCTCGAAGTCGAGGGAGGTGCAAAAAGCGAAGAATCAAATGAAACGGGCCCACTGCTCGACCTCTTGGTAAACCTGAGAAGTGAAGCCAAATCCAATCAGGATTGGTCGACGGCTGACGCCATTCGAAATGCGTTGAGCGAATTGGGCGTTACCATTAAGGACGGAAAAGAAGGCAGCACATGGGACCGCGATTGAGACGGTTGATAGCGCCCTTCCCAATAGGGCTGCTCCTGAGCGCATGGATGCTGGCCAGTTGTGGAGGAGAAACCGCAGAGCGGCCTGTGACAGAACTAGCAGTTGAACGCATCAAAGCACCTGCATTCAGCAGCGATTCAGCTTACGGCTACATTCAATCGCAAGTGGACTTTGGGCCCCGTGTTCCCAACTCCAAAGAGCACGTGGCTTGCGGCGATTGGCTCGCAAACGAATTGACCCGACATGGGGCGGTGGTCATTGAACAGCCCGGTCGTGTGCGGGCGTACGACGGAACCGTATTGGAAATGCGCAATATCATTGGACAATTTCGCCCTCAAAATCAGGAGCGAATCATGCTGTATGCGCACTGGGATACGCGGCCGTTCGCTGACAAGGACACCATCCGCATCCGAGAACCCATTGATGGGGCGAATGACGGCGGTTCCGGCGTCGGCGTATTGCTCGAAGTCGCGCGTATTCTTGGGTCAGATACAACCCTTGATGTGGGAATTGATGTCATCTTTTTTGATGCGGAAGACTACGGTGCGCCAGAATGGGCGAATACCGGAAATGGCAGCCTCACCACGTGGTGCCTAGGGAGTCAATTTTGGGCCAATCAACCGCACAAGTTTGGATACCAAGCGAAGTATGGCATTCTACTGGATATGGTTGGCGCCAAAGATGCCGTTTTCAATCGGGAAGGCACCTCAATGGCCTTTGCCCCATCCATTGTGCGCAAAATCTGGAAGGCCGCTTCCGATTTGGGGTACAGCAATTATTTCAAGAACGATGTGACGCCCCAAACCGTAGACGATAATTTGTTTGTCTCCCAGCTCGGAGGCGTTCCTTCTGCCAACATCGTTCACTATCAGGTGCAGGTATTGCCCATGGGATATGGTCCTTTTCATCATACCCACCAGGACAACATGCGTGTGATCAGCAAGCCTACACTCGAAGCCGTTGGCAACACCTTGCTGGACGTCATTTGGAACGATTGAGCAGAGGCCATTTTTGCGCCTCAGTCTGTGAACAATTCCATTTCTCCGAGCAATAATGTGCACGATTGATAGGTAGTTTGTACCATGCTTTTTACCCGAAATCTGTTCCTGTTGGCCTCTATCTGCCTCTGCCAACTCGGAGCTATTTTCGCCCAAAAAGCACCCGTACTTTCCAGAGAAGTCAACGAAGCTGAGCACATGCTTCTGCGCGGAGATTCGCTCTTCGAATCCAGTCGTCCTGTTGCTGCTTTGGCGATGTACCGCGGCGCTGAAGAGCGATCGTTTGACCCCTGTCAAGTGGCCCGCGCTCGGCTTGGAATTGCCAACATTCATGTTCAAAGTCAAAACTACACCCTTGCAGAAAGAACGTTAGGCCTCACCCAAGATGGATTGCTCGCCTGCAGCGAGGAGAATCGTCTTCAACAATCACAGCTCGCAGCAAACCTTTGGATGCAATTGCAGCAAGAGGGAAAAGCCATTGCCATCTTGATGCGCGAAATCAAATTGCGGCCGGACAATTGGGAACTCAAATCAAGCATTGCCGAATTGCATTTCATCAGCGGCAATTGGGAGGAGGCAAGCCGATGCATGCTCAAGTGCTTGGCCATGGAGAATCCCCTCATCCCAACTGAAAAACGCATGCAATGGTTAAGCCAGTCCATTCAGCTCGATTACATCATGCGGGGCCCTCGTGCAGATTCACTCACTTCCCTCTTTGAAAAAGAAGCGAATCAAATCCCCAACCGTTTGGCCCAGGATTTCCGAGAACAAATCCAAATGATCATCGCTTCCGAAGGGAACGATGCAGCAGCCTTGACTTGGGCTCAGCGTATTTTAGCTCGGACCGATCGGAACGATGCAACGGCTATGACCCTCGCCCAATTGAGGATGGCCAATTCCGCACAGAAAATGCACCGCCCATTGGACGTGATTATTGCGTTGCACGAAGCCATTAAAGAGGCGCGCACCGCCCAGCAGGACGAATTGCTTCTTGAAGCCTTGAGGCAGCGCGCAGACTTCGAACGTCAGCGTGGAAATGAAGCGGAAGCATTGGCCGCGATGATGGAAGTGGACCAAATCAATATTCGTCTTTTCGACGCGATGCAATCCCAACCGGACCGAGAGGTTCAGGGCTTCACCGAGCGCTTCTTACCCGAACCAGACCCATTTGATCGAGCTGTCATGGGCTTGAACACCGCCACATCTTCCTCCAATTCCTATGGACTGTGGCCTTGGCTCGCAGCGCTATTAGGCATTGGTCTCATTGCCAATGCCCGCAGCCATCGAGTATTGAACGAAGCCCTTCGGAAAGAACGTCGACGCATCATCCGTTTGCGAAGCTTGGTTCCAACTGATCGCCTGCCCAATGCGAAGAATACAGGCGTCGCTTCGACAAGGCCTTCGAATGAAGAGAATCCAGAGTTGGGCAACAGCAGTCTAATGCCCAACGGCGACTTTGTTTTTGAGCGTGATGAAGACTTGAAATCCCAGAGCATTCAAACCTTCCTCAACGCCCTGGATGCAGAAATTCAAACCGAAATGAATTGGACCCTGGACGAAAATGTCCAATTCTCAGTAGGGCCTGATGTGCGGGTTGTGATTCGCAATTTCTTGCGCGGTTTGGCCGAAATATCCAACGAAGAAGACGCCATTCGCATAAAAGTGGAGGCTGAGACGTCCCATTGGAGGTTCTGCCTAAGCAGCAATCACACCGAGGCTTCAAAAGCAATGCAAGGGCTTTTTCACGGCAAGGATGCACTCGCCTCTTCGCGCTGGAATGAACTCCATGCTCAGCTCCGAAAAATCGCTGGAAAAATACAAGTAGAGCGCATTTCGCCGATTGAAGAAAAGGTCACATTGACCTTGCCTTTCACCTGACTTCGCTCCGAATCGGGATCAGTATTCCCCTTGGAACTGATTCAAAAAACGCATATCGCTTTCAAAGAAAGCCCTCAGGTCACCGATTTGATACTTCAACATCGCAATGCGCTCCACTCCCATCCCGAAAGCAAAACCGGAATACTTTCTAGAATCAATGCCAGAAGCTTCAAGCACCGCAGGATCCACCATTCCACACCCCAAGATTTCCAACCATCCCGTCCCTTTGGTGATGCGCTTATCCACTTCTGTTTTCAGTCCCCAATACACATCCACTTCCGCACTTGGCTCAGTGAAAGGAAAGTAAGAGGGTCGCAAGCGAATTTTCGTGTCCGCCCCAAAAAATTCCTGGGCAAAGCGCAACAATGTTTGCTTGAGGTCGGCAAATGACACGCCCTCATCGATGTACAATCCTTCGATTTGGTGGAACATGCAATGCGCTCGAGCGCTGATGGCCTCATTTCGAAAAACCCGTCCTGGCATCATGATCCGCATAGGAGGATCGCGGCGTTCCATCTCACGCACCTGAACAGAGGAGGTGTGGGTTCGCAAGAGCATATCAGGATTTCGATCGACAAAGAATGTGTCCTGCATGTCTCGAGCCGGGTGCTCCTCTGGGAAGTTCAGCCCACTGAATACGTGCCAATCGTCCTCGATTTCTGGGCCCTCAGTCACCACAAATCCCATCCGCTCCAGGATCCCAATAATTTCGCGTCGAACGACACTCAACGGATGATGCGCTCCCAATGGAATGCCGCCGTCTGGCCGGGTCCAATCGTTCAAAATTTCATTGCTCGACTCACCTCCTTCGTCTCCTTGTGCACCTTTTGCAACGAGGCCTTCAGCCGCATTCTTTAGCTGATTGACAAGCTGGCCAAGTTCACGCTTCTGGTCGTTTGGAGCCGCCTTGAAAGCCGCCATGGTATCCTTGAGGATTCCTTTTCGACCGAGCCAAGCAATTCGAAACTCTTCAACCCCCTCGGAATTAGACAGTGTTTTGCCTTCAATTTCGCTCAGGTAGGCTAGGATTTGCTCTTTTAATTCCATGATCAACGAATCACTTCCATGGTCATGATCACATCCTCCATTGGTCGATCACCCGCGCCTGTTTTCACGGCGGCGATGGAATCGATGATGTCGAGGCCTGAAATCACCTGACCAAAGACTGTATACTGGTTGTCCAAAAACGGGGCGCCTCCTTCTTCCATATACCGCTTGATGGTTTCTTCCGAGTATTCAAACTTCTCATTCTGATTGAACTGCTCATTGGCGCGATCCGCTCGGGCCGCAATGTTTGCCAATTCAGCTTCATTGAACGTTCGGCCGTGAACCAAGTAGAATTGGCTGCCTGAGCTGGCGCGCTCTGGATTTGCCTGATCTCCTTGGCGCGCAGCAGACAGCGCTCCTTTGAAGTGCAAGTGGTCTTTCCTGATTTCTGCAGGAACTTTGTATCCGGGGCCACCCATGCCCAAACGCTTGGACAAGTCTGCTCCACGGCTATTCGGATCACCCCCTTGAACCATAAAACCTTTGATTACCCGGTGAAAAAGCAAGCTATCGTAAAAACCCGTTGAAGCCAATTCGATAAAATTATCGCGGTGCGCGGGCGTGCTGTCAGACAATTCAACCACCATATCACCGAAGCTTGTCTCAATCCGAACTTGTCGACTCAGGGCAGCCGAAGAATCGGGTGCTTCCGACTGAGATTCCGCGTTTTCACTGCATCCAACAACGACAAACAGAGACGTTGCGATCACAAATAGTGCGGTATGTTGCTTTAGAAACTTGAATTTCATGACTTTTTGAAGATATTTGGGGTTCACTGCCCTGCAAAGTTAGAAGACCCGATGCGAAAAGCGACCCTTTCACTCCTCCTATTGATGACTTCTTTCATCTTTTTAGCCACAAGCTGCCACGAAGTTGAAGAAACCATCGCCAACGTCGTCGTCCTAAATGAACTCGGAGCTCCGGTTCAAGGCGCATCGGTTCGCTTGTTTGCATTTGGTTCCGTAGACCAAGATTTTGTCGGTGAGCCTCGCTTTGACACAACAGCGGTAACGAACGCCGCTGGAACCGTCAGTTTCAACTTCTCCACTTTCTATGTAGAAGGGCAAGCCGGCTTTGCCGTCTTAGACATTGAAGCTTCGAAAGCTGCGCTCTTTGGAACAGGCCTCATCAAAATTGAGGAGGAGCTGACCAATGAGGCGACGGTTTACATCGAGTAAAAACCGAAACGTCCCATTATTGGGGATTCTCATCAGCGATCCACGCGGCGAAATACTCCAACAGCGCGCGTTTCATTAGCAATTCTTGCTCTTCCTTTGACACGGCAGGAATTTCTCCTGTTCTTTCAAAATGCGGCCATCCGTCCTCGTCCGTGCCCAATTCCTTGTAAAATCCCATTGGGGCCAACAGCATGCACACACCTACGTGCATCACCTCCAGCTTTTCATCTTTCTTGAATGTGCGAGAACCTTGTCCGCATTCTTGCAATCCCACGGTGAAAATCATCGTCGTGAGATCAGGAGGCTCGCCAAAACGATCTTCCATTTTCTGGACCAAACGGCCCCATTGTTGTTCAAATGCGTAATCCATGTTGAGCCTAAAACGCCTGAATTCAATTAAAAACCCAGAGCATACGCTCCGGGTTCTTCTTTTTTGTCGGGATGACTGGACTTGAACCAGCGACCACACGTCCCCCAGACGCGTACTCTACCAACTGAGCTACATCCCGATGCAATTCCCGTCATCCAAATGATTTTGGGAGGGCGAAGTTACTCAACATTCTTTTTGAATCGTTGAAAAGCGCTCACGAGATTGCCAAAAAGCGTGTCGTTCATGATGTCCAGCCGAAGAGTCCTGCTAACTTTGTACCACCAATAAGCGACCCATGAAAATCTCCTTTGATTGGTTGAACCAAATGCTGCCTGTCCGCTCCTCCATTGAGGACGCTTCAGCCGTGCTCACTGCCACCGGCCTAGAAGTGGAAGGCATTGCTTCGGTCGAATCCATTCCTGGTGGTTTGGCGGGCCTTGTTGCCGGTCAAATCGTAAGTGCCCAGCAACATCCAAACGCCGATCGGCTGCAAATCTGCGAAGTCAATGTTGGGGAGGAGGAGCTGCTGCAAATCGTCTGCGGAGCGAGCAATGCGCGTGCGGACTTAAACGTGATTGTCGCGACTGTCGGCACCACGCTTCACCCCAATGAAGGAGAGCCCTTCAAAATCAAGAAAGGAAAAATTCGAGGAGAGGTCTCCATGGGAATGATTTGTGCCGAAGACGAAATCGGCCTCGGAGAATCGCATGAAGGAATCATCGAACTCGATGCCAAATGGAAGCCCGGCACACCCGCTGCTGAAGTGTTCAACCTCCAGTCCGACTGGGTGTTAGAGATCGGACTGACTCCCAATCGAACCGATGGCATGAGCCATTGGGGCGTTGCCCGGGACCTGCGCGCCGGATTGCTCCATGAAACCGTAGAGGGCACGTCCGAAAAAGTTGGTTCCATGCAGCTGCCTAGCGTAGCACCCTGGCCAAAAGCACTAACGAACGAGCTTTCGATTGACGTGGCACACCCCGAAGGATGCTCCGTCTACTGCGGAATGCTGCTCGAAGGCATCACAATAAGCCCTTCTCCTGAATGGGCCCAACGTCGATTGCGTGCCATTGGTGTTCAACCGCAAAACAACGTTGTTGATGCGACCAATTTCGTCTTGCACGAAATGGGGCAGCCCTTGCATGCCTTCGACGCAGACGCCATCCGTGGAAATCAAATCACCGTCCGGAATGCCGTGGTGGGTGAAAAACTCACTACGCTCGATGGGACAGAACGAGAACTGCACTCCGAAGACCAAGTCATTGCCGACTCAGAGGGACCCATGTGCCTCGCCGGTGTATACGGAGGAGACCAAAGCGGTGTCAGTGAAACCACCCAACGGATTGTTCTGGAATCCGCCTATTTCGACCCCGTCGTAACCCGAAAAATGGCGAAGCGTCACGGACTTTCCACCGATGCTTCTTTCCGTTTTGAACGTGGTGTTGACCCCGAATTGATTCAGCTCGCCCTCCAACGAGCGGCGCACCTATTGCAAGAATGGACCGAATGTTCCGTGGTCGGTGTGAAACAAGTCAATGCCGCTGAACTCCCGAAAGGTTCGGCCATCACATTGGAATGGGAAGCCTTGGATCGGCTTATTGGTGTTTCCCTTGACCGAAACGCGGTCAAGGCCATTTGTGCCGATCTCGACATCGCCATCGTGGAAGCGCGACCGGAATCACTGGTTTTGCAAGTACCTCCTTACCGAAAAGATGTAACTCGTCCCGCCGACGTAATCGAAGAGGTGCTGCGCATTTATGGATTTGATAAGATTCCCCTGCCCGCCCGAATGAATTCCACGGCTCAACATCAAGAAGGGGTGGCGGAGGAATCCATTCGATTGCAACTGGCAAATGTTTTGGTAAGCCGCGGATTTCAGGAGATCATGAGCAATTCGATGACCCGCTCGTCCTACACCGAAGATATTGGTGATCAGTCGGACGGCTGGAACCCTAGTAAGCGCATCGCCCTGATGAACCCTCTGAGTTCGGATTTAGGTGTCATGCGTCAATCATTGCTTTTTCAAGGACTCGAAGCCATTGCACACAACCGCAATCACCAGCGTCCTGACTTGCGATTTTTTGAGATTGGACGAGTTTATGAGCACAAACAAGATGTGAAAAGTGAGGCAACCGATGCATCCCATCGTTACTCCGAAGAAGAGCGCATTGGCCTCTGGCAAACAGGGAAAACGGCCCCGGAAAACTGGAACAATCCGGGACATGGCGCTACACCTTACACCATGAAGGCCGAGGTATATGCCATGCTTGATGGTTTGGGAATCTCATCCCACGCGGTCAAAGAAGCGACCTTTCAATCGCCCGTTTTTTCCGAAGGAATCGAGTTGACCTATCAGAACCAGTCGCTCGGTCGATTGGGGCTGGTCCGCAGCGAGGTCGCGAAAAAATGCGGTGTCAACCAGCCCGTTTTCTGGGCAGACTTCTCCATTGTCGTCTTGACCAAGCTCAGTCGTAGAAAACGAGTCAAAGCCAAAGAAATTGCGAAATTTCCAGCCGTTCGACGCGACTTATCGCTGATTTTGAAAAAAGGAACAACCTTTGGTCAACTGCGCGATTGTGCCGCGAAAGCAGAAAAAAAACTACTGAAGCGCGTAGGCTTATTCGATGTCTATGAGGGCGATAAATTGGCGGAAGGCGAAGTATCCTATGCCATCTCATTGACGCTACAAGATGAGGAACGTACGCTGAACGAAAAGCAAATTGAGCAGAGTGTCCAGCGCATCCTCCATAAAATTACCGAGGATACAGGAGCACGCCTTCGCGACTAAACCGCAAAAACACCCAAGAAATTGGCCGATCCAGCTAAAAACAAGCCCTTTCACGAACCGCCCATCCAAAGCCGGCATTGGGGTTATGCTGTCGCACTTCAGCTTGTTCGTGCCGCCGTCACGCGCTTCCATCGCATCGAAGGAGTCGAGGGCATTGAGCACTTGACTAGACCGGAAACGCCAACGATTGTCGTCTCCAACCACCAAAATGGGTTGATGGACCCTCTTGTGCTCGTCTCACTGATCAATCAAAGCCAGGTGCATTGGCTCACACGAGCGGATGTATTCAATCAGAAAATTGCACGTAAGGCCCTGTTTGCATTCAACCAAATGCCAATCTACCGGCAGCGCGACCGAGTTAGCGATGCGCGAGAACGCAACAACCGCATCTTTGAAATTTGTGCCGAACGCCTGCGAATTGGCGGTCGAATGGGGTTGTTTCCGGAAGGCAACCACCGGGCCATGAAAGCACTTAGACCGCTGCGACGCGGAATCTCAGACATGGTCAATGCAGGCATCAAACTCGATCCGACCATGCGCGAGATGTGCATCCTACCCGTTGGAATCGATTACGAAGAAATGCCCAGTTTCAGAAGGCGATTGCGTTATCGAATTGGCAAGCCGATCAAAGTGGACACCTTCATTGATCCCGAGACGAACGAAGTGGCGCCCGGTCCACTGCTCCAGGCCCTCAGCAAATCAATGGACGAAGTCCTGGTCAACATTCAACCGGAAAAAGCCTACGATGACCTCTTGCCTTTTGTACAGGCCATGCGCACGACAGAACGAGACGATTGGAGGAAGGTAAAAGCCAAACTCGATTGCTTCAAAGACCTTAGCGATGAAGCATTGACTGAAATCCAAACTGCTGCGAAAGGGATGCAAGATGCTGGCGTATTGCGCCACGCGCGTGCCGAAGACCTCGGCATGGATGAAGATGACGTTCGACGATCGCCATTTTGGTTTTGGTTTATTGCTCCCATTGCGCTCATTGGTGGGATTACCTCCCTTCCGTTGGCCAAGTGGATTGAAATATTCGCGAAAAAACGAGTCAAAGATCCCTGTTTTGTCAGCACGTCCAAAGTATCCTCAGGGATGTTTCTGTTCCCCGTGTACTGGATATTTACTTCCGTTCCATTGGCCTATTTGGCAGCGGGCGAAGTCACGCTTACTGCGGTGTTAATGGGCTATGTTTTCCAAGCCATTGGAAGCCGCATTGCAGGTTGGTGGTACGGCTTGTACCTTGACCACAGAGGACGGAAGCAGGCAAAGCTGGTTTGGAAAGATGCCGCGCTTCGTCAATCCTGGAAATCCTATTTGAATGTGGTAGAACATTCGGGTAAAATGGCAGTTGAAACGTTAGAGACGAAGTAAACAAAGGCAAGCACAAAGTGGAACAAAAGGCTTTTCGCATTCAAGGAATGCAGCACATCGGATTGGCAACCAAGGATATGGATCGGTCCCTAAAATTGTACCGGCAATTGTTCGGTATGGACATCCCCTTTTTTGACTCCGTCCAAGAGGCGCCTTTGATGGATAGCCACACCCGAGGTGAAACCATCTCAAAGCGAGCCAGCATGGTGCTCAATTTGCAAGGCGGATGCGCATTTGAGGTCCTGCGAGCGGCTTCATTTGAACCGGTGGCCGCAAACTGGAAACTCGGAATTGGAGACTTGGGAATCTCGATTGTGCAGATGAAGACTCCCAATCTCAATCGAATGCATGAGCATGCTCGTTCGATTCTTGGCGACGATTGCGATGGGGAAATCTCAGCAACACCATGGGGTGACGACACGTTTTACTTGAAAGATGGCGAGGGCAATGTGTTTCAAGTCCTCGAAGCATCGGACTGGTTTGGCAACACCGGACATCCCTCCGGGGGAGTCATGGGTTGTAGCATAGGCGTCTCGGACATGGACAAATCCCGGGCGCTGTATGCCGATAACCTGGGGTTTGACCAAGTACTTTTCGATGAAACAGGCACCTTCTCGGATTGGCAGCACCTCGTCCATGGATCACAACGTTTTCGCCGAGTACGGCTGACTCAATCTAGCCCAGGAGCTGGTGGATTTGGCACATTAACTGGCCAGACATTCATCGAACTGATCCAAGCAGAAGACCGCGAAGGAAAATTCATATTTCACGACCGTATTTGGTGTGATCTTGGATTTGCTCATCTTGGTTTCGACGTGCGCGGTATGAGGGCATTGGAGGCCAAGTTGGAACAACACGGGTTTCCATTCCGCTGCGACACCGCCGACGCAATCGGCATGGGAGAAACGAAGGTGCACTGCACCTATATCGATGACCCCGACGAATGTTGGCTTGAAATGATTGAAGTCTACAAAGTGCCCATCATTGAAAAATGGGGAATCTTCCTGGATGTTCAAAAGCGAGGACAAGACGAGCCACTTCCGCGCTGGATGCTCAAGTCGCTTCGATTCAGTCGCATAACAGATTGACAAAAGCATAACCTTTGGTTCACAAAGGCTTCACAATTTCATCCGTCTTTAGGCGATATTTGAACCATCATGCCAACGATGCCTGCCCTGTCAAAAACCATCCTCGTTGTGGACGACGATCCGGATATTCGTGAATTGATCGGATTCAATCTTCTTCAAGCTGGATTCCGCGTCGAAACCGCTGAAAATGGTGCAGTGGGCATCAAAAAGGCAATTCGACTTCTACCCGACCTGATTTTATTAGATGTGATGATGCCTGAAATGGACGGCATTGAAGCCTGCAAGCAACTTCGAGAGCATCCAAAAACCCAAGGGTGTTTGATTGCATTTCTATCCGCTCGTGGAGAAGATTACAGCCAAATCGCGGGGTTTGATTCGGGAGCAGATGATTACATCACCAAACCCGTTGCCCCCCGCGTTTTAATCAAGCGAGTCGAAGCGTTAATGCGGCGCATGCATAATCCGGACACTCCTGACCAGCTTGCTTTTGATGCATTTACCATCGATCGAAATCGGCATATGGTCACTCAGAACGGCGTCCAAATTTCGCTCCCGAAAAAAGAATTTGAATTGCTTTTTTTGCTGTGCTCTGACCCGGGAAAGGTTTTCACACGCGATCGCATTCTAACAAAAGTCTGGGGGCATGATGTGATCGTTGGCGACCGCACCATCGACGTGCACATTAGGAAACTTCGGAGCAAACTTGGAAAAGAACATTTTACCACCATTAAAGGGGTGGGGTATAAATTTGACGCGTGAGCAAACAAAGTACTCCGCGAGAAATTGCCAGCAAAACGTCTCCAATTCTATCTGTTCTGAGCGGAATTGGAACGTTTGTATTGCTCCAAGCCTTAGACGCTATGCACCTCTGGGCGCTGGCACTATTGGTGGGGCTCTTAACAGAAACAGCCACCTTTGTGATCGTCAAGTGGTCGGCCGAAACGTTTATCTCCAGTAAGGTCAAGGGTGTCTCAATGGCCATTTCCTCGGTCGAAGATTCGGTCACACCCAAAGCTGAACACGAGAGCCTCGATGACATCATTGATTGGGCAAATGATCAAGTGCAGGACATCAAGACACTGCGAAAGAAAGATTCTTTTCGAAAAGATTTCATCGGCAACCTGGCGCACGAACTCAAAACGCCTCTGTTCAACATTCAAGGTTTCGTTTTGACTTTGATGGAAAATGACCTGAAAGACGAAGTGTTGGTCCGAAATTTCTTGACCAAAGCCAACAATAATGTCGACCGGATGACGGAGCTCATCGAAGACTTGGATGCCATCAGTAAACTGGAATCTGACCGCATAGAAATGACCCTTGTTCCGTGCAATATCGTCGACTTGATGAGAGAGGCATTGGAAAACGCTGAAGTGGCTGCAGAAAAGAAGGAGATTGCGCTCAAACTTGAATTGCCTGGCGCAACTGAGCAGGCGATGCACGTCTTATGCAGTCCCCATCACATGCAACAAGTTCTCACCAATTTGGTGGCAAATTCCATTCATTATGGAAAAGAAAACGGCACTTCCACTTTGAAATTGAAGGACAACGGAAGGGACGTCACACTTTCCGTTGCGGATGACGGAATTGGAATTGCCGTGGATGACCTCGACCGTATTTTCGAGCGGTTTTACCGCGTCGACAAAAGCCGTTCAAGGCACGCAGGAGGTTCCGGCTTGGGCTTATCCATTGTCAAGCACATCATCGAGTCGCATGGACAAGAAATCTCCGTGGCTTCAGAGCCTGGCCGAGGGACGACTTTCTCGTGGAACTTGGTCAACCTCGACTGGGAGACCGAAAAGCTCAACCTAACGGTAACTCCTCCTCAGCACTGAACTCCCGCCACGGTCAGTCATGCTTCTTGCATCATTCCGGTGCCGGCAGCGTTGACAAAGGGATTGCCTCGCTTCTCAGCTCCCACAGTGGTAACGCCACCGTGGCCCGGCCAAATCTCAAAATCATCGGGCAAAGTATAAAGCACATCCATAATACTTCTGACCAAATCTGCTGGATTGCATCCCGGCAAATCCGTTCGTCCGACACTCCTTTCAAACAATACATCGCCACCAATGACCCAACCTTGCTGATGCTCTACAAATACGACATGGCCGGGAGCGTGGCCCGGCGTGAACAAAACTTCCAATTCTGACGGTCCGCAACGAATGCGTTCCTCTGCAACGAGGAATGGACCCAACGCAGGCGGATGGTCCATGGGCACGCCGTAAACCGAAGCTGCCCGTGGGGCTTGCTCGTACGTTGGCCGATCAAGGAGATGCACACGCGGCTTCAAACCCCACCGTTCAAAAACCCACCCAGTGCCCATCACATGGTCCAAATGTGCATGGGTGAGCAGGCATTGCGTGGGCACAACGCCAATCTCTTCGCAAAATTTTGCAAATTCTTCTTGCTCCATTTTGGTAGACATGCCGGGATCAAACACAGTGGCGTCGCCGTTTCCATGGTCGAGCAGGTAGGTTTTTTCACCGAATGCGTTGAAGGTAAATGCGTGAAGTTTTGTCATCTGGCTGTAACTTCGGAAGGTATGCCGTTGCAAAGCTATCTCAAACGATTCACAATCATTGGATTTGTACTCGCGCTGTTCGTTTCACACGTACAGGCGCAGTTTTACGATGGTTCGAATGTGACGTTCGGGAAAAACCGAGTCCAGTACCGCTCATTCAACTGGCAATATTTTCCATCCACGCGTGCCGAGGTTTACTATTACCAAGGCGGAAAACCCCTTGCCTCAAGAATTACAGCGGCCTTGCCCGAATGGATGGAAGAGGTTGAAGAAATATTCGATCGACGCATCGACGGCGGGGTGCAACTTCTGGTATTCAACAAGCAATCGGAATTCCGGCAATCCAACATCGGCGTCGCGTCGGATGAAGAAAACAACATCGGAGGCACCGCCATGCTAGTGGGCAGCAAGGTATTTGCATTTGGCCAGCAGGAATGGTCCAATGTAGAGCAACAAATCAAGTCCGGATTGGCGCAACTACTGTTCAACCAAATCATGTACGGAGGGAACTGGCAGGAAGCCCTCCGAAACACCACGGCCACTTCATTCCCCGTTTGGTTTTCAGAAGGCCTAGCCTCCTATGTTTCCAAGCCGTGGAATGCCGATGTCGCCATTCATATTGGCGATGCTGCGCGCAGTCAGGCCATCACTCATGCGCATCAAGCAAGCGCCAATCGCGCTCCTTGGATTGGCCATGCCGTTTGGAAATACATCGCAGACATCTTCGGTCCAATGGTCGTTTCAAACACCTTGTACATGACGCGTGTTTCGCGCAGCTTAGAGAAGGGGTTTCAATACGCCACCGGCATGGATTTGGCATTGGTACTGGAAGAAGCCAACCGTTACCACCTCGAGTGGGATGATTCAGAAGCGCTTTTTCCAGATGTGAAAAAGCGCCGTGATCGCAGGCGTGCCCGAAAAAACACCGGTGATCTTCCCATCTCGCTCAAGGGTGAAGCCGTCGCGAGCTCTGTTTGGTTCCATTCGGATGGCGATCGATTCGTTTGGTCCACAGAGGAACGTGGCCAGACCACAATTTGGCTCGGCGATTTGAGCGGGAGCAAACCCCTTAAATTGGGAAAGCATGGCCACAAGATTGACCGCGTTCAAATCCATGCTCCTCCCGCTTTTGCCTGGCATCCCAATGGACAATTGCTGTCCTACACCATTGAAGATGGTCCGCAAAATCAATTGATTACGGTCAACATTGAAACCCTGGAATCCAGCTCCAAAGATATTTTTCAAATCGACAAAATCTTGAGCATGGACTATGCTCCTGATGGAAGGACCATGATTTGGAGTGGTCTTAGAAACGGGCAATCCGATCTGTACCTATACCAAGTGCTCGGCAACAACCAAACCGCACTTTGGAATGACCCTTACAACGACCTCGATCCGGTTTTTTCACTCGATGGAAAATTCATTTGGTTTGCTTCCAACCGACCGACGACGAATCTTCCGGCAACATTCATCCTTGGCGAGCCCTTGCCGGAACAGCACGACCTCTTTCGATTGAATTGGCAAGAGAAAATCCCCCGCATCGAGCCGTGGACACAGACCCCAAATACCGATGAACGACAGCCACAACTGCAGGGGCCAGACGAGGTTACCTACCTCGCTGAAAACACCGATGGAAGCCAAGAACGTTGGGTTTCTTGGCGGGACAGTGCGGTGGCCTTCATTGACACGACGATTCATTACCGTTGGTTCACCCAGACACGCTTGGCCCAAACCCTCGCGGCTCCAGCTCATTCGTTCCAATTCATTGCCGAGCGCGGAGTTATCGGGTTCGAACATCAGCTTTGCGAGCATGTGTATTGGAATGAAATTCCCGCTGACAAAAGCACCTGGAAGTCAACGACCGATCAGCCGGAATCATCCGAGGCCGAGAACTCACTGGACCTCGATTGGGAATGGAAACCCAAAAATGGCGAAGCCGACATCCGGAATTATCAATTCGGCCCTTGGACGGATCCGGACAAACCATCTTCAAACCAAGAGAACACGTCAGGACAGGCCGGAGAAATGAGCGCCGATGCTGAGCCAGATGACCCCGCAGCAAAACAAACAGAATGGAAGCCGTTCGAATTGCCAAAACCGGTCAACTACCGACGCAACTATGCCATTGAATCCGTCACGGGCCAATTGGACAATTCATTCGGCACCAACTTCTACCAAGCATATTCCGGTGAAATCGCTGTGCAGCCGGGTTTGGGCGGGCTTTCTAGAATATCCATGAGCGATTTGTTCGAAGACAGGAGATTCACAGCGGGCTTCCGCCTTTCCGGATCGCTAAGCAATAGCCGTTACATGCTGGCCTATTCCGATTTGAGCAAACGCCTCGACCGTACTTGGATCCTCGAGCGCCAAGGAGTGACGCAAAATGCAAACAATGCGCAATCTCCGGTCAATACGCACATTCACTTGTTGCGCCATCAATTGAGCTACCCTTTTGACGAAGTGCGCAGCATCCGATTACAAGCGATGATTCGAATGGACCGCAACACGCCGCTTTCCACGGACGCCTTCAACCTGCGATTGCCAACGACATTTACACACCAAACAGGCCTCCAATTGGCCTACGTCTTCGACAATACGCGCCAGCGTATGATCAACATCCGCGAGGGTCTTCGATGCCGAATTTGGGGGGAATACCTCATCAACCCTGAGCAAACCGAATCCACCTTTGGAACAGTCGGTTGGGATTTCCGCTGGTACAAGCCCCTTTGGCGCCATGTCACCTTTGCCTTCCGCAGTGCTGCCAACTGGTCCATTGGTTCGCAAAAGCTGCTCACCATGGTTGGAGGGGTGGACAATGCCATCTCACTAGCGGGCAACTCCAACACGCCAATTGATCCGGATATTGCCTACAGCTACCAAGCTCGTGTAACTCCGATTCGAGGCTTCAAGAACAATGCCCGAAATGGGGCACACATGGCCTTGTTCAATACAGAATTGCGTATCCCTATCTGGAGTTCGTTGAGCAAGCGATCCGTCGAATCTGAATTTTTACGGGATTTGCAGTGCGTAGGGTTTGCCGATGTCGGATCCGCTTGGAATGGCGCACATCCCTATGACGAAGCGAATTCTTTCAATCAAGTGGTCGTCGTTCAAAATCCAATCACGGTCACCGTTGACAACAACCGCGAACCCATCATCTGGGGCACTGGATTTGGTTTGCGTTCTAAGCTCCTCGGCTATTGGGTACGTGCCGATTGGTGCTGGGGTGTGGACGATGGGCGCTGGCAAGACCGCGTTTTCAATTTATCCCTTCAACTGGACTTCTAACCATGGATGTGAACACCTTATTAATTTTGATGGCAATAGGCCTCATCGCCGGAATTGCGAGCGGGTTTGTGGGGATTGGTGGGGGCATGATCATCGTTCCGGCCCTCGTCTTCGGGCTGGGAATGTCCCAACACATGGCGCAAGGAACGAGCCTTGCCATGATGATTCCGCCCATTGGTGTTTTGGCAGTTATAAGCTATTACAAAGCGGGAGCTGTGAACCTATATTTCGCTGCGGCACTGGCCGTCACGTTTGTTTTCGGGGCGTGGCTCGGGAGCAAATGGTCGTTGAAAATGAACCCGGCTGCCGTCCGTGCAATCTTCGCACTCTTCATGATGTACGCTGCAATCCGATTGGGGTGGAAATCCTGGCTGGAATTGCGAGGATGAGTGAGCCATGTGTGGCCCAAGGGTGCGATCAATTGGCGTATTCGCTTAAGAACTTGATGCGCGCGAGCAATAATTCCTCCTCGCTGTAAACGTCGTTCCATTCCTCGATCAATGCCGTAACGCTCGCGTCTTCGGATTCCTTCAAAAATTCGAACAACTCCTCCAGACTATCCTCATCCAAAGCCTTGTCGATGATGTAGTCCAAGTTGACCTTGGTTCCTGCAGAGACGATGTTTTCAATTTCGGACATCACTTCCTCGCGTGAAATATTCAAGTCCTTCGCGATGTCTGGAAGATCGATTTGGCGGTCGATGCGTTGAATGATATGCACCTTGGACGAAGATTTGTTATTGGTTGTGCGCACCAACAAATCTTCTGCACGCTCGATTCCCTCCTGTTCGACGTATTCGTCAATGAGCTTTAAGAAAGGTTTTCCGAATTTGCGTGCCTTGCCGGAACCTACTCCGGAAATTCGCAACAATTCGTCCTCCGTAAGGGGGTAGTGAATGGCCATTTCATCGAGACTGACATCTTGAAAAATGACATAAGGGGGAAGCGACTGCTCATCGGCTACTTCTTTGCGAAGCGACTTCAGCATGTCACGCAACTTCTCATCCATTGCGCCGCCCTGGCTCGACCGAGTCTGACTCATGGAGTCAATCGCATCCACATCGGAATAGTCCCGTTCTTTCGCAACCATCACGGGCGTTGGATTCGTCAAGAAATCCATTCCAGCATCTTTGATCTTCAAGACGCCGTACGTCTCAATTTCTTTTCGGATCAAACCAAGCACCAGCATCTGGCGAATGATTCCATTCCAATGGCGGACATCATGGTCCTTGCCTCGGCACCAAAACGGGCTTGAAACACCCTTGTAATCTTGGATTTCGCGGTTCTCCTCGCCACACAATACGCCCGTAATGAAAGGCGCTCTGAATTGCTGCCCATGCTCCAGAATCGCACTTAACACCAAGTGCACTTCTTCTTGTCCATCCCGCAAGACGGGTGGATTGGCCATGTTATCACAATTCATCGCCCCCGGCCCATTGTGCTCGTCAAATTCCTCGCCGAAATAATGGAGCAAGAATTTTCGACGGCTCATCGAAGTCTCCGCATAGGCCATTACCTCTTGAAGCAACTGTTGGCCGATTTCCTGCTCTGCCAGCGGCTTTCCTTGCAAGAATTTCTCCAACTTCTCGATGTCCCGGTGGCTGTAAAAGGCGATGCAGTGTCCTTCGCCTCCATCACGACCAGCGCGACCCGTCTCCTGGTAGTAGCTCTCGAGCGACTTCGGGATATCATAGTGAATGACAAACCGAACGTCCGGCTTGTCAATGCCCATCCCGAATGCAATGGTTGCAACGATTACATCCACGTCTTGCATCAAGAACTGGTCCTGCATGCGACTGCGTGTGTTCGCATCCATTCCCGCATGATAGCCCAATGCTTTTATTCCATTGACCCGAAGCACCTCTGAAATTTCTTCAACCTTCTTTCGGCTCAAACAGTATATAATACCGCTTTTACCAACGTTTCGCTTGGCGTGGCGCACGATTTGCTTCAATGCGTCCTTCTTCGCCCTAATTTCATAAAACAGGTTGTCTCGATTGAACGACGCTTTGAAAAGCTGAGCGTTCTTCATCTCAAGGTTTTTCTGGATATCCGCTTGAACCTTCGGGGTTGCCGTCGCGGTCAATGCAATGATCGGAACATCCGCAATCTGATTCACGATGGACCGAATCCGCCGGTATTCAGGACGAAAATCATGCCCCCATTCTGAAATGCAGTGGGCTTCGTCTACCGCCACAAAACTGATTCGAATGCTTCTCAGGAAATTGATGTTATCCTCCTTGGTCAAACTCTCCGGGGCAACATAGAGCAATTTTGTTAGGCCCGTAGCCACATCTTCGCGGACGCGCATCGCATCCGATTTTGAGAGGCTTGAATTCAAATAGTGGGCGATGGAATCCGCATCATGATGCCCTCGGATGGCATCCACTTGATTCTTCATCAATGCGATCAATGGTGAAACCACAATCGCAGTCCCTTCCATCATCAATGCAGGCAATTGGTAACACATGGACTTCCCTCCGCCTGTTGGCATGATCACAAAGGAGTCTTGGCCGCGCAGCACGCAGTCAACAACTTGCTCTTGCTCTCCCTTGAATTCATCGAATCCAAAGAAATGCTTAAGCGCCCCTTGGGTGGACATTTCCGTTATACTCATCAATCAGACATTTGGTGCCGGCTTGCGCCGAACGAAAGCGTTAACTTTGCTCTACTAAAGATAGGTAATTTTCGGATAACATCGACCTCTTGGTTTCAAGCTTCTCTGAATTTGCCCTTTTTAATTTTCAATGATGAATTGGATACGACGCGCAACAGAAACCCTGACACTGGAAAGCAATGCCATACGGGATTTGATTCCGCTCATCGGCGACGATTTCATCGCTGTTGGTAAGCTTCTCTTTCAGATGAAGGGACGCGTAGTCATGACGGGCATTGGGAAAAGTGCCATCATCGCCCAAAAACTTGTGGCAACTTTCAACTCCACGGGCACTCCAGCAATCTTTATGCACGCTGCTGATGCCATCCACGGCGACCTCGGCCTTGTCCAAAAGGATGACCTCGTGCTTTGCATCTCGAAGAGTGGCAACTCCCCTGAAATCAAGGCGTTGGTTCCGTTGCTCAAAAGCCGCAATATTTCACTGATTGGAATGGTGGGGAATATCGAATCCCATTTGGCTCTTCAGAGTGACGTTGTGCTCAATACCACCGTTTCGAAGGAAGCTTGTCCGCTCGACCTCGCCCCCACATCGAGCACAGCTGCACAAATGGCAATGGGAGATGCACTGGCCACCTGCCTCATGGAAGCGCGCGGGTTCAAAGCATCCGATTTTGCCCAGATGCACCCAGGTGGTGCCCTTGGAAAGCGACTTTACACCCGACTGCAAGATGTCATGCGTTCCGACCAAAACCCGACCGTCGCTCACGATGCAAGCCTTCAACAAGTCGCCTTGGAAATGAGCGCTGGCCGCTGCGGTGCCACGGCCGTTCAACGCGGCAATGCGATCATTGGCATCATCACGGACGGAGACATGAGGCGGGCGATGGAAAGTGGCTTGGGCTCTGATACACAAGCCGACCAATTGATGAACCCAACGCCAAAGACCCTCCCAGAAGACGCCCTGGCCGTCGGGGCCTTTCAGCTTATGGAAAAGCACTCCATCTCGCAAATCGTCGTCATGGACGGGGAGCGTTATGTTGGAATCGTGCATTTGCACGACATCCTACGAGAAGGCATCTTCTAACGACCTAATTTTGCAGCATGGCTCTGGATCAACCGGAAGATGAAAATCTACAGGATGTAGAAATGGGGTTCCTGGACCACCTCGAGGAACTGAGAAAGCGATTGTTTTGGTCTGCCGCTTTCATCTTGACGGGAGGCATCGCCTTGTTCGTTTCCAAAGATTGGCTTTTTGAAACTGTACTCTTTGGTCCACGGCGAACTGACTTTATCAGCTTCAGGGGATGGTGTTGGATCTCAAATCTGGTTGGTGCCGGCGATGCACTGTGCGTTCGTGAAATCAACTATGAATTGATCAACACCACGATGCTGGGTAATTTTACCACGCACATTCTGGTGTCAGCCATCGGTGGGTTCATCTTGTCTTTTCCACTGGTCTTCTGGCAAGGCTGGCTCTTTCTGCGTCCTGCATTGAAAGACCGAGAGCGTCAAGCAGCACGTGGAATTGGCCTTAGTTCGTCCCTGCTGTTTTTCTTTGGAGTGGCCTTTGGGTATTTGATCATTGCGCCATTGTCCCTGCAGTTTCTGGGAAACTACGAGTTGGGGGATGTGCAAGCACGGATTTCTGTGATGTCCTACATGAAGACCATTGCCTCCATCACCATGGCCTCAGGACTGATCTTCCAACTTCCTGTTGTGGTTTATTTCTTGAGTCGTGCAGGGCTCATCACTCCAGAAATACTCAAGTCTTATCGCAAGCATGCATTGGTTGGCATACTGGTCATCGCTGCGGTTATTACGCCTCCGGATGTAACAAGCCAGCTTTTGGTCGCCATGCCCGTGCTGGTCCTCTATGAAATAAGCATTGCAATATCGCGTAGGGTTGTGAAGCGGAAAGGAAAGGAATCCAGTTCGGACGAATGAAAACCCTAAAGTTTCTTGTTGCCCTCGCGTTGGTCCCATGGTCACTGGCCTTGAGTGCTCAATCTACTGCTGTTCAAGGCCGCGTCTTTGATGCAGAAACAGGGCTCCCAATTCCCTTTGTCAATGTCGCTCTCACTGCGGCAGGAACGGGGACGATGACCAATCAAAAAGGAGAATTTCTACTCACGACCGAGGAACGACCTGGCCGCATTTCAGTGAGCTTTATGGGGTATGGTTCCAAAAACATAGAAATCACCCGCGGTATTTCTCAATTCATTGACGTTGCCCTTGAGCCGCGGTCCATTGAATTGCTCGCGGCAGAAGTACGCCCGGATAAATCCAAGCGGAAAAACCCTGCCAAGCCGCTGATGCAGCGGGTGATTGACGTTAAGAAAAACAATGACCCCAATGGCCTAGCCGCCGCCAGACATAGCTCCTACTCCAAGCTCGAGTTGGACATCAACGACATCAGTGAGAAACAGGCTTCGAGGTGGTATTGGGGACCTTTCAAATGGGTATTCAATTACTTAGACAGTTCCGAATCTCGTGTCGCCTTGCCATTTGTAATGGCCGAAATTTTGGCTGAAGAGCAATGGCAAACTGCACCAAAGCGCCAGCAGAAAAATGTGATCTCCAGCCAATTGAGCAGCAAGTTCAGTAACTCACGAAATGCCGCTGAAATGGACGCCGCTTTGCCCAAGCTCGATATCTACCAAAATCAAATGCTGCTTTTGGACCGGACGTTCACGTCGCCGCTGCACGACCGAGCGCTGGCGCATTACCGATTTTACATTTTGGACACCCTGGAGGTTCAAAACCGAGCCACCTTTCATTTGGCATTCATTCCTCGTCGCAAAGGCGAGTCCACGTTCGAAGGTGAGCTTTGGATCGACACCCTCACGCTTGGTTTGCAATCCATTGAAGCCCGCCTCAGCAATGCGTCCAACGTGAACTTTGTGCGCACCATGAATTGGAGGCAGTCCTTTGTACAAGTCAAAGGCAATCAAGCCCAGGAAAACTTAATGGCCTGGATGATGGAGGAAGAGGAAATCTTAATGGATTTCAGCTTGACCGACCGGACCATAGGAGCCTACCTCAGGCGCACCACACAATTTACCAACCTTGAATGGCAAGAGGAAAAGTGGCCTAGGGGTTGGACAGGGGGGCGAGATTTGCAATTCCAGCCGGATACGCTGACGCCAATAGAATGGGAGGTGCTGCGCCCCATTCCATTGTTGAAGCGGGAAGCCGACATCTACACCATGACCGATTCCATCATGGCCATGCCGCAGTGGCGCTTTGTAAAAGGCCTCGGGTATTGCCTTGGCACGGGCTATGTGACCAAAGGGCCCGTGGAAGTTGGGGCCTGGTGGTCAGCGTTTACGCAGAATCTCGTCGAAGGCAATCGGTTTCGATTGGACCTCCGAACATCCAACGCCTGGAGCACACGGTTCATGCCTAAAATCTTCGCTGCCTATGGCACGGAAGACTTGCGTTGGAAAGCCGGATTCAGTGCCCGGTACATTCAAAAGAAAACGCCGAGAACGGAGTTTTTATTTGAAATCAAACGGGACCTGGAACAACTTGGGATGATCGGCCTGCTCAGTCAAGGCCAAGCCTTCACCTCCGCGTTTCGCACTGACTCAGTCAATTCGCTTTCGGAAGTGCAGCGGGCAGAAGTGTCCGTGCTTCATGAATTCGGTCCGGGTTTCACCGGGTTTTTCGAATGGCGGCACCGACAAATCGGTGCGCTCGGCGACCTTGAATTCTTAGAACCTGTGACCGCAGAGCCCGTGGACGAATTGGTGACTTCCGAAGCGAGTCTTGTGCTGCGGTTCGCCAAAAAGGAGCGATTCGTGGGCGGAGAATTCGAACGGGTAAGCTTGGGAACCGAGTGGCCGATTTTAACCGCAAAAATGACCTTGGGAGTGCCCAATGTGATGGGATCTCAATACCAGTACACGCGATGGACCGTGGAAGGAGAAGATGAAATGCGACTGGGGTGGTGGGGGCGGTTTGAATGGTACGCTCAAGCTGGATTTTACCAAGGCAGCGCGCCCTTTGCACTCATGGAAGTGGTCCCAGCTAGCGGAACCATCCTACTCAGCGATGAAGCGTTTAGCATGATCAATCTTTACGAGCGAGTAACAGATCGCTGGGCGACAGGCTTGCTTGAGTGGCATGCGGAAGGGTTGGCATTGAATCATGTGCCCTTGATCCGCCGATTAAAGTTGCGCGAAGTCATCGGAGTCCGGAGCATCGCGGGCGCATGGGATGAAAAACACGAATCTTTACTGGCATTGCCGGAAAACACGACCGGTTTGAATGGCACCTACACCGAGTGTTCCGTTGGACTGGAAAACATTTTGGGGATCTTTCGCGTTGATGCGGTGTGGCGAACCGATCGGCCTGTGGACCAGTTGGGAAGTTGGGGCATTCGCTTCGGCTTCGGCGCTGAAATATGATGCCAGCCCGCCTTACTTTTACGCCATGAACCCTTCCGAGAACTCACCGAAACGATTGCATGCCAAGGGCTTGGTCAAGCGATATGGCCAGCGCAAAGTTGTCGACGGCGTCTCACTCGAGGTCAAAGAGGGCGAAGTAGTGGGGTTGCTCGGGCCCAATGGCGCCGGAAAAACGACAAGCTTTTATGCGGTGGTCGGTCTGGTGCAAGCCGATGAAGGGCAAGTGTTTATCGATGACACCGAAATCACTCAACGTCCCATGTACCAGCGGGGAAGGATGGGGCTGGGCTATTTACCCCAAGAAGCTTCGGTATTTCGCAAACTTTCCGTTGAAGACAACATCGCCGCTATTTTGGAATTGCAACCCCTCGACAAAGCGTCGCAAAAGGAGAAGCTAGAGAGCTTATTGAACGAATTCGGCCTCCAAAAAGTCCGGAAGTCCATGGGCGACGTGTTGAGCGGTGGAGAACGCAGGCGAACGGAAATTGCGCGGGCCTTAGCGACGGACCCACAATTCATCCTCCTCGACGAACCATTTGCCGGCGTGGACCCCATCGCGGTGGAAGACATCCAGCGCATTGTGGAACAGCTGCGTTCCAAGAACATCGGTATCCTCATCACCGACCACAATGTGCAAGAAACGTTGCACATCACAGACCGAGCCTACCTCCTCTTCGAAGGCCGCATTCTCAAACACGGTACAGCAGAGGAGCTGGCCTCCGATGAGCAAGTCCGCCGGGTTTATTTGGGCCAAAACTTCGTACTCCGGGATCGGGGATAAAGAGTCCCTCGGCCTCAACGAAGTCCCTGCTGCGACAAGATGCGCGCCACGTATTTTCCGATCACGTCAAACTCCAAATTCACGCGATCACCCGGGTTCAAACTCCCCAAATTCGTGTGTTCCCAAGTGTAGGGAATGATGGCAACGGAAAATCCCTCGGGATGAGAGTCAACCACCGTGAGGCTCACGCCATTGACCGTAATGGATCCTTTCGGGACCGTGATGTTTTCAGGCGAAGCTTCATGTTCGAAATGCAGGACCCAACTGCCGTTGGCATCCACCACTTGATGCAACTTGGCCGTAGCATCCACGTGTCCCTGCACCAAATGGCCATCCAAGCGACCTCCGAGCGACGTACAACGCTCCAAATTCACCGCGTCTCCCTCCTTCCAATCACCCAAATTCGTGCAGTCCAACGTTTCTTGAATCGCAGTGACCACAAACCCTTCCGAATCCTTTTTCACGACCGTCAGGCACACCCCATTGTGGGCAACACTTTGGTCAATTTTCAATTCGTCCGTGAAAGCCGATGCCAACTTAAAATGGACATTGGCTCCTTCCTGTTCGATACTCAAAACCTTTCCTATGCCCTCGATAATGCCTGTAAACATGGTTCACTCGTTTGAGGGTAAAACACCATTGATCAATTGAAGTTCACCGGAGAAATTTTCCTCGACAAGGCCCACCAGTCGAATCGTGAACACCTTCGCGGTGTAGTAATAGACTCCGTCCGAACACATGCCACCTTCTCGGTGCATCCCATTCCAATGGATCCCCGGGTCATTGGTTTGATAGACCTCTTCCCCATTGCGATTGAAAATCCGGACATCCACGCTGTCGACAAACTTCCATGGAAACGCTTGAAATTGGTCGTTCACTTCATCCCGGTTGGGTGTAAAAACGTTGGGCAGAAAGTAATAAGGACAATTGTCTACGCAAATCGTGTCGCTCAGCGCGCTCTCATTTCGTCGCAACGTGCCGTCCGGTCCCGGCATGATGCTGTCCAAAGCCGTCAAGGCAAAACATCCCGCTATGGTGCCGATTTCGCCCGATTCATTCCAAACGTATTCCGAAACCAACGGATCGTCAAACAAGGCGATGGGCCGCAGCGAGTCGCCCAAAACGGGCGCCCAATGCAGCTGATAAGCCATCACATCATCCGCGCATTCAAAATCAATATCCCAGGCCATGGCATTCACTTCTGCAATGCAATCCGGGTCCAGCGAAAATGCAGGCGGGCATGGTGGGGTGAAATCAAATGGAATGCCACAAGCATCTTGGCTCCAATTGCTCAATTCATACGGAACGCCCGGACCGTCGTATGCCCCAATCGCGCGCACCCGATAACAATACGTGGTATTGTTGACCAAGCCGCTATCGGTGAAGGTTGGCACCGCAGCCGAGCCAATCAAATTGAAGGCACCCGTGGCATCTTCTCGATAAAACTCAAACGACGCATTCGTCCAAGGAACGTTGTTGGTGACGTTTAAGGTCAACTGGTTATCATTGGGCTCGATGGTGAGCCAAGGTGTCGCCCCGCGGGATGAAATTCCAATCTCATCGTTGCCGCTGAAACAACTTACGCGGTAGCTCCAATCCGATTCCGTCGTGTTGACCCCCAGGTGCGTCCATGTTGTGTCGGGGTTGACGAGGAAATTACTGGGAGTGGATTCATAAACGAGTGTCTCAACCTCTTCTTCGCCCACAGCGGATCCAAACACACGATAAGAATAAGGTCCCGGGAATACGAGTGTGTCTGCATCGGTAGGTGGTGACCAGGCCACATCGACGGCACCCGCTTCGGCGGTTTCCGCCACGGAAGCCTTGGTCATCACCGGAATGTCCTTGCGAATGGTGGCACAAACCTCATCGCTGGCCAAGGATTCCCCGCTTCCGGGCCATTCCGTGACAATGCGGTAGCAATAAGTCGCCCCATACGACAAGGTCGATGTGTCAATCCATTCGGTAACATTCAACCCTTGCACCGAATGCACCCATTCGTAACCGGTATATTCCGGCACGCCCGTTTCGCAGTATTCGGGGGACCATTCAAGCGAATCGATCTTCCGATAGACATGATACGTTCCCTGATTCACCTTCCATGCAGGCAATTCTGAGACGCACTCGTTTGAATTCCAGTCCACAATAATGCTGTTCCCCACGGGCGTGGCTCCACCCATAAGAACGCCTGGGGCGATGACCTTGATCTGAAAGGATTCCAAATCCATCAACTGCACTTGACCGCTGTTGTCCTCGGCTCGCACAACAACTTGATAAGGAGTCTCTCGCACCTCCGTGCACGTCGGAGACCATACAAATTGACCAATCCCCGCTCCTAGATTCGTGAAGTTGGCCGGATTAACAACTTCCGTCAATGGACCGCCAATGGCGTCCAGAACCACGCCATCATCATCCGGGTCACTCGCGTTGGCCAACAGCGAGAGAAAAGATCCCGCCACGACACATGTATCTGCAATGGGCTCCAGTTCTGGCGGCTGGTTCGTGCACACCTCCACGGTGATTTGCATGTCCCGCACCACTTCTCCAACCAAAATCAGTGTCCCACCTACGTCACGCCATTCCTGAATGCGAATGGCAACATTGTAAATCCCTGCTATTTCCGGTGCGTCCCAAATCACATCGCCATAAACCGGATCGATGCTAAACGTGTCATCGCTCGGACTCACCTCGTCCGGGGGGAAATAGTCTGGAATAATTTCACCGTTGAATCCTCGACAAGGGACCAAATCATAGGTGAGGATGTCCCCATCGGGATCGTGTGCCCCTGGGTTGTGAATCCATGTTTGAAAGAGGCAGGCATTTTGCTGCGCAGGATTGAGCAATTGCACCGAACTGTTGTGGCCCGCTTGGGGGTCAATAATGAGCAAGGTGGTAATGGAAAAAGGAACATCTACAGACCCGGGTATATTCAAAACACCGTTGTTCCGATTGGGGTCTTCCACCTGAATCTCATAGACGCCTGGACCGCCATAAGTATGCAATCCACGGTAAAGATTGATTTGCACTTCATCCTCAAGCAAGGTTTCGCTTTCACGCTCGAGGCTGTCAACGGGCGCGCCATTTTCATCCCCCCAGTAGAGATACAGCCAGGGACGATCGGCGGGCGCCGTGGCCTTGGTGTAGGTAGTAATAAGGATTTCATACGTCAATCCACTGACGTGCGTGTACGTGATCTCTCCGGCGCGATTATGGGTTGCGAGGGCGGGGTTCGCAGAGGCAAACCCGAGCAATATTACCAAGGAGCCAACGAACCGCACTGCACGCCATTGCTTGCCCAGTGGGTTGCAGACGGAGGCATTGTAAAACGCAAATAACTCGCTTGAAAAAACCATGTTCACTTGCAAGTTAGGACATGGAGTGCATCCGTTACCTTTGCAATTGCAAATGGCTTCCAAAAAAAACCCAACACGCATAGGTTTCAGTTGTGGCGACCCAAATGGGATCGGCATTGAAACATTGATTCAGGTATTCGCCGACAGCAGAATGTTCCGCGAAGCAACGCCTGTTTTGTATGCCACCCAAAACCTCGTAGAATCAGCCGTCGAACTTGTTCCGGATGCAGGCCAACTACAATGGGAGGTTGTC